>ERZ1740070.62-NODE-62-length-81965-cov-15.307691_pt1 | contig 81965 bp, 58 predicted proteins | sample MGYA00581734_ERZ1740070 | MGnify/ENA primary metagenome ERZ1740070 (study PRJEB43018, sample SAMN04849744) | marine metagenome | isolation source: floating plastic debris | place: Pacific Ocean | collected 2008-09-01 | study: EMG produced TPA metagenomics assembly... | reverse complement strand
CATAGGCAAATCCACCGCCAATTCTGGACTGGGCGTGGGCAAAAGCCACGGAGAATAAACAAAGAATAATACACAGTGTTGTTTTTTTCATTTTCTTAGTTTTTAATACAGACCCAATGATACAAAAAAAGCCGATGTCTCCATCGGCCCATGTAATGTTTGATTTAAAAGTTTTTAGTTATTAAAATAAATTCCAAAACCTATGTTAAATACGAAAGTATCCGATTCATTATCACCAACTCCAATAGCATAGGAAATAGACGGTTCGATGGTAATATCATCTGTAATGAACGCCGCGTAACCTGCTTCAAAAGGTATGCTACCAATAGCATCAATATCTTCGGGCTTAACAGCTTGATATCCTAAGCCTAAGAAAATTTGGCCATTAACATAGTATCTTCCAAAAATTCCATAGTTGGTAGCTGAATCGTCGAATTCATCTATATCACCGAAACTAAAAGATGAATATCCAAAAGTAGCTCCCAATAAGATATTATCTCCAATAAAATAGCCCCCATTCAAATCTATATTGAATATATTCTGGTTATCATCTGTCACATCAAAGCTGGTTGACGAATAAGATAAATTGGAGGTAACTCCTGCAAAAATAGTTCCTTGGGGAATTTGTGCGCTTGCAGTTGTAGCAAATACATAGATAGAAATTACAGTAAAAAAAATCTTTTTCATATTTGATTGAGTTTAAAAATTTGATAGTTAGTGTCAAAACTAACATACTCATTGGCATTCTCAACAAAAAGAAAATGATTTAAACTCCAAGTAACATTTTGATAAACCTGATAACGAATGAACTCTTTGACTATATTGACAGATAACAAGGTAGGTTACCATGTTGACAAAAATTCAGCTTAACCAGCCAGTTTTTAATATTACTGAATGTGCTTAAAATTAATGAATACCAATCAGTTCAAATTTATTGCCACACCTGCGTTTATTACCAGTTGGCCGTCACCGGGAGTTTGATATTTTAATTGACCATTTAGACCTACTTTATCTGAAAGAGGATATACTATGCCTCCTCCAAAATTTACCCCTGTCTCATTATCATCAAATTCCACGGTCTCTGATACTCCAAAAAAATCTACAATCTGAGTTTCTCCATTAATCGATAAAAATGCTATTCCAAAAAGACCATAAACTTGAATATCATCCGTTAAAAAATAGTATCGCCCATCTAAGTTTATTGAGCTTAGGCGAACGGAACTCTCAAAACCAAGAATATCCTCGCTATCCTCAAAAAAGTAGGTATAACTTGGAGCTGCACTTATTACATCAGTAAAAAAATATTCACCACCAACGTTGATACCAAAACCTGATCCATCGAAACCAGCCTCAGACCCAAATGCTAAACCCGTATTTAATCGAAACTGTCCCTGTTCCTGAGCATTAATGGCTACGGTAAATGCAAACACAGAAAACACCGTAAATAAAATCTTTTTCATAGTTGATTGAGTTTGTTGAAGTCCTAAAGTAAATAAGATTTTACCAATAAAAAAGTCGGTATACAGATCAGATCATGTTACTAATAATGTCCGAAAAGTCTTCAAACGCAACGGCTAAAAATAGAAATAAAACAATAGCTCTTACGGTTAATAAATCTTAGTAGATAAAGATGATGCTAAAATTGTCTAAATGAATTTTACTTATTTGTTCTTAGTCATTTTCCGCCAATCTAATGTTCAAATTGTGGTTAGAGCGCATGGATTTCTTAATTGCGTATGTCGCTCCCTCATTACCTGCCCAACTTCTGCGCGCCACGCCGTTATTCACGTCAAAAAATAGCATATTCTCAAGCCGCTTCTTCGCTTGCTTGGTTCCATCGAGCAATAATCCAAATCCACCGTTGATCACCTCGCCCCATCCAACTCCACCGCCGTTATGAATTGAAACCCAGCTCGCTCCTCTGAAAGCATCGCCGATAACGTTGTGGATAGCCATGTCTGCGGTAAACTGTGATCCATCATAAATGTTAGAAGTCTCTCGGTACGGACTATCGGTACCGGATACGTCATGATGATCCCGACCTAAAACCACAGGACCTATTTGACCTGCTCTTATCGCCTTATTAAAAGCTTTGGCTATTTCTATACGGCCCTCGTTATCAGCATAAAGTATACGAGCTTGAGAGCCTACTACAAGTCTGTTTTCCTCAGCAGTCTTTATCCATCTTAAGTTGTCCTCAACCTGCCGCTTAATTTCTGTAGCGCTCTTACTTGCCATCTTTTTAAGTACTTGAACAGCAATTTGATCCGTTCTTCGTAGATCTTCCGGCTTACCTGATGTACACACCCATCGGAAAGGGCCAAAACCATAATCAAAACACATTGGTCCCATTATGTCTTGCACGTAAGAGGGATACTTAAACTGTTTTTTTTCCTTGTTTCGAAAGATGTCAGCGCCCGCTCTGCCGGCTTCAAGAAGAAAAGCATTGCCATAGTCAAAAAAGTAAGTCCCATCTTTTGTATGGGTATTGATGGCCGCAACGTGCCTTACAAGTGACGCCCGAACTTCATTTCTAAATTCCTCCGGGTTCTCCACCATAAGTCTGTTCGATTGCTCAAAGGTCATCCCCACAGGATAGTATCCCCCCGCCCACGGGTTATGTAGCGAGGTTTGATCTGAGCCAAGATCAATGTATATACTATACTTATAGAAGTACTCCCATACCTCCACTATATTGCCATGGTAGGCTATTGAAACCGCTTCATTATTTTGCTTTGCTTTTTGAACGCGTGCAACCAGTTCATCCAGATCACCAATTACCTCGTCTACCCATCCTTGAGAATGCCTGGTTTGTATGGCCTTCTCGTTGATTTCAGCGACCACGGATATACAACCTGCAATGTTACCTGCCTTTGGTTGCGCTCCACTCATACCTCCCAACCCGGAAGAAACGAATAGCTTCCCTTTTATATCACTCCCAATTTTCCTTCCGGCATTGAGTAAGGTGATCGTAGTGCCGTGAACAATACCTTGAGGGCCAATATACATGTAGGAACCAGCAGTCATTTGCCCGTACTGTGTTACACCCAAAGCGTTGTATTTTTCCCAATCATCAGGCTTTGAATAGTTGGGTATCATCATGCCGTTAGTCACAACACAACGTGGAGCTGCTTTTGAAGATGGAAACAAACCCATAGGATGACCGGAATACATATGCAACGTCTGTTTTCTTGTCATATTTGCCAGATACTGCATGGTGATGAGGTACTGGGCCCAATTCTGAAATACGGCGCCATTTCCACCATATGTGATAAGTTCGTGCGGGTGTTGGGCAACTTTTGGGTCCAGATTATTTTGGATCATGAGCATTATTGCCCCGGCCTCTAGACATTTAAATGGATATTCTTCCAGCGCCCTTGCATACATATCATAGGAAGGTCGAAAACGATACATGTATATTCGGCCGTACTCCTTAAGTTCAGCCATGAATTCACGGGCAAGTAATTCATGGTGTTTTGGATCAAAATATCTTAGTGCATTCTTAACGGCTAATGATTTCTCTTCATCGTTAAGAATATCCTTCCTGCGCGGCGCACGATTGATTGATTCGTTATACGGCCTTAGTTCAGGTAATTGATCTGGGATTCCCTGCAGTATTTCATCTTTAAATGTCATTTGACGTTTTTAATTAAATCTGAGGTCTCTAAAAATTCAGTGGCTTGATCGTAGCCAATGCGGTATATCTCTTGGGCCTTATTGACATCCATCACTTTATAGCTTCCAAGTCCCTTCGGTTCAAAGAAATAATCGCATGCCTGTTTGCTTAAATAAGCATTTCTGGTAATTGAAAGCATTAGCGCACGTTCCATAACGTCCTTTGCATTCTTTGGGGCAAAATCAATGTCTATCGGATTAGAGTGACAGCCAAGCAATGTATCGCATTTAGCGCGAATTGCTTCGGCCGGAAGGTTATTGAGAATACCACCATCTATATATTGTTCTCCCTCCAACATAACAGGATCAAACAATACAGGGATACATGAAGATGCACAAACCGCTTCAATGAGCGGACCTTTCTTAAAATACGTAGTTTCTCCTTTCTTAAGATTTGTCGCGGCAATAATCAACGGAGTTTCAAGATCGGCAAAATTATCATGCTTGACAAAACCTTTAAGGTATTGTCTGATTGAACTCATCCTCAGCACACCGTTCCAACTTAGCGCCGGGCGGACGAGCTTGAATGTACTTATATCCAGAATAATTTCTAGAATACGTTCAGTAGTAAAACCAGAACAATAAAAAAGTCCGATTATAGAGCCTGCACTTGTTCCGGAAACAATATCAATTGATATGTTACGCTCTTCCAGCGCTTTTAACATGCCTAAATGGGCAACTCCTCTCACCCCACCACCGGAAAGTGCAATACCGAATTTCATTATAAAATCTCTGACAACGGAAAAACACGATCAAGTCTCACCCCTTTTTCCGTATGTTTAACGGTGCAACATTCATTGATGGGATCGTGCTCCAAAAAGAGAATGTAATTGTTATCTGCTGCTTCTTCCAAAAATTCCTTTTTTTCCTGTATAGTGATTAAAGGCCTGGTATCGTACCCCATAACATAAGCCAGCGGAATATGGCCGACTGATGGTAAAAGATCAGCCATGAATACAATGGTATGCTCTTTAAACCTGATCTTCGGAAGCATTTGTCTGTCGGTATGACCGTTTACTACGATAAGATCAAACAGGTCAAATGGTTTATCTGCTTGTAAATCCACAAATTTGAGATGCCCGCTTTCCTGCATTGGAATAATGTTTTCCTTAAGAAAACTAGCCTTTTCCCTGGCGTTTGGCTGAGTCGCCCACTTCCAATGTGCCTCATTTGACCAATATTCTGCATTCTCAAAAGTCATGTTGTACTTACCGTCATTTTCTTGTACACCACCACCGCAATGATCAAAATGTAAATGGGTGAGAAACATATCCGTTATATCTCCGGTACTAAAACCCCTTTTATGTAGTGAACCAAGCAGTGAATCATTCCCGTGCAGGTAATAATAGCTGAAGAATTTCTGACTTTGCTTATTGCCCATGCCGTTATCGATAAGCGCTAAACGATCTTCATCTTCAATGAGGAGACTTCGCATTGCCCAGGAACACATGTTATTTTCATCGCTTGGATTTGTACGTTGCCATATACTTTTAGGCACAACACCAAACATTGCCCCTCCGTCTAATTTGAAATATCCTGTGTTAATTATATGAAGATTCATAGCTTCAAAGTCTATTACTAATGATGAGATGAACTAAAAAGCCGTAAGTGTTCGGAGCAGAACAATAAAGATTACCGTCTAAGTTGCTTATTCCCGCACCACTCCCATTTGAGAGAATTTTTCGATACGTTTCTCTATTCTTTCGTCCGGAGTCATTTTGTCTAACGTTTTTAGTTCCTCAAGTATAACACGTTTAAGCTCACCTGTTATCCACATTAAATCCGTATGGGCGCCTCCAATAGGTTCTTTGATGATGCCATCAACTAACTTAAGTTCCGTCATGTCTTTTGCTGTTAGCTTTAGCGCCTCGGCCGCCTGTTCTTTAAAATCCCAACTTCTCCAAAGTATTGAAGAACAAGACTCAGGCGAGATTACTGAATACCAGGTATTTTCAAGCATTAATACGCGGTCTCCAATAGCAATGCCTAAAGCTCCTCCTGACGCTCCTTCGCCTATTATAATGCATATCACCGGGACCTTGAGCATAAACATTTCTTTCAAGTTCCTAGCTATTGCCTCACCTTGTCCCCGTTCTTCGGCCTCTAAACCAGGAAAAGCGCCGGGGGTATCAATAAGCGTTATTACTGGTTTATTAAACTTTTCAGCAAGCTTCATCAGGCGCAGTGCCTTTCTGTATCCCTCCGGATTGGCCATCCCAAAGTTTCTCTCTTGGCGCTGCTTAGTGTTCCGCCCCTTCTGTTGACCAATGATCATGGCAGATATGTCATTAATTGTTCCGAAACCTCCAACCATGGCCTTGTCATCCTTAACGGTTCGGTCACCATGTATCTCTATGAAATCCTTGGTGATATTGTATATGTAGTCTAGCGTGTATGGGCGGTCAGGGTGTCTTGACAATTGAACCCGCTGCCAGCGCGTCAAATTCTCGAATGTTTCCTTTTTCAGCTTATTAATCTTTTCCTCCAATTCAGAAACCGCTTCGCTGACATTAACGTTACTTTCCGATGCCAATTTCTTCATGTCGCTGAGCTTTATTTCTAATTCGGCTATAGGTTTTTCAAATTCTAATACCATGTAAATACTACCGTTTAAGGTACAAAAATATAATTTACTTCCTAGATACAAACATACGTTAGGTTGCCATGAATGCTTTTGAAAATCTTGTGAAATATTTTTTTAGTTTCCTTTGCAAATTTCAGGTACCATGATAGCTTTGCAACACTTTAAAATGGTCTGGTAGTTCAGTTGGTTAGAATGCCTGCCTGTCACGCAGGAGGTCGCGGGTTCGAGTCCCGTCCAGACCGCAAAAGCCTCACAAATTGTGGGGCTTTTTTATTATTATACTGTTTCGTTCTAAAATAAGTCTTCATTGCATTAACTTAATTTAATTTAGGATAGGTCATCCATTTGAATAATCCTTACCTCTAGAGAAGAGCTTAATCAGAATTAACGGCTAATAGTTATCGAACTGATTTTGCCAGGATCATTCAATTCATAGCCATCAAAGAAAAAAGTAAAATTTCCTGAGCGTGCAAACAGTCGGCTTTCTATTTCAGAACGGACCATTTTCAGTTCAGGAAATGACTCTTTTACCTGCTCGTAGGTAGAGCCTACCTTGATGCCCTGTTGTGTGGAATAAAGAGACGAAGTAACCACAATAGATTCAATGGTTTGATCTTTTTCATCTTCTAAAAGGTATCCTAATTCTTCGCCGCTGCTCGATTGTATATAGTAAACCTTAAAGCTACCTTCACCTGTTTCCAGCATTCCTTTTTTTAGCTGGCCAAAAAAATCACTTACCGGTCTGCCCAGCACAATTCCATAAAAGTTCTCAGAGTAGATGGTAAGGTCATCTTTAAAATTCGAATCTTTTTTCTTGCTCCCGGCGAACGTAAAAAATGCCTCACCGGACCAGTTCATATCAGACCAAATGTCACTGCCTCGTTGGTAGAAACCAGAACTATTAGGATTTACCTCCTTTTTATCTTCGTCAAGCCAGCGAATTAGAGTGTCGTCATCTTTAAAATAATATCTATTCTCATGAACATAAGGGGTTCCAAATTCATCTCTGAGGAAATCGCGCGTAAACGTAAATATCAAACCCCCTTCACCGAAGTAAAAGTCGCTTACTTTTCTGTCTGCATCTTGATATTCGGTCAGTTGAAACTTAATTACGCGGTTGTTATATTCCCACTCCCTGAATTCTATTGGCCCTTTTGAACCCAGCGTATCGGACCGGTAGTAAGCCGGTGAAATAGTTTCGCATAGTTGGTTGGTTTCCTTAAAAACCTTACGGATATAATTGATATGATCATCAATATTATCCTGACCAAGGAGCGGCATCTTGAAAAAACCGAATAAAAGGCAAACTAAAAGGTATGTTCTCATAATCCATCAACTAAATCCTTGAGAATGATAATGAGCGATTCTGATAAAACTGGTGTTTGGTAGCTCTTAATCTTTCAAAATTATAAACTCGACACGTCTGTTTAATTTACGTGTTTCTAACTTGGAATTATCTGCGATTGGTTTAGATCCTCCAAACCCCTTACCACTTACCCTCTTCTTAGCCACTCCACGCTTTACTAAATACGTTTTTACGGCTTCAACTCGCTCTTTAGAAAGTTTTAGGTTCTGTTTTGCATCCCCCCTGTTATCCGTATGTCCTTCCAGCCTGATTTTAATAGATGGATTTTCTCTAAGCAATGCCACCACCAGATTTAATTGCTCATAGGAGCTTGGAATAATTATGGACTTGGATTGCTCAAATAATACGTTATCCAGGTTTACTCTGGCGCCAACTTCAATTTCCTGAAGAGCAAAATCTTTTTGTAAAAGCTTCAGTTCTGCACTGAACACTTCAAGCTCTTCCTGGTGAGCTATGTAGTTAGGAGCGGTAACCTTTATTTTATAAATGCCTGCCGAAGGGATTGAAAGTGAATACCGTCGCCCGGGCTGATCTGTTACAACACTTTTTTCAAAGTCGTTCTCTTTTATGCTCACATGAAGTGTAGCCGTTATGATACTCCCTGATTTTTGATCCTTGACATTGCCGTATAGAGTGAAGAAATTCGAATTCATGGCAATATCTTCCCTGCTAACTTCTATGAGACTCACCAGGTCTACAGAATCTTGCTGTTCCAAATGGGTAAATGTGGAGTCATTAAGATTGTCAATATGAAATTTTATATCTCCAAATCCATCACTATTAAGTGTGGAGGTAAATAAGGAAAAGCCCGGATACTTGCGATAGCCCGTTTCTTTCCCCGTAGTATTAATGGCATCCAAAGCTTGTGGCTCTGACCACCTCATCCATGAATCATCCAATCTCACCGACATGAAAACGTCCGCACTTCCTCTTCCTCCATGACCATTGGATGAGAAATACAACGTGTCCAACGTTCTGTTGATATATGGACTAAACTCCTGAAATCTTGAATTGATATCGTCACCAAGGTTTCTGGGCTCTGACCAACGGCCACCTTTCTTTAGAGACACATATATATCTTCCGTGCCTTTAGAGTCATAACTTTCCATTGAAAGCGCCAATACTTCTCCATTTTCCGAAATACTACCGCCAAATATCTTTGATGTATTTCTAAAATACGGAATGTCAATATTTTCGGGTTTACCAAATGAGCCCTTTCTTTTGAGGGCTATCGACAGACCTTGGGTTTTAGCCGGCTTACCATCTTGATAGTGACCGTAAAGTATTAAATCGCCCTTAGATGTGAGTCCTACCACGCTGTTCCAGGCGCTATTATTAAGGCCCCTCGCATTCTCAGGAAACGACCAACCTGTGCTTTGTTTAACGCTGAACCAGATGTCCCCTTCATCGAAACGTCCCCCCTCATTTTCAGGATGTTTACTTCTTGTAAAATATAAAATACCGTTTTCAGTATCCAAAATTGGATTTTGTTCATCATATGCACTATTCACATTCTCAGGGGTCACAATATTTTGTGACAGCGACTGAACGGTCGAAAAACAAAGAATAAGTAGTAAGCAAATAGGTTTACACATTTGACAAGCTAACGAAAATGCCGTAGTCGTATTATGCTTCAAGTTTTAGCACCAATAGGGGTTTATCTGTCGAAAACGCCAGTGTTTTGGTTAGGCTTTTATGAAAGATACTGGAAACAAAGTTCCTATGCTGTTTATAAACAACAAGTAGGTCAGCCTTTTCCGTTTGCATGTATTCATTTATTGCTAAGCCAATAGCGCCTTTGAACTCTTTGTTTACAAAACCAATTTTAGAATACTGTATAAAACTATTTAGTTCTTCTACATATAATTTGTATTCAATATCCCTCTCATCCTGGTTAATATGAAGCACACTGATCCTTGAATCAAAGAAAGTGGCGAATGAAACAACATCTTGTATGGCTACCTTATCTTCTTCTGCATAGTCAGAGGCATAAACCAAATTCTTAAATCCGTTGAACGTAGCAGACTCGGGGATACAAAGAATCGGAGTATTAACTTTTTCAATCACTTCTTCGGTTTGACTGCCAAAATAAATACCATTGGTTCTACTGACTCCCCTGGTTCCCATTACTATGTAGTCGTAGTACTCCTCTTTGACCAATGTCTTAATCTGATCTGTTAACTCTCCTAGCTCAATGCGATAGTTACAGTCAATGGGCTCTCCTTCTCGAGATTCTGAGATCACCTTGGCAAGCGCTGCAAGTCTTGACGAAGCCATAGCCATTAGTTCTTTGAATGACTTTCCAAGAGCCTCAGTCCCCACTATACGATTAAAGTCACTTTCTGTAAATACATTTATTAATGTAATCTTTGAATGGTACTTTTTAGCGATGGCAGCAGCAAATTCCAACGCGTTAATAGAGGCATCGGAAAAGTCTACAGAGCAAAGGATTTTATTCATTTAATGCAAATATAATCAAGAACTTAAGACATCTTAATATCTATTATTGCCTTTCGAGACCCACGGATTATTCAAATAACTAAATCTCCAAGGCAGTAGTGCGTCCTCTTCTGCATATGCCACACCAATCCTGGGCGAGGCTTCTATTTCAGCCCTATTTGTCTTACCATCCTCTATCCACAATTGATCGCCAAATAGGGTGGTGTTGTTCTGCTTCATTGTAATGCCTAACGCCTGACTAAGCTTCCCCGGGCCTGAAGTCAGGTTATAGCCTCTTTTTAATAGTCCTCTGCGCTGAATCATAAACTCAATACCTTCTTGTGGTTCTATAGCCCTAATCAGCACGGCTTCTGCCGTACCTTCTACGTTGGTGACTATATTCAGTAACTTATGAATACCATAGCATAGATATACATAAGCCATACCACCTTCTCCGAATAGAACATAGGTTCGCTTGGTATTTCTATTCATATAAGCATGACAGGCTTTTTCCTTATAAGAATAAGCTTCCGTTTCTACTATTATGCCAGAGGTGCGAACACCATCTATCTGAGAAATAAGCGTCTTACCTAGTAAGTTTTTTGCTACTTCACACACATTAGTATTAATATAAAAATCAGCGCCTAGCCTTCGGTTATTGTTATCCATCATGATGTTTTATTCGATTGTCGCCAACTTCCAACAAATATCTTATAATTTCGTTTTTCAATGTTTAACCAATCTTTTTACTCAATGAAAAAAATACTATTACTAGCTGGTTTTGTATCTTGTGCTTTATGGAGTGCTAATGCTCAAATTACCATTCCGCAACCTAGTCCTGCGGGATCAGTGTATAGCAAAGTCGGCCTTACGGATGTAACCATTGATTATTTCAGGCCTAAAGTTAAAGGCCGGAAGATATTTGGTGAAGGATCCGAATACCTGCAACCTTATGGCGTTCTATGGAGGGCCGGAGCCAATTCAGGCTCAAAGCTTACACTGAGTACAGACGTGGAAATTGCAGGCACCAGTGTAAAAGCAGGTGAGTACTTAATTTTTGCTACACCTGGTAAGGATGCCTTTGAGTTTAAGCTATATTCTGATTTGAGTCTTGGAGGTAATGTACCTGCCTATGATGAGGCTAAAGAGGTACTTTCAACTTCGGCAAAGGTGACGAAGTTAGCTTCTCCCGTAGAAACATTAACCTATGCAATAACAGATATCAGTGAAGATAATACAAGCGCGCATATAGAACTTTCCTGGGCAGATGTTTCAGTTAAGGTACCCATTAAAGTTTCGTTTGATGAAACCGTTATGGCGGACATAGAGGCTAAAACTCAGGTAAATCCTGGAAACTACCTAGCAGCTGCTAATTATTACTATTCTGCTGACAAGGACTTGGATAAAGCTTTGGAATGGATCAATATGTATTTAGCAGTGGGAGAAAATTCAAAGCAATTTTGGAACCTTCATGTCAAAGCTCAGATTCTCGCTAAAATGGGGAATAAAAAAGAGGCAATTGCTACAGCCAACCAATCAAAGGAATTGGCTGCTAATTTTGCCAACGGTGATTTTGGCTATATCAAAAGAAATGAAGATCTTATCGCCTCTTTGAAATAAGATCTGATCAGAAAACATCTCAATTTTTTGCATGTATTCGTCCCACCTCTGAGTGCCTGAGGTGGGATTTTTGTTTAAGTAAAATGAGTTCTTAGCACGGGTCTCCTGCACACCTCACGACAGCAACTAATCCATCTGCCAGTTCTCCAATAAGAGCCGTTAACATCTTTTAACTTCTCGTTAACATGTTTTAAAACATTCAATACCTTCCTTCACTTTCGTTGAGCGTATCCTTGGGTAACAATTATTTAATCAATCGATATGCTATGAAAAGTCTTATACTCCTATTTTTATTAACTATACCCGCTATACTCCTGGCTCAGAATTCCGGAAGTGTTGTCTATGAAGAAAAAATTCAATTCAAAATAGACTTTGGCGATGACTCGCCAATGGATGAGGAATTAAAATCAATGATCCCTTCATCCCGGAGTACTCAAAAGGCACTCTACTTTAACGAAGAACATTCCATCTTCAAGAACCTGGATAACAACCAAGGAGATGAAAACATCTCCAATCAAAGTGGCAATACCGATGTCCAGATTATTCTTAACAGGCCGGAGAATGTAGTCTATCAAAATTTTGCCTCTGGTAAAGTAGTTGAAAAGCGAGATTTCATGGATCGGATTTTTCTGATTTCCGATGATGCTGAAAAACGAGCATGGAAAATTACCGGAGAACAGAAAGAAATACTTGGATACCTATGTCAAAAAGCAACTACCCAAAGAGATAGCAGCGCGATCGAAGCCTGGTTTACACCACAAATTCCAGTATCCAGCGGACCGGCAAACTACGGAGGGCTGCCAGGCTTAATACTGGAGACAAACAGAGATGCTGGTGAGGCGGTGGTTACAGCAATAAAAATAGATCTCAGCGCTGACGTAACCAATGTAATTACACCTCCGGTAAAAGGCAAAAAGGTTAACAGAGAGCAATTTGTAAAAATCCAGGAAGAAAAAATGAAAGAAATGCAAGAGCAGTACGGAGGCTCGGGCAATGGAACGCGTGTATTCATTCAGCGTAACTAGTATGAGATGCCTACTTGCGATTATCCTGCTTTTACCATTCGTCGCCCAATCGCAAAATGTTGATATTAAGGGCAGAATCGTAGACTCAACTAGGATTGGCCTACCCTCGGCATCGGTTGTACTTCTCAACAAGCAAGATTCGGTACTGCAAAATTTTGCGATCACCAATAACAAAGGCGAGTTTCAAATGGGCAGGGTGAAATCAGATGAATACATTTTGCAGGTTTCTTATGTTGGTTTTCAAACACTATCAAGAATTCAAAGAATTGGAGCCGACAAAAATGATTTGGGTGATATTCAACTCAACGAGAATAGTACATTGCTCGATGGGATTTCAGTTACTGCCGACAGAATCCCTATTCTCATCAATGGGGACACAGTAGAGTATAATTCAGCTGCCTTTAAAACGAAGCCCAATGCCACGGTGGAAGAATTGCTCAAGAAATTACCGGGAGTGGAGGTAGACCAGGACGGTAATATAAAAGCTCATGGTGAGGACGTAAATAAGGTATTGGTAGATGGCAAGGAGTTCTTTGGTGACGACCCTAAAATTGCCACCAAAAACCTACCGGCTGACGTAGTTAACAAGGTGCAAGTATTCGATAAACTATCGGAAATGGCTGAGTTTACCGGTGTTGATGATGGTGAGCGTAACAAAACCATAAACCTGGCTTTGAAAGAAGATAAAAAGAAAGGGTACTTTGGAAAAGTGACAGGTGGGTATGGATCTGATGAGAGATATGTCACCAAGGGGAACGTTAATCGGTTTACCAAAAAAATGCAACTATCGGTATTGGCAGCATCTAACAATACCAACGAACAAAATTTCACATTTCAGGATTACATGAGTTTTAGTGGTGGACTGGGGAATATGATGTCCGGTTCGAATGAAAGTTTTGGGGTCAATCAGGATCAAAATGCTCTAGGAACTAATGGACAGCAAAATGGTATAAACACAAGCTATTCAGGGGGTATTAACTTCAATTATGATTTTAATAAAGCGACTGAACTAAGCCTTAATTATTTCTACAACGGTGTATCTAACCGACTTTTGCGGGAGTCTTTTCGAATTAACTTTTTAAATGATGAAACCTTTGATAGCGGTGATACCACTTCCAGTAAAACCAGAAACTATGATCATAGAGCAAACATTAAGCTCAAACACACCTTAAAAAAAGGCGAAGATATAACGTTAAGAAGTAACATCGGCTACAACACTTCAAACCTGAATTCAAGCAATAATTCTCTGACGCTTAACCCTGAAGGAGTCATTCAAAATAGCAGACTTACATTAAATGAAAATGAAAGAGACGGTTTGAATTTTACGGGCAGCATTTTATACAGAAGGCGTTTTAAGAAGAAAGGAAGGTCTTTTACAGCAAGATTTAACACTACGTTCAACTCAGGAGACGGGATAAGTCTTTTGATGAGCGACAATAGGTTTTTTACTGAAAATACGCCTAGTGTTGAAATACTTAACCAGCAACAAGAGGATTTAAATGATGCATTTAATTACCAAGGAAGCGTTAACTATACAGAGCCTCTTGGGAAGGGTCGATTTCTTCAATTCAACTATTCCCGGCAAAATTTCAATGATGATCAGCAACGAAAATTTTATGATATAGACGATAATGGAAACCTCAATCCCAACGAAGCGCTGAGCAATTCCTTCATTAGAGACTATACTTATGACAGGCCCGGAGCCAACTTCTTAGTTACTACAAAGAAAACCACACTAAATGTAGGCGTGAAAGCACAGAATGCTCAATTAGATGGCACAGTTACTACCAGTGATCAAAAAATATCCAATTCTTTTCAAAACGTTCTTCCATCGCTTCAATGGCAATATAAATTTGCCAGTTCTAATCGACTTTCCTTTAATTACTCAACAGGTGTACAAGAGCCTTCGTTGAGACAATTGCAACCGGTTGTTGATAATAGCAATCCACTTGTAATTTATCGGGGTAACCCTGAGCTTAGGCCAGAATATTCGCACAATGGAAGACTTAACTACACTCTCTTTGACAGCTTCAGTTTTACAAGTCTTTTTGTAAGCTTAAGAGGAACAATTACTGAGAACAGAATAACTAATTCTACCAAAATTGACGATCAATTACAGCAGGAAGTAGAGCCAATAAATATTGGGGAAGAATACCAGACCATTGGCTATTTATCTTTTTCTACTCCATTAAAATCCATAGGCGCCAAGATCAACATTACTGGCAATACATTTTACAATCAAAGTCAGCTGTTTATCAACGAGGAAAAAAACACCGTCAAAAGATCGATAAATTCTGTTGACATAAGTCTTGAAAATAGAAAAAAGGCCCTATTTGATCTCACCGTAGGCGGTAAGTTAGAAGTTAATAGTACAACGTATTCTAACGGCAGTGAGCTGGATCAGGATTTTCTAAATAAGGTTTTGTATTCGGATTTAAGTATTGAATTCCTTAAAACATGGAATTTTAGCACCTCTATAGACTACAGAATTTTTGAAGGTGATGATGCATTTAATGAAGATCTGGAAATTCCTCTGTGGCGAGCCGAAATTTCAAATAGTTTTGGCAAACTCAGGAGGCTAACGGCTAAATTATCAGTCTTTGATATTCTGGATCAGAATAAAGGAATAAACAGGAATAGTTCGTTTAACTACATACAGGATCAGCGGGTTAATGCATTAAGCAGGTATTTCATGTTTTCTCTTACTTACTCATTGTCGGCTTTTGGAAGCGGCGGGCAATCCGGAGTTATAATAAAATCGTCATCATCGCGGTAACAAAAAAAGGGCTGTTTTTCACCAGCCCTTCATTCTAAAAAAACCGTCAACCTATTTTTGGACGGGTCAATCCTTTATTTTAAACCTACTCTACTCTCCACCTTCTTCTCCACCAAGCGCCTCAAGCTTAGCTTTTATTTCCTCTGCCTTGTCGTATTCCTTTTCCTGCATATATATATACTGCAGAGTCTCAAGCGCCGTACGCTCATCAGGTTTTAACTCAAGGACCTTTTCCCAGTAGGGCAATGCCTTTTTCAAACGATCATCTATAGTAACCTGCATTTCCTTTGCTTTTTTTAATTCAGCCGATGTAATACCTAAGTTATTTTTCTCTGTAATTAGGTTTACAGCCTCGTTGTAGTACAATACGGCAAGGTTAAAAGCTGAATTATAGTAGTTTGGATCTACTTTGGTTGACTCGGTATAAGCAGCTTTAGCCGCTTCTGTATTTCCTAACTCCTCTTCCAGAATGCCTAACTGAAAATGCAGAGCAGCGTTACTTGGTTCTTTCTTTATGGCTTCTTCAAGTCCAACTTTAGCTTCATCAGACTTACCCATTCTAATTAAAGCTGCAACCTCAGATTTTGCGAAGTCCAAATCTTCTGGGAAGAGTTCTTTCGCTTTTCGGATCAACTCTACGGCTTTCGCATCATCTTTATTAACAGAACTTTCGATATAGATCAACGAGTTGTAAGTATCTTTAGATTGATAATCAAGCTCATTAATAAGTGTATAATAATTTTCTGCCGCAGCTTCGTAATTTTTAGCTGAAAGCGCTATGGAACCCGCGTAAATATATCCCGTAGTGTCTTTTGGCTGTACAACTTTGGTTTTATCCAACCATCTGAGAGCCTCCTCTTTATTATCGGCCTGATACTCTTCCACACCCCTGTTTAAATAAAATCCCCATAGCGCACTGAGCTGCTGTGTCTTGAGCTGCGGCAATCCATTTGCATCTGAGATATAATATTCGGAGTTTCCCTTCTGAAGTTCATCCGCTTTAGCAAAAGCTTCTATTGCGGTCTGTAATGGGTTAGACGCTAAATTCTGATATTCGGGATTTTCAGTGGTGTCTAATGAAGCATAAATAAGCCCTCTGTAATACCAAGTTTTGCCATCTTCTTTGGTTTTTTCATACTCGATGGCAGCATCAATTATATTTTTGGCTTCGCCTAGATTACCTTCAGATCTAAGCTTTTCCGCCTGATTAATCTTTGGCTTTTTCTGGCTATAGCCATCAACGCAAATGACCAAAACAATAAGTAAAACAAGTAATTTCTTCATAATAGTAGTTTCAAGTTTTTACAAAGTTATTCTTTTTCTTCCGTTTTATCCGAACCCGAAGAATCCAGTTCTTCGTTACTTTCTTCGTCTATTTCGATTCGTTCTATCTTTTCAACTGATGATATCTCGTCATTCTCGTTGAGTCGGATGAGCTTTACTCCTTGTGTAGCTCTGCCCATTACACGCAGGTCTTCAACAGCCATGCGAATAGTGATACCTGACTTATTAATAATCATCAAGTCATCCGTATCAATAACCTCTTTGATAGCAACTAGCTTGCCGGTCTTATCAGTAACGTTAATTGTTTTCACTCCCTTGCCTCCTCGTTTTGTGATTCGGTAATCTTCAATCAACGACCTTTTTCCGTAGCCCTTCTCGGACACGACCAATAAATTTGCGTCGTCACGGCTGATACATACCATGCCGACCACCTTATCTTCATCACCTTCCAGGGTCACACCACGAACTCCTGATGCCATTCTACCCATCGGCCTCACATCAGACTCGTTGAAGTGAATTGCTTTACCCATCTTCTTAGCAATAACAATATGGTTGGTGCCATTAGTTAATTTCACTTCTAACAACCGGTCTCCGTCTTTTACGGTTATCGCATTAATACCGTTTTGACGTGGCCTGGAGTAAGCCTCAAGAGTTGTTTTCTTGATAGTACCATTTTCAGTACACATCATCACATAATTATTATTGATGTACTCCTCGTCATTCAGGTTAAGTACATTAATCACCGCTCTCACCGTATCTCCTGATTCAATATTGATAAGGTTTTGAATGGCTCTGCCCTTAGAAGTTTTGGTACCTTCGGGAATGGCATATACCTTCTTCCAAAATAGCTTACCAAACTCCGTGAAGATTAACAAGTAATTGTGGGCAGTAGCTACAAACAGATGCTCAGTAAAGTCATCTTGCTTGGTAATCACACCTCTGGAGCCTACTCCACCTCTGCTCTGTGTTCTGTAATCAGCTAACGGAGTTCTCTTGATGTAGCCCTCATGAGATATAGTGATTACCATCTCGTCATCAGGGATCATATCTTCCACAGTTAGGTCGTCAGCGCTATGGACAATCTCCGTTCTTCTGTCATCGCCGTATCTATCCTGTACCTCTAAAAGCTCATTTTTGATAATCTCCATCCTTCGGTCTTCACGTTCAAGAATATCTTTTAAGTCAGCGATTAAGGTTTTTACTTCTTCATATTCTTTAACAATTTTTTCCCTTTCAAGACCCGTAAGGCGCTGTAAGCGCATTTCAAGAATCGCCTTTGCTTGGATCTCGCTAAGCTTAAAGGAACTCATCAAATCGGCCTTCGCAATCTCCGGATCTCTTGAGTTTCTGATAAGAGTTATCACCTCATCAAGGTTATCAAGCGCAATTAAATAACCTTCTAATATGTGCGCTCTTCTTTCCGCCTCATCCAGCTCGTACTGAGTTCTACGGATAACCACTTCATGACGATGCTCGACAAAATACTTTATCAGATACTTTAAGTTCAACGTTTGCGGTCTTCCCTTAACCAGGGCCACATTATTTACACCAAATGAAGACTGAAGCTGAGTATATTTAAAAAGATGGTTTAGTATAATATTTGGAATAGCGTCCTTCTTAAGGTCATATACAATTCTTAGGCCATCGCGATCTGATTCATCACGTATATCAGAAATGCCTTCTATCTTTTTATCATTGATCAAAGCAGCCGTTTTCTCTATCATACTGGCCTTATTCACCATGTAGGGAATCTCTGTCACTATAATCTGTTCCTTACCTGTTTTGGTAGTATGAAAATCTGCTTTGGCTCGCATTATAACACGGCCTCTACCCGTCTCAAAGGCATCTTTTACACCTGAATAGCCATAGATAAGCCCACCTGTAGGAAAATCGGGAGCAGTAATGTGCTTCATTAAGTCAGCAACAGATATATCGTTGTTATCTATATATGCAATGACGCCATTCACCACTTCTGTTAAGTTATGGGGAGCCATATTCGTAGCCATACCCACAGCTATACCCGAAGCGCCGTTTAAAAGTAGATTAGGAACCTTACCGGGCAACACAGTAGGTTCTTTCAGTGAATCGTCAAAATTGGCCTGATAGTCTACAGTATTTTTATTGATATCAGCCAACATCTCTTCTGCTATTCGCTTAAGTCTGGCTTCAGTGTACCGCATAGCGGCTGGCGAATCTCCATCTACACTACCAAAGTTACCCTGTCCATCTACCAGCATGTACCTAAGCGACCATTCCTGGGCCATTCTAACCATGGAATCATAAACAGCAGTATCACCGTGGGGGTGATACTTACCCAAAACCTCACCTACAATCCTGGCAGATTTTTTATAGGCCTTGTTATAATTCACACCTAACTCCAGCATACCATATAATATCCTTCTATGAACGGGTTTCAGACCGTCGCGTACGTCAGGTAGTGCCCTCGAAATAATGACGGACATAGAATAGTCTATGTACGCGCCTCTCATTTCATCTTCTATATTAATTGGTATTATTCCTTCGCTCGGCACATTACCATTTTCCTCGTCTGCCATTTATATTTATTACTTTCTCCTGTTTAAAAATTATGCGAATTTAAAGAATATAGGCACCTTTTTAAAGCAGTTTACAAGTTAAAATAACTGACTCTACTCACAGATACAGAGGGTGTTTTAAGTTATTGATTAACAGCGCATTAAAACCTAGTTAATAGGGGTTCAGTTTGCGCCTGTTTTTGCGCTTGTATTTTACCGGCTTGGGATAGTTCTCACCATGATGAGGATTCTGCTTTTTATAGATCGGATGCATTCTGCTTCTGTAAATTCTACTATTACCGTGTTGATGATTTATTTGAGTGGTACAATTTTTTATGAAGCACTTGGGATGTTCGGGAATACGGTACTTAAGGCCTATACCGATATACAAAGCGTTAAGGGAGTGATTAACTGACAAACTAGACTCCGGCAGGTTAAGCGTGTAATTTTTAAAGTCGTATGATGGCCTGACATAGGCTGAGAAATATTCGGAAAGCTCTCGCTCGATAGTCGCCCCAAAGTTTACGAAAACACCTTTTTGTATGACATTATTGTCAAAGTTCTTGCCCAGTCTATAAGCCCCTATTCTTGCATCTGCGGATAACAGCCATTCATCGTACCGGTATATTTTAGCCCCCAGAAGTATGAAATATTTTTTGTACAGCGCACTTGTAAAGTTTGCTTCAAAGGTATTTATGCGATCGCCAAATGAAGAAGGCTTAAACTCACCTACCCTGTGATACTCAAACATGAACCCTCCACCAATTTTGTATCTATCTATCTCGATGTGAATCATGCCGGATATTGGAATACCGGTACCAACTGATTTAAATTTAAAATCAGTACTATCCCCACCCAGCAAAAAGTCATTAGCGTTACTAAAGGAAACATTACTCTGCTGGCTCGCAGAATTGAACCAATAATCGTAACCTGTGGTCAGATTCCCACCTGATGAATTTAACTCAGGACTAAAAATAAACAACGAGTCTGAGCGCTGTAGTATTCCAAACTCCGATAAGTCTTGTTTATAATATGTTCTGCTATAGCCCAACTCAAGGCTAAAATGCAGCTTTCCCAGAATTTTCCTGAAAGCTCCGCTTTCCTGTGGTTCCGCATAGAAATGATCCAGAGGGATAGCAGGCTTGTCTTCATCTTGCCCAGTCGTTTCTACGCTGATGGTCGTCAGAATAAAAATGAGTAGGAAAAAAAAATTTGAAGCCCGATTGATCATTAAAGTAAAACAGGCAAGTTTAAAAAATATTATCAAGCTATTTCGAAATTATAGCCTATTTCACTTCAAATGTCCCACAAAATGATTTAAAAACAGGTGTCTCGTTGATTTCCAGCTTGGCGCCGATATCCTGGATCTTTTCAAATTCAACTTTAGAGATACTGCGGTGTTCAACAATATCGGATTCATCATTCAGAACCATAGTACTTAAAAAACGGACAAATATATAGGGTACTGTCATTAAATCACGAGCAAAATCTTTAATCGGGTCGCCAAGATCCTGGCCATCGATTTCCATTAATACCTTTCTGTCTATGGTGCTATCCATACATTTCACCACCACATCAAAAAAAATCGGTTCCCATTTTTTAAAATTTTTAATCACAAATTTCATAGCATGGGCAACAGGATCCATCTTTAAAAAATATCCCCCTTTTGACATCTTACGCGCCATTTTGTTCAGCGCCAACTCTTCAAATAGACTAATGCTACCATTTGCGAGTGCAACTCCGACTGCAGGACTTAACATAATAAGCGACAAGAAATCATGGTCACTTATCTCCAGGAAGTTTGCCTCTTGATTAATAAAATCGTTTTTGACCTTTGCCGTAACTTCCTGAATGGCAGGAATTTCAATCATTGTAGCTATTTCATTCTCAGAAAACATACATTTAAAAATTATTTATCCGGTCAACAATATAGCTATTTTTTTCATAAAAAAAGCCAGCGCTTAAAGCGCTGGCTTACGTGCTAAGTTCATATAGTATTATGCATCTCCTTCAGCAGCAGAAAAATTCATCTGTATTTTGGCGTAACGCTCTTTTACCGCCTCATCGGACTTAAGCGCCTCCTTTATTGCTTTAAATTTTTTTGCACCACCATTAATCATTTTGGTAGCCATAATTGAGTTAACTTCTTTTAGCGCCGTCTTACGTTCTTCCTGCTTCTTGTAAACAAGCATCATGAATTTTTTCTCAAAATCATTGGCTCCAAGTTCATCTAATTTTGCTTCATCTCCTTTGAAGGACTGTAACTCTTTATACCTTTTCCCGTCAAAACCTTCTTGATTCTTGATCATTTTATTGGTCAAAACGCTAATCTCAGATTTCATGGCATCTATTACCTCGTTAAGAAGTGCATATCTTCTCAAATCCTCATTTGTAATTTCACCTTGTGCTGTTGCCGATATTGGCAGGAAAGCAAAAAATGCAAAAGCCAACAAAACATTCAATTTCTTCATCGTTCTACTCGTTAAGTTCGGGTGTTAAAATTTATAAAACCCCGAAATAACGTTTTTAGTAAGTGATAGGCAAAAAAAATTGACCTCTATTCCCAAATATCACGTAAATGGCGGGATACTAAATACAGACGGCGACTATAATCTTACAGCGGCCTTTACATTAAGAAATCTTGCCGAAAGTGCATTAGGTACGGCAAACTGTTGATTGTTAACATCAGATATCCAGGTATACGATATGGTGTTTGAGGCGCCCAGCATATTCAGTACTTCGGCGGTAAAGGTAAGGCTCTTATCAGCAGTTTTGCTTTGATTCAAAAAGAAGATTTTAGAAAATCCAATATCTACACGTGTATATTCTGCACCATTAAAGGTATTTCTCCTTTCAAAGTTATTAGGCGGACCAAAAGGAAGTCCAGATCCATACAACACACCTAAGTTTACCTGGATAGTAGGATCGCCTGGTATATGATCTTGAAAGAAAATAGCAAGGTTAACTCTTTGATCGGTGGGCCTGCGGATATAGCCGTTGCCATCATTTTCTACATCTTCCCGGGCGCTTAAAATTCCTAAGCTGAACCAGCTCTGGGTCCCCTCTATAAATTCACCGCTAAGACGCATGTCCAAACCTGCGGCAAATGCCTCTGCCTCGTTATTGGCATAATAACGAAGCTTGACGTTGTCCACCTCATAGGGCACTACATTCCATAGCTTTTTATAATACAATTCACTTACAAAGTTAAAGTCCCGACCCCACCATCTAAAATTATAGTCTAACCCCCCGATAAAATGAAGCGAACGTTGGGCTTTAAGCTCATCGTTAAGATTCCCCTCAAAATCCCTTAGCTCTCTGTAGAATGGCGGCTGAGCATATACCCCAATAGCGCCCTTAAAAAGAATATCACGTACCCACTTCGGCCTAAAAGAGATTTGCCACCGCGGGCTAATGATCAACTCCTCGTTAAAACTCCAATAGTTCAATCTAAGGCCTAATGTCGACGTTATTTTGTCCGATAATTCTGACGTTACCTGTCCATATGAATGAATACGATCAGTTTTTATTTCATTTTCAGCGCTTGTAGTACCAATGTCAATAACGAAATTGGCGGAGTCAGTAAAATTATATTCATCCAATATATCATCAATGGTTTGATTGCTATATCCAAAACCAAATTCTACAGTGGTTGTATTATTAACGGTATATATATTCCTGCTTTCAAGATTGAATATTGTTGCCTCAAGTGTATTTCTGCCAAAATCAAAGTTGGTGCCTATGCCGCGTGTTATAATACATTCATTGAAAGTGGCTGAAGCCAGGTTATTGTCAACGTCGCATAACCGATAGCCACCCTCTACATCTGTAAATTCCCGCTCCTGAGCATAAACCGCCCCCCCGATAAGCTCTGTCCTTAACCGATCGGTAAAATTATGGACAAGATTAAAACCGCCCTGATAGGTATCATACTCAAGAATTTCTTGCCCATCAAAAGCTACAAAAAGACGCAAAGATTGATTAAATGTACCAAAATCCGTCTCTCTATTTTCAGGTTCTACAAGGTAACGATTACGCGCGTAGGAACTTAGAATACCAAGCTTAGTTTTGTTTGTCAACTCAATATTCAAATAAGACTGGACATCTGTAAACTTTGGTAAATATTGACCTTGGGTTTCAAGCGTATTTAAAAGGTACTGCGCTGTTTTATGGCGTACCCCAACCACAGCTGACACCTTACCAATTCGCCCTTCCACATGTGCCGTCCCTCCCAGTAAACCTGCAACAGCCGAAGCTTTTAATTCATCGGCCTCCTTGTAAGAGACATTTAAAACCGAGGATAGTGCATCACCATAACTGGGTTTCCATCCTCCGGCCGAGAACTCTATATTCTCAACAAGATTCGGGTTAATAAAACTAAGGCCTTCCTGTTGACCGTTTGAAACCAAAAAAGGACGATATACCGGTATATTATTTACATAAACAAGGTTCTCATCAAAGTTACCACCACGAACCGAGTAGGTGGATGAAAGTTCGTTGTTGCTAACAACGCCGGGTAAAGTAGCTAGTATCTTTGTAAAATCACCAAAAGGAGATGGTAAAAGTTCAGCAGACTTAGGTTGTATTTTAGTAAGGCTGACTTCATTTCTTGTAGCTTCTTCCCCCTTAACTTCAACAGACTGAAGCAACTTCGTAGATAGTTCAAGGGTAATCATAATTGGATTTTCAACGTCAGTAACGGTCACACGCTTTTCTTCATGGGCCACATGGCTGATAGTTAGATCTACAGGAAGTCCGTTGGTAAGCGCCAGCTCAAAACTACCTTCATAATCACTTACTGTACCAATACTCGTATTATCTATTCTGATGTTTGCGGATTGTAAAGCTTGCCCCTCTCCATCCGTTACTTTGCCTTTAACAATAGTGGTTTGGGATAGACCGGAACCAAACGTAAGACAGGTCAATAAAAGACTAAAATACCAACGCGTCATGCGTGATTCATTACGTTTTTTAAGTCTGAGATAGTATGCTTAGGATCGGATGAATTGAAAACAAAACTACCGGCTACTAAAACATCCGCACCTGCTTGCACTAATTTGGGAGCATTGTCCTGGTTTACGCCTCCATCAATTTGGATCAAGGTTTTAGCATCATGATCTATAATCAGTCGCTTTAACGCCTCTATCTTACTATATGTATTTTCTATAAATTTCTGTCCGCCGAAGCCAGGATTTACGGACATTATACAAACAAAGTCTATATCTTTAATGATATCTCTCAATAGGCCTATATTGGTATGAGGATTGACCGCAACACCCGCCATGCAGTCTAAATCTTTGATCTGTTGTAAGTTTCTATGTAAGTGCTTACAAGCCTCATAGTGAACTGATATTGAAGCAGCGCCCACCTTTTTGAAGCTTTCCACATATCTCTCGGGCTGCTCGATCATCAGGTGAACATCTAAAGGCTTCTTTGCGTGTCTATTAATAGCCTCCGTAACAGGTATACCAAAGGAAATATTAGGAACAAATACACCATCCATCACGTCTATATGTATCCAGTCCGCTACGCTATTATTGATCATTTTTACCTCATTTTCGAGGTTGGCAAAATCAGAGGCTAAAATAGAGGGTGCAACTATTGGCTTATTCATAATTTGCTATCTCTTCAATATTCTTATTACTTCCTTTTTCCTTTTTATGGACACTTCTAATAAATAAGTACCCGGTGAAAAGTTAATGAGTTCTAAGTTGTAACTATCATCCGACCCTGAACGGTTTGATGTAAGCTGGAAACGTTTTCCCTTTGCATCAATCAATGTAAAAATAGCGCCAGGGTCTGATACTCCCTGTACCGTAATGACGTTTAAACTTGTAGGGTTTGGAAATACTTTCAATGATGATCTACCGATCGTCTCTAAGCTGGCTATGATATCTCCATATCTTGGGATACCATATCCGTATAGATTATCCGGTGTAGTAGAGCGATCACCAATGCTAAGAATTGAATCCCTCAGCTGCATTGCTGTTAAATCGGGTTTGGACTGCCAAATACATGCCGCTAGTCCGGCTATCAAAGGTGTGGAATAAGAACTACCGCTAGCAGAACTTATGTCTCCGCTTTCTTTTATCACTGATGTACTCACTCCGCGTGCTACCACTTCGGGTTTTATTTGTCCGTCTGAAGTCGGGCCCCTGGAACTTCCAGAAGATAGAATACCTTGTGAATTCACATAGCCGACAGCTAATACTGAATCCGCATCACCGGGAGCTACTACAAAACCCCATGAATTTAAACCTTCATTACCCACACTGGTAACCACAAGAATCCCCTTGGAAGCAGCGAGATCCGCCGCTTGTGATACAATAGTAGTGTTGCCGTCCATATCGTCATAGGTATAGTCCTCAAATGGACTATCAAATGTATTATACCCTAAAGATGAATTGATAATATCAACGCCGACGCTATCCGCTCTTTCAGCGCCCAATAACCAATTATATTGCTCTATGGGATACTCCGAAAAATCGTCTTCAGTGAGATATAAAACAAAACTAGCATCAGGAGCGGCCCCTAGAAATTCATCTTCTACCTCAGCCCCTATCACTGATAATACCTCGGTGCCATGAGCATCTAAATCATAAACATCTTCATCATTTAATACAAAGTTGAAAGTATCCAAAAGTCGATTTTCATTAAAAATTGATGCAAAGGGTGCGGAACTGGCAACCCCTCTAAAACCACTGTCGAATACCGCAATCAAAATGCCCTCTCCCTTAAAATTTTCATTATGTAAGTTGTTAATTCCCAGTTGATTTAATTGACTATCTGTTGATTTAGATTTGACCCTACCTAACCAAGAGTCTTTTTTGCGAGATCCTAAGTTAAGTCTTTCATCTACGGCGATTAATCTAACATCACTTACATAATTAAGAGAGAGCAGGTTGGAGGTAAGCGCCTCATCCATTTGAACAATTGCCAAGTTGAACCATTTGGAAGTATAAAAAACGTCAGCGCCTGCTTGCCTGATCCCTGACACATATTGAGGGTCGACAGGTAAATCATTCTCGGTAAGACTAATGCCTTGTTTAGTTCTTCTTTCCAAGGCCCGTTGGGAAAGAAAGTCTTCAGGTTCATTTAAGGAATAAGGAGTATTGTTCTTATCAGTAAAAAAAATCGCATACCTATTCACCTCTGCCAAAAGATATGAAGCAGATAGCGTGAATAATAATAAGAAGCTAATCCGTGCCATATTCTACCAGGCTTTGTCTAAAAATTCTTCCATTGTCAACCACTTGCTGTCCAATACAGTCATCCTCTCTGCAATACTTTAAATCTATTTCCTCTTTGTATACCAAACCCATATTCAAACCATAAATCTCGTGATTTGATATCAGATTGACGATAAACTCCTGATTATCTTCTTGAATAACGGTAAGGGTCTCCGATATGGTATCACCTGCTACAGTGATATATGGAACAAACAAACTGTCCATTACAAACTCATCCGATTCTAAATTATTCAGAGCATTACCATCCCAGGTTTTACCGGTAGCTATTGGAAATACTAGTTTAAGTTCAGGAATATTACCTTCAATTAATATAGCCTGTGTATCCGTTAGTCTTGCACTATTGGTTTGAATAAAATCCCAGTCCTCGGCGCTATCAGGCCTTTCAAAGGTATGTATTACATAGGTTGTTTCTCCCGCCTGATTTTCGAAAGAATCAACCACTTCAGTCCTAAACTGAAAGTTACTAGTGGTGGCCATTTCAAACTGATAGTTAATTTCCTCAATATCATACACGCGAAAATCGCCCACGTTCAGAGGAAAAAATGGGTAACCTACCCCTATCAAGTCGGGATCTATTTCATCACTGTTGCATGCCAATATCAAGAAGCAAAAAAGGGTGATACATCTATTCATAACAAAAAAGAACGGATAAAACCGTTCTTAATTCAAAGATAGAGAAATTAGTTTTTGTAACTCCAGTTAGACCTCTTAGTTCAACGAATTGAGTAGATCAACCACAGTCTCTTCTTTGCTGGTAGCCACTGCTTTAACAAGCTTGTCTCCCTTAAATACTGCAAAAAAAGGAAGATTGGTAACGCCAGCCATTTTTCTTGCTTCGGGATTCTTTTCTGCATCAACATCAATAAAATTAACCCCTTGAAAGCGTTCATCGCTTGAAAGTCGTTTGAACTTGGGCGTAAATAATCTACAGCTGCCGCACCATCCCGCAAAATATTTCACTATTGTTTTATCATTATTAAATAAAGTGGATTTGAAATTATCATCCGTTAAAACTTCTACTGCCATTTTCTGATTTTGCTTTTTTAGTTTAACCATTACAAGAACAAAAGACGGATATATAAGTTAGCTTTGAAGCTAGATTTAATCAAAATATTATATATCATAATTGAATCCATCTATTGCCTATGGCCTTAAAAACATTTGTGAAAGTAAGTGGTGTCAATAACCTTTCAGACGCGCGGTACTGCGCAGGAATGGGTGTCGATTTGATCGGTTTTAGTCTTGACAAAAGCGACCCGAACTTTACAGGAGTAAAGAAATTTAAGGAAATTTCAGATTGGCTGTCAGGAATAGAATTTGTAGGCGAGTTTAGGAACTCAACCTTGGATCAAATAGTTAGCTGCCTGAGCCAATATGATTTATCTGTAATTGAAGTCAGCGATCATACGCTAATTAGGTATTTAAAAGGCGTTAAAACCATCTTAAGCGTGGACATAAGAGAGCTTCATAATGTACCTCATGACGTAGAAATGGATTTTTTATTGGTAAAATCAAGCCAATGGCCAAGTCCTCTCCAAATCGCAGAGATAAATAAAAGAGCGATCGGCGTGAAAGTATTAATGAACGGTATTGCGTCTCATCAAAACGTCCATAAGCTCTTGGAGCAGACGGATATTCATGGTATTTCACTTACGGCAGGTGATGAAATACGCCCAGGATATAAAGACTATGACGAGCTGGCAGACGTTCTTGAAGCCCTGGAGGATGAAGGTTAACCGATCTTATCTATTCCGTTCCTCGACGGTCGATTTACCTCGTTTACTCTCAGATATTTTCGTATCAATCAGGGAAGCAAAATCAAATCTAAACCCGTTGTTCGCGACTCTAAGCGGATCGGCAAATTCAGTAACATTTTAGAATCTGGCCAAATCCGACTGGGCTAAATTAAGATGATCTAATTCATATCTTATTTCTTATAAAAAGGTATTGCCTGACTGCGGTTATAAAAGAACACCTGCGGCAAAATTGACCCCAGCTGTACGCGATTAGGGCTTGGAATATAACTGATCTGGTGAAGTCTTATCACTTTCGTTGAAACTCACTTCATATTCTAATGAGGGTATCTCTTCATCAAGCAACTCAGTGGATTCGAGCTCGCCAAGCCCTCCAAACCAGTAGCTAATATTAGGCCCTACACCAAGGTAATACTTATAAGGAGGACGGATTAAAAAACGTACTCTTAAAATTTCCCGATAAAGGATAGGTAAGTCAAAATGATGCTGTATCTGCGTAAACTCGACACCAGGGTCAAAGACTCCATCTAGTTGCTTTACTTTACGTGAATAAATGCTTTCAAAAGTCATAAGGCAACGTCTAAGCAGAATAAGACGTTTTATTCTATCCATAGAATGATTTTCAACTAATCATCCTTAATTGAACCAACATCAGATTTCTTATTTCTTCGAGTAAGCTTGTTAAAACTTGCTTTTACGTTATCTGCGGCTTTGTGAAGTGTCTCTACCCCGGAATTGACCGTACTCATTCCGGCCTCTTTCATGGCGCTTATCACACTACTTACTACCTTACCAGAAGATTTAATCACTAAAACACGCAGCATTTTGGCAGCTTCTGAATATGCAGAACGTTTTAACTCTTTTTTGCTCATCTCAGGGTTTACACCTCCACAATAACGTAATGTAAGTACACCTACTCGTAAGGTCAAAAAGGCATTGGTAGAGCCTTCAAGAAGGGAATCAGTAATGATATGGGCAGCATGACCAACCAAAGGAATGGATCTACCCGGACTTTTGAGTATGGCGTTCATTATGGGTTCAATTTGCCTGGTTATATCAATATCTTCAAGCTCTGACGCTATTAAAGCGGACCCTCCTACATTCGCATATAAACGAAGCATATCCCGTAGGGAAGGGCGCTGCCAGTAGATATGAGCAATTTTCCAGATCATCCTGGTTTGGGTGATGAAAATTGTCAATGCGTCCAGCTTGCCGTTTTGTGATACCGAGGTAGTCAGAAATACAGCTGTCGCCGTTGTATTTATAGTTTCTTCGGCGTTTGTCCGTAGCAAATCAAGCGCTTTATCCAATCCTTCCGGATCGCTTACATCTATTTTTGCGGCTTTGATCTGCTTATTGTTGGCCAAACGTTTTTTTAGCCGTATTGCATAAGCGTTGGCATCATTCATTTCACTTAAAGAAATTGATCTTGGAAGACGCGCCAGCAAGACAATAGGAACTGCAAAAAGTGTAAATAGAATTATTGAAATAACCGCAATTACAGAAATTGCCAGAGTCTCATTGATAAGAAGTAAGTTGGCATAAAGGTCAATCAACTGATTAACACAAAAAAGTGCAAAGACTATAATCACCAAAACGGCAACTATGGATGTATATTTAGCTAAGTTTTTGATCATACTACTATGACTTGACTTCAATAGAAAAGGTTTCATGGCAAGTGTTTGTAGTAACAATATCCACCTATGAGGAGAAGTCATCTCAGCACATCTAAAAGTACAGCCTCGGTGGGTTTAAAAGTAGTTGAATGACACTGATATCCTGCCGCTGATTTTAGTCAATTTGTTTTACCAGAGTTGTATGTAAATTGGTTTTGTAAAAATTCTAAAAATGTCTAGCCTTAACATAAGACCTAGGTTCAAGAAAGTAAGTAATCTAAGCCAGAAAAAACTTGAATATATACTCAAGCGGGCGCTAAGTGAAGAGAGCGCCAAATGTATCGGTTATGTTGGCAGCGGTTATAGCGCTATAAAAATTCCGGTAAAAGAAAGGCATTTCTGGTCACCACAATTGACCATTAGCTTTGAAGAAACAGAAGGCCAAACAAACATAAGCGGTCTGTACGGCCCTAATCCAACAGTTTGGGCTGTATTTTTCTTCGGCTATGTGACTTTAGGAATAATAGGGTTATTTATTTTGGTGATCGGTTTTTCACGAATATCATTGGGTATGAGTAGCGGAATACTTTGGGTAATTCCTGTTTTGCTCACTGTAGCTGCCGTACTTTACATCATAGCTCAAGCAGGACAAAAAATAGGTGCAGAGCAAATGTACACGCTGCACCATTTTTTTGAAGACTTGATTCACGACGAGGTGAATATTAAGGTAATCTAATGTTGTGATACATTAACGTACCCTATACATATTATTCTCTCCAATAGTAAACCATCGATTAATTCGTGGTAGGCCACTATATTTTACAACAGATTCCCCTAATGAGCTCAAACGCAAATAATCTTTAGCATTAACATCGATCTCCGTTTCACCCAGTACGCCAAGCTTGGTAACATTGGTGATGAGATCTTCATTTTGAATATTATTATCACCAACGCCTTTAATTACTTGCTTCTTAACTATGCCTTCCTTTATTCTCAGGTCATGCTCTCCCCACAACACGGCTTTTAAACGATCGGCTTTAAGTGAGGTTAACCGAATATCGGATGATCCATAAGATTTGATTTTGAGTTTGTCAACGACAAGAGGTTTATTGCTATATATAAACTCCTCGCCTTTTGATACAATCTTTTTAAGGTCCCGTACGGTTACATAAGCGGTTACACGGGCACGAGCATAAACATTTACTTTTTCTTTGTACATACCGTTATACACCTTAACCTTTTTAGGTAGAGTTTTAGATTTTTCAAGATGAATCTTTAACGTTTTCCCTACCAGTTTCACATGGATGTCTTCTTCATCAATTCTTCGATAATCAATCTTCACTTCTTCTTTGTCGCCTTGAACGAAGTGCAGTTTTACATGTGGACCTACTGATATTTTATTAAAGTAGCCGATGTCATTGATATTCAAGGTTTGATCACTTTTTTGCGCAAATGCGAAAGTGGCTACCAGACTTAAAAGTAATAGTAAGTTGAGCTTTTTCATTGTTGTTTATTTTGAGTTTAAATTTAAGATAGAACAAAAATTGTTATGTCACCCGCCCGTAAAGGTTTGTAACATGTTGTAACAAAGACAACAAGAGCTCTTAACCGTTGCCAATATGATTGTTAGTTATCACTAATCTTTCTTTAAAACTTCTACCGGATTTGTCCCGGCCACTTTAATGCTTTGCGATAGTGTAGATAATAAAGTAAAAACCATCATAAACACTATTGGCAGCAGGAAATAAATAATACCGACCTCAATTTTAAATACATAAGTATTAAGCCATATTTCGGCAATCCAGTAAGCCATTGGTAGTCCAATCAAGCTAGCGAAGAGTACCAGAATCATGTAATTTTTTAGAAAGAGCTGAATCAAGCCAAGCATGGAGGCTCCCAGTACTTTACGAATACTCATCTCCTTCGATCTTTGGTAAGCTAAATTAGTACTCAAACCAAAAACTCCCATACAAGCAAGTAATATCGAAAGTATTGAAAATGAAGAAATTACCTGTCCGGTTTTGATATCAGCTTCAAACTGACGTTCAAAATGGTCGTCCAAAAAGAAATAGTGAAATGGCCTGGAAGGAAAGGCCTTATCCCAAGCATTTTGGATATGCGTAAGAACACCTTGAAAGTCAGCGGAGTTTAAAGCAACTGACATGTATGTCTGGTGTCCTATTCCCATAGAGAAGATCATAGGTTCGACGTCATATCTAGGAGATATCTGATGAAAGTCTTTCAAAACCCCTATTATCTCGTAATCATTGCCGCCTATAGGTATAAATTTTCCAACAGCTTCCTCATCAGATGGAAAGCCAACTCCTTCTACCCAGGCAGAGTTCACTACAAGCTGCCGTTTGACACGCCCATCTTCCGTCTTAAAAAATCGACCTGCAGTTAAGGGGATATTGTAAACTTCGTTAAAGTCCGGGCTAACACGCACGCGATATGACACAACATGTTCATCTTCTTGCGACCGATTTACACCCCGCCAGGTAGCTTGCTTACCAGGGACGTCAGAACTAATCGTTGCTCCACCTACCGCAGGGTTAGTCAATACTTCATTCTTCAACGCCTCAAGTTTATACCCGTGGGTAGAATCTCTTAGATCTGATACAAGCTCAAAGAGGTTGATCACCAGAATTTGATCCTTTTGAAACCCGGTGTTCTTTTTCTTGATAGACTGAGTTTGTTCAACGACTATAAGCGTCGCGGCAATTAAAAATAAGGAGACAGCAAACTGAAAGACCGTCAACACATTTCTTAAGCTGAATCCTTTGACCTTAGACTTTTCCTTTCTTCGGATCAAACTTATGGGCGTAAAACGGGCCATTACAAATGCTGGATATAGGCCCGCCAATAGTGTTGTAATCGTTATACCAGTAATCAGCATTAGCCAAAATTGTGGTCGATGCCAATGCAGAACCACCAGATCGACGTTAAGCCAATCACTAAAATAGGGTAAAGCCATCTGTATTGCGGTTATAGCCGATACACTGGACAAGCACATAATAAAAAAAGATTCCAGCAGGAACTGCCACATCAACTGGCTTTTTTGTGAACCTATTACCTTTCTAATCCCCACTTCTTTGGCTCGCTCAATGGCATTTGCAGTAGAAAGGTTTATATAGTTAATAAGTGCCAGTATCAGAATAAAAACTGCTATGATTACAAGCCCATAAGTGACATCAGCGTCCCCATTGATTTCATGTTCATTTTGTAAGTGGGAATGAAGGTGAATTGAGCTTAACGACTGCAGGTCTACAATAGAACTCAAGCTTCTTGAATTATTGTATTCTGATAAATACGCTGTAGCAAAACCTTTTATCTCTTCCTGCAATAGTTTCCGGTTGGCCTGTTCATTCAATAGAAGATAGTTGTAAAAGCCATCCCACCGCTTAAGACTTCTTGGCCCATATACGTTAAACCAGGAGGCCAATATCTCAAAGTCAAAGTGGCTATTCTTAGGAAGGTCTGCAAAGACACCGGTAATCGTATAACTTCCCTGACCTTTCCATTCCACCTCCTCGCCAACTACATCCAGGCTGTTAAAGACCTTTCGTGCCAGTGATTGGGAAATAATTAAACCATTTTTGACAGATAATGGATTTTCATTTGCAGCATTTAGCATTTCCAAATCAAAGATTTTTAGGAAAGTACTGTCAGCCAGGAACACCCGTGGTTCTGAAAAGCTTATTCGATTGCCGGCTCTATCATAGTTAAAAACGGGAGTAAACTCATTACCTATGTTAAAGAGACGAGCTATGCTTTCAATAGCGGCGAAATTGTTTTTTAATTCAATTCCCAGCTCCGGAAAACTCGTAGCGCTGGAATATTGCTGAGCCCCTTCAGAGATTCTAGTGTGCGTTAATCTATAAATCCGACCCGCCTTCTCATGGGATTGATCATAGCTAAGTTCATAATTCGAGTAGAGACACAATAGACCTGTAGCTGTTAAACCTATGCTCAAGCCCAGAATATTTATCAAGGTAAAAACCTTGTGTTTGAATAAATGCCTGAAAGCAACTTTAGTATAATTTTTGATCACAGAATAATTATTTAGGATATCATGTCATTCATGCCTTATGCTGTCCGCAGGGTTTTTTAATGCCGCTTTAAGAAGCTCCCATGATATGGTAAAAGCAACAATAATAGCAATGGCAAAAACACCTGCTGCGTAGGTATGCCATGATTGATCTATACGGTAGGCGAAATTGCTCAACCACTTTTCTGAAACAAGGTACGAAAGAGGAACTACCAATAGTGTAGCCAGAGCTATTTGCCACATGTACTCTTTCGAGAGTAGTTTAATGATATCCTTCCCCGAAGCGCCTAAAACCTTTCTCACACCTATCTCCTTAGTACGCTTCGCAGCGCCTTGCATCGTAACACCAAACAAACCAATGGCCATGACAGCTATGGAAAGAAGTGCGGCTATTGTTGATGCTGACTTAAACTGTCTTTCACTCTCATAAAGGCTTTGAATTTTATCTTCAATAGTAACATATTCAAAAGGAACGTCATTAAAGAGTTGATTCCACTTCTGCTCAATTTTGGCGATGGCGCTCTCGTACCCATCTGCCCTCAGTTGGAAGCTGAAGTAGCGGTAAAGCAATGGATCTGTGACTTCAGTAAATACCAATCCTTGAATGGGATTGTGCAAAGAGCCAAAATTAAAATCACGAACAATACCCACTACCTCATAGTCAAGGGTATCCCTTCCTCTTATCAGATTACCTACCACCGGTTGATCTTCGAACAGATCATAAGCCGCCTTTTCCGTTAAGACAACTTTCTTAAGTTCATTATTCCCATCATCTTTGTTAAGAAACCTTCCTTCGACAAGTTCTAAATCGAAACTCTCGGCATATTCGGCATCACATGAGATCACCGGAAAAGTGTAAAATTCATCTATGGCTTTTTCAGGATTACTAAAATCGAAGGTTTGGCCATATCTCCCGTCCGGTATTTCAAACGACAATGTCCCCGACTTTACCTCGGGAATACTTTTAAACTCCTCCTTCAGGCTTAGCATTTTTTGTACCCCTTCCTCACTCCACCATCTTGGAAGCGATGTGACAGTCACGATATTCTTTGATTCATAACCTAAGTCCTTGTTTAGAAAAAAGTTCAGTTGGTCAGAAACAACCATGGAAGTCATGACTATGAATAGAGCAATAAAGAACTGAAAGCTTAACAGTACTTTCTTTAAATCTACCTTTTTTGAAGCAATACTCTCCTTCCCTTTCAAAGAATTCAAAGTAGGTTTGCAGGCTAATACAATAGACGGGTACATTCCTGCCAACAGTCCGATAAGTATCGCAAGACCGCCGAATAAAGGATACAGAAGAGGAATAGTAGTGTTACTAAATAAATGAGGTTTGTTAACTAAAAGTGCGAACTCTTGTTGGGTTAGCTGAACTATACATAAGGCTAATAAAGAGGCTAATACGGTGAACAAAAGTGCTTCTGACAGGAACTGAAACATAATTTGTTGGCGCACCCCCCCAATTACTTTGCGTACCCCAATTTCCTTCATCCGCTTACTCGCCATACCCAGCGAAATATTGATAAAATTCATGATGGCCACCAACAAGATGAAAATGGTTATGGCGATTAGGATATTGATCATCTTTCCTCTGGCCTGATCATTTTGGCCGATATTATATGTACTCAGAGCAGTGAGCTTGGGTATCATAAAATTTGCTAAATAGTCAGGGGCATTATTTTGGACTAATTCTGACATAGGTTCGATTAGATCTTCGGGGCTGACCCCTTCCCTTAGTTCTATTCGTGTCTGGACTATATCAACATCCCACCTGTTCCACATATCTACAGGGCCGTAATAAGGGACGTTATCTGACCCAATGTATATATCGGTTCGGTCACCCAGGTTATCCGTAATTGAGTTCTCAGGAAGTTTGTCAATGACGCCCGTGATCATAAAAGTCTTTTTGCCCACAGGATCATATTCCGCATTTTCTGTTTCAAGCACCAATTCTTCTCCTATGACATCAGTCCTTCCAAAAAACTTCTGAGCCACATCGTGCTGAATAACAATGCCAGAGGGCTCGTCAAATGCAGTTGAAGCATTGCCATGAAGCAGAGGTATTCCATAGGAATTCAAAAAGTCACCGTCAAAAACCTGTAAGTTTAATCTGAAGCTCTTGTTTAACTGTGGAACAGATACATTGCAACTACGCGCGTGAACAGTAAAATGGTTTGCAACCAAGTGCGGATAGTTCTCTTGTAAACTACGTCCCATAGGAGCTAAAGACACAATTTCAAGGCCTTGTCGTCCCGCTTTCCAATCGGATTCGATAAAATAATGACGGTCGGCATTTTTTACCCAGTCGTTCATCCTGTACTCGTCCCAAATGAAGAGTGTCATCAAATAAACAGCGGCCAACCCAATGGCAAGTCCAATAACGTTGATCGTTGCAAATATCGGTTGGCGAGATAAGTTTCTCCAGGCCGTTGTGAGGTAGTTCTTAAGCATGGTCAAAGGTTATTCTCGCAAACTTTCTATAGGGTTGATTGAGGCCGTTACTACTGTCTTTCCGACTGTAGTTAGAACAGCCACGGCAGCTGTTAAAATAGCGCTTACCGCAAAATACAGAGGCGTCATTTCAATACGGTAGGCAAAGGCCTGAAGCCATCCGTCCATCACAAACCAGGCTACCAACGATCCGATTACAATAGACACCAAAAGCAACCTTAGAAAATAGTTCGAAAGCATAAAGACTATACCTGATACACTAGCTCCCAATGTTTTTCTGATACCAATTTCCCGCGTTCTTATCTCCGCCATAAACGATATTAGCCCGTAAAGTCCCAGGCAACCTATTACGATGGCTATGAAAGACGACACTTTGAACGCATCAAAAACAAGGCCCTCAATTCTATAATTATCTGCCATGTGGTCTTCTACAAATTGATGCTTGAAAATCTGTTTAGAAAAAACGTCCTTCCACACTTTTTCTACACCGGCTAGGAGTTCGCTCTCATTTGCTCCCGGTTGATATCTGATACCTGACTCACTAAAAAAGCCATGCCAATAGAATAGCAGACAAGGAGTAATCTCCAGTTGTAATCCCATATTGTGAAAATCAGAAATTACCCCAATTACAGGAGCGGTTCCTTCATTTATAGCTATTTCTCTTCCAATGATCTCTTCCGGTGTTGTACCTAAGCTTTGTACGAGTGTCTCATTAACCACGAATCCGTTAAAAGTATGGTCCACCGTAACATTGTTTTGATCCAACCATCGACCTGCAACCAATTTTAGATCATACATTTTTAAGTAGTCCGGGCCAACAACTTTCATTTCGGCCTCCTGCTGTTGTTCGATATCTTGATTAGCAAAACGAAAAGCAGTTCCATATTGCCGCTTTGGAGCCAGTGGTATGCCTGAGGCAAAACTAACTTGGTTAATGGCTGCCAAGCGTTCTAATTCTGTTTTTAAAGTTGTGAGGCTTTTATCTGATTGATCCGGAATATTTATGGTTAACAAGCCTTTGCTGTCAAAGCCCAGGTCCTTATTGAAGAATAGATCCATTTGCTTGCCGGTAATAACCGTAGTTACTATCAACAATTGAACTACCGCAAATTGACCTATTACTAAAGCATTTCGGAAACCGGATTTATAACTCTTTCGAATATCAGATTTTATAGCTCTGAGCGGAGAATATCCTGACATTACCGCAGCAGGATAGCTACCTGCTAAAAGGGTAACAAAGACAAAGAGCAACGCCAAAAACCAATATATCTCGTTTGTGAGCTGAAGGTCGAGCTGTAAATGGGATAAATGACCGTTAATACCTCCTAAAATCAACTCAGACAGCGCATAAGCATGCAGTATAGCTACTAGGGTCAATAGCATCGTTTCAAGGATAAATTGTCGAAATAAATTCATGCGCGAGCTACCAAGTACTTTCCTAACACCAACCTCCTTAGACTTTTTGAGGGACTGTGCCGTAGCCAGATTGACATAATTAATTACAGCAATCAGCAGTACAAGCAAACCAATAGTAGCCAATCCGTTGAGCATTTTTGACGATACCACATAACTCGCAATGCTGGTTCCATACTCATCACTTGTATGGATTGCTGACATGGGTTGAAGGCGATACTCTATGCGCTTGTTATCAACTTCACTAAGGTACTTGGCTTTAAAAGTTTCTAAATCATTCTCAAAATTCTCCCAGGAGGCTACCTCATTGAGCCTTATATAGGTGTATCCCTGGTAATTACCAGACCAGTTATTGGCGAAGTAAGGGTTGTTAACTGCAAAAAATTCATAGTTCACCAACATCTCAAAGAGTAAAGTTGTGTTGGCTGGTGGGTTTCGAATAACCCCGGTAATTTCTAATTGATCTTTATTGTTTAGCAAAAGTGTCTTACCCAATAACGCTTCACCATTTCGAACTGCATCAGGAAAGTATCTCTCCGCTAATTTCTGGGTTATGACACAAGCATTCAATTTTTCAAATGCAGAGGATGGATTTCCTTCTATCCATAGTTCTTTTCCCTCAAAAGCATTTTTAAAATTGAATAGTTGCAAATAGTTAAAATCGACAAAAAGTAATCTTTCCACCTCATGTCGGATGACTCTATCATTCACTTCTGAACTTATGATTCGAGTAAGTGGACCCGCGGATTGCGTGACCTGAACTTCAGGAAAATCTGAGCGAATTGCTTTGGCTAAAGTGTATGCAGTAGTGTTCCAATGCTGTGTTTGCTCTGCAGTATGGTTTCTTTGAACTACTCTATAGATGTTATCTGAATTATCATGAAAGCTGTCAAAGCTTTGCTCGTAACTGATGAACGTGTAGATCACCACAGCGCAGGTAATACCTAATGTAAGACCTACTGTATTGATGATGGCATAACTGACGTTTGATCGTAAACTGCGCCATATAGTAATGAATTGATTTGTAATCATGACTTAATTCTGTTCTTTCAAAATTGTGATTGGATTAACCTGAATAGTTTGAGCCATCTTTGACATAATGCTCAGTCCCGCGATTAAGAACATCATGACCAAAGGCGATAGAAGTACTAATTGGTTAATATTAATATCGACTAAATACTGTGACAACCATTCTGAACCATACCAGTAAACCAGTAATGTAGCTAAAACGTAGCTCGTTAGAATGTACCGTACAAACCTGCCCGACAAAAGCACAAACAGAGATGAGATGGAAGCCCCAAAAACCTTACGAACGCTAATTTCTTTTTTACGCTTATGGAGCACCATGCCCGCATAACCTACGAGGCAGAATGAGACAATGCCCAAAGAGATGAAACCAAACATGGAGATAAGCTCACCAAGTTGGCGGTCTTGATCATACTGTTTATAGTAATAGTCGCTTAGTAGCGTATAATCAAACAAATCATCATCAAACGTTTCTACATATATCCTGCTTAAAGTGGTTATTGAGCCCGCCAGATCCTCGGAATTCAGTTTTACTGTAATGTAGTTTTTCCAGCGTGTTAGGGGAACATAGATAGTTGGGTTAATCTTGTTTTTGAAGGACGTATGATGATAATCTTTAATTACTCCAACTACTTTATAGCCTTCTGGTTCGTTGATGCCATCCCACAGCAGATCCGAGCCGAGGGCGTCTTCAGGGGACTTGAAACCGAGGTTATAAACGGCTGATTCGTTCAGCATTAATGACTTACCATGACGAATATCCTGTTCGACAAATCCTCTTCCTGTGAGTAACTCCAATCCATAGGTCTCCAAAAATGCTTCATCAGCTCTCATTACCCAGTTTGAATTGATCTGATCAGGGCTTGCTCCTACTTTTCTTAAGCTCGTATGGTTGGAAGCCACTCGCTTACCGGGAACATCGGAAGTAAACGAGACATGTAAAATATCTGACTCTTGATTAAGCCTTTTTTTAAAGGTCTCAAGCCTTTGGTTAAAGACAGAGTCTTTCACAATAGGCGTATTAATGACCATCAATTGTGAAATATCATATCCAATATCACGCTTTTGAATGTCTTTGAGATGGAAAAATATAAATGCCGCACCCGAAATAAGTGTGCAAGACAACGTAAGCTGAAGTATGAGCATGGTATTTCGAAAACCACTAATTCCTTTTCCAACATTTAGCGTTTTGCGCTTAAGCACATCACCCGGGTTTTGAAAACCAAATACAATGGTTGGATAGAGACCCGTTATCAGCGATCCCACAATCACAATTACCAAGCCTTGCCTGATAACAGCGCCATATTGAAATGGAATGACATCAAGTTCTAAGAGTGGGTAAAGAAGTGGGCTAAAACTTTGAAATAGAGTGTAGGACAGACTAAAGGCTATAAAATTCAGAAAGAGGGATTCAACCAGGAACTGCAAGAAAAAGGTTACTACCCCAGACCCCATGGTTCGGCGGATACCTACTTCCTTCGCTCTGCTTAAGGCTTGTGAGGTGTTTAACTGTATTGAATTTATCCATGCCATCGCCAGCACGGCTAAGGCTGCTAGGGTCAGGATAGAGAGTGTATCAGGATCAACGTAGCTACTGATCTTTGATGGTTTTGTAATCGTATGAAGTTGATCCATACGGTCAAATGTCATGGCCACCTCATAGCCTTCCGAGCGCCAGATATCAGCATGAGGTTCCATTGTTTTATTGAATTTGTTACTCAAATCCTCTGGGTTAATTCCCGGTTGAAATTTGAGGAAAAGGTAAACATCAGACCATACCCAGTTTGAATTCCCGTAATCACCAAAACGCTCGTAGTTGAGCAATACCTCAGGCTGAAGCCAACTGTTTTCCGGTATGTGTATAACTCCTTTAACTAAGTGTTCCTCATTATACCCACCTTGTTTCAGTAGAATACTTTTACCTATCGGATCTTCATCACCAAAATATTTAGTAGCCGTTTGTAATGAAATGACCACATCATTGAGTTGATCAAAAGCGGTATTTATATCCCCTTTAAGCCATTTGTAATCAAAAAAATGAAAAAATGATCTGTCAGCAAAAAAGATATTATCCTGAGGCAAACTGGTTCCATCATACTCTACAGCTGACCGGCCCACCCATTCCCTTAATCTAACATAGCTTTCAACTTCAGGTATATTCTTTTCAAATGCCAGACCCGAAGCATACCAGTTGGTAACCCCGTCAATTTCAATTTCACCGTTCTTGAACCAGGTCTGCCCGATCCGATACATCCGGTTATGATCTAAGTGAAAGGTGTCAAAGCTATTGTGGAAATTAGTGTACTGAGTGATAAAAAAGAAAGCTGTCATGCCCATGGCCAAGCCAAATACATTTATCAACGAGAAAACCCGTTGTCTAAGTAAATTCCTCCACGCTATTTTGATATAACTCCTCAGCACGACTATTCCTGTCTTAAGCTATTCACGGGATTTTCAGTTGCCGTTTTTAGCGTCTGACCTATTACCGTAGAAAAGGCAATCAAGAGTATCAAGGCAATAGGTATAGCGAATAGCCACCATTCAATTTCTATTTGACTGGCATAATTATCCAGCCATAAGTTGACAATATATAAGCCAATAGGAACAGCCAGGATACCGGCAAGTATTACCAACCTAATAAAATCCTGCGATAAAAGTCGAATAAGACCAACGAGTGAAGACCCGAGTACTTTTCTTATACCAATCTCTTTTTTTCGCTGAAGTATGGTGAAAGTGGATAACCCAAATAATCCCAAAACGGCGATGAGAACGGAAAGAATTGTGAACAATATGGTTACATTGCCAAAACGCTGATCTGTCTCGTATTGAAAGTTGTAACGATCGTCAAGAAAGTAGTAGTCAAGTGCGTTATTTGGAAATACTTCTTTCCAGGTTGCTTCTACTTCAGAGAGTAACTCTTTAGGTCGTCCGGAATTTGACTTGATTACAAACAGATCCCCACCCCCGGCGTAAATAATCATTGGAATGTGCACCTCTTTAGGCGACCTTTGAAAAAAGTTGCGAAATACGCCTACAACTTCAGATGGCTTATCAGCCATATTAAACGTGATCTTCTTTCCTATGGCTCCTTCAGGGCTATCAAATCCGAGTGTTTGAACTGCCTTTTCGTTGATGACCACTCTATTTTCAACACCGTCTACAATCCCCTTTCCGGCAACAAACTCTACTTCCATCACTCCAAAGAAATTTTCCTTAACTCCATAGTGGTAATAGTTGTAAGCCCCTTCCTTTTCATCAGCCTCTACTCTTTTAATACCTGTGCTTGTGGAAATGTCATGAAGCTCTGAACCAGGTATCCCATCTGTATTCGTTACTCCGGAAACGAGACTACTTTGCGCCATCTTATTTTGAAACGTATTTGCCAGGCTGGAATAGATCGAGTCAGATTGATTTCCCGGGGGAGAACGAAGTACCAGAGTATTATCTATGTTAATGCCGAGATCCGTATCAGATAAGTATTGAACCTGAAAATAAACCGCTAGCGACACACTTAATAAAACCACAGTAGTTAAAAATTGGAAAGTCACCAGCCCTTTTCTTAATAGCAACCCTTTCGCGGAGTTTGTAAATTTTCCCTTCAGCACGGACACAGGCTTAAATGAAGACAACACTATAGCTGGGTATAAACCTGAAACCAATGTACCTAACAATATCATCAGGGTTAGCAGTAACATGAGTTGAGGTTCGGCCAGAATAGAAGATGGTAGATCCTGACCGGTTAGATTCTTGAAGTATGGAATAGACATTTGTACCAGAGTAAACGCCAGAACTGCCGCCAAAAAATTTACCAGAAAAGAGTCAAATATGAACTGACCAACTAACTGGCCCTTAGAAGAGCCTACTACTTTGCGCACACCTACTTCTTTGGCTCGTTCCAGCGCTTTGGAAGTAGATAAGTTAACATAATTGACCCAGGCTAAAAGCAAAATAAAAATGGCAATAATGACCATAAAGTTCACGGTTTGAGCGCTTCCATTTACTTCGGGCTCAAACGTTTTATTTGAATACAAATGAATGGTGGTGATTTTCTCGGCAATGATGATTTCATCTTCCATCTTGTCATTGCCCAGCGAGTATTCCTCGAGCTTAGTATTAAATGCCTTCAGATTGGCATTAGGGTCCATTAAGAGGTAAGTATATTCATTATTACCACCCCATGGATATTTCTCATACCAACTCCATATTTTGGGTATTGTATTATGGGATATAAGGATATCAAACTTAAGATGAGTGTTTTGTGGTAAATCTTCCATGACTCCAACCACCTCAAAGGGTGTATCTCGAGAGCCAATTTCAATTCGTTCGCCGATAATATCAGATCTGCCAAAATATTTAATAGCAATTGATTCATTTACCAACACCTTGTGTGGTTTATCAAATGCAGCGGCCGGATCACCAAACTTTATGTTGTAATCAAAAAGCGTAAATGCCGACGCATCAGCAAAGTAGATCAGATGTTCATAATTCCTGGTATCAGAGGCAGGAACATATATTTCTGACGTACCCAAATGAAAAAAGCGTGCGAAGTCCAAAACTTCTGGCATCTCAGCTTTGAACTCCGGTCCTAAAGTTTGATAGGTTTCACAATCGTTCACAACGAACTCACCATCATTATACAGATCAAGTGTTATTCTGTAGATGTTCTCAGCATTAGCATAATGCCGTTCGTAGCTTCTTTCGAATTTTACGTAATGTGCGATCAGCAAAGTCGAAGCCATTCCAATGGCTAAACCAAAAATATTGATCGTTGAAAATATACGACTCTTAAGAAGAGTCCTTATGGCTGTTTTAACGTAGCTTTTTAACATTTGCTCAGGTCTTTTTGCTTAAATGTTTGCGGATGGAAGTGTAATTTCAAAACTAAGGGGAACCTCGTCCTTTGGTCCACCACCTGTGAACTTGAACTTTCTCCGATTTATTTTACCACTGCCTTTGATCTTCAGATTGTTGGAGGCATCAACAGTGAATGTGACGGGAACTGTTTTGGTGATCCCCTTTAAGGTCAATTCCATATCAGTCGCATATTCCTGATCAGAAACCTTTTGAGCCCCATTCACAATGACTTTCGCTGTTGGGAATTTCTTTACATAGAAATAGTCTTTTTTCTTACGAATATTCTTTTCCAGGTCTTTCCAATCGTTGCTTAACGATTTGCAATCAATAAGTACCTCCAGCTTTATATTCTCGTAATCACCGGGCGTCCAGTCAAGTTTTTCAATTTTCCACTTTTTGAATGTAAATATCTGTTCACTGCCGGCGTTTCCAATAGCCTGAATTACACCGGGCGGTTCCTCCACGATTTCAAATGCATGTGGATCATGAAAGGCCCACTCAACGATAGCAGCCAATACGATTACAAAAACAGCGAAAGTGATTTTAAATCTGTCCATTTTATTTTGAGTTTGAGTTGTTCTGATTACTAGTTTCATTTTGCCGATTCATTATAAAATTGAGTTGAAAATGCATATTCTTTCTAGCTTCTTGAGGACCATCCGGGCCTCTTACTTTTGAGTGTTCATAAATATCGAGATCAAATTCAGCTCTGATAATGAGATTGGTTTTCCCATCTTCAGTCATGTAAGGAATTATATTACTGACAGCTACTATTTCGCGTTCCTTACCCATGAAAAGGAAAACGCCTGGAATTAGAAGCGTTTCTGGTTCATCATAAATAAGAGATCGTTTTTCCAGCGTAAAATCATCAAAAGTAAACTGGGCCTTAGGGAATCGCTTTACTCTGATGTATTTCTTGTGAACGTTGTTATCGTAAGTCTCCTCACCCATTGTAACATTGCTAGTAGCCACCTCGAATACTCCTGAAAGTTTGTCGCCGTTCCAGTTCATCTTTCCTTCAAGATCCTTTACTTCTCCGGCGTAATTATCCAAAGGCGCTAAAAAGTTAAACTGAATAATAGGTGTTATCTTATCTACTGCTCCCAATACAGACCAGGAATTCGAAAGGTCTCCGGCATCAATGATAGTAGCGTTCTCAATACCTTGAGTGGACGATGCTTCTAAGCCAAGATCACTCCAGCTTTTTGATCGTATGTCATTTTTAATCGGGTTAAATGCATCGCCATTCTGGGCGGTGGAGCTAATCTCAAAGACTTTTGCTTCCAGAATGTGTCCCAATTGCTTAAAAACCTCCTCAAATGCAGCTACTTTACCCACCATAGGGTTAATTAACCGACTATATACAGGTACTACACAATTGAATTGGCTGTATATTTCGTAGGACAAATACAGCAAGCCATCTTCACTCACAAACGGATGGATATCAAGATAAAACAACCGGTCCGTACGTTTAAAATTGAGCGTTTTACTGATGGAAAATCGCTCAAAACCAGAGTTAAAAGAGGCCAAGGCTTTTTGGTAGAACTCACCTTTATTTCCGGTGTATTTTCCTTGTAATGAAGTAATTTTAACGGGCGCCGCGGCCGTAGAACGCCCTGAATTATAACTCAGTATATCTTTTTTAATATTAGGTTTCCGCCTCTGAGGATTCCTCGCTACTGTTCGAAGAAAAACCTTGAACCGGGATATTTCAGAATACCTGCCTACATAAAATGAACGGCCATATTCATTTTGGAAGGCAATTTGCGGTGTAAGTGTTACCTCTTCAGGCGCTCCTTCTCTAATATCGAATTTTTGTATGCCAATATCAAGCCCGGCCGCTACCTCATTAATTTCAGGATAATACTCATTGATGAACTCTTGGTCCAGTTTCTTTGACTCGTCAACAAACACTAAAATCTGAGCGGACAAAGCTGAAACGAAGCCTATATTGGCTAAAATAAAAAAGAGCGTTCTATGCATAACTTACTGTTTCTCCAGCCTATAAATGTGCCTGTTAAAATAATCCGTGTCAGCCTTTAGGTACTTAATATCGCGCCTAATCGTTAAATTAGAAGCAGATATATTTATAGTTTTCCGCATCAGTGAGCGTTTACCGTTGTCTTTCCCTTTAGTTGATAATACAATTACATATTCATCTTCCCCAGTCTTTTCAAAGCTTTCTAAATCCCAGACATCATTGAAGTTGAATTTATTAGCATTATTATCTGCCACTACCTTATCCTTACCTTCCCTCACTACCACACCATTGTTATAATACGTGTATTTCAATTCCACCTCATTTTCAGAACGGACGCCTTTAATCTCAAGGTCTACTGTGCCCCTTGTTTTATCATCCTGAAAATTGAGATAACTTAAATTACCTTTCCAGTTACCTTCCAATAGTTCAACAATGGCTAACTTATCTGTGTATGACTGGGCGTAAATTGAAAAGGCCCAAGAAAAAAAGATTAGACTGGTTATTAATTTTTTCATAGTTCTATTCATATCTGAGACTATCTACAGGATTGATCCGCGCTAATTTCATCATGTGGTAGGCGGTTGTGGAAAGTGTAATGAACACAAGAGCTAAAATTGGTAGAAAAAAAATACCAAATGTGAAGTCAATTTTGTTAGCAAATTCATCCAACCATTGCTGCCCAAGATAGTATGCTAGTGGTACGGCTATTAATAATGCAATACCGATCAGTTTGATGAAATCAAGCGCTAAACTCAATAACAAAGAAATAGTATTAGCTCCAAGTACTTTTCTAACGCCTACTTCCTTTGTTCTTTGAGAGAGGTTATAAGCTGACAGGCTAAACAAACCCAAAGCGGCTAAAAAAATACCAAGTAAAGTAAATATCAGCATGACCCAGCCAAAGTCGGTTTCACTTTTATACTGACGCTCAAATCGGTCATCGAGAAACTCGTATTGATAAAGGTTATCAGGAAAAGCTTGCTTGTACTCCCGTTGAACAACATCTAGAACTTTTTTAGTAGAAGCTAAGGGGTCATTGCCTGTGTTGTACCGTATTGAAAAATAGTTAGGATTATTATTAAGAAGGTATAGCGCCGGTTCAACATTCACTTTTAAAGAACGATGGTTGTAGTTCTTTATCACCCCAATGATTTTAATAGATATTTCGCTGGTCGATACAACCTTATCGATTGCTTCGTCGGCAGACTCAAACTTCAATGGCGCTAAAGCCGATTCATTAATCAGGGCCTTTAACGATGTATCCTCGCCCTTATACTGCGCAGAACCCGCTACAATTTCCGGTTGATAAACATCATAGTATGCATTATCAATATAAGTAATTGAAATACCTTGCTCGCTTTCGCCTGCCTGCGATTTGTCGGTACGCTTCAAACTACTGGTTGACCAGTTAAATCCGCCGGATGGAATAGAACCTGATACTGAAACTGCTTCAACCTGGACGTATGATATAAGTTTATCTTTAAATGATTGAGCACGGTCGTCATATTGTTTCACATTCTTTTTAGGGCGTTCTACCACAATAACCTGATCTACATTTATGCCCAAATCCTTATTCTGGAAATAAGCCACTTGCTTATAAATAATAAAGCTTGTTATCATAAGAGCTAATGACAGCACGAATTGTACTACAACACTACCCTTTCTGTAAAGTAGTCCTTTCCCATAGTTTGACACTTTACCCTTTAAAATATCGTTCATTGAAAATGCTGCAATCAGTAATGAAGGTTGAACAGCAGACCAAAGGATTCCTATCGATACCGGAATAAAAGCGATCAAGAGTATTGTAATATTCGAAAACAGTGGTTCCTTATACGCTCCGCCAATAGAAGCGCTTAAAAAAGGCATAGAAAGTTGCACGGCAGTGATGGCTATGAGAAATGCGGTTAGGTTTACAAACAGGGCTTCAAAACTGAATTGAGACACCAATTGACCTTTATTTGCTCCTAAATTTTTTCTGATGCCAACCTCTTTAGCCCTTTGAAAACCCTTAGCTGTGACAAGGTTGATATAATTTATTACGGCCATTAAGAGAATAATAATACCTACCAAAAGCAAAAAATAAACTGAGATGGCGCTCCTATTGTGACCATATTCATTTCCAAGATCAGTGCTTAGATGGATATCGGCAATGGGTTGAAAGAAAACCTCCAGATTAGAATTAAGTCGGGCCTCCTCGCCAATGTATTTATCAAGAAAATCTACTACGCTACTCTCAGAAATACTGGTACCAGGTTTCAACTTTGCGTAGGTATAGAAATCATTCCAACCCCAATTATCTAATTTAGCCCAAAAATTGTCATTATTCTCGATAGACTTCAGCGATATTAACGCATCCATTCTAAGATGAGAATTTTTAGGAATTGATTTCAGCACACCTGTTACTGACAGTTTCAGTAAGCCAAAATTGTCTTCATACATGTTTAATTCTTTGCCCAGTACCTCTGCAGAACCGAAATATTGATTGGCCATTTCCTCTGAGAGAATGATAGAACCAGGTGTATTCAGGGATTCAACGCTTCCGGATATCAGCGGGAAATCAAACACTTCCAAAAATGACATCTCTGTCATTAAAATATTATTGGATGTACTAGATACTTTGTTATCCGTGGTCTCTAGGATACCGGAAGTTTCACGGAATCTAACTGCCAATTCAACTTCCTCAAATTCAGTTACTAGCAAAGGAGCAACGGGAACCGGCGTAGAAGCTAGTTTACCCTCATTACTATTCGTGACTACTCTTACAATAGAACCCGCCTCTTTGTGAAACGCGTCAAATCCTGTTTCGAAGTGTACAAATTGCACAATCAAAACGCAAGCCGCCATACCTATGGAAAGTCCTACCACGTTCACTATAAAGTTGGCAGGGGACTTTAGAATATTTCGAAGAGCAATTTTAAAATAGTTTCCTAACATGTTCTGATTTTTAGAGTACTGGTTTCCAGGTTTGTGCCATTTTGCTAATTAACTGTATATGTGATAGTTAGATTAAACTATGAAGGTTTAACTGTATCATTATGAGTCATTAAACTGTATCAGGTTGATACAATTGCTTATTCATATCTCAAGCTATCTACAGGGTTCTTCAAGGTAGCTTTGACCACCTGATAGCCTACGGTAAGCGCTGCTACTACAATTATTAGCACTACCGGTAGGAAAAACATCCACCATTGCATTTCTATACGATAGGGATAGCTTTCTAACCATTTGCTCATACCAAAAAGGCCTAAGGGAAGTGCGATTACCACTGATATGGCAATTAACATCAGATATTCACTGGAAAGCAGCAGGAAGAGTCTTGAAACGGAAGCTCCAAGTACTTTTCTAACACCAATCTCTTTCGTCTTCTGGATTACAGAGTAAGAGGATAAGCCAAATAAACCTAAACCGGCAATCGCCATGGATATAAAAGCAAAGAAGGAAATGATGGCGCTAAACTCATTGTCAGATTTGTATTGTGCATCAAACTTTTGGTCAAGAAAATTATAATCGAACGCTGCCTCAGGAAAGAATTTATCCCAGCGCTGCTCAATATCTGATAAAGTTCGCTTCAAACTTTCTGCACGTTGGTCTGCAGGTAATGACTCGTCCACATTAAGCGCAAGGGAATAGTAGTTGCTCCAACTGCTTAGCACGAAACCACAAGGTTCAATTCTATTCTTTAGTGATTGCTGATGAAAGTCCCTAACTACCCCTATGATGGTCAGTTCCGGGAACATTCTACCTTCAATGAGCTTCTCGCCTATAGCCTCTTCGGCGGTTTCGAAACCGAATAGCGGCAGCGCCCTCTCATTGATTACGAAGTCGCCTCTGTCAAAAGTACCATCGCCCGGGTTGTAAAAACGTCCGGCCACAAGCTCCAGGTTATAAGCTTTTACAAAATCACGATCGCATGCGATCAGCATTAAATTTTTACGGTCTTCATCGCTTGCTGTAGCTTTCTTAACAATGGTGTTCCAGCCTATAGGTTGGCCCGGGGTGAAGCTGGAAGCGGTCATATAATTAACCGAATTGAGACCTGCAACTTCTTCCTTGAATGCGTTAACCGAATTCCGAAAGGTGTTATCAGCGCTGGATATGTCGTTGGGCGGCGAATCCAGAAGTAAGACATTATCAATGTTAACACCTAAATCCTGGTTCTTCATATAAGTAATTTGCTGGTAAACAATGTAAGTACCGGTGATCATTATTGTGGAGGCGATAAACTGAAATACGACCAAGCCTTTTCTCAGAAGCGCCCCTTTGCCAAAAGATGACACCTTACCTTTTAGTACGCTGGTGGGTTTAAAACCGGATAGCACAAAAGCGGGATATAAACCTGAGAATATGGAACCCAATACCAGCAACGCCACTGTTCCCGACCAAAATAGCAGTTGATGGGTTGGGGCAATCAACATTGGATTAGTCAGTGAACTGATGTAGGGCAATGAAACCTGAACTACCGTAAAGGCCAAAATAGCCGCTAAAATATTTATGATGAACGATTCAATAATAAACTGCACCCGAAGTTGATAGGTCAATGAACCCAAAACCTTTCTTACACCAACCTCTCTGGCGCGTTCCATAGCTCTTGCGGTAGACAGGTTGATGAAGTTTATCCAGGCAATGCACAAAATGAAGATACCGATTAGGGCTAGTCCATATAAGGTCTGCTCAGCAGTGTTACTGATAGTGTTGTCCTCCTGGAGTATGTTAAGGTGCATATCCTCAAGAGGTAGCATATTTAGTCTCCACGTATTAGCATCATCATTAAAATTTGGGTCCTTCTCTATGACAGTGTTGAGTGTAGCTCTGATTTCCTGAATAGGCTTTTCACTTTTGAAGTATGTCCGCGTATTCCAGTTCGTCCAGCTGTTTGTAGATTCAACGCCTTCAATGGCATCATATGACGGCATGGAGAGAAGTACATTCAACTGAAAAATCGTATTGGCAGGCAGATTCTTAAATACACCCACGATCTCAAAATCTTTATCACCTATGTTATTTCGCAATGTTACGGTTTCACCGATGGCAAGGTCAGGGCTAATAAACTTGCTGACCAAGCGCTCAGGAAGGACAATTTTCATTGGCTCATCCATTTTAGCGAACGAACCGGCGACCATCTCAAGGCCGAGAGTTGAAGCAATATTACTATCACAATAAAAAACACCGGACTGTTCAAAAGTTTTGACATTGCCATTTTTCTTGTAGACAAGACTGTTATTTTGATAGTCCTTGTTTACCAGCCTAAACGCATCAGTTACTATCGGCTGATCAATGAGCATGGGTTGCAATGCCGTACCGGGATAGAAATAAACGGTAGTGCCTGCCTCTTGTTCTCTTTCAAAATACACCCGATAAATCTTCTCACTTTCAGGAAAGAACTCTTCATAACTGAACTCAAAGCTCACGTAATAGAAAATACTCAGGCAGGCAGCCATACCCAGCGCCAGACCGGATATGTTAATTAAACTGAACATCTTCTTATTCAAAAGACTGCGTAGGGCTACTTTATAATTGTTCTTGAACATGATTTAAGATTTATTTTACACAACACCTGTCTATTCATGTGCCATAAACTTAAACAACTCATTATCATTAAGTTAAAGATCCATATCCTATATTTTAAAAGATAAAATGTATCGTTATGACACAATAATTTGTCTCAATGTGATACAACTGGTAGTTTTAGTCAAATCCAGCAGAACATGAGTAAGAAAAAAGGTAACGTATTAATTATTGATGACGACGAAGATGTACTGATAACGGCAAAAATGATTTTACGTAACCAGTTCGAGCAAGTACAGGTTGAGTCTTCCCCTAAGCAATTAGAAAAGATCATCAAATCCAAATCTCCTGACATTATCATATTAGATATGAATTTCAAAACAGGGGCCACAAACGGTAATGAAGGCTTATTCTGGCTTAGAAAAATAAAGGAACTTGACCCGGAGGTTCAAGTAATTATGAATACTGCCTATGGCGATATTCAACTGGCTGTGGAATGCATGAAAGATGGAGCCATTGATTTTCTAGTCAAGCCCTGGGAAAAAGAAAAGTTACTTTCGACCGTTCGTAATGTGTTTGACCTAAAGGAAAGTAAGAAAGAGATTTCAAGGCTTGAAGGTACATCAAAGGTTTTAGAAAATGATATCCGTTCAGCTAAGGGAGAACTTTTAGGAGATTCCCCGGCAATGAAGAATGTCTTTTCCATCATTGAGAAAGTAGCCAAAACCGACGCTAATGTCCTCATCCTTGGCGCTAACGGTACAGGCAAAGAGCTTGTCGCCAGAGCCGTTCATTCAGCCTCTAAGCGAAACAAAAAACCGTTTGTAAAAGTAGACTTAGGCTCAATTACCGAATCCTTGTTTGAATCCGAGTTGTTTGGACACAAGAAAGGTGCGTTTACAGATGCCAAGGAAGATAGGATCGGGCGTTTTGAAATGGCCAAAGGCGGGACTCTTTTTCTTGATGAGATAGGCAATATACCTTTGAATCTGCAGGTAAAACTATTATCAGCGCTACAGAACCGTTCCATATCGCGTGTCGGTGATAATAAAATAATTCCGATTGACATTCGCCTTATCTCTGCGACCAATAAACCCGTGCATGATCTTGCGGCTGACGAACTCTTCAGAGAAGATCTGCTCTATCGTATAAACACAGTAGAAATTAGTGTCCCTGACCTGTCCGAAAGAAAAGAAGATATTGACTTATTAGTCAATCATTATTTAAAGTTCTACGGCAAAAAATACGACAAGCCAAATGTTAAAATCAAAAATGAGACGCTTTCAAAACTTAAAAAATATAGCTGGCCTGGTAATGTGAGAGAATTGCAGCACGCTGTAGAGCGCGCAGTTATCATGTCTAGTACAAATGATCTTGGCCCGGAAGATTTTTTAATCCGTGCCACTAAAGCCTCAAATCCGACCCATAGTAATACACTAAAAGTGGAGGAGTTAGAAAAGCAAGCCATAATTAAAGCCCTTGAAACCTGTAATGGCAATCTTAGTAAAGCGTGCAAAGAACTAGGTATGGGCAGGAGTACCTTATACAGAAAAATGGAGAAGTATGGGTTATAAAAGAGCGACAAAACCGCTCTTTATTCAACACTTACGATCTCTTAACAGCTATAAAACCGAAGCAAACAGTTTCTTCATCTCCTCCCAAGACTGTTCATCCGCACTTTTATTGTATGCTAACGGAAGTTCAAATTTACTGCCTAATGAATCCGCTCCCTTGCTGGTAAAAGCATGGACTGCCCCGGAATAAGCAATGTATGCATAGTCGGCGCCCACGCTGTCCATTTTAGCTTTATACGTTTCCACAGATTCTGCCGATATAAAAGGATCATCAGCGCCGTTACAAACGAGTACCTTAGCCTTTATTCCTTCCTGCGGCATTATTGGCAATTGTACGCCACTATGGAAAGCCACGACCGCGTCTAAATCCAAACCTGCATTCGCCATTGTCAGCGCTACACTACCTCCAAAGCAGTAACCAATGGCTGCAATCTTTTCAGGGTCAACATTTTCATTGCTCTTCAGTAAGTCCAAAGCCTTTTCAAACCTTGCCTGCCCCTCATCGATGTTGGTCATAACAGACATGCTGAACTTTCCAGCATCCTCCGGATGATCAGCAACTTTTCCATCACCATACATATCCACAGCTAGCGCCACATACCCCAGTTCTGCTAACATATCTGCACGTTGGCGAGTATAATCATTATGGCCCCACCATTCATGGATAACCAGTATACCAGGCCTTTTACCCTCCTTATTCTTGTCATAGGCAATGTAACCGTTCATTGATGTGGAATCAGTTGAATAGGTTACCTCTACGCCTACTACTTCAGGTTCGGTACTTATTACAACTTCTTCCGCTTCTGCTGTTTCTTTACGGGTATTTGTGGAACACGCTGCCAAAAGCGCTGACATAAAGAGACTTATAAATGAAATTCTTTGGTTCATGATATTTTAAGTTGGTTTTAATGCAATTTTAACAAATACTCAAAATCTATTTAAAATAACAATGGTTTTTAAATCGTTTCGCGTTAACATCTTCATCAGGCTGGCAGTAATTTTGATATTAGGCTACACGGGTATGTATGTACTTACTCAAACCTATTTCTGGCTGGTATCTATCTGGCTTTTTCTTTTCATGCTTATTTCCTTTTTGGACTTGGTCAAGTTTATTGAGCGCTCCAAGCGAGAGCTCAGCAATTTTTTGCTTGCCATACAGCAAAACGATTTTTCGAATACTTACTCGTTAAAGGCTTTAGATACAAATGATTTTGAATTGCACTATGCCTATACCACTATCACCGATGAATTTCAGAAATTGAGAAGGGAGAAGGAATCCAACTATCATTTCCTGCAAGCCGTGGTTGAGCACTCCGGAATACCCTTGATCGGCTTCAAAGAAAATAACCTCCAAATCACTTTGATGAATGATGCAGCCAAAGAACTGTTTCAAAAACCCTATCTGAAAAATGCCAAAGCCATCTCCAAGATTGACAGGAAGTTGGGCAAGTGTGTATTAGAATTAAAAAGTGGAGAACGGGAATTATTGAAGATATTGGTAAATAATAAACTTTTGAGCCTCTCGATAATAGCCAAAGAACTTAAACTGGATGATGAGCTCTACAAACTAGTATCTTTTCAAAACATAAAAGCAGAACTGGACGAGCAAGAACTGGAATCATGGCAAAAACTGATTAGGGTTTTAACCCATGAAATCAAAAATTCAGCTATTCCCATATCCACACTTACCGAGGTGGTTAATCAAATGATTACAGAAAATAACGGAGAACTTAAGGACTTGTCCACGTTAGATCAGGAGGATTTAGCCGATCTGAAAATCGGCCTAAAAACGGTACAAAAAAGAAGCAAGGGACTGGTGAGTTTCGTAAATGCCTATGGGGAGCTTGCTAAAATTCCTCAACCTAAATTTCAGAAAGTGGATTTGAAGCAATTGACTAAAGACGTTGTGGCCCTACTGCAGCACGACATGAAGAAATCAAACATTACTCTAAAGAATGAAGTTCAGGCTAACTTTATGCAGATTGACCCTGAACTTGTAGAGCAGGTATTGATAAATTTAATAAAAAATGCCAAGGAAGCAGTACACGGCCGAGAGCAAGGGAAAATAGTGGTTCGATCTTCTACTGACGCCGGTAGAACACTGCTCAGTGTGATTGACAATGGATCCGGAATAGACGCAGAGACATTAGACAACATATTTGTTCCTTTTTTTACGACAAAAAAAGAAGGATCCGGAATAGGCCTCAGCCTATCCAGACAGATAATGAGGGCTCATAAAGGCGACCTGATTGTACAGTCACAATTAGATAAAGGTTCAGAATTTTCCCTGGTTTTTTAGCTACTCACTGCGAAGCACACTGGCCGGATTACTTTTTGCCACCCTCCTAACTTGAGACAAGATGGTAACACCAAGCGATATGAACATTATTAACATGGCAATTACATAGGGCCATAAAGTAGCCCCAGGCGCTTCAGGATATATAGATTTGATAAGCTGGGTCATTTGTATCATACCTAAAGGGGCCCCCAGTACAAATGCTATGATTAATATCCATATATAATCCTTATTTATATTTTGGGTAATACTGAAAAGGTTTGCGCCCAACACCCGCCTTACACTAAACTCCTTAAGCCGCTTACTTATGTTATAAGCTATTAAGCCATATAATCCGATACAGGCCAGTACTAATGTCAACCCTGAAATGAATATAATAATGTAAATATTGGATCTGTTTTCCCGATAAAAATCATCCATAATCTGTGATTGATAAACACCTTCATAGGGATCATCCGGCGCCAGTTCCCTCCAGGTATCGCGCATATAATTATTTATTTCCACTTCCTTGATTAAGGATGTTTTAACCGTTAAATAGTTAAAATTTTCATCTTTAATCGCTAAAAACATGGTTGGCCTAATCTCGAAATAGAAGTCATCTAACTGGAAATCTTCAACTACTCCAATGACATCATATCTCTTTCCCTCAAAAATAAAATGATGGTTCAAAGGATCGTCCCAGCCCATTTCGCTTAACAACCTCTGATTGATAACGGCTTTATCAACATCTGCACCCTTATTAAAATAACGCCCATCTGTCAACCTCAAGCCCATAGTTTTTAAATATGCCTCGTCGGTGAGGTATAGATTTACCTGTAAATCGTTGTCTTCATATTTAATTGTAGTCAACCGGTCATACAGTCCTATCTGCCCTTTTGAACCGGATACGGCATGAATATCAGAATGCTGCAAGGCCTTATTTTTCAACCCGTTATACTCCTGTGCGTTTTTTATAGGTATGGTAACCACTCCTTCAGGAGTATAACCCAGATCTTTATTAGCGAGTTGAATGCTGGTATCAGTGAAAATGAAGCTACCAACAATAGTGGAAAAGGCGATCATAAACTGAAGGGTCAGCAATATTTTACTGAACAGACTTTTTCTGCCGAACTTTTCACCTCCGCGGAAAATGTGAACCGGTTGAAATTTAGAAATAAAAAAAGCCGGATAAGCCCCAGACACCAACCCGACCAAAAAGAGGATGCCAGTGAAAAACAAAGACATTGAGAGTAACGACGAGAATTCAAAAGGAATAGTGATAGGAATAACGGCATTGAAGCCGGGCATGAAAACAACGAATGATAAAAACGTGCCCAAAAGAACGGCAAGAAAGCAGGTAATTATATTCTCGATCAAAAATTGCCTGATAATGTTTTTCCTGGTACCGCCTAGCGCTTTTCTCAGTCCAATCTCTTTTAGCCTTTTGGTAGCCGATGATACAGCAATATTCACATAATTAGAACAGGCCAGAAGCATCAGCATAATAGAAATTACCGTAAGTGATATTCTACCTGCGGGATGTCCTCCGCCGGCAATACTACTCAAGATTTCATGATTTCTCTTTGAAAGGTCTGTGAGCATCATGGCTTCAAAACCGTTGGTACGAAATTGTGGGTTTGAATTGTTCTGATTTACTATCCATTCCGGAAAAAACCTCTCCAGTTCATCGGGATCATGGCCGGGCTTTAAAGACACAAAAACTCCATCAGCATAATACGACCAATCATAACTTTTATCATGGTTCACTTCGAAAAAACTCTCCATTGAAATGAGTATTCTGGGGTTGAAACTTGCAAGATCCGGCGCTTTGTCAAAAACACCTCCAATAAAGTATGAGGCTATGAAACCATTATCGTATTTAATTGACACTTGCTTTCCAATTGGGTCGTCCTGGGGAAAGTACTTGTCTGCTACCTTCTTACTTATGAAGATATTTTCCTTATTGTCAAGCGCATTTCTTCGCCCGTATTTTATTGGAAAGTCAAACATTTTCAGGTAATCAGGATCTACAAATTCGATACCTTCGTTAAAGACCAGATCATTATAACGCATATTACCACTACCGAACTCTATGCGCGTCATTAAATCAATGAAAGGTATTTCGTCCTTCATTTCGGGACCCAGCAAAATAGGGGCGTCGCTCCACATTTGCTTTTCTCCATTATTAGTCACATGGCTTATGATTTGGTAGGTAGTATGTCGCTTGGAATGAAAAGTATCCATGCTCAGGAAAAAGTCTACGAAAATAAAAGTAGTTACGGCGCAGCCAATGGCCAGCGCCAGGCCTACGATATTAATGGTAGAAGTTACTTTATCCTTGGAAAGGCTTCTTAGGCCAGTTTTAAAATAATTAAGAATCATAGCGGTGTTGTTAATATGTTGTTTTTGAGTTGTTGTTCTTTTGATATTTGACCATCTAAAAAAGCGAAGGACATCCCAAATAAATCTTACTTTCGCCTTTCTATTCCCATCACTACTTATCCTTCTTAAAAATAGCTCTGTTGCATCGCCTTCTATTTCCTCCAGTATTGCCGGATTGCAATACCAACGAAGAAGCTTTAGAGCAAATTTTGGCGGTTTATGAAGCAATGTAGTATTAGTTAAATAAAATATCAGGTATCCTTCTATACAAATGGTCGCGTACCTCCATGGAGTCGTCTAAGGCTTTTTTACCTAAATTGGTCAGTACAAAAAATCGTTTTCTGCGCCCCCCTCTCTCATTCGTAGCTCCACCCATACTGGACCTAACCATACCTTTACCTTCCAGCCTTTTAAGAACGGAATGTACTGCACTAATATTAAGGCTGCGACCCGTATTCTCGGCAATCTCGTCCATAACACTGACCCCATAGGCTTGATCTGCCAACGCGCCTACAGTCAATAATATAAGCTCTTCAAGCTCGCCTAAATGGGTTCCTTTCATGGAAATAGATATTTGTTACACAAACGTGAAAGTAATTAATATGTTTCATTTTTGTATAAGTAATAAAAAGAGCATATTCTTTTACTTAGTAGCCAAGTTCAATATCTATATGTTTAAACATATTTTTTATGGATAAAAAGTGAATTTATTTTTTTGACTTAGACACCTTAACTTTGTATTTAATTCTATTTAAGCGTGCTTTTAAGGGCAACATTCACTTTATTCATTTTATCCGGTATTGCGCATAGCCTTCTATCTCAGGAGTTTAGAATAAATAATTTTGGCCCCAACAACTATAAAGCCTCTCCTAACAATTATAGTGGCTTTGAAGCGGCTGATGGTTTTTGGTACTTTGCCAATGAAAACGGTGTGCTTCAATATGATGGAAGCCGTTGGGAGCTGATAACTATAAGTAACTACTCATCTGTTCATTCTCTGGCGCAACAACCGGAAAATTTAAATCGAGTTTACGTAGGGGGGAACAATGAATTTGGATATCTGGAAAAAGATAGCGTATCCGGTAACTTCGAATATCATTCTTTGAGGACTGATAGTCTGGGACAACTCTCAGAGATATGGAATATAATAACACTTAATGGCGACGTTTATTTCGAATGTAGAGAGAAAATTATCAAATATAACGGCGAGCGTATTGTGACCTTTGACGTAAGTAACGCCTACCTTTTTTTAATTGGAGATGAACTTTTTGCTTCCATCTATGATCAAGGTTTAGGAACAATTACCGATGAGGGTGTAACCTTATTCAATTCCGAATTTTCCTTTGATAAAGATGCAGCCTTTTATTCATTAAAGACTCTGGAGAAACCGGATTCCATCAATAAAAACCTTCTGATAACCTCATTTAACGGTTTATACACTTACAATAAATTTACGAATGAGGTAAATAAGTGGGTAACCGAGATAGATGAACTATTGCGTACCGTAGGTGTAGCAGACGCAATAGTTTGGAGAGACAGCCTTTACGCTATAACCACAAGATCTTCAGGCTTGATATTCTTAGATGGCCAGGGTAACGTACAGAAGGTATTAGGAGAAGATGCAACTTCTTCCAACACAACGGATCAAATACCAACGCTCTTCGACGAATTGGACCCAAAAGTTGAGGGATTAATTAATGAAGAGAATGGTTTGCCATCGAACCAACTTCGCTCTTTATTCCAGGATATAAGGGGTAATATATGGATTTGCTCCTTATATGGTATGTCTCACCTGACCTGGGATATTGACTATAATTCCAAAGACTATGTGCCAAAAACAATTTTGAGAGAGGCTCTTCTTAACACTTCGGACACGGTCAATTCCAGGTCCATAGAATTCCTGTTTGCTACACCAGGATATGAGAGATCAGATGTTGAATATTCGTTCTACCTGGAAGGATTTGAAGAAACATGGCTACCCTGGACTGACCAGGTAGAAAAGGAGTATACCAATTTAGACGGAGGTATCTATAAATTTCATGTTAAAGCAAGAATTGATGATGCCAGTGAAACCACTGAAGTAATTTATCCTTTTGCGGTACCCACTTTGTGGTTTAAAAATGTTTGGACCTACCTCTTCGGCGCTTCAATACTTTCTGTACTTGTTTTTTTCGGTTTAAGGTATCGAACAGTAAGACTAAAAAGTCTAAACAGACGCCTGGAGGCTATTATTGAAAACAGAACTAAAGAGCTTATTCTTCAGCGTGAGCAACTTAAGGGTACCAATGAAGAACTTACGATCATCAATACGGAGCTTGATAATTTTGTTTATCGCTCCTCCCATGACCTGGTAGCCCCCCTCAAATCCATAAGAGGTCTGGTTAATGTGGCTAAGAAAGATGATCCGCCGAAAAATCAAATGATGTACCTCTCCATGATGGAAAAAAGCGTTTTAAAGCTTGAGGATTTTATTAAGAGCATCATGGAGTATTCTACTAACGCCAAAAAGGCCGTGAATTTATCCTCAGTTTCTTTAAATACCGTAGTTGATGATGTGCTGGATGAGCTGAAGTTTTATGATAATGTGAACCAAATAACATTGGTGAAAGAGTTCGATACATCGGTCAAAATACTATCTGACCTTGAGAGGCTTAAAATCATTATGAGCAATTTAATAACCAACGGTATTAAATATCATAACTATAAAAAGGATAAGCCTACCATTACGGTAAAATTATCGGAAGAAGACAATAGTTATGTTATTGAAGTAATAGATAACGGGCATGGCATCGAACCCCAACATATGGATAAAATTTTTGAGATGTTTTTTAGAGCTTCGGATTCTTCAGAAGGTTCAGGCTTGGGACTTTATATAGTGAAAGATACCATAGCAAAACTTGGAGGTAGTATTTCAGTTACTTCAGAACAAGGTATAGGCAGCAACTTCAAAGTGAGTGTGCCAAAACCTGATCAGTCTTAACCCGCCTTCTTTTTTGTTTGGCTTTCTGATTGTACGTTACCTTGAGCCCTGGCCATAGGTTTTGGGCGTAATAATGCCAACTCTGATGAATATCCTTTGAGTTGATTCATTAGACTTTTGCCTTCATCATCTAAGATCCCGCTACGGTTGATCTTCTCAAGGTATGCGAGCGCTTTCATCAACATTTCAAGTGGTTGGTCCGTTAGGCGTTGGTTATTTGCTTCATTTTTCAATTGTTCAAAGTGGCCCTTTAATGCTAAGTCAGAAATAGATTCCATGTTTATGTTTATTGAGCTTTTTCAATAAGTGTTTTCTGAAGAGTTGATAGTAGTTTATCAACATTCATATGATCCTCATCGGGTGTAAGTTTTTTGTATTTATAAAACACATGCATAGCGTTATGATAGTCATCACTAAGAGCAAGCACTAATCCCAGGTTATAGTAAGAGTTACTAAAATCCGGAGCTATATTTATGCACACTTCGTAGTGTACCTTGGCAAGCGACAGGTTACCTACTTCAGAATACACGTTAGCCAGGTTATAATGGCAGGTAAAATGCCGCGGGTCTTCTTTCAAACACTTGGAAAAGTGATCGATGGCTTCGCTAAGATTTCCTTCTTTAGATGCCAAAATTCCCAGGTTACAATAGGCATCTACCCTGTTGTTGTTCATTTCCACGGCCTTTATATAAAACTCCTTCGCTTCATCATATTGCTCTCTTTCATCAAAGGCTAAAGCTTGGTTAAACGGAGTTTTTAACTCGGCAATCAGGATTGTCTTACTTAAACCTGGTGAGTTAAAAAGATTAAGTTGACCGAGTTCTTCAAGATCAACTTTTTTTCTCCGCCTTTTAGCCTTACTAAAACCAAGTCGATTGGCGCTTGAAATCGGAAAATTGATAACCTTCCCCACGAACTAAAGTTAACAACTTATCCGGCCTTTTTGGAAGTCTTGGTTTCAGACTCACCTTTTTTGGCCTTACCCTTACTCCTTTTCATAGGTTTCTTCCCTGATTTCGCCTTTTCAATGCTCTCCTTAAGGGCGGTCATAATATCTACCACCTCAGGCTCTTCCTCTGTAAATGACACGATCTCTTTGCCTTCGATCTTAGCCATAATCACTTCTTTCAGCGCCTCGTGATAATTATCTGTCATATCGATGTCCTCAAAAGACTTGGTCATCGAACTCACCAGGGTCTGTGCCAATACCAGCTGATCTTTTTCAGCCTGTCCTACGTCTTCTATTTTAGGAACATCACCCATAGCCCTGATCTCTTTCGGGTTCCTAAGCTTATAAAATAGCAGGCCGTTTTCGTGAGGAGTTAACAGAATAGTATTTTCTTTTTCTCTAAGGACTACCCTACCTACACCCACTTTACCACTGTCTCTTAAAGTTTGCATGAGCAGTGCATAGGTCTTGGCGGCTAAATCTCCGTCCGGACCAATAAAATAAGGTGAATCATAAAGTGTAGGGTGCACTTCATTGGCATCAACAAAACCTTCAATATCAATAATTTTCGTACTCTTTAATTTTATTTTCTCAAAATCCTCTTGTTCTACAATCACGAATTGGCCAGGCTCATATTGATAACCTTTTACAATATCTTCAGCTTTTAACACCTCATTCGTGACCTTATCCTGTTTTACGTACTTTACAGGATTCTTAGTTTCTTTTGAAAGCTGGTTAAAGCGAATGGTATGTGCAGCATCAATAGCGTTGTAAATTCTAACCGGAATTGTGACTAACGAAAACCGAATATGACCTTTCCAAATTGCACGCATCAGTTAAGTTATATAGTGAAAAATTCAATATGAAGGCTAAAAGATTAACTTAATGATTTAAATATAGTAATTTAACTAACTATAAACCAATGCTATACAAATAAAGTAAACTGTTCAGCTGCTAGACATCCGGTCTAAATTTTACAAATACCGGCTCGCGATATGTACCGTTCTTAGTAAGAGACGCAAACTCAATCTCACACTTCAACACAGCTTTGATCCAAGTCGTCTTCTTCTCATCCAAAATGGTTTCATCTATTGGCTTTTTGATCGCCGACATACCTTTTAAGATCGCCCAAATTTCCTGCAAGTCTTTATCCGTAAAACCGGTACCAACTTTTCCTCGGTAAACCAGTTTATCATCATTCCAATCCGCAAGATGCAGGGCGCCAAAAGCGTTTTTACGATTACCTTCACCCACTGTGTATCCTATGATAAAAGCATCTGCCGTGCTACGGACTTTCACTTTCATCCAACTATCACTTCTTTTTCCCGGATAATACTTGCTGTTGGTGCCTTTAGCCATGATACCTTCAAGACCCCGCTCCTGCACCGCTTCAAAGAATTCTGGTCCGTCCGTAAGAGACTGACTTATCCGATACGGTGTTTCCCTCCGAACAGAATCATTCAGCCACTCTCGCCTACGGTACAGGGGTTCGTTTATTAAAGCTCTGCCGTCCAAATACAGGCAATCAAAAAGATAACAATAAGCCGGAAATTTCTTCATGGCACGTTGTATTTCTATATCACCGGTGCGCTGCATTCTATGTATGATAGTTTTGAAGTCTGGTTTTCCCTCTTTATCAAAGCATACAATTTCACCATCAAAAAGAGCTGAATTAGCTCGGAAAGCTTTATCGCGGATCATCAGCTCTGGAAATTGCTTATTCAGATTCTTATGATTACGACTCCAAATGTTTATTTCACTTTCATCTACCGCTACTAATACACGAATACCGTCCCATTTCATTTCATAGGACAGATTATCCCCCGTTGGAACCTCTTTTGAACTACCCGCTAACATGGGCTTTATCGTGTGATTAGTGTAATCTATTTGTGGTTGATCCACGCGTTCAAGTAGCCATTCGCTATCCTTCATGAGATGGATCCTGTATTCACCATTTACCTGCTTGCTGCTTAATGTAAAATAGAAACCATCTTTCTTGGTTTTGGTGATAGCATATTTACCATTAGCATAAATCCACATTTTACCTCCGCCATACTCTCCCTTAGGGATTTCTCCCTCAAAAGTAATATACTTCATAGGGTGATCTTCCGTAGAGACAGCAAGCCGTTTGATTCCCGGGCGTGGTGGTAATCCTCTTGGTACCGCCCAGGACCTCAGTACTCCATCCTGTTCCAGTCTCAGATCATAATGCAGGTGTGAAGCGTGATGTCGATGTATTACGAACCCGGTATTATCACCTCCTTTATACAATCCTGAGGGTTCCGGCGTTTTTTCAAAATCACGTTTCTTTTCATACTCCTTGAGTTGTTCCGGTGTTTTACGTCGTGGGCTTTTTGCCAAGTCCACGGTAATACTCGTTTCCCTTTCGGAATGCAGTGAGACGGCGTAAGACGCAAACGCTTCCCAGGCGTCACCTTCATTAAGAACCTTTTCAGAGGCATTTGAAATGTTATAAACTTTCGGATCAATCACCTCCATAAGTTCATCCCAATGCAGTGGCATCGAAACCGGTGCGCCCTCACTGCCTCGCAAACTGTAGGGCCCTATAATAGTTTGGCCACTTCTGTTTCTATAGATATCTATAAGAACCCTTCCTCTCCGGGCTTTTTTCTTGATGTGCAGAGTAAATTCCTTCGTTTTTTCCACAAAAGGCCTTACTATTTCACGCGCTGCTTGAAAAGCTTCCTCAAACGTCCATTTAGGAAGTATGGGAGTAAGCAAATGCACTCCTTTACCACCCGTTGTTTTGACAAAGACGGTATAGCCATAATTCTCGATGTGAGATTTAAGCTCAATGGCCAACTTTACCACATTGGTGAAGTCGTATTCTTCGGGTGGGTCTATATCGTATACAATGTAGTCGGGAAATTCATAATTCGGCCTTTTTGAGTGCATCTGATGAATCTCCAAACATGCCAGGTTGGCCAACCAGGCAAGTGAAGCTGCTTCGCTGGCTATTATATAGTCCTTTTTTTTGTCGCTTCCTAATGCAACATGCTCAAGCCACTCGGGCGCCCAATCAGGCTTGTTCTTTTGAAAGAAAGTTTCTCCAAAGATGCCATCGGGAAAACGAACCAAAGAAAGTGGCCTCCCTTTCAGATGGGTAAGGATTGTGGGAGCTAATGTTAGATAATATTTAATGATTTCCGCCTTCGAAATATCCTCATCCGGATAAAGGATCTTTGATAGATTGGAAAGCTCAAGCTTCCTTTTCTCCACTTGTACATATTGAGATTCTCTGGCCACTTACTAAGAAAATTACAACTACGATCTCAATTGTCAAATTAATAGGCCCACTTGTCAAGTAAAACACTATGAACCTTGTCGAATGATATATGATAATGCACAGATAATTACCGTACAGGAACTTGAATAATTTGATCCTTGAGGTTAAGAATGACCCTCTATTCTATGTAGTGACCTAACAGTTACCTTAACTAGAAATATGTTTGTTTATCGTTTCGTCTGGTCGTCTCTGGAAAGTAATACAATAATACTTGCGTAGCGTAATATCTTTCATCAATGAAATCTACACTTTTTAATTTCAGCGCTTTACTAGCTAATATCTTAGCTATTGGAGCGGTTATTGCAATAGCATCAGGTGTTAGCTTGGCTTATATCTTTTTCTATGCCCTATGGAAAAAGGATCCTACTTTTTGGACAAGTGTAGAAACGCTTGGAACTGCCGGTGAATTTTTAGGAGGTACCGTAGGCTCAATCTGGGCGCTTGCCGGAGTTATATTATTCTTTCTTGCACTTATTTACCAGAAGAGAGAACTGGTACTACAAAGAGAGGAGCTTAAGGAAAGCCGGAAGATAATGGAGCATCAATCTGCCACCATTGCTATTCAGCAATTTGAGAATACATTTTTTCAACTGCTCAACTTTCATATCAACGCAGCAAACAATATCAGAAATACAATAACAGGTACCAACGGAAGGGCTTTGAACGCCTTTGATGCGCTCTATCGTGACTTTAAGAAAGAGGTAAATGCCCTAAAAAAAAGAAGAAAGCAAGATGGAGGTAATACCTCTCCTGATGATGATTCATTTGAAATGTGCTTTAAAACAGTTTATGAAGGTTATAAAAATACCTTTCAACACTACCTTGAAAACTATCGTACACTGGTTTTATTGATCCATTCAAAAAGTCATGACCCACAGTTTTATTTCAATATATTGAAATCACATTTCACTGAACAAGAGGTTTTAATCCACTTCTATTTCGTTATTCTGTTTTCAAAAGATTCTACGCTTATAGAAATATGTGAGAACAATGGGCTCTTTCATAAATTGAACCTAAGAGCCATTGCAGAGGTCGATAGTTATCACCTTGAAAAGGTGAAAAAAACGGCGTATGTCGAAGCAGTTAATTAATGCACCCCAAGCCACTTGATAGTATTTTTTTACCGGTTCAAAATGGTCTTTAAGTACAAAAAACCTGGCCAACATCGTTAGCCAGGCTCTTTGCTCAAGATCTATTTGCAACTATTTCTTAATAAGTTTCACACTGCGTTCCACCTGATCTCCTGCACCCGTGATCTTCATGAAGTACAGACCATGGGGTAAGTGGCTTAAATCAAGTTCATGGTTATAGTATCCTTCTTCAGATGGAACTACGTATTCGTAAGTCAGAGCGCCCATTGCATTATAAAATTTCAACTTCCTGTCATTCTCATCTTCAAAAACCAGGTTTAATTTCAATCTGTCGTTAAATGGATTAGGATAAGCCACAACTTCTATTTCGCCTTCCTCATTCGGAGCATAATTTTCATGATCCTGCAAGGTATTCGCACTTCTGCCAGCTATACCTGATGGATTAATTGGCCATATGCCATCAACGTCATAACCGTCCGCATTTCCAAAGAAGTTTTGTGGGTTTGAAACATCAACGATTTTAATGTACTCTATGAATTCCAGATCAACAGAGGCTAAATCAAACTTCCCATCTAAACAAGTCTGACCCAGAGAAACAAAATCAATACCATTATCAGAAACAAGCACCTCCGCCTTTTCAGGATAAAGGCGACAAGGTATATTTAATGGCCCGAATGTACTTTCGAAAACTTTGAAATCGTCGCCCTCTAAATCATATAACTTGGGTTCCAGTCTTAGCGTGATATCTCCTCCAAATCCTAGACTTACAAAATTAAAGTAATAATTCTCAAGCGGTTCCCCTAGCGCTTTTTCCGGGATACTCCTCCACCATACCACTGGCCTGCCATTTCGTCTTTTCCCCTGATTGAATTCAACCACTTCAACAGCCTGACTGGTATTAAAAGTAATTTCAGGCTCAAAAAGCAACCTTGCTGATACAGGTAAATGATCGGAAACCGTACTGCTATAATCATTGTCATAGTATTCATAACCTACCCGAGAAGAACCTTCAATATATGATTCGAACAGCTCGTTAGATATTGTTATGTGGTCGATGACATTTTCGCGAAAAACAAAAGATCTGAAACCCGCCTCACTCAGTGACACAGTCACAGGATTATAGTTTGTTGTATCATTCACAAAGACTTCGTAAGAGGTTAAAGTCGAAGCAATATCTGCAACGGTGAAATCGACATCATCATTATAATCGCCTAAAAGAATCAAATCCGAATCAGAAAAGTAAGCGTCCAAGGTATCTTTCAACACTTCAACGTCATACTTTCTCATATCATATCTATTTTGAGCATCACTGCTACTATTCGCTCTTGCATGTAGATTGACGATATCCAATCTTTTTGAGACACCATTAATAGTTGCATCCACAACAAGAAGATAGGGTAAGCGGCCACTCGCATAGAACCTATCTGTCGTACTCGGATATCCAACAAGCGCGCTGTCGTCTCCACCATTATAAAGCGGATGAATTGAAGCTAACAAAGCCCTGGACGCAGCAAAATCAGGGATAACTGTAGCTGAATTATAAATAAAACCTACTCGTTGCTTTTCACCTGGATCGTTGGGTCTTGAAACAAAATCGGATAGAAAAAAGTCATAACCAGGAAGCTCTGCTACTAACTGTGTAAACAATGTAGTATCCGTAATTTCCTGAACGGCAACTACATCCGCATCCAAGCCTAACAGCACGGTTTTAACACTATCTTTCTGAATCTGATCGCTATTGGGATCTCCTGCGGCTGGTGAATTATTCTCATCTCCGAACCACTCGATATTCCATGTGACTATGTCAAATGTCTCCGACCTGGGAATACTTAAATCATCTCCGGTGGGCTCAAATTCTTCAGCACAGGGAAGGTCACTTTCTAATCTAGGAAGTAGTTGGAAGACGGATTGAAAACGACCTACAACACCGATTATGGTATCACAGACAGCAGGTTGAGCCTTACCTACTAAACTCGTGACCTGATTGTCAAGTCGTAACTCGCCTGTACCGCTGGCATCCGTCAATTGATAATTTGAATTTCCAAACAAAAGATCACCCGGTGTAGGAAATGAAGCGTCCACCACAGAAACTAACTCTCCGGCAAAATCTCCTAGCTCGCTCAACGTAATTTGTTTTGGAGAAACCGGTACATTGGCCACACCTAAATCAATAATGTTCGTGATACCTGATAACTGAACCTGTAGATTAAATTCTGCGCGTACAGCAGTAATTTCTATCGAATCTCCGATTTGGAAATCAGTATTAGCGTGAAGCTGAGCGTCAAAAACGGCAATTCCGCCTGTTTCATCTTGAATAAAAGCAGGTCCTCCAAACTCTCCAGCAACGGTAATAACACCTCGCACAGTGACTACCTGATCAATGCTAGCCGCTCTTGCTTCGGTTATTGTAATCAGTTCAGGTATGACAACCGCACCGTTCTCCGCACCGGGAGTTGGGGCTAATGCCACAAAACTTGATGTGTTTCTTTCTCCTCCTGCGCCATTTGGAATACGACCTAGTGACTCTGTATCTTTCGCTCCGTTGCTGTCCTCATTGACTTGAGGTTCACCCATATTAAGCAAAACGGAAAGACCCGCATCATCACTGTCGTTCGTGTCATAAACAATAGCATCTATCAGGCTTTCTGTTGCAACCGGCGTGCCATTAGGAAAGTCAGTTGCGTCACCCGCATACAACGCCACAGCGTCCGCACCATTTTGAAGTCCGTTAGAACCAAAGGTAAGATCTACATTTGCGACACCCGCATTACCTAAAACAAAATAGCCGTCAGCGTTGGTTGCAAACCCATCCAGGTCGAAAGCATTATAGCTCAAATCGTTACTTCCATTGAAGAGTACTACTACAAGGCCATCCAAAGCGGTATTCCCCGTACCTCCATCAAAAAGCTCTATAAACTCAGCGATGTCCGTACCTTGGGTGTCTGCATCTATTTCATTAATAAGGATCTGAGCCACAGGTGCGGTACCCACAGCATTATCCAAACCCAACGTATTGGTTGCTTCACCGGGGTCAGCAACAACGGTTGGGAATAAGGCAAGTCCTGCCCCGCTAAAATCGTTTCGCACCCAATCTGAAGGCAAATCATTATCCACTCCATTGGGAATACGGGAAGCGCCACCTACAGTAAAAGAAATGCCATCAAATCCCTGTAAAAGAACCGTGACAGCGTAGTTCAGATCACTTGTACCTCCATCGTTCGTTCCTATGTCATCTGAGATTGAATCCCATGGCTGTGAATCGAGAATCCCATCATTATCTGTATCCAGGTCATCTCCAAATGAACCGGTGAAATTCTCTACAAGTAACAGTGTAACTGTTCCGTTCTCAAAAGAATTTGATAGGTAACCTGTGGTCCAATAACCCTGAGCATCTGTGCTTCCTAAACCGATTACTTCGTCTACCGTTCCGGCCGCAGAACCATCCCCCTCTATTTCTATTATCGAGTATGTGCTGTAGTCAGAGTTTGGGGTGCCGATGACCTCGACAAATTCATTATTATCCGAACCGTCATGATTAAAGACGAATTCATTAATTATTGGCGCTGCCGCTGAACCTGTTCCAAAAATCTGATTTGTATTTACCGTATTGTAGGTATTTGGCAGCTCTGCTTGCCAGGTAAAATCAGAATATGTGGTTCCGCTACCGCCAAGCTGAAGTGAGTTACCTAAAAGTGTAGATGAACTTTCGGAAACGCCGATATCATCGCTCATAACACCAGCAGCAGCGCCACCCACGGCTACAAAAGAACCTTCATAACTTAGAAATTGAACTACATTACTGGAGGCATCAATGAGTGCTATTCCATCAGGAGCGCCGTTCTGAAGACCGGACAACGGAAAGAAAATAGCGCCGTAACCCCCTTGCTGATCATTAATTAGTCCAGCAAGGTTTACGGTGGCATAACTTGCCCCGCCGTTTCCATTATAAGCTACAAGGGACCACCCCGAAAGATCGGAGCTAGCTGGTCCAGCAATCTCTACGCCTTCACCAGCATCCGAGCTTGCATTATCATAATGGATCTCATTAATAAATATCGTTTGCGCATGTACAAATGAAAGACATACACAAATCATAGAAATCGCTAAAAGAGTAAATTTTTGCATTGAGTATAGTGGTTTATTTTACTCTGCAATTTACTATGTAAGTATGTCTAAAATATAGAAATAGTGTTACCAAAAGATGAAATAATAAATAATACTTAATTAAGCCTAACCCCAGCGCTGCGAGGTGGTTTTAAAAGTAAATCTCCTGAGCCAAGCGGTACGTATTGGCATGCGCCTCTACTATTATATTGATATCTTCGGAATAACCACCTCCCATAGAAGCAACCACAGGAATTTGATTAGCATGTGCCTGGCTTAATACAAGCTCATCCCGCTTTCTACAACCTTCCATAGAAACCCCTAAACGCCCAAGCTTGTCCGTTTCTAAAATATCCACCCCTGATTGAAAGAATATGAAGTCTGGCTGAACCTTATCAAGCAGCTCTTCTACATGATGTTTTAAAGTATTCAAATAAATTTTATCCGAAGCGCCATCTTCCAACTCAACATCCAAATCGCTAACTTCTTTTTGCATAGGATAATTTTTAGCCCCATGCATACTAAACGTAAAGACTCTTTTTTCATTCCTAAAGATCTGGGCGGTACCATTTCCCTGATGCACATCAAGATCCAAAACAAGAATTTGTTCAGCCAATCCCTCATCTAACAAATACTGACTTGCAATTGCGATATCATTTAATAAGCAGAAACCTTCCCCCCGGTTAGTAAAAGCATGGTGGGTTCCTCCTGCTATGTTCATGGCTACGCCGTATTGCAGGGCAAAATCGGTACACATAAGTGTGCCATTCATTATAGTAACTTCTCTGTCAACCAACTGCCTGGATAAAGGAAAACCCGTTTTTCGTATTTCTGACCTGGTAAGTTCGAGACTATTCAAACGCCTCCAATACGATGGATCATGAACGGTTGTAATCCGCTTTTCAGGGATAGGATCAGGGGCAAAAAAATTATCATCATCCAGGGTTCCTTCCAACATTAGCTGCCTAGGAAGTAGCTCATACTTGCTCATGGGAAAACGATGGTTATCTGGAAGAGGATGTGCATATATATCGCACCAGGACACTTTAAGCATAACTCTTTAAGAACAACTAGTGATGCTAGTTGTTAGCTCTGCGTTTTGGTTTTCCTGAACTGAAAAGCTTCATGAATCGCTCTAATCCATCATAATACAGCGTAACATAGAGTATTAAGCTCATCGCCCAAATAATTAAAATATTGAATACAAGGGTGTCGACATACTTACCCACGAAGTGCTTCTCAGGAACAAAGAACTTTGACCTGAAGTCTACTGCATTTCTAGGACGATGATCGTCAAAGTAAATCGGATAGATCTTTTGTATAAGTCTATCACCGGCTTCCATGACTCTGACAATTGCTGTTCTATTGGTCAAAGTTGTTTTTATGGCGTTATTCTGGTAGACCATGCGCAGCGAGTCGAAGGACCTTCTTAATTCAGGTGTGGCCGTCAAAGAATCAATCATAGCATTTTTTCTATCTAAAGCCTTATTTTGCCGATTGACATGAACCCTTTTCATTGTAGCAAGGAACTCCTTGGCAGCAACATAAGTAGCTGTGTCGAATCGCTCAATGACCAGATGTTTCATTTTTGAGAATTTGTCTTGCCCAACATCGTCCAGCTCATCTTGAATTTCATTTCGCACAATGCCTAGTGATTTTCTAATTGCCTGAGCATAGTCTTTTGATAACTTTCTTCTGATATTATTAAAGGCATAAGTCAATTCTGTCTCTACTTTGGGCAGATGGTACAAACGTTTATACTCCGCGTTTGCCGCCTGGCGTTCCAAGTCATAAAACTGCCTTTCATATCTATTGTCTTTAAACTGTGTGACCATAGCGGCCTCAAACGCCCATCTCGATGCCATGATCTCACCCATTACGGGTACACCATCTACCGTACTCACAGAAGGGTTGAATTTGTCAAAACTGATTACAACCCCACTAAGCAAAAGTTGGGGGATCAATAAAATTGGGATCAGAATATAAATCGTCACAGCAGAATTAAAGGAAGCCGAAATATTCAATCCCAACATATTGGCAAAAGCAGAACAACTGAATAAAATAATCCAATACCTCAATCCCATACCTTCTACCTCAAGTATGGTATTGCCTATTACAATGAAAGAACCCGTCTGAATAATGGAAATAAGAAAGAGCACGGAGATTTTCGAAACTAGATAGCTACTCTTACTTAAGTTAAGAAATCGTTCGCGTTTTAATATTTTACGATCTCTGAATATTTCTTCAGCGCTAACCGTTAGCCCCATGAAAAGGGCAACTATTATACTCATGAAAAAGTATATGGGAATGTTATCGTTATCGAAGAACGAGTATTGACTCTGTCCTTTCCCTGCCGTTGAGTAGTACCGAACTAAAAAAGCCATGAATAACGCCAAGAGTGGTGCTTCCAGCATATTGATTGCCAGATACTGCTTATTTGCAAGTTTGGCTAAAATATCGCGTTTCATGAACACACCTAATTGGCGAAACCAGTTTGGAATATTCTGCCGCGTTTTAATTCGTTCTTTGCTGTGATCGATTTTGGGAATTTGCACTCCGTCCTTAAAGTACTGATACCATTGGCCAGGAGAAATCTTCCTGACATTTGTTAGCCTGCCGAATTCATTTACTACCCTGGTTTCAATAATACTGAATATCTGCTCAGCATTAATATTTCCACACTCCGGGCACGCACTTTGATTTTTATTGGCAGCGTTTACTATTTCCTTAAAGTAGGTCACCGCCTCTACCGGATTCCCGTAGTAAATCTGTAGGCCGCCAACATCCAGGATCAAAAGGTTATCAAACATCTTGAAAATGTCAGATGATGGCTGATGAATTACCACAAAGATCATTTTCCCTCGTAAGGAGAGCTCTTTTAAGAGATCCATGATATTTTCAGAGTCCTGAGAAGAAAGTCCCGAAGTAGGTTCATCAACAAAGAGTACACTGGGTTCCCTTAACAGTTCCAAACCTATGTTAACACGTTTTCTCTGGCCCCCGCTGATCGTTTTTTCGAGAGGCGATCCCACTTTCAAATCTCGAATTTCAGAAAGTCCTAAATTCATTAAGACGCGTTCAACCAGTCGTTCCGTAGTTTTAGGCGCATATTGGCTAAAACACAGGCGTGCTGCATAATATAGATTTTCAAAAACCGTAAGTTCTTCTATTAACAGATCATCTTGCGGGATATAGCCAATAACTCCTTCAACTTGTTTAGGGTTATCATGCACGTTAATACCATTTATGACTACCCGGCCACTGGAAGGTCGCTCTGAACCATTAATTACGTTCAGAAAGGTGGACTTACCGGAACCACTTGCACCCATTATACCTATCAGTTTACCGCCTTCAACCGAGATACTTACATTTTGAAGTCCTGCTCGTCCACTTTTAAAATGATAGAAAATATGTTCTGCCGTTAGGGTAAGATTGGTTTCTACCTGGCCGACAAGAAATCTACTGACAACGTCGCTATAGTAAATAGTATCGATCTTGTTTCCCCGTATGGTACTGCCTGTTGGAAAAACATCGATCTTTCTGCTCTTCAGCTGGATACCATTCAATGTAAGTGTTGAAATACCTAAATATTTAATGAAATAGGTCTCAATCTCAGGAATTCGTAAGATAGCGATTAGGCCTGTCAGGTTCTTGGAAACTACACGCGGACCTTCCACCTGAAAATCTCCTGATCCTTCATCAATGATTAAAATATTCGATGAAGACAACTCCTCCAGCTCTTGCCCTTTAACAAACGAGCGAATGACTACCATCTCTTTTTGAGAGATCTTCATGGCCTCGCCAATGTAAAAGATCAGGTTACTTTGTCTTTCTGAGATATCACCATCAGCATATACCAGCTCAATGATCTTTACCATCATGACCACCTTCTGTTGCATGGTAAGCGCTTGATTTACCTGTTTCGCGATTTCCATGATCCTGGCCCAGTCATCTACAAATGCAAGGGTTTCTGAATCGAGATCGTCAAGGTCCTCTTTGACTTCAATTTCATGTTCACAACAGAAATCATCAAAGAGTGTCAGGTAATAATTAGTGGCTTCCTGATTTAAGTGTACAGATAAAAACTCTTTTATGTTTGCTCTTTCATCCTCAGTAACACGCTCCCTGGCCACAATAGCGAAAAGTTGAATAACAGCCTTAAGTAATTCTTCACTCATGCATTAAGGAAATCATTTAGAAAACAATTCAGTAAGTAATAAAAGGTTCGGGTGGTATCCAAAGACAAAGCCATAAAATTAGTCCTACATTATCATCTTTATTTTTTTATCATTTGTCCCCATCAGTAAAATACAAAAGTCAATTTGCACTTTACTAAAAGGGGTAATTACCTATAGCCCTAATCCGATAGTTCCACTTTTTCATTCTGTCTTCGCTCCTTCCAATTTTCTCTTACCTCAACGCTTCTAAACAAGTGGTCGCTTGACTGAAGCACTTTATTTTTCAGGTCTTTAGGGTAGTTATTTTCCTTATAAAGGAACTGCATAACTGCATCAAGAGCTTCTTCAGATTGATGGTTTTCAAGTGTTCGGTCTAACCAGCGTTTTGGGAAGAAAATATCTCCAGTGCTTTTAACCTCTTCTAACAACTCCAAACTACTTGGTATTAGTTTCTGACTCTCTTCCACACGAAGCGGATGATGCAAGTATTTCAAGGCTTCCAAAACCCATTCTTCATTGCTGCGGTTATCTACATTTTTCAGGCTTTCAAAAAACACTTGCCTGTCATTATTGCTACCGGAAACAGCTTGCTTTACGAAATGCAGCCGATTTCGCAAATCCTCATTCTCTATCGACGATAAGTGAGCAAGAAGTAACTCCTCTGCATTTGGATAATCTCTTACCGCAAGTTCAAAAGCCAGGCTCGCTTTGTCTCTATCGGAAAGCGAAAGACTTTCAATCTGCACCTTACCCATTAAAAGCGATTCAAGTAGGGCTACTGCTTTCTCTGAGGTAGCAATTCTTTTTAGTACATCAAGATACAGCGCCTTGACGGACGCATCGGCGTTAACGAGGTGGTTTAGCAATACACTCTCGAGCTTTGCTACATGTTTTATTCTTAATTCACTATCGAGATAGATCCAATACAAGTGTTGCAAAGACCTTAAAAGATAGGCTATTACGAGAGGCTCTTTTTCGACTGCTAAGTTTTCAATCTGCGCCGCCACAAGCTTGTCAGGATCTATTCTGCCTCTGACTGCCGCTTCGTTAAGATTAATCCATAAGGCAGCTCTTTTGACAGGATCAGTTTGATTCCCTGTGTTTTCAAGAAAGTAATTAAGACTACCGGATTTCATATCAAAATAGCCGTAACCTAACCCGCCGGCATTGTTAAAGACATATTCCGGAAAAGGCAGCCCCTTCAGTTCATTTAGATTGGCCACACGAAAATCTTTATTCACTTCAAATAGTTTGGAGGAGTCACTCCAACCAATCTCTATCTGCAATTTTTGAGGCCACCATATTGGAGCATCACCATCACGAGAGACTGTATATATATTGTACTTGGAAATACTATCATTCTTTGAACGAATATTGTAGTGGATACTAGGCATTTTAGCAGACTTTACCCATTGTTCATTCCAAACACTAAGGTTATAATCTGTTTGCTGCCCCATAATAGCCACAAGATCGTCCCATTTAGCATTATCAAAAGCATACTGCTCCAAATATTGCTGTATGCCTTTTCTAAAAGCGTCTTCACCCATATTCTCTTCCAGCATTCTCATAATAATGGGAGACTTTTGATAGATAATATTGCCATACAGCGATCCTGCGTCTTTCAGATTTTCCAGTGGTTGTTGAATAGGGTGAGACCCTTTTGTGCGATCAACCGCATAGGCTCCGGGGTAATACGAAAGCAAAAACTGCAAATCATGATTTACATCCGGAAATCCGGGCTGCGTTATCTTAGCGGCCATAAAATTGGCGAACACTTCTTTTAGCCAAACGTCATTGAACCAGTCCATCGTAACTAAGTCGCCAAACCACATATGTGCGGTTTCATGTGCAATAAGTCTTGCTCTACCCTTTTCTTGTGCTATCGTACGTGAGTCATCAAGGATCAGACTGGAAGCCTTGTAGAATATAGCGCCAGGATGTTCCATACCCCCAAATTGGAAGGATGGCAATAATGCAAATCCAAACTTGTTGAAAGGATAATTAATACCCGTATATTCTTCCAGCCATACCAGGCTTTTATGGTGCCAGTCAAATATCTTATCCAGGTTTTTATTCACTTTTACTGAATCAGGCTCACGATGTAACATGGTGTAGCGCCTGCTACCAATTGTTTTCGAGACAGTTTCAAAAACACCGGCGGTAAAGGCAAACAAGTAACTGCTGATAGGCGGAGTCTCATCAAATACTATCCGCTTTTTAATACCTACTTTGCTCGTTTCGATTGGGGATTCGTTGGACAATGCCGTCCAATGCTCCGGAATAGTTAGTGTTAGTACATATTTCCCTTTAATATTAGGTTGGTCAAACACAGGAAAGCAGGAAGATGAATTAGCAGGTACAAAAAGAGTATACAAATAGTCATCTTTTCTATTTAATGCCTTATTACCAGCAACAAACTGAATCTCAAACTTATTTTGTTCAGTTAGATACTTTTTAGGAAGGATCAAATGCCCGTTTAACACTTCAAACGCCACCTCCCCAGCGCTGGATTTTACTGTTGAAACCAATGAGTCTGCACCTTCAAAATCTAAAACGAGGTCTTTAGAGGTGTCATTTAATTTCACAGCCAAATTTAAGATCCCATCAATCGGCTTTTGCTTATCTGCCGGTATATCGAATGAAACATTATAACAAACACTATCTATCTGACTTTTTCTGGCCCTTGCCAAATCTTGTGATATACCTGCAACAGGAAAATCTGAAATATGGGAACAAGCAATAAAGCTTAAACACCAAAATATTACTTTGAGACCGTGCTTAGAGCGAACCATGCTCTAACATAATAAGAATTGCGATCAACTCGTCGGCTGAGATAAAAATACCTACAAAGGTTTTAACGTTGACATTCCGCCATCTACACCTAAAACCTGACCTGTTACCCAAGAAGCATCTTGTGATAACAAAAAGGTAGTAGCCGAAGCAATGTCATTGACAGTACCGACACGTTTTAACGGATGACGTTCTCCTGATTTTTCCTTTTTCTCTTCGCTGGACAGGAGCTTAGAGGCTAACGGTGTATCTGTGATGGACGGCGCAATACAATTGACTCTAATTTTAGGAGCCAGCTCTGCGGCCAACGACTTGGTTATACCTTCGATGGCTCCTTTTGAAGCGGCTACCGAAGTGTGATAAGGCATGCCTTGTGCTACGGCCACAGTACTGTAAAGTATAATGGAAGCGCCCTCCGTTTTTTTCAAAGGTTTCAAAAACGCTTTTATGCTTTTAACCGCACCAATTACGTTTATACTAAAATCATCAACAAAATCCGATTCTGAAAGACTCTGAAAGGGCCGTAGGTTAATAGAACCCGGACAATAGACCAAACCATGTACTTCACTCAGATCCGTTGAGATTTGATCACCAAGTACATCACATTTATGATGGACTATAGAATCTGTTAATAAATCATTACCAGATCTTGAGTAAACCTCTAAATGATTTCCTTTTTCCGCCAGATCATTTGCCACCTGCAGACCAATGCCGCTACTCCCACCAACTACTATATAATTTCCCATGTTTTAGAAACCCAAAGTCCGTGAATTTGTTTGCGTCCAATGCAAGGAAAATAGTATTATCCTAACAATTATATTCGGGCAGCCTTTATTGCAGATAATCGTGCCTGGTAAATGTAATCAGGTTTATTTCGACATATCTCCAAGCTCGAGATTTAAGGCTTTTGTACTTATTTGAATTTCCCTTAAAGAAATACCCAGTGACAATAGAAGCAACAACATACTGACTCCAAAGCTGTAGTTACCCAATTGCTCGTTGTCGCTAAAGATCATGAACATGCTCAGCACACAAAGGAAAAAACTTGATATACCAAATATCTGCATGTTTTTGATCAAGCTGAGTCGTGTTTTCAGGTTTTCTATCTGCCCTTTTATAATCGAGTGTTCAGGATTGTCTCTATATTTCTTGTGTAAGTTTCTTATTAAGGTAGCAATAGCCAGAAATCGATTGGTATAGGCCAATAGCAGCAGCGAAATAGCTGGAAATAGTAAAGCAGGTGTTGTGAGTGTCATCGACATTATTCAAGAATATTTTTTAGTTTCGTATCTGAAATTTTAATACACAATAGTACATAACCCATGCAAAAAGCCATTGTTCTTCGCACGTTAATAGTTTCGCTAATCATGGCGATGATCAGTTCAAATTCATTCGGGCAGCAATACAAGAAAAACGCTGTTTTCTGGGAGGTAACCGGAAATGGTTTGGAGAACCCATCCTACGTCATGGCTATTCTTAAGTTCATTCCTGAAGCCAATTATGTACTTCCAGATGCGGCTATTGACAAGCTGAAAGGGTGTAAAATTCTTTCTACGGAAACACTTTTAGACCATCACGCTAAGCACGAATTGAACAAAGCAGCCCACCTGGATCATCATGAGTCGCTGAAAGACTATTTGTCCAAAGAAGATTTTATAAAACTGGAAGACCTGTTCAAGGAACGTTTCGATATTGGTAAACTTAAATTTGAGATGGTGTACAGCAAGTTTAAGCCGGTAATGCTATCCACTACTATGACAAGGCTTGCACTTGAAGGCAACATTAAATACTATGAGTTTGATCTGATCAACCTAGCCAATGAAAATGGCTTGATAACGCTAGGCTTAGAAACGGTTGAACGTGAAGTTCAGGCGCTTGAAAAATTTCCAATCGAAGATCAAATCAATTCACTAAAGCACACGATAGAAAACTTTGACCAACAGATCTCAGATTACAAAGAAGTAGTAAAATCCTATACGCAAGGAGACCTGCACACCACTTTAGAATATACGCTCCACCCTGTAGAAAATAACAGGATGTTCAAAAAACATTTTATTGAACAACGCAATGAAGAATGGCTGCCAAAAATGATTGGGTATATGCAACAAGCCCCTACTTTCTTTGCCATTGGCGCTTCTCATCTTGCCGATGAAAAGGGATTATTAAGCTTACTCGAAAAGCAGGGTTATCAATTAAAACCCGTTGAGTTTTAAATCGAATAAGCCTTAAATCCAACTCTGGGGCCAGTTTGCCTACAATCGACACCTGGCATTGTGTAAGAAGATATTAAATCTGAAAGTGGGTTCGAGCTTATGCTTTGAAGTGAATCTTGCCATTAAAACCTTAGTTGTAGATTCATTAGAGCCAGATTCCTTTCCACTGACCGATACTGATCGGACCAATGATTGCCTGATACGGGCCCTATTCTGCCGGTAATGCCGAACCATTCTCCACCAGCAAAGCTATTGGATACCGTGGTATTGCCCTGATCCTTCAGTTGTTGCGGTTCATCACCTAGCGGATCGTTAAAGCTGATCGGGTTATTGAACCCAAACTGGTAGCCGTTGATCCCCGGCATACTATGAGTAAGCGCATCTGCCCCGTGAATCGGCCAATGGCCGCATCATACTGCCGGAAGGCGGTGAGGTAATTCTCCATTTTTTTCTTCAGGTTCAGAACTGTAATTATACAGGAAGCGGTTTTCTTAGCGGTGGTCCGCTGATATCCGCCTGCCATAGTTGTCCTAAACGCATAGTAATCTATAGAAAAATGGAGCGGTCATTTTTTTTCTAAGTCAGAACAGATTCTAAAAGGCGATGTTTACTCGCTTCTTTCTCCTTCATAATATGATAATTTCCGGCAGCCTATCCAGGTTTTAAGATAGCTGTTTCAGACTGTTTCTAACGTGCCTTACAGGTACTAATTTCAAAGCCAAAATATTTGATTTGATCGATATTTACATCCAAGATACTAAAGCTAAAGCCGCTCACTCATAAAAAAGGCCCTAATCCCTTAGAGACTGCTATCCCTTAACTCATTACAAATGCTCACTATACATCTACGCTGCAAATCAGGACGAGAGGGAGATTTTAAATTTCTTTTATCCCACCTACCTGTAAGCCAGTAGCAAGATCAACTTCAAATGTTTCATTGGCTTCGTTCCGAATAATCCAAAACTCTCCTGTTAAAGATCTATCTGTTACTTCGGTTATTTTGAAGCTATCATATGCCAAACGTTCAGTTCGCCACTTAATGTCAGTTTTGCCATAAGCTACCAATTTCGTATAATCGGCAAACACCAAAATATTTTGAGATTTAATCGAACAAACATCCATGACAGGGATTGCTTTTACTTCTTGCCAATCTTCATGATTACTTGACGAAACAATGTAACCAGCTCCTCTTGACACAACACAGAACTTATCAGGATCAGGCATGCTGTAAATACCTGATATGCCTTTTGGGCTGATTTCTCCAAATGCAAAAACACCTACCCAGCTTGACCCTTCTAACGAAACTATTTCTACTATTAAACCGTCTTTTCCACCTGGGTAATAGTATTTTACTCCAGCTCCAAGCTCTTCCAAGGCTTCTATACTGTAATTGCTTTGAAAACTTAAATCAACTTTCATTTGCTTACCTTATTGGATTGAAAAATCTATGCCAAATAACTTCTGTTCTACCAGACAGAGAAGGACGGACTCCTATTTCATAAAACCCTATAGGTCTATCTGATTGAATCTACCCAGCACTGTGTCATAGTCCCTGTAAAAAGTTTCGTAATTTTTGGTTTGTTCGTTTTCCTCACTACCTGCATTGTAAAGAAAGTATTCTTTAAGTCAGAGATACGGCCCAACTATTGGCGTGTAGCAACCCGAAAGGGTAGCAACCATTGCTTTGTATCACAGCCGTCGCACAAGTACACTTCTAAGAAAATAACAAAAAATAATACCTGCCAACATTCAAATTCTCGAATGCTTTTATTTTAAAATTCATTTGTGCATAGTAGGATAGCTTATTTTGCTTGTACCTCGGCATTCACACGCTTAAGCAGATTGAAAAACTTATTATATAAGTCTTCCAAGAAGTATTTGGTTCGACATCCTAAGTTAATCAAATCAAGCTTCATACCCCTCTTATTTTTATTATAGTACAAGTTTTCAATCCAAGACAAAGCAATTCTCTGATCTTCCCCCTGCCAATTTATTTCTACCTCTTCTATGACTTTTGGGTACAGAACATCTAAATCATAGACAACAAAGTATCTAGGATCATCTGGAAAACGACAGTTCGCAAGATCGATACCGTACTGAAAAAGAATATCATCCATGCGAGCTTTTGAAAAATCAACTCCTTCCATGAGGTTGGGGTAATTCCGGGGTTCAACTCGGTTAAAAACACCAAATATGGAGCGTTGAGAAGTTATTGAAAAGCCATTAAACCATGCAGAACTTAGTTCACCTACAAATGAGCAATTCTTAAAACGACTTCCATCGAAATTAGTATCGTCAATGTGACAATCTTTAAAAATACATCCTTCAATTTCAGGAAAGTTTAATATACATTCCTTCAAGTTACATTCAATGAAGTCCACCCCTTTAAAAGAGTCCGAATGTTTTCCTATGTTCCGATTCAGCTCTGAATAAGCAAAATTCACCTTTCGAAAGGCGCAGTTTATAAAATCAGTAGCATAGACATGAAGTTCACGCGCTTTAGCATTCTCAAATACACAATTACTTACCTTACACTCCCGCCACAAGGAATAACTGATATCAGAATAAGAAAAATCAACGGATTCAATAACAGATTTTTTTAGATTTAAAGAACCATACTTTTGAGTAAAAACTAGTGCCTGTACCTTCAATCTTTTTTTCGCTTGTTAATCTGGATAATGGAGCACCACGCAAATCCCATCGTCCAGCGTGTTTTTCCAAGCCTTTAACTTTATCTAAGGACCTACCTTTTTATAAGGTCTGTAACACTGAGGCCAGCAATTGCTGCCCTTCATTCGTTTTCCAGCGACTCGCCAGTTCCCTTTTTGACATGATTAATAAAAAGTCCTATACCCCCTACACCATATTTAGGCTCTGCTGAGAAACACTTTCACCTGATCACGAAAAAATCGCCCTTA
>ERZ1740070.61-NODE-61-length-82005-cov-9.724979_pt1 | contig 82005 bp, 52 predicted proteins | sample MGYA00581734_ERZ1740070 | MGnify/ENA primary metagenome ERZ1740070 (study PRJEB43018, sample SAMN04849744) | marine metagenome | isolation source: floating plastic debris | place: Pacific Ocean | collected 2008-09-01 | study: EMG produced TPA metagenomics assembly... | reverse complement strand
TCGGAGGACCGCGACCGCGCGGTCGAGGCGCTCAAGCAGGAGCTCGAGGCGACCGCGGCGCGTGAGAACGAGCTGGCGGCGCGCGTCGAGACGTTGCAGGGTGAGCTTGGCGAGGCGCTCGAGGCGGCGACGAGGGCTGCCGCGCAGGCCGAGCGCGACGCTGAGCTTGCGCAGAAGAATGCTGTCGAGACGCCGAGCGAATCCGATGCGATCGAGGCGCTCGCCGATCCCGAGCCGGCACCTGTTGATACGGGCCGAATCAGGCAGCTCGAGGAAGCGCTTGCCGAGGCCGAGGCGGCCCGGGAGGCGGCCGAGTCGCGGGTTGCGAAGCTTGAGGCGGCGGTGACGGAGCTGAGCGCTGGTCGAAACCGCGCGGGCGAGGCCGCGTCGCACGACGAGGTGTTTATCTCGCGGCGTCGCGGGCGGCTCAAGCGTCAGCGGCTGTTGCTCGCGGCGCAATCGCGCAAGCTGCGCAAGGCGAGCGTGGCGTTGCGGCAGAAGTTTGAGGAGTCCGAGCGTTTGCTCTCGAAGCGTGCCGAGGTGCACGCGGCGGCACGCGCGGTTGCTGAGGCTCAGAAGTCTGTGAAGCGCAAGCGCGCGACGCTGACGGCGGTGTGGTCGGTCGCGGGCATCGTCGCGACGCTGGCGCTTCTGGCTGGGCTCTCGCTTGGCATCGCCAAGCAGGTGGTGCCGGGCCAGTACCTCGCGAGCAGCACGATCGCAGCCGACGCGCAGGCGCGGATTATCGAGGGCGGCGAGTACTACGGCTGGTCGGAGTACATGGGGGAGCTCTTCTCCGACGCTCGCTTCCACCAAGAGCTCGCGGGGCGCATGGCCCGGCGTGGCATGGCGGATCTGGCGAGCGGGCCGGCGGTCGCCGACCGGTTGGAAGCCGACCTGGTCGTGACCGAGACGAGTGAGGGCGAGCTGCGTGTGGAGATGATCGGCGAGGGCGCCGCCCGCGCCGAACGTGAGCTCGAGACGGTCGTCGCGACCGCGGCGAGCTTCGCCAATGGTTCGCGTCAGTCTCGGCCCGATGGCTTGCTGACGGTCGTGACCGAGCCGCCCAAGGCGAGCGACACGGCGGTGGACAACGGCCGAATCGTGCACGCGCTGATTCTCTTCGGCGGCGGCAGCACGCTTTGCCTGCTCGTTGGCATCGTGGTCTGGCGACGGATGGTTGCTGCCAAGGCGGCCTTCGAGCGCGAGGTGCTCGCCGCGGCGAGCAGCGAGTTCGTCACCGATATGTGATGCTGATTTGTCGGGCTGCGGTCGCGTTAGCGCGGCGCAACCGTTGCGACGTGACTTGAACATGCAACAACACCATCTGGTGGTCACGCGTGCCGATGAGCCGGGCGTGGGTTGCAGATGGTGTTGGTTTGTTGCTGGGAAGCGGGTCGGTTTAGAGCTGGTTGGTGATGCCCGGCGCGGTGGCGAGCAGGATGTTGGGGCTCGCGTCGGCAGCGTTCACGGGGACGATCGCGATGCGGGTGGCCGAGCCGGGGGCGATGCTGACCTCGTTGGTAATCAGGGCGCCGGTCGAGGTGAACTCGCCGAGCGTGGCGACGATGTTGTCATCGGCATCGAGGGCGACGAGTTTGAAGGGCTCGTGCGCAGCTGTGCCGGGGAGGTTCAGGCAGAAGAGCCGGGAGGCGCCCCACTCGGGGTTGGACCAGAGGGCAGCCTTCGCGTCGACGCCTTCTTGCTGAGAGACAAGCACGACACGCTGGGTGTCGGGATCGAAGAGGGCGTCCTGGACGTACTCGGAGCCGAAGCTTTGGACCATCGCGGCGAGGAGCGCGTCGTTGCGGATGACGCGGTCGAGCTCGCGGTGCTGGCCCCACATGAAGACGGTGGTCAGGCCGAACACGACCGAGGCGGCTGCGAGCCCGAGGGCCGAGGCACGCCACACTGGCGAGACCTGGCGGCTCGGGATCAGCGTGTTGCCATCGTCGACGAGGCGGAGGTTTGCTGCGGCCCGCTTCTCGCGCTCGGCTTGGATCGCGTCGCGGACCTTGCCACCGAGCGAGGCGGGCGGCGCCACGTTGGGGAGCATCGCCTCGATCTCGGTGAGCCGCTCTTGCTCGAGGCGGATCTGCTCGCGGACGCCGGGCGATGCCCGATCGAGCGCCGCCTCGAACGCGGCCTGCTCGTCGTCGTCGAGGAGCGCGAGGGCGTGGAGCTGGGCGAGCTCGAAGAGTTCGTGGGTTTGCATGGGCTTTTGATCGGGCTTCGGTGTCATGTTGGTGTTCGCGGGGGTGTTCATTGGAATGCCTGGCGTTGCGTTTGGGCTGGGGTCGTTGGTGGGGTGCGTCATGTGGCGAGCTCCTCGCTCGTGCGCTCCCGCAGCCGGACGAGTGCTCGGCTCAGTGCGCTTTTGATGGTTCCGAGTGGTGTGTCGAGTTCCTCGCCGATCTGGCGGAGGGTCTGCCCGCGGAGGTAGGCCCGCGTGACGACCGCCCGCTGCAATTCGGGCAGCTCGCCGATGCGTTCCATGACGGCGGCAAACTTCTCGTCGTGCTCGATGCCGGCCTCGGCGACCTCGGCCCGACCGACCTTGCCGCCACCGATCTGGCCCGCGCCCAGCTGGCTCTCATCGAGGGCGCCCGCCGAGATGCGGGCGCGCTTGCGGCGGAGCTTGTCAACGAGGTGCCGACGCGTGATGAGCATGACCCACGTCACGAGTGCGGCTCGAGCGGGGTCATAGCGGTCGGCGGTTTTCCAGAGCCGAACGAAGACCTCCTGAACAGCGTCCTCGGCTTCTTCGGTCGTGGGCATCGCCTGGTACGACATGCGGTAGACGAGCGAGCCGAAGCGTTCGTAGAGGTCTTCGACCGCACCGTCGGCCTCGGAGGCGACCCGCTGCATCAGCGAGAGGTCGGCGGCTTTGCGCTCGGCGACCTTCGCCGCATCGGCGGGTGTCTTGGGCTGATTGGTGCGTCGTGCTGCCATGGGTCGTGAAGTCCGTTGGTCGCCGGAAAGGTTCGATCGGGAACGGGTTGTCGTTCCCACTTCGCCCGGGCGGCGCCCAAGCGATCATGCTCTCAGATGTATCCGTTCAATCCCTGCATGATGCATCAAGTGACGGGTCAGGCGATGCGCGGAGCCCAGGGATTGGTTTGAGCATCGGGTCGGAGGCCGGCCTGAGCACTCGGTGGAACGGGTGGCGTGGTGCTTGGAAGAACGTCGCAAGCCCATGCGCCAGGAGGCGATACGCACAATCCCGAAAAGGGATGCCCGGGTCGCCCTGTCGCGGCACGATTTCTGTGGAATATCGGGCCGCCCTCGGAGATTACTCCGCAGAGGGCATCTGTCCAAGGGTCTGACTCTGGCCAGTATGACAGTCGATAGGATTTTGATTGGGTTTCTTGGCGACTCTCGCGCAGCGATGGGCTTTTCGCACTCGATGGCCCAAATGGGGGATAGTGGTGGATAACCCGTCGGATTTCGACTGTCAGCCGCCCTGTATCCGCCCGGCGGGCGGGGAATGGCGTTGCACGCGGTGGTGGGTAGCCGATAGTCTTATTGGGACAACGGACCGAGGGAGGGACTCTCGGCCAAGGGGGGCATCCGTGCCAGCTGTTCATACAATCCAAGCTCTTCGGCGTCGCTGCAATACCGCGGCCCGCGGTGCGTTCACACTCATCGACGTGCTTGTGTCGATCGGCGTGATGGGTTTGTTGATCGCGATCATGCTGCCGTCGCTGACAAGTGTGCGTGAGACGGCCCGCCGCGTCGCGTGCGGGTCGAACATGCGGCAGGTCGGATTGGGTGTGCATCTGTACGCCGATGCGAATCGCGAGAAGCTGCCGCCCACCGTTCGCTCGGAGACCGAGCGATACCAACTGCGTGGCGACAAGTCGAGCCTGATCAACACGGCGGCCGAAGCGATGACGATGCGGTTCGCATCGGAAAAAGACGGCATCAAGAACTCCGACGGCTGGGACGGCCTCGGTTATCTCTACGCGGGCGGCCACCTCTCAGCGCCGGGCGTTTTTTATTGCCCGAGCCACTCGGGCAATTTCCGCGCGAGCGAGGTCCTCACCGACTGGCAGCAGGACGACGTCCAATTGGTCGGCAACTACAACCTCCGCGTTGACTACGGCACCGTCCCGGGCCAGCACGTCCGGCTCGGCCGGCTTGACTCGCGGATCGCGCTTGTGACCGACGGCTTCAGCGAGAACGGCGTGCTCAACCATGCAGAGGGCGCAAACGTGCTCCGCGTGGACGGCTCGGTCAAGTGGTTCATGGATCGCAACGGCAACCTCGGGTCGCTCTTGAATCAGGCGGCGTTCAGCATGCCTGGCAGCGAGCACTCCAGCGGCCCGTCGGGCCCCACGCATATCGATCCGGGCTCGATCTGGGAAGACATCGATCGCAACGCCGGTCGCGCCAAATCGCGCCGCGATCGCTGATCCTGACGGATCGCGATCCGCCTCGTTGACACCATCACGCCACCGGCATGGATGCCGAGGTCTCGCGTCTGGGGGTAGCTGTGTTGCGCGCTTCCCGCGTGGAACGTCGGTACAGTTCCCGCATGAATACACCACGTCTCTCGATGTTGTCGATGATCGTCGCAGTTTGCGCCGTATCGTCCGCCATGGCACAACTGACACCAAGCAAGCTCTACTTCGGCATCGATCGTCCGATCGTTGCCGATCTCGCTGTTCCCGCGTCGGCCGAGGGCGAGGTGAGCGTTCAGCTCATGTCGCCGCTCGACGCCGAGGGCAACACGAAGACGATCGCGATGGCCGAGGCGAGCGCCGGCTCGGTCGATCTCGCGGCACTTTTCCCGATTCTGTGGTCGAACGAGGCGCCGCGAAGCACGACCTATGCGCAGGCGTTCGCCGGTGACACCGCAGTGGGCCCGGCGTTGGTGCTCCAGCCGCTGCTGACGCCCAAGAGCGCGGTCGCTTCGGACCCGCGGTCGGCGCCGCAGTTCAGCACGCCGCCCGGCGGCGGGACGTACGCGGGCCTTCGCGTGTATGTCGACCGCGATGTGTTGCTCGATACCACGGCTGGCAACATCACGGTCCGTCTCCGTCCTGATCACGCGCCCAATGCCGCTTGGAACTTCCGCTCGCTCGTCGACGGCGGTTTCTACGAGGACATCCTCTTCCACCGGATCATCGACGCCCGGCCTGGCCGCGAGCCGTTCGTGGTGCAGGTTGGCGATCCGACGGGGACCGGCACGGGCGGCCCGGGGTACTTCATCGACCTCGAGGACTCGAAGCTACCGCACGATTTCGGCGTGATCTCGATGGCGCGGTCGGGTGACCCAAACTCGAACGGCTCGCAGGTCTTCCTGTGCCTCTCGCGTGGCGGCACGGCGTTCCTCGACGGGCGGTACACGACGTTCGGCCAGTCGATCGATGGTGCCGACGCGATCCGTGCGATCGCCGAGACGCCTGTCGCGGCGGGTGATCGTCCCACGGGCAGCGACTTGCCGAAGATCATCACCGCTCGGCTTGTCGACGCGGCGCCGCACGGCACCGGCATGATGCCCGTGCAGAACCCGCTCGAGGCCGGGTCACGCTAACGCGCCGCGACCGCACTCACGACGCCCGGAGATAAGAAGAGCCCGCGAGGTACTGCGCCGCGCGGGCTCTTTGTTTGTTCGTTGGAGGTGCTTTCGAGCGATCTAGAACGATGCTTCGAGGCGCAGGAAGAGCATGCCCGAGGGATCGGACTCGGCGCTGGAGACCTCGTTGCCGCTGGAGTCGTCGATCTGGTATTCCTGCCAGACGGTGACGCCGCCGCCGGCGATGAGGCGGATGTTCGGCGTGGCGGCCCAGTCGACGCCGGCGAGGATGGGCACGCGGTTGTCGTTGAAGACGCCGTCGGGCACGGGGCCCTCGTCGTCCATGCGGAACTCGCGGAAGTTGAGCCCGCCGCCGACGAACAGCTCGGTGTTCTCGTTTGCCTTGTAGAAGAGCGCCGCGGTGGGGCCCTCGGTGATGATGGTTCGGCCGGCCGACAATCGCCATTGCTCGTCGATGCGCCAGTCGACTTGGATCAGCGGGAGGATGCGTGCGTTGTCTTCGAGGCGTGCGGCGACACCCAGGCCGAAGCCCATGGTGAGCGAGTCGCTGAAGCGATAGGAGACGCCGCCGAAGCCGATGGGTTGGTAGATGCCGTTGTCGTTCGCGCCGGTCTCGGCGGCGATCTTGACGCCGCCGCCCGCGAACCAGCCCCATGCGGGGTTGATCCGCCCGTTGAAGCCGACCGAGAGGGTGTGCTCGTAGACCGAGTCGACGGGGTCACCGTCGGCTGTCAGACCTGTCGCGCCGCCGAAGTCGTAGAAGCTGAACTCGACGTCGTAGCTGAAGTTCGCAAAGACGCTGTCGGTGAGCGGGGCGGCGTACGACGCGCCGGCCCCGAGGCGTCCGACCGAAGAGTCGCCCTCGCCATCGAGGTCGGCGTTGAGAGAGAAGGTTGTGTTTGCGCGGAGCGTCATCCGGCCCTTGCCGAGCAGGTCGCGCTGGCCGGGCGGCGGCGTGGGAACCGCGCCATCGCTGGTATCCGCCGAGGCGGTGGGTTGGGCCGAGGCGATGCCGGAGGCGAGCGCGAGGAGCAGTGGGGCGGCGAGCATGGGGGCGGCACGGGAGGTGGCGGAAGGCTGGTTCGATCGGGGGCGCGCGCGGGTGGGCATGGCAAAGGTCCTTGGCACAAGCAGGTTCACACCGGATGGCGACATCCGTGCCACGCGGACGGTGCGAGCGCGGAGGATAGCCGACCATGCTGGGCGGGGCTCGGCCTGGAGTGGTTACCGCGCGGGCACACGCTGCACTATGGGCAGCCGGCCGACCAGAGCGTCAGGTAATAGGAGAAATCGGAGAGGTCGACCGAGCCGTCCGGGATGCCGTTGGCCAAGCCCGTCGAGGTGACATCCGCACGGGCATCAGATCCCGACCAGAGGGTGAGATAGAAAGAGAAGTCCGAAAGCGTGACAAGCCCATCGGATACGCCGTCGGCGGTGCCGTCGGTGGTGAGGTCGGCGGCGCACGGTGCGGGATCGAGGAAAGCGAGTTCTGTGAGCACGGTCTTACGTTGAGCCGCATCGAGTGATTGGTCGTGAACCGCACCGCCGAACCACCACATCGGGCTCACGCGGACCTGCTGCCCTGCGCTCGAAAGGCCGCTTGCATCACCGAGGCGGATCTCGATGGGTGCCGCGGCGAGCGGCACATTCGCCGGGCTGTCATCTGTGAGCTGGAGCTCCGCGACCTCCTGCCCTGAAACCGACGCGCTTGCAGAAATACCAGCTGCGTTGTGCGAGATCGAGATAAGAACGGGGCTATTCCGCAGCCAGTAGACCGACGGGCTTTGCAACGACACCGCTGGCTGGCCGGCGCGCGTCGTCTCGATGCGCAGCGTGTCTTCGGCGATGTCCGCGATGACTTCAATGTAGTTATCCGCATCGGCCCACACCGCTGCAAGCGGCCAGCGGCTGCTCGCAGTGGTCACCGACGAGTCCCACGCATGATCGGGCACCATGCCTGCCAGCGAAACGGTCCACTCGGTATCAACGGCGAGGCCGGTGATAGTCGCACGCTCATCGGGGAACGCGGTACCTGTTCCAGTCTGGTCGTGTGGGAGTGGATAGCCAGGCCAGCCAGAGCCCTCCGTGAGCGTGTCGAGTGCGAGGTAGAAGCTTGGTGCTGCGGGCGTCAGTGAGCCGTACTCCAACCGCACACGCGCCGACTCGCCCTCGTCGATAGGAATGTCAGCCAGGCCTTCGATCGGCCACCAATCTCGCGTCGTGTTGATGTTGGTTTCGATGTTGCGCACGAGGGCGTTGTTGGGTGCGACCAGCCGCGTTGTGACAATCACGCTCTGTCCGGGCGAGGCGCTCAAGATCCAAGACCGCCAGCGGAGGCGATCGACTCCAGTAGCCGATCCGATGTCGCCAGCGCCGCCGATAACGAGATCGCCGATCCATCGGTCCGCAAGCGAGTCTGTTCCTGTCACGCGGAAGACCGGCCCCGACGCCGGTGGCTGTGGGTCGAGGGGTGTGTCGTTGTCGACCCATCGGCCTTGCGCGTCCTTTGCGAGCGCAACGAGCGAGCCACCATCGCCCGGCACGATTGTCGGTGCCGCGGCGATGTGTTGGACGCCCCCCGGTGCGATCGAGAGTGGGCGACGTGTCCGGAGCGTGGGCAGGGGCGTGGAGACGACGCCGCCAGAATCGCTTCGCGACGCGAGTATCAGCCGATCGCCCGCAATCGCTGGAAACAGAGTCGATCGCTGCGGATCGACTGCGATTGCCCACCGCTCGCCGTCGGGCGAGTAGAGGGCCCGCGACGCATTGATCGGTGTCGACATCGATGGATTCACGCTCCACTCCACCGTGTACGGGCCGCCGAGTTCCGGCGTTGGTGTGCGCAGGACGAAGTTCAGCCCCGCGAGTTGGTTCGCGGTGTTTCGACCAAACACCCAGCTCGTTTCCGGGTGCGGTGCGTCGTCGTCGGAACGGAGCAGCATGATCTGCTCGCCGGATAGATCAGTGCCGACCAGAAGTTCGCGCAAGTCGGCGCTGGGCGCACAGCCAACGAACTGATTGGCATAAGTGCCGCCGGGATCTCGAGCACCGTGGTACGCGTCGTCGATCGTCCAGCCGGACGCGTCGATGTAGTTCTCGTCCGTGCGTGTGACCGACACAATCGCGTTGTCGTCGCGATTGTCGCCGACCGCACCGATCACGCGGAGGCCTTCCTCGCCGAATCGAACGACACCGCCCGAATGGGTGTGCTGTTTGCGGCCTTGCTCAAATGGGAGCGAGAACACCGTCTCGACGGGCTCGAGTGTCCACGCCGCGCCAACAGCTGGCCTCGTCATTCGAAACAGATGCAGGACGCCGCCGACGGAGGACCGGATGCTCCGGTAGTCAGCCGCGACGAACCATGCCTCCAAAGGCATCGCCCCGCTGTTGTCCAGCGGGAACCAGTTCTGGAAGCTCCAGTCCCGCGACCGCTTTACATTGATGTTCGACGGGAAGTCTTCGTGCACGAGCGTCCATGTCGCTCCATCATCTGTGGAGACAACATACGCGACAGATAATGGCTCCCAAACGCCACTGAGGTTGGGCGGGATGCGGAAGCGCGATACTTCACACTGCAAGATGATCATTCCGTGGCAGATCACTCCCGAGCGAGGTGAGTATGCGCGGTTTGGAATCGCACCTTGCAAGATGTCTTGTCGATCGCCGAGCTGCGTGCGGTTGATGCCATTGCCGACGGTCGCTTGAGCAAAGTTCTCCGGGTCGCCTCGATACACATCGATGAGGCCGTTCATGCCGGGCGGGTCTTCAAAGAGCACCAGCAGTGACGTCTGGCCGTCTTCGTCGACGCCACTCGCGAAAAGCGAGGTAAAGCTCGATGTGGTCCTCATCACCTCAAGTACAGGCGGCGTTGGTATGTGCTGAGGGGCAGCGAAGCGTGGCTGGTTCGACATGATCGGGAGGCCTTGGAAGTCCAAGGTGGTAGACGTTCTGTCGAACGCGAAGCCCAGTCCCCCCCGCTGATCAAAGCCTTCGTCAAACGTGAAAGACGCGGTGGGCACTGCTCGTGGGGTGCCCGCTGAGCTACCTTGCGCCGTATCGAGGGTCGACAGGGCGACGATGACCCCGACGACATGCCGCGACGCCTCCCGGCTGCGGCGCCCTGTTGAAAACAAAGTCGGCATTTGATCCTCTCGTCTGTCGTACCGCGTGTATGTTCCCGCGAGGGCTGAAGCGAACAACCGCTCGCAGTCGGCACGGTCGGCTGGCCTGCCTATCGGCATTTAAAAGGGTATCATTGCGTCCCATGGGGCGGTAACTCAATTGGTAGAGTGCCAGCTTTGCAAGCTGGAAGTTAGGGGTTCGAGTCCCCTTCGCTCCATTCCGGCATCGGGTTGTAGTGGGTCGCACAAGCTATTGCGAGTGCGTGGTTTACGCTCGGCTTCGGACGCGTGTGCGGCGAGCCGGTCGTCGCGGCCGACGTCATCGATAGCACGGGTAACATCGAGCCGACTGCGGTGAAGCCGAGATGTGAGCAGCAAGCGTTGCTCCGGGGTCATTACGTGGCATCTCGCGCCCGACATCACGTCGTACAGGCAATTGTGTGTTACGAACCCGTCTCTGCAACAAGACAGAGCCGTACTCCCCGCTCAGCCCTTCGACCCGTGTTGTTCTCGTGGGATTCCACACCCTAGAGACCAATCGCGACGGCGTGGTGCTCGCGGGCGCTGTGCCGACCGACGCTACGTTCTAAGTCGATTTCGAAGCGGCGACGATCCCAACGCTCGACTACCGCGGCCGTAACGTCGACTTCCACGCGTTGCGGGCGACGTCCGAAGTCATTCGAAAACACGGGCTTCCGGGCGTCGACAGGTGCGAAATGGTGACATCAAATGACGATGGAATAAAGCGGGGGCGATCCCACGTATGGTGAACAGTCTCTCGTGACGGCCTCGCCTGTAATCGCCTGTGATTGCGATTCAGACTGACGTTGGGCCGAGATCCCGCCTGGTCTTCGCTCCTGGGGCACCGGCGCGGCGGGCTAGGAGATTGTTGTGGGTTGCCGGGGTCATTTGGCGTGTCCTCTTTGCCCTGAGACGTAGGGGCCGTGCTCGTGGTAACCCGTTCATGAGTCGGAACTTACCGATGTCCGGCCTCGATGTCCGGCCTCGATGCCCGGGACACCGGACGTTCGGGCATGGCTGGGTTCGGCGAGCCGTCCATCTGCGACCCCGTATGGTGGGGCACAACAAAACAATCTGCTGGCGCGTCGCTGCCCCGCAAAGACTGCGGCCGCACCCGCACTCATCCGGGGTTGGGATCAGCTCGGAAATGGGAGGCGCGGCGGCGTGGGCACGACCGGTCGGGTGGATACCACGCCAGTGCCGACCGACTCCTCGCCGAGGATGTGATGCGGCAGCGTGGGTGTCGCCCCCGACCGTGAGGCAACGTACGCGCCAACGCGATTCGCGACGCTTGCTGCGCGATGCTCATCATCGCCGCACAGCATGCGGACGACATATGCCGCGCCGCACGAGTCGCCCGCGCCGACCGCGTCGCTTGTCGACGAAATGTCGGCTTTGGAAGGCGCGCCCTCATACATCCCGTCGAGCGTGTAGACGATCACTCCGCGCGCCCCGCGGGTTAGCATGAGCTGTTTCAGATCGACCGCGCGAATGATTGCCTTTGCCCGGTCCGCCTCTGCTCCCGACGTCGCGCCGATCATGTCGGCGACGACTGGAAACTCCTCGTCGTTCATCTTTGCGATCGAAGCAAGCTCGAGCCCGCGGGTGATGAGACCGCGGTCCGTCGCTCCGGGACGAAGATTGACGTCGTACATACGCACCGCGTCGCGATCGATGCCGTTTTGAACAAACCGCTCGATCGTTGACGAGGACACTGGGCCTCGCCGCGCAAGCGTCCCGAAGCACACCGCGTCGAAGGAGCGAGAGAGGGTGTCGAGCTCATCGGTGAACGCGATGCGATCCCATGCCACGTCCTCGCGAATCTGATAGGAGGGGCCGTTGTTGCCGATGGAAACATCGACGACACCCGTCGCGCGATCGGGGTCGGTCTGCAACGCCGTAGTCTCGACCCCGAAGCCCTGCAGTTCGGACGTGAGGCGTGCCCCCAAATCGTCGTTCCCGACGCGACTTACCAAGGCAGACCGGCCTCCTCGCGAGGCGAGCATCTGTTTGGCGTGCACAGCGAAATTCAGCGGCGCGCCGCCCAAGTGCGCACCGTTGCCGGGGATCTGATCGAACAGAGCCTCGCCGATGCCGACGACGGTGAAGCCTGATTTTCCGTTCAGCCCGGACATGTATCTGGGTCTCCCGTCCCGGAGCCCGTTGGCGGACCCAAGGGGGCCCCGGTCGACGCGCGGGGTACGAGCTGGCACTGCACGAGAACATCACGGGTCGGCATCTTCGGCGACGCCAGCCGCTCGAGCATCGTCTGGTACGCGATTTGGCCGAGCTCCTCGCAAGGCTGGTGCACCGTGGTGAGAGGTACACGGAGCAACTCTGCGTACTTGACGTCATCAAAGCCCGCAACGAGCGCCGTGTCTGGGACAGCCACGCCGATCGCGTCGAGCGTGTGGAGCAGTCGTGCGGCGGTCGCGTCGTTACCGCAGACGAATGCATCGGGCTTGTGCGTTCCGATGAGACGACTGATCTGATCGCGGTCGGCCGGGTCGACGCGCACGCTGGTGACGTCGGCCTGATCGGAAGCCGCTGTGGCTGCGCGAAGCCCATCCTCGCGGGCATCGATCGTGACCGCAGAGTTTGGCCGGGCGACGAACATCACCCGTCGCACGCCGCGTTCGATGAGGTGGCGTCCAACCAGCCAGCCCGCCCGCCGATTGTCGATCCCAACGAGGTCGAAGCTGCTCCGGTCCGGGTAGTCGACAAGGTCTCGGTCGAGCAAGATGATCGACACGCCCGCGGCGCTCAGGCGTTCGACGATGCGCTCGTTAATCTCGCGTCCCGCCTCGGCCATCTCGACCGGTGCGAAGAACACGCCTGCGACGCCGTAGTCGATGTACCGCTCGCACTGTGAAAGAGCGGATTGGGCGTCGTCCTGTTCCAGTCCGTGCCGCTTGCCGTCGCTTCCCCAGAGAAGCGAGTGCTCCGAGGTCTGCGCGCAGCGTGCGATCTCGCCGCAGATCGGTTCGAAGATCTCTGTCCGGCCGAGCCCGGGAATCAGAAGCCCGAAGGTGCGCCCCGAGGGCTCGGCCGGTGGGCGCACGAATGTGCCGGCACCCCGGCGTCGGTCCACGAGGCCCGCCCGCTCGAGCTCGCCGACAGCCCGCGCAACCGTCGGGCGCGAAACGCCAAACTCCCGCACAAGATCGGCATCTGTTGGGAAGCGACCGCCCGGCGTGATGGCGCCCGAGCGGATCCTCTCTTGGAGGATCTCGAGGATCTGCTTGTGCTTCGGCCCGGCCCGACTCACGAGTCGATCCAGCGCAGGCAGGGAATCATCTTGGGCTGGGTTTGCAGCACGCATAGATGATACGGTACAGAGATGCCTTGACTTTGTCTAGCAAATTCTTTACTTTTCATGCCAGAATAGTCTTGTCATTTCGGGGTGCGTCGTCGATACTGCTCGATACGAAAGCGATCGCGAGGGCGGCCGCTACGTCGGGCTTTGATGATTCCAAGCCCATTGGATGTTTAGTTAGGTTCATGTTTGGATGCCGATTGTTTGTTCGCAGGCATCAGCCAATCGAGGGAGCCGTGATGAAGTCTCGGAAGCTTACCGCCGCCGCTGTTTTCATGATGTCGGGTGTTGCCACGGCCCAGCCCATCGCGAGTTGGGACATGCAGTCCGTGCAGGATCCAAACGGCGATGGGGCTCCACGTGGCAACCCGGTGGTTGCCGATCTCGCGCCCAATGGCATGTTTACTGGCAATCTGGGGGACAACCCCTTCTTCGCCGCCCTCCGCGGTGGTGTTCCCCTGGGCGATGGCGATGACCTGCTCTGGTACTTCAGCCCGATCACCGGGTTTGACTACCCGACCGTCAACATGGGCGCGCCGGCCGCGTTTTACAATCCGACGAGCCTCTTCGGGATCGGTGACGGCGTCTCGTACGACGCGTCCGCGACGTTCGACCCGAACCTCGATCCCGGCGTCGGCGGTGTGGTCGAGGGCGCGTTTTACCCGATCGACAACTACGGCAACGAGTTCGAACTGCTGGGTACGCATACCCGCGAGTTCATGTTCCGCTCGAACGGCGATACGACCGACCTCAACGGCGACGGTGAGTGGACCGGCAACTTCGCGCCGTCGGGCGGGCCGAGCACCAACGGCTTCTTCGTCCCCGCGAAGGACGCGCAGGCCATCTGGTGGCACGACAATCCGGCCCGGCTGCTGCTCATCGCAAACGAGAGCGCGCCGGGCGGTCTGCTCATGGGATTCGCTGGGCTCGACGCATTCGGAGGCAACGTCTTCGCGGTTGTCACGGCTAACGCCCGCAACTACCTCAACGGGGAGTGGGTGTACGTCAAGCTGACCTACGACGCGAGCGCTCCGACATTCTCGGGGGCGCAATATCTCGTGGAGATCACCACGGATACAGATCCGGGCGCGGGCGTGAATCTGGTGACCGATCGGGTGGTGGGCAACTTCAATCCGTTCTGGTCGGCCCTTCGTCCCGGCACGGGCGGGAACCCGCTGGTGGGCTTGCGGAGTTTCGGCGACAACTTCGACGGCCGACAGTTTGACGGTTTGATCGACGCGATCCAGATCAGCGACGGCGTGGTGTCGCCGTCGGACATGATGGGTGTCACGGTCCCGCCGCCAGCGGCGACCAGCGGCCCGATCGCGCGGTGGGGCATGGCTCCCGCGTTCGACACCGTGATCGACCCCAACGACCCGGCCGTGGTGCTGAACCCGGGCGAGGCCGGGGCTCAGCCGGTGAGCCTTGACAGCCGGACAGGTTCTGGCGAGGGCGATTTCCTCGGCGGCGCGTCGTACACCCCGACGTTCCCGTACGGCTCGCGGGAAGTGGTTGCGCAAACCAGTGCGGCCGACGAACACTTGTACTGCTTCACCGGTGAGAACGTTGATGGCGACGACTTCAACGGTGACTTTCCGTCCGTGCCCGATGGGGCGCCCGCGTCGCTCTTTGCGGCCGGGCAGGCTCCCGCAGTGATCGCATCCTTCGATTCGTCGGCGTTCAACTCGCCGGCGATCGGCGCGGTGGTGTATCCGAGCGATCGCTACGGTGACGAGATGGCGTTCCAGGGCAGTTTCACGCTCGAGGCTGTGTACAACACGAGCAGCACTGCGCCGCAGACGCTGATCTTCCAGGGCGAGGCCCGCGAGCGCTATCGCATGACCGTCTCAGGGTCCGGCGTGAGTCTTTCGCTCACCGACGCGTCGCAGACGGTCACGGGCGCAACGCTCCCCGATGGTGCGGTCGATCACACCAACGGCGACTGGGTCTACACCCGCGCGACGTACGACGACCTGGCACAAACCATCACGATCGCGTCCAAGGACGAGTTCGGGAATGAGGCATCCGTGACGGTGGGCACCGCCGGTGGTTTTGGCCCGCTCCCGACCGGCTCCGATGGAAACATGTTTATTGGCCGTGATTTTTTCAACCCGATCCTCGAGCCGCAGAACTTCAACGGCCTGATCGACGAGGTTCAGATCACCAGCGGGCCGCTCTTGGCGCGCGACGCGATGGTGGTGCTCTCGTCCGATCCTTGCTCGCCTGCCGACCTCGATGGTGACAACCTGCTTACCGATCTCGACGTTGCCATCATGCTGGACCTCATCGAGAACCCGCCTGTGTGCCCCGGCGATCCTGACTGCTCGATCGCGGACTTCGACGGAAACGGCACCGTCGATTTCTTCGACCTGCTCTCGTACCTCAAGGTATTCGACGCCGACACGGCGAACTGCGCGGGCTAACCGCTGCTCCCTCGCGTGCGTCGGGCGATGGCCCGGCGTGCGATTTCTCGACCATGGTGCGAATCGCGCCAGACCCACAGTGAAGCACACAACGCGGGACCGAATTGCATGAAATCCAATCTCTTCATTCTTCGGTGCGCGATCGTCGCCGCACTCGGCGGCTTTCTCTTCGGCTTCGACACTGCCGTCATCAGCGGAGCCGTCGACTCGCTCCAAACGGTCTTTGAGCTGAACGCGTGGGGGAAGGGGTTCGCTGTCGCCAGCGCGCTGATCGGGACCGTTATTGGTTCGATCGTGGTGGGCCGGCCGGCGGATGCTTTCGGTCGCCGCAGCGTGATGTTTGTGCTCGCGGGTTTTTACTTCGTGTCGGCGGTGGGCAGCGCCCTGGCTCCGGACGTTGTGACGTTCATCGTTTTCCGCATGATCGGTGGGCTCGCCGTCGGCGGCGCGTCCGTGGTGGCGCCAATGTACATCGCTGAGATCGCGCCGCCCGCATCCCGCGGGCGTTTGGTCGCGCTCGTCCAGTTCAACATCGTGTTCGGCATCCTCGTGGCGTTCGCGTCGAACTACTTGATCGCTCAGTACGGCCGAGGGGTGTCGGCCGCGGGTATTGACGCGGGCGATGCGGTGGCGATCGAGGCGGCGTTCCGCGCGTGGCTCGACAGTTCGGGCTGGCGCCTCATGCTCGGCATCGAGGCGGTGCCGGCCCTGGCGTACTTGCTCTTGCTCTTCGGCACGCCTCGGAGCCCGCGGTGGCTCCTCGCCCGGCACCGGGAAGATGAGGCGCGCGCTGTGCTCGCCCGTCTCAATGCGGGCTCTGCTGATACCGACGCGCTGGTAGACGACATCAAGGTGTCGCTGGACAGTGAGCGTGACAGCCTCAAGGAGCCTTTCTTTCAGAAGAAGTACTCCCGGCCGATCATGCTTGCGGTTGCGATTGCCGCGTTCAATCAGCTCAGTGGTATCAACGCCATCCTGTACTACGCCCCGACGATCTTCCGATCGGCGGGCTTCGGCGAGCAGGCGGGCCTCCTCAACTCTGTTGGGCTTGGGCTCATGAACCTCGTGTTCACGATGATCGGCTTGGCGCTCATCGACCACTTTGGCCGGAAGCGGCTCATGCTGATCGGGTCGATCGGGTACATCGTGAGCCTGGGTGTCGCCGCGGCGGCCTTCTTTACCCAGAGCCAACTCGTCGAGACCGAGGCTGGCAGCGTCGCTCGTGAATTCACGAGTCAGGCTGGCGGCTACGTCGTGTTCGCGAGCCTCCTGGTCTTCATTGCATCGCACGCGGTTGGCCAGGGTGCGGTCATCTGGGTGTTTATCTCGGAGATCTTCCCGAACCGTCTCCGCGCCCGCGGGCAGGCGCTGGGCAGCTTCACGCACTGGATCTTCGCGGCCGGCATCAGCCTGACTTTCCCGCTTATCGCCGAACAGTCTGGCGGCTACGTGTTCGCGTTCTACGCGTTGTGCATGGTGGGCCAGCTCGTTTGGATCCTCGTCGCGATGCCCGAGACGAAGGGCGTTCCGCTCGAGGAGATCGAGAAACGGATGGAATCAAAATGAGCACATGTGTAGTGCGGCGCCTGTGTCTCGCGGTCATTCTTCTGGCAGCCGGTTCCCCGGCTGTGGCGCAGTCCGTCCGCTACGGCGAGCCGTGGCGCCCTGGGTACCACTTCTCGCCTGAGGTCCACTGGATGAATGAGCCCAACGGGCTCATCTACATCGCTGGCGAGAACGATGCGCCAGGCCTGTGGCACCTGTTTTACCAGCACAACCCGATCGCCAATCAGTTCGGGCGGAACCAATCGTGGGGCCACGCGACGAGCCCCGACCTCGTGACGTGGACGCAGTTGCCCGACGCCCTGCGTCCTGAGATGACGCCCGGCGGCCCGGTCAATGCGTACTCGGGCAGTGCGGTCTTCGATGCAAACAACTCGTCGGGCCTGGGCACGGCAGAGAATCCGCCCTATGTCATCGCCTACACGGGGCATAACGCGATCACCCGGCGGCAAGACCAGCGCCTGGCCTACTCGCTCGACCGCGGCGTGACTTGGACCCGGTTCGCTGGCAACCCGATCATCGATCTGGAGAGCCGAGAATTCCGGGATCCAAAGATCACCTGGGACTCATTCTTCAACCGCTGGATCATGATCGTGTCCCACGGCGGCCAGAACTTTCTCAGCCAGTGGGCGTCTACCGACCTCATCAACTGGACGCGCCTCGACGACTTCTTTGACCCGAACTCCGGTGGAACGGGTTGGGAAGTGGCCGACATCTTCCGCCTGCCGCTCAATGGCGGCCCGGTGCGGCCTTGGATCATCCAGCTCACACCTGCGCAGGGCTCGCCGGCGGGTGGCAACGGCGTGCTCTACTGGGTCGGCACGATGAGCGAGGACGGCTTCGTCGCCGAGACCCCCGCGGTGTGGGCCGACTTCGGGCGAGACTTCGATGGCGTCTACTCGTGGGAAGAGGCCCCCGACGGACGACGGATCTGGGCCGGCATCATGCAGTCGTACGGCGAGGGCATCCCCACGACGCCGTGGCGCGGCCAGGTCTCATTTCCGAGAGAGCTCTCGCTCGTCACCACGCCCCAGGGCGCGCGTCTTCGGCAGAAGCCTGTCGACGAGATTGAGTCGATCCGTGAGGGCTTGGTCGAACTCGCCTCGCCGGGGGTGGTCACGACGACAAGTGATCCGCTTGCGCCGCTCGGGGTCGCGGGTCGCATGCTCGATATCGAGACCACGCTCGATATGGGCTCGGCAACGATCGCGGGGTTCCGCGTCTTTTCGCTTCCCGGCGGGTCCGCGTTCGTCGGATATTCGAAGGCGAGCAACGAGGTCTTTGTTGATACCCGCGGCGCTGGCCGATCCGACTTTGGACCCATCGATGGCATGTTCTCGGCGCCGCTCGAGCTCGGGACTGACGGGATCGTCCACTTTCGCATTTTGCTTGACCGTTCATCGATCGAGGTGTTCGCCGGAACGCCGGACGACCCGGGCGCCGTGACGATCTCGCAACTGGTGCTTCCCGACCCGAACGTTCCAGACGACCAGCTGGGCGTCGAAGCGACGGCCCTCTTCGGGACCGCATCGCTTCTGTCCTTCCGTGCGCATCAGCTCCGCGAGACGTGGACGCGTTTCCCCGTGCCGGCTGGCGACGATGCAACGATCGCCCATTGGTCGATGGCGCCTCCCCCGACACCGATTGTCGAATCGAACCCCATCGTCGCCGACCGGAGCACAGCTGTTGGGCAAGGCGGGCTGTTCGGCGAGATGAACTCGCTGTATGAGCCTTCGCCGGCGGTCGATAGCTTGTTCTACGACTCCTCGCGGCCTGACAAGCGCTTCGTGACGTCGGAGCTCTCGCCACCGGCAGCGATGTTCCGTCTTGGCTTTAGCGGCGGCGCGGCGAGCTTCGATGCCGCGTCTCTGGACGGGCACGACGGCGCACTTTTGTTCGACCCTGACTTCTACGGCCGAGAGTTTGAGTTCCCGTCGGGTTTTACCACTGAGCTGTTCTTCCGCACGGATGGTGATCGGTCGAACGAGGGCCTTATGGAGGTCCTATTGCAGGGGGACGACGAGTTTCGTTTCGCGCTCATCCTCAATGAGGGCGGACCGGGGAACCTGCGATTCGCGATCACCGACGGCCTTGGCAGATTTCCGGTCGTTGATTCGGACAACGCGATTGGCGGCGGCGCGGGCAACCTGGCCGATGGCCGATGGTATTACGTCGCCGCGATCTATGACCCCGACGACCCGGTTTCGCCCCGAGGTGCGCTCCGCCTGACTGTGCTCTCGGAGGATATGGAGCGCCACGAGGTGGTCGCGGCGCTCCCCGTGTCGTTCCCTGGCATTCGGCCCCCCGGCGTTGACAGCGACGGTCGGCTGCTGATCGGTCGTGCGAGCGACGTCTTGGGTGACGATGAGCGCACGTTCATTGGGCTGATCGATGAGGTTCGGATCTCACGTGAGCCGCTGCCGCCGGAGAGACTGCTCGCGAGTTTCAGCGAGGCGTGCGGAGCGGATCTGGATATTGATGGTCTGCTCACGCCCAACGACGTTCTTGAGTTTGTCTCGCGAGTGAGCGCGTCGAGTGAGACCGCCGACCTCCTGCCGCCGCAGGGCGTCGATACGTTCGACCTTCTTGAATACCTGAGGCTGTTCGACGAGGGGTGCCCTTAGCTATGAGAGAACTGATGCTGATCCAGAGCGCCGTTGTGGCCCTTGCTACAGCACACGCCGCGACCGCGCAAACGGTCGATCCGGCTGGTGTTTTCTCCGAGGCTGTTTCCTATTGGGACATGTCGTCTGCCGCCGATCGATCGTTGCCTTCGAGCGAGCTCGTGCCGACCGGTGGGGCTGTCCGCTTCGGTATCCCGCTTGAGGGTGCCGAGCGGGAGGCGTCGATGAATGCCGGGGGCGACGGGCTTGTCGCGAAACTCGACGACGCGGCGCTGATTATCGGTCAGGGCGCGGAGGGGGAAGCGAACATTGAGGGTGGCGAGGTGACGCTGCTTGTGCGCATGAAGAACGAAGGGTCGTGGAATCACACCCCGTTCAGTAAGCATGGCGGCGGCGACCTGTTGCAGTACAACCTGTTTGCGTTCGAGCTCGACGGGGGCTCGGTCGATCTGGGTTTCCAACTTGGGACGAGCCGCGGGGTGACACGGGCGGCCGCCGAGCTCCCGCCTGTTCGTGCACGGAGCTGGAACACGATCGTGGCGAGATATGACGCACGCCGCGTGGAGATATTCATCAACGGCCGACCCGCGGGCGAGGTCAGGCACAGCGGAGGGCTTCGCCGGGCGAGTGCCGTGCCGCTTGTTCTTGGCGGCGAACCCCAGGCAGCGGGTGACGGCTATCGCGTGAGGAGACGCCTCCGCGGCGCGATCGACCACGCCGCGATCTGGGACCGCGCGCTGAGCGATGATGAGATCGTCGCGGTCTCGGGAGGCATCGCTCCGCTGGACACGCCGCACCTGCGCCCGGAGATGCACTTCACGCCGAGGGCCAACTGGATTAACGACCCGAATGGGATGATGTACGCCAACGGGCAATACCACCTGTTCTACCAGCACAACCCGTTTGGCGATACCTGGGGGCACATGTCCTGGGGTCATGCGACTTCGCAAGATCTCATCACCTGGGACGAGCAGCCGATTGCGCTGCTGGAAGAAGACGGCGTGATGATTTTCTCGGGATCGGCTGTCCACGACGAGGCGAATACCTCGGGCTTTGGATCTGCTGAAGAGCCTCCGCTCGTTGCGATTTATACGGGGCACCAGTCCAATCCGAATCTTCAAGACCAGCGTCTCGCGTACTCGACCGACCGCGGCGAGACCTGGACCAAGTACGCTGGCAACCCGGTCATCGACAAGGGTCTCCCGCATTTCCGCGATCCCAAGGTGTTCTGGCATGAGCCGACCGACCGCTGGATCATGCTCGTGTCGCAGGCGCTCAACCGCGTCATCGACATCTACGCGTCGGAGGACCTGCGGGACTGGGAGCAGATCTCGAGCTTCGGTCCCGCGGGACAGTCGAACGTTCCGAACTGGGAATGTCCGGAACTCTTCGAGTTGCCGGTCGACGGGGACCCGAACAACACGCGCTGGGTGCTCCAGATCGATGTCGGCAACAAGGGGCCGGCTGGCGGATCGGCGGGGATGTACTTCGTCGGCCAGTTCGACGGCACGCGGTTCGTCAACGAGAACCCGAGCGAGACGACGCTGTGGGTTGACCATGGTGCCGACTTCTACGCCGCCCAGGCATTCAACCACGACCCCGAGGGCCGGGTCGTGTGGCTTGCTTGGATGAACGACTGGCGCTATGCGAACACGGTCCCGACCGGACCATGGCGAGGGCAGATGTCGGTGCCGCGTGAGGTCGGCCTCACACAGAGGCCCGAGGGCGTTCGCTTAACGCAGAAGCCGGTCGATGAAATCACGCGGCAGTTGCAGACGACGTTCACCGCGAGTGACTTCGAGATCCCGGCCGGTCGCCACACCTTCGCGAGGTTGCTCGAACACAACGGCTTTTCCCGGCACCTCGGCTCGTTTCCCGAGGGTGCGTTTGTTCTCTCAATGACAGCGAACCCCGGAGGGGCCATTCGCTTCGGTGGCGTCGTGAAACAGCGGCCGGCTAGCTTCACAGCTGCGGGCGTTGCTGTGTCGGGGCCGAACCAGCCGGGCACAGTCTTTGGGTACGACCTGCGGTTGCGTGAGATGTTCGTTGATCGCCGGAACTCCGGCGAGACTGACTTCCACCCGAGCTTCACGGGCGTGCACTCGGCGCCGTTGATGACGAATCCAGACGGCTCGGTGACGCTCCAGATCGTCGTCGATAACTCGAGCGTGGAGCTGTTCGGTGGTGCCAAGCCGGGGGCGTTCACCGCTGCGATTTCAGACCTTGTTTTCCCGGCCGAAGACTGGAACGGCGTCTCGCTCTTTGCGGACCTCGCGCCAATCACGCTCAGGAACATATCGATCCAGAAGCTGCCCGACTGATCGCCGCACCACCTGTCGCTCGCGATGAGCGAGCCGTGCGGCTCGGCGTCATCGGGGCACGCCGCGTGAAGGAAACCTGGCGGGTGGGTGCTTTGAGGACACGTTGATCGAAGGTTGGATGTTCGCCGACATCCCGCAGAACCGCTGGGGACACGCCACCATGTACGCAATATTGACCAAGTACCTGCGGCATCGGAAATGTGGGCCTCGCCGCCCCTTGATGGCCGCGATGCTCGCTCTTGTGTGTTCGTGGGTTGGTGTTGCCCAGGCAGGCGAGAGCGTGCCGGGGCGCTCGGGCCGGCATCCGAACGTGATTCTCATCATGGTCGACGACCAGGGCTATGGGGACTTGTCGGCCCACGGTAACCCTGTACTCAAAACGCCCAGTCTCGATCAACTGCACGCCGAGAGCGTCCGTTTCACCGATTTCCACGTCGCGCCGATGTGCTCACCGACACGTGGGCAGCTCATCACGGGCCGCGACGCGATGAAGAACGGCTGTACCGCGGTCTGCCAGGGCCGATCGATGGTCCGGGCCGACATCCCGACGATGGCGGAGTTCTTCGCGCACGCGGGCTATGCGACGAGCCACGTAGGCAAGTGGCACATGGGCGACAGCTACCCGCATCGCCCGCAAGACCGCGGCTTCCAGGACACGCTCCATCACCGCGCGTGGGGCATCACTTCATTGGCAGACTACTGGGGCAACGACTACTTTGATCCTGTCCTGAACCACAACGGCATGGACAAGAAGATGTCCGGATACTGCACTGACATCTTCTTCGACTACGCGATGGACTGGATCACGGGCCGGCAGGAAGCGGACAGCGAGCAGCCGTTCTTCCTGTACCTCGCGACGAACACGCCGCACGTCCCGGACATCGTGGACGCCTCTTTTTCGGAGCCGTACGAGGGGACGTTCGAGGGGAACCCGATCCCGGCCAAGTTCTTTGGGATGATCGCGAATATCGATGCCAACGTTGGTCGGCTCGAGCAGTTCCTCGGGTCGAGCGGCCTCCGCGACGACACCGTGCTGATCTACGTGTCCGACAACGGGACGCAGAGCGCGGCGGCGCAGGAGATCTACAACGCCGGCATGCGGGGCATGAAGACAAGTGTGTACGAGGGGGGGCACCGCGCGCCCTTCTTCCTCCGCTGGCCCGCCGGACCCGTGCAGCACGGGCGCGACGTGGGCGTGCTGACGCAGGTGCAGGATGTTTTGCCGACCCTGATCGAGCTGTGTGACCTCGATGCCGCGGGTGATGCTGATCCTGCACTCGCCCGCCGGTTCGATGGCACGAGCTTCGCGAGCGTCTTGGAAAGCGACTCGGGGACACTGCCGGATCGCAAGTTGGTCATCCAGTACCGGGTGTCGGGCGAGAAGTGGGATCCCGCGGTCGTGCTTTGGAACTCCTGGCGGCTTGTGAATCAAAGCGAGCTGTACGACATCGCCAGCGACCCCGGTCAGGCGAACAACGTGATCGAGCAGCACCCGGAAGTCGCCGAGGCGATGGAGGCGCACTACGACGCGTGGTACGAAGAGGCCAGGCCGCAGTTTGACATCGAGCGCTGGATCCGAATCGGCACGGACAGACAAGAACCGATGATGCTGTACGCACAAGACTGGGTCGGAGACTACTGCGACAACCTTGGGGGTCTGACCGACGGGTGGGCGATCGGATACTGGAACATCGAGGTTGCCGTCGGAGGGGTGTACGAGATCGAGCTGTGGCGCTGGCCCGAGGAATCGGGCCTGCCGCTGAACGCTGGCTACGCACCCGACTTCGCGCGCGGGGCGCGGGGGCAGCGGCCGATCGTGGCCGCCAACGTGCAGATCGCGGGGAAGAATTACACGATCGATAGTCAGCCCGACGACACATCCGTTGTGTTTCGCATCCGCCTTGAGCCCGGGAAGCATCGGCTTCAGACGAACCTTCTCGGGAATCGCGATCAAACGATCTGCAGCGCGATGTACACGAAGATGACGCGCTTGCCCGACGCGAACGCGGCTGATCTGGCCGTGCCATCCGACCGGATCCCGCGGCCCGGTGTGCGCCCCGGTCCAGTCGTGCTCGCCGAGCCCGTCACGCTCCGCGAAGACGATGTTCTCATGGCCGACTTCGAGGGCGACAGTTTCGACGCGTGGGTTGCGGTCGGTGAAGCGTTCGCATCTGGCCCGGTGCTCGCTGGCCAGCGGGTGGTGGGCCACGAGGGCGAACGCGTCCTGGACACGTTCATCGGGAACGGGTTCAGCGATCAGCCGACCGGCACGCTGACATCCCCGGCGTTTGAGATTGACCGTGATCGGATCAACTTCCGGATCGGCGGCGGCAGGAAGCCCGACGACACCTGCGTCAACCTGCGCGTCGACGGCGAGGTGGTTCGCAGCGCGGTTGGAAACGCAACGAAGGACTCGAACGGCCGGAAGATCTTGCAGTGGGTGACGTGGGATGTGTCCGAGTTCAAGGGACGGACGGCCACGATCGAGATCGTCGACGCGCACCCAGGCGGATGGGGACACATCGTGGTCGATCACATCTATAGGTCGGACCGCCGGCCGGAGTGACCTTGCCGGGCGAGTCTCGGCGTCCGCGGCGGACCGCGGAAGCATCCTGTTTGTGCACTCAACGTGTTTCGTTGCGGGCTCTTTAGAAGTAGTAGAACGCACCGCTTGGGAGCGGATCATCTGGCGAAGTGTTCTGGAGCTCTACCTATGGCATACATCGTTTGGCTGATTGGATTGCTGGCGATAAGCGCCGCGCACGCAGAAGCGTCTTCCGACGAACCTCAGCGGCCCAACATCCTGATCATTTTCACCGACGATCAAGGCTACGCCGACCTCGGGGCGTTTGGGTCTACGGCCCACGCTACGCCCAGGATGGACCGGCTCGCGGCCGAGGGCACGAAGTTCACCAGCTTCTACGCCCAAACGGTCTGCGGGCCGTCGCGCTCTGCGCTATTGACCGGCCGGTACCCGGTGCGGTCCGGAGGGTGGCATATGCCGGGCGAGGAGGTCACCTGGGCGGAGCTTCTGAAGACAGTGGGCTACCAGACCGCGTGTGTGGGCAAGTGGGACGTGTCCAACCGCGAGGAGATCATCCCCCGCATGCCGAACGCGCAAGGGTTCGATTATTACTTCGGTTCGCTCGGGGCCAACGACGACGGCACGATCGCCTACCACGAGAACAACCAGCCAGCGGGCACGAGCAATGACATGAGCGCGATCACGCGGCTCTACACGGACAAGGCGATCGACTACCTCGCGAACCGTCGCGATCCGAACCGGCCGTTTGCGCTCTACCTCTCGCACACGATGATGCACACCGACATTGACGCGTCGCCGAGTTTTAGGGGCACATCGGCTGGCGGCTTGTATGGCGATGTGGTTGAGGAGTTTGATTTCGAGACTGGCCGGCTGCTCGACGCGCTCGAGCAACTCGGCTTGGCCGAGAACACGCTGGTGATCTACACGACCGACAACGGTCCGTGGAACCAAGAGCGGTATCGCAACGGGGAGACGGGCCACCCAGAGGGGGCCAAGTTCTGGGGCGATGCGGGGCCGCTGCGTGCGGGCAAGGGCAGCAGCTATGAGGCGGGCTCACGCGTGCCGTGCATCGTTCGCTGGCCGGGATGGGTACCCGCGGGTGTTGAGTCGGGTGCGCTGTTCGCGACGCTCGACTTGCTCCCGACCTTCGGCACAATCGCCGGATTCGACGTGCCGCAGGACCGCGTGATCGACGGAGTCGACCAGACCGAGCTTCTGTACGGCAACGACCCGGACGGCGGTCGCCAAACCTTCGTGTATACGACCGTGATACCTCGGCACGCCGCCAACGGTCTCCGACGTGGAAAGTGGAAGTTTCTCCGAGCGCAGCAGCAGGTGCCTGACTATGCGGCGGTTGATCGGGCCGAGGTGCCCGAGCTGTACGATCTCGAGGCCGATGTCGGCGAGACCGCGAACCTCGCCGATCAGCACCCCGACATCGTGTGCGAGCTCCGCGAGGAGCTCGACGCGTTCTGGAATCAAGCCTCGAAGGACTGAGCGGCAGCGAGCGTCGATGCATAGGGGTTTCCTGCAGGTCGTCTTCGCTCGACGCGGCTATGCGGTGATCGTTTCACACAGTGTTTGCGGGGACCAGGTGGTGCGAAGTATTGGATGTAGAAGCGAATTGTTTGGGCATTGGACAAAACACCCACGGCTTTTGGACGAAGATGTAGTAGGGTAATGTGCGTTTAGTTGATCAAGTAGAACCATCGCCGCGCGAACGACACGCGGAACCATTGTGTTACGGAGAGTCATCATGAATTTCAAAGCAGCAAGTCTTGGTATCGCATCGCTGGCGGGTGTTGCTGCGGCGCAGACCGCCGCCGTGAACGTCTCTGCCAGTTCGACCTCGGTCGCCGCGGGCGACACGGTCTCGATCACGGTGAGCGCGGACTTTGACACCGCGGGGGCACCCGCAGGTGTCTTCGGGGCCGCGGGTTTCTACGGCTTTGGCGGCGACATCGAATCTTCTGGAACAGCAACCGGTCTCGCGGCTTCGCCCGTGCTCAACGCGTCGCTGACCTCGGGACCGACGACGGACCTGACTGGCAGCGCCCTCGTGCGTGCCGCTGCGGGGCGTGGTCTTGCCGGCGGCCTGGCGGCCGATCCCTCCACGATGATTACCTTCGATCTCACGGTCGATCCCGCGGCGCAGAGCGGTGACACGATCACGATCGACTACGCCGGCGCCGTCGTGCTCGTGCTCGGTGACGCCCTCACCACGTTCTCGACGAGCCCCGGCACAAACCAGCAGTCACTGACCGTCAACCCGATCACGATCACCATCGGCGGCGGCTGCTCGCCAGCGGATGTCACGACCGACGGCACCGGCAACGGTGTGCCCGATGGCGCGGTTACCCTCAGCGATTTCTCCTTCTACCTCTCGCTCTGGAGCGCGAGCGATTCCGCGGCCGACCTGACGACCGACGGCACGTCGAACGGCCTGCCCGATGGTGCGGTGACGCTCTCGGACTTCTCGTTCTACCTCTCGCTCTGGAGTGCAGGCTGCCCGTAATCGCGGCGGACTGCCGTAAGTTCCCACGCCCCGTCGACATGCCTCAGATCTCCGTCTACCGCCCGTGCTTTGCGCGGGCGGTAGTTGCATGTACCCCCGCGTGCGCGGTCCAATGCCGCAGCGGCACATCCGAGCACCATCGAGCGCGAGGGACCTTTGATGTTTGCGCTGCCTCGTGGTATCGAAAGATGCAGACGCTCGGCAATCCACCATGGCGTAAGGTCCAAAGACCCAGCCGACATCAAGCGGCGACGGTCCTTATGGCAGATGTCTGTTGGAGTACGTGGCTGGCGCGCGGCGATGGCCCCGAGGCAGGCTCGTCTTTGGTGATCCGAATCGGGTTTTCGATGGGTCAGGCTGCGCGACGGTATGGGCGGATCAATCCACTGGACTGCTCGTGGCAGGCTATTTCGCCCTTGTCGGAGGTGGGTGTTGGATGCAGCCCCCGAGCAAGTCGTCACCCGGTGCCTGGTCGGGTCGCTCGCTGTTGCAGTGATCGACGTGCACGTCGATCACATCTCGCACGTTTCGTTCGCCGATCGGTACGATCCGATTGAGCCAGTCGTGCTTGATGGGTCGCACAAAGCGCTCCGCGTGCGCGTTCAGGCTCCGCGGCGGCAGCCTGACCGTTTCCATGCGGAGCATGTCCGGGATGGCCTGCGTGAAAAGCGGGGGCAGGTCACAACCACAGCTGATACGAAGGATAGAGATGGCAAAACTTACGATCGTTGCTGATATTCAAGCGAAACCCGGGTCCGTTGATCTTGTCCGGGCTGAGCTTGAGAAGCTGATTCCCATCACGCGGGCCGAGGCAGGGTGCCTGCAATACGACTTGCACCAGGACAACGAGTCCCCCGAGAAGTTCTTGTTCTTCGAGAACTGGGAGAGCCGCAAACTCTGGCAGGCGCACATGAGCGCTCCGCACCTGGCGGCATACGTCGCCGCAACTGATGGCGCAATCGAATCGTTCAGAGTGCACGAGATGACCCAGATCTGACACGTGGATCACGGGCCTCGTGGCGGTCGGCGTCGTCGCTCGCGGTGGTTCGCAGCATGTTCAGAAACGCGGCCCGAAGCTCGCGGCGTACCGGTAGGTTTCGGCGGTACGCGCTGACCCGGAGTCAGGTCATGGATCGGCCGCCGCGATCTTGTTGAAGGCGTTCAGAACACGCGCGGATCCGTCGGGTCTGTCTCTGCGTCGATCTCGGTCGGGTCATCTACACCGTCGCCATCGGAGTCGGGCTTGTAGGGGAAGGTTCCGATCTGGAGTTCACGCTCGTTTGAGATACCGTCACCGTCGATGTCATCGTCGAGCATGTCTTCGATGCCGTCGCCGTCGGTGTCCGCCCATCGATCTGGATCGTTTGGGAAGCCGTCGAAGGCATCATCGACACCGTCAGCGTCTGAATCGATGGCGAGCGGGATCGGGAGGCTCACCCATTCCGACGAGCCGTCTGTGACTTCGCCCATGCCGGACTCGGCCATGACGAAGTCTGCGAGTTCGGTCATGTGGAACCGCCGTTGCTCCTGCGGCAATCCGATGTGATCGCCGGGCCGCCAGCCGATCGAGGTCAGATTGCGCAGGGCCCACGACATGCTGAGCCGGTCGGTGACGGTGATCTGCGCCTGCATCACGGTGGCGAGCCAGCCGGCCGCCACGAGGGTCGCGACGTGTTCCTGAATCTCACGGTCGTTGAAGTGGCGACGCATCTCTTCGATGTGATCCGGCGCCACTCGTGTTGGCAGCGCGCCTGCATCGCGCGCGAGGCGTAGGTACGCCTTCTCGGCATCGGAGAAGAGATCGGAACGCTCGAAGTCAAAGAGCGCATGGATCTTCGGCAGAATTTCCTGCTCGAACAGTTCCTGCGGCACCTCGTCAGACGGGAAGTCTTCCTCCAGTGCGTCGAAGACCCCGTAGGCGCCGTGGACTTGGCAGTGCGCGCAGCCGCTGGCGAGCTGGAACACGAGGAATGTCGACCACTTTTCTTCCAGCGTCAGTGCGCGGTCCATGGAGCTGAAGAACTGATCCATTTTGATCGTGCCGATGCTGGATTGGCGGGTCCACTCGGTGTCAAAGAGGTGGCGGTCGCTCGGCGGGTACTTGGTCTCACGGCTTCGGGTTGGTTCGTAGAACTCCCGATCGAACTTCGCGGTGTCGAAGGGTGCCGTCGTCGCCTCGGGCAGATTCTCGTCGGCAAGGCCCGGCCTCTCCCAGAGCAGGTAGTCGTCGTGGTCGTGATCGAACGGGTCTTCGATCCCGTCCCGATCGAAGTCGAAGGTTTTGGGCGGGACGTCGTACCCGGTGAGATAGTTGATCCAGTCCGTGTCGAAGTACGGGTCCGGGGCCGAGATATCCTCCCGCCGCCACTTTGCGTTGAGCTCCACATACGCCTTCTCCAGCGCTTCGCCGGCGAAGATGTTCTGGCGCTGCTCGTCAGGCGAGCCCGCGTTCCGGCCCGGCTCCCAGCCGACAGGGCCCAAGTTGGCCTGTGCCCACTCGAGTGTCTGCCGATCGGTCACGATGGGTGTGATCATGTCGTGTGTCGCAAGGGCAGCATTGATGCCCGCCAGCTCGATCAGCTCGGCGATCTGGCGATCCGCGTAATGCATGCGGAGCATCGCGTGGGTGTCCGCGGTCACTCGCGTGGGGCGGACGACGATCTGCCGGACGAACTCGAACGCGGCCCGCAGCCGATCATCCTCGATGCTGTCGGCATAGTCATCCGCATAGATCGCGCGGATCTCCGACATCGGCACACCCATGTACTCGAGCTGCCACGCCGCCCGGGCTTGGTAATGGTTGCTGCCGCTGTGGATCATCTGGAACAGCGTGAGCTTCCACTTCGTTTTGGCGTCGAACATGCCGTCGGCATGGATCATCACATCGGCGATGAGCAGGCCGTCGTAGAAATCGCGGAGGTTGCTCAGGTCGATCTTGTGCCGGTCGTAGTACGTCGCGGGCTGGGTGCCCGTCGCCATCGCGCGGACTCGGCGATCGGCGGCGCGCTCCTCCGCGGTCGGTGCTTCCCACCACTTGTCCCAGGGGATATCGCGTTCCGGGGGCGCAATCGGCGCGATGGTCTCGTAGGGCCATACCGGATGATCGAGAACCCGACGGAACCCGCCGTGACGCGGGCTGACCGAGTAGGTCTGCATGCTCTGCACGGCATCCCAGTGCTCGGTGACCTTGTCTTCGTCGTTGAATGTGAACATATCGACCGCGGTGGAGCCCAGATCACCGGCGTCGGGCTTGTCGAGATTCCGGAAGTTGACATGAGCCATGGCCCAATCGCCGACCACCATGACCTTGTGGACGTCGATCGCGACGGGATACCGCTTGACGCTTTGGCTGAACACCATGCCGATGCCTTCGTAGCCGTCCGGGGCCATCGAGTTGTGCTGGATGTACCCCTCGGCGATGTACTCTGAAAGGGCTTCGGGCGATGGGTTCCGCACGAAGACGTCGTAGAGCTCGATCAGCAGGATCGCCCGCTCACGGCTCTTCTCGTCCGCAGCGATGATGATCGTCTCGAAGCTTTCGGGTACGCGGTTGCGCTGATCCATCGCCTGATCGCGTGAGCTGATCGGCGTGCCGGGCTGATCGCTTTCTTCCTCTTGCGCGATTGCTGGATGTGCGCTTGCGCACGCTGCGACGATCGCATACGAGAGTCCAAATCGGGGTCGGGGCATGGCTCAATCCTCCGGGGTTTTGAGGGCTTTGTGTTCGATGGGATGTGTCGCTTGGGTAATCCAGGTCTCGAGGCCGGTCTCGTAGAGGCGGTTCAGCTTCGTGACGTGTGCAACAAGAGCGAGAAATCGCTGGTTGTGGATGTCGCCGTGGTTCTTGCTGATCTCGCTGGTGGTCTGGATGATCCAGAAGGGCGTGTCGTTGTACGCGTCTGGGACCGGCTCGATGACCACTTCGCCGTCGATCAATTGTGCTCGGTGGCTGACGAGGAAGTCGACGTGCCCGTGTGCGCGGTTTGCGAGTGTGCCTTGGCTCGGAATGTCGTCGCCGAGGTCATCTCGGAACGCTCTTGTGAGGTTGTCCACGATCTGCCCGGCCGGATATGCCACACCCGTCACCCAATCCGCCTCGGAGGTGATCGATGCGATCACTGGTCCATCGGCGGGTTCCACGCGGCCATCGGGATGCCGATGTTCCAGCTTTGCGCCTGTTCGCTTCAGGTATTCAACAAGCTGGAACGCTGCGAGTGCATCGAGGGCCGGGTTCTGGAGCACGACCATGTCGGCTGGGGCACGCACGCCTTGGGGCCCAGAAGCGAGCAACAACGAGGAGAGGGTCGGGGCAAGCGTCCGGGCAAGGATCATGCCGCCCATCGAGTGTCCGGAAAGAAGGACTTTCGAGTCCGGGCGGGCCTTTGCGGCTGCGGTCACACGGACGAGCGACTCCCGCATCTGGTACGAAGCGACACGCTCGGCCGCGTCTTTCCGGCTCCAGAACGACAGCTCGCTCCATAGCGGGATGCGGTTGGTCGCTCCGCGCCACCCGAGGTAGACGCCGACGACATGATCCGGAGCCGGCTCTCCTTCGGCACGCAGCGTTTTTCCGAGGCCCTCCATGCCGTCCCGGAACCGAGTCAGATCGTTCTCTTCGCGGTCGGGGTTCGCGTTGTTCATCCAGCCGTGCGTGTATGTGACGACGATGATCCCGCGGTTTGATGTCGCGTTCTTCTCGGCGATGAGAGCGAGCGTTGCCTCCAGCTGTTCCGGTGCCCAGAGCATCCCGAACTCATCGAATTCGATCACTGCCAAGCTAACGCCCACCGTTTCCGCGGCGGGCTGGGCGACTTCAGCGATGTATTGCTCGGGGAGTGAATTGTACAGGCGGTTGGAGACACACCCCGGTAGGACGAGGCTCATCGCGATCAGCACGATGGCAGCTCGCACCATCGCTCCTCTTGGACATCGGGCAATCGGCAACCGTCGGCTCCCTATCGAGGTTCTCTTCGGACGTGCGCACATCCGGCACGCGCTGTACGCGCGTACTATACGGCCGTATAGTCTGTCGTGTTGAATGAGCCGCAGTCTGTGGCTGCTCGATACGGATGAAGACTTGGCGAAGGCGTCCGTGCCTTTGCCACGTCGGACACAATCTTGAACGACCGTGCGATCACACTCCGGAGACCAAGCAGATGCCAAAGACACCTCAACACCCTCGTTCGGCACTATCAGCGTGGCTGTGGCGGGTGTCGTCCGTGCTGTTCGTCATCTGGGGGCTTGTGCATCTGCTCGCGGGCATCGCGACGATCGCCCAACTCGGAAGCGGCAAGGCCGCCGACGCGGTGTACGCGATCACGCCGAAGACAGACCGGGCGTTGATCGAGATCGATTACCCGGACGCGGTGGTCGCGATCCTGTCACAGCACGGCTTCAACCTTTTGTGGGCTGGGCTCGTCACCGTTCTTGCAGCGGTCTTTGTGTGGAGGCGACAACCGATCATGTTCGGCCTCGCGGCGATCGTGGCGGGCTGCCTCGACCTGGGTTACTTCATTTTCATCGATCTTGGCGGCTTCGCGGAGTTTCCGGGTCCACAGATGACATACATCTGTGCCGCTGCGATCATCTCGGGCTTTATCGCCATGCGGCTCGGCAGCCGGTCAGGTCCAAGCGGCTTGGGCGGTACCGATGACTCGGCGAGTTCGACTGCCTGACTGAATCCCCAAAGGAGTTACTGATGAAGTGCATCGCGTTCGCAGCCTCGACGAGTTCGACCTCGATCAACAAGAAGCTGGTGACGGCCGCCGCCTCGCTGCTTCGCGATGAACGGCCAGACGCTGTTGTCGATGTTCTGGACCTACGGGACTATCCGATGCCGATGTTCTCCGAGGACGAACAGCGGGAGCACGGAATCCCGGACACGGCAACGCGACTGCTCGGCGAGATCGCGTCCGCCGATGCGCTGATCATCTCGCTCGCAGAGCACAACGGGAGCTACGCCGCGGCGTACAAGAGTGCGTTCGATTGGATGACGCGTGTCTCGCAGCGAGTCTTTGAGGGCAAGCGTGTCCTTGCTCTATCGACATCACCCGGCAAGCGCGGTGGGGCATCAGTGCTCGCAGCGTTCACGGCATCGGCCCCGTACTTCGGTGCCGAGGTCGTCGGGAGCCTTGCACTCCCGGTTTTCCACGAGATCTATGACGAGAGCGCGGGCACCATCACGCCGGAGTGGCAGGCGAAGCTCCGCGCACTCGTCGGCACGCTGTAAGAGGTCCAACCTGCGAGCGAGCCATCCGCCGGACTACTGCTCGAAGTCCATGATGCCGCGGACCGCGACGTCGGAGATGCACCGCGCGATGAACGCCGCGTCATCATCGGAGACCGAGCGTTTCCCGAGGCGTTTCAGCAAAATGCCTCGCTTCGCCCGGAGCATGACGCACTGCGCGATCACGTTGAAGGCGAGGACCTCGAGCGTCATCTCGTCTGTGATATCTGGACGTATCGCTGAGATGAGGCGCTTCACCGCTTCGTGACCGGGGTTGATCACCCTGCGGTAGAAGTCGGCATTGGGGGGAGAGCCGAGCTTGCCACCATCTTCGAGGTATGAGATCGCCGCGTGCTCGCGTTCGCCGATGCGGGCTTTGACCGTGGCGATCGCGAGCACCCATTGGTGCAAGAGGTCTGTCGCATGTTCTGTTGTCATCTGGTCCGCTGGAGGAACGCGGGGGCATGCCGCTCCGAGTCCCTCGGCGTTGATCCGCTTGAGCGTTTCTTTGTACAGCGCATCTTTCGTGCCGAAGTGATACTGGATGCTGCTGTGACTCACGCCCGCCCGATCGGCGATGTCTCGGAGCGAGGTCTCCTTGTAGCCGTGCTTCGCGAAGAGATGAAGTGCCACATCGATAAGACGGCTCCGCATCGACGTATCGGTGGTACTCACAGGCCAATCACTCCGGGCAGGAAGACCGCGTCAGATCGTGGACGCGGCTGAACGCGCGAGACATCGTATGGAGCCTCGGCGGAGCCCGTGTTGGCCGGTCAATCTCCGCCCGGGTTTCGTGGTGTCCTGTCAGCCGCGTTGTGTCGGGTGGATCGCGGGCGGCGGCATGGTGCGCGTGGGTGTCTTGATGCAGCACTTGTCACCGGGCGTGCTGTTGGTGTCTGCGCGTTTCGCGGCGGTATGTTGCTGTGTGTGGGATTTGCCGCAAATGTATACATACTTAGCGGCTGGATGTGGGGCTGTCATGTGCGGCGTGCTTGCAGGGTGTCGCGCGAATGCGGTGCATTTATCGCGCGCGATCGCATCCGCCTGAGCGACGTTGGCGTACTGGCTTGCAGTTGGTCTCGCCGCGGCCGTTCGTGCTGCGGCTTCGTGTACAAATGCGGGGGCGTTACGGAGGTCTCGGTTATGCCGTCGTCGTTGAAGTCTTGCGTTGCTGGCTTTGCTCTCGCGTGCGCGGCTGCGATCGCGCCGGCTCAGCCGATTTTGATCGAGCTCGAGGGCACCGTCATGTCTGCGGAGGATGACCTCGGGATCTTCCCGACGGTTGTCGTCGGAGACGCGGTGTCCGTGCGAGTGGTGTTCGACACATCGCTGCCGCGGGGCACGACGGTGACCGTCCAGACGGGCGGGACGCAGGTCGTGTCGGAAGAGACGCTGCCTGTCGTGGGCGAGGGTGTGCTTGAGTTGTTTGGCGCTCCGCCGGTGCTCGACGGGATCGATGCCGACGGCATCGTCGCGGTTTCGCTTGCGCTGCCCAGCACGGAGCCGTTGGATGCTGCGACGTTTGCGGCTGCCGACTTGGATGGGTCGTCGGCGCGGGTGTCGTACGCGACCCTGGTCAGTGTGGAGCCGTTGATCATCGACGAGTCGGTGTTCCGTATCGACCTCGCGTCGGTGCGTTCTGAGGTGCTGGACATACCGACGGCGTTTTGCAGGCCTGTCGACTTCGATCTGAGCGATACGGTCGATGGTGACGACCGGTCGCAGTTGATCGATGCGCTCGTCGTTGCTCTCGATGGTGGCGAGCAGGTTCCGGGGCTCGACGTTGATGGCGACGGTGAGATCACCACGTCGGACCTCGCGGAGGCGGTCTTTCTGCTGAATCGGTGCTCGAACGAGGGGCCGGGCGGTCAGCCGCTCGTCGATGCTCTGGATGTGACTGGCGATCAGCTGATTAATGTGCTCGATCTGGTGCTGTTTCTCGAGTTCTTCGAGAACGGAGATGTTCGTGGCGACATCGATGGCGATGGCGAGCTGAACTTCTTCGATCTGATCGTGTTCTTGGACGGGTTTGATACTGCCGTGCTGTTCTGACCGGTGGGGTGGGAAGTTCTTGCCGCTGCTCGTTGGGCAGGCGCGTGAGGATGATGCTGAGCGGGTGTCAGGATGCGTAGGTTGCTCGCATCGGCTGACAATCTGATTCGGCCACGCGGCACGGCATCGGCCAGCATCCAGACCGTACGGATGCGAGGCCAACGCGGAGCGGCCTGGTCACTCCAGATCGGCGACCCGTCCGCGCGGCCGCCCATTGAGCTTGAAGTCGGCGTGCGCGCCGCGGATCAACGCCGTCAGCATGGCTGCGACGGTGGGTTGTTCGCCGATGAGGTTGGTGGTCTCTCCGATATCCGCGTCGAGGTCATAGAGAGCGGGCTCGAACGGCCCGTTGGCCGCACGGTCCCAAGAGTCGAAGCCGTCGCGCTTTCGTATGTGTAGTTTCCAACGCCCGAGCCGCACCGCGTCGATCAAGCCCCTCTCGCCCCCGCCTCGGCCAGAAACGAAGTAGAACGGAACATCCGCGTGGTCAGTCGTGGGGTTCTCCAAGAGCGGGCGTAGGTCACGCCCATCGATCACACGGTCTGATGGGACTTCGATGCCAGCCGCGGCGGCAATCGTCGGGAGCCAGTCGAGCGACGATGCAACCTCGTCGCTTGACGTCCCGGCCGGCACCACCGCAGGCCAGCGCACCACGCAAGGCACCCGCTGCCCACCTTCCCACGTCGTGCCCTTGCCGCTCCGCAGGGGCTTCGCCGATCCACCAGTCCGACCGTCCCGGTGCTGGTGTGGTCCGTTGTCCGACATGAACACGATGAGCGTGCGCTCCGCGAGATCGTGCCGATCCAAGGTCGCGAGGATCTGGCTGACCGACCAGTCGATCTCCTCGATCACATCGCCGTACAGCCCGTGGTCCGTCTTCCCCTCGAACGCTTCTGACGCGAACAGGGGCAGGTGCGGCATCGCGTGCGCGAGGTACAGGAAGAAGGGGCGGTCCGCGTTTGCGTCGATGAAGCGCAGCGATTCCTCGGTGTAGCGCTTGGTCAGCAGAGACTGGTCGGGCGATTCCTCGATGGCCTCGGCATCGCGCCAGAGTTCGACGCCGTCGCCGCGAAAGCGCGGCGGTCGGTTTTCAATGATGTTCCCGAACGGGTCCAGACTTCCCATGTCGTTCGAGTACGGGATGCCGAAATAGCTGTCGAAGCCCTGGCTCGTTGGGCGGAACGGCTCGAGGTGTCCGAGGTGCCACTTCCCGATGCATGCGGTCGCGTAGCCCCGCTTCTTGAGCAACTCGGCGATGGTCACCTCATCGCCGGAGAGTCCGTCCCTGCTATTGGGCCAGAACACCCCGGTCGCGCATCCAACACGGCTCGCGTATGAGCCGGTCATGAGTGACGCCCGGGTTGGGCTGCACACCGATGACCCGCTGTAGTAGCTCGTAAGCCGGAGCCCTTGCTCGGCTATTCCGTCGATCGCTGGCGTCTCGAAGCCCTGGGCGCCGAAGCAGCCGAGGTCGGCATATCCCTGGTCGTCGGTCATGATGAGGATCACGTTGGGCGGCGGCGCCTCGGCTGGTGCCGGTCCCGCCATCACACCGGCAGGGGCCGCAAGGACAATCGCGATAGCTGCTCGAAAACCGCTTTGCATCTTTGCAACTCCTCGGGCAAGCGTCTTGGCGGGAGTCGCTGCGTGGGCGACTCGTCTCTGATTACGCGGCATGCACGATCTAAACTCGCGCGATCCATGAGCATGCTGGCATGATAAGTGGCGTGCTACTGGCGCACATCTGATTACGAACCAAATAAAGTTCCTTGCCGTCATTCACATCGCGGGCTAGAAGTTCGATCGGACGCGCTGGCCATTTATCAACGGATCGGTGAGCTTGCCTGCGGCATTGCTCCCGGCGAGGCGTGCGCACGCCCAAGTAGGTCGCTCGGTCGTCAAGGATAAAGGCCGCCCCGTGGCGGCCTCAGAGAACCTTCGATGCATTTGAGATCACTGTCGGCGGCTGTGGGACAAGAAGCTGTTGGACACAGCGACGGTCGGCCCGCTACCTCCGGGTGCGTGTTCGGCCGGAGTTGTTCAGCGCCGGCGTCGAGTGATCATCAGGGCAGCGGGGGCAAGGAACACAGCCGATGCGGGCGCGGGAATCAGCACGACATCGAAGCCGTCTGCGCCGCCCTCGTACGTGATTGTGAGGCCGCCGGTGCCGGGCACGACGGCGCCCTCGGCGAGGCCGCGGAACATCCCGTTGACGGGGCCCGTGGCCATGTCGATAAGGGTAATGGGCTGGGTGAAGGTGTAGCTGGTGAGGTCGAGAAGGAGTTGCGGATCCATGCCGCCTCCGTTGTCGACGAGGTTCCCCGGTCCGTCGACGAAGAGTGTGCTAATGCCGCTTCCATCAGCAATAAAGCTGAGCGTGGCGGCTTCTCGCATGAACAGGCCATCGGACTGGAAGGACACATCGCTGCCGGTGATTTCAAGGAGTGAGTCGCCTGACAGATCGGCGGCGTCGGACATCACGAAGAAGCCGTCGGCGTCCAGGGACGCAAGCTCGCTGAGTCGAAGTATCGACGACGTCGAGGCGAAACGAGCCAGCTGGATCGTGCCATCCGAGCTCAGCGAGGCATTCCCGCTGATGTTCCCGTCGAACGTTCCGTCCATGCCGAGCCAGATCGCGCCGGTGTTTGAAATGGAGGTGCTGTCGGCCATGTTCAGGGTGCCGCCACCCCGTTGGCCGATGATGAACCGACCGCCATCGGTCTGGTTGTACGCGGCGGTCCCGCTCATGGTGTAGCTGGAGGAATTCGGCCCGAACTCGGGGAGGCTGCTTTGGGTTCTTGTGCCCCCAGTTCCGATGGTGAGAGTGCCAGCGGTGTGGACGAGGTTGTCGCCGTTCGTGAAGCGGACGGCGTCGAGCTCCTGGTCGCTGCTGAGGAAGACCGTTCGGCCTCCACCGCCGGTAAACACAAGATCTGCGGCTCCGGGGAGTGCGTTGGTCGACCAGTTGCTCGGGTCTTCCCAGTTGATGCCGTCTCCCGAGCCGGTCCAGTTGACGGCCTGTCCTGCGGCAGTGCCAACGCCGAGGGCCAATACGAGGCAGGCACCTGCTATCCGGCTCATCGTGGACGTGTTCATTCTGTCTCTCCTTTATGCACGGGCCATGACGGGCCGCATCGCGGCACCTCGGGCCATTTGCTGAATCGGATCACGCCGGCGGATGACGCGAACCCCGATCCGTGGTGATGTCTTGAGTGGAAAAGCTATTTCATTTAGAATTCTCGTGCAAGCGCATCCGATCGGAAATGTCGCAGTTTTTGACGCCAAAATGCAAGTACATTTACCAAAGGGTGGGTGCTTGTCGATCTCGGGGTGCTCGATCGTGAAGCTGCTGCGGGGCGTTCAGCTTGGAAATCAAGCCGTCTGGCGGGCGCTTGCAGTCCGCGGCGCCTGGTTTCACGCAAGGCAACTTCCGCGAGCATCGCGACTTCCCGGCCGCCTCTCGTCGCGCCTTGGGGTGATTGTGGCTGGCCTTTGGGCCCGCTCCTTGGCATGCGGTGCCTGCCTTGCATTGCTGTAGCGGCCCCCAGATGCCGCATTTGCCGACTATCTCCCGTCCTTGCCTGGGGGCATGAATCGGGCGGCCGGATGCTTTGGCAGTGGCCAAATGTAAACACAGATACACCAAGGTGCGCTTATTTTGTGAGTATTTCATCTTGACATGTGTTCGGTTTCGACGATATTGGTCTACCCACGACCGCCGCGACAGCACCCTGTTGCCGCTTGTTCAGCGGTGTGCCTTGCTGTGGCCGCCGCGTAAGCACCGTGTTTGGGTTGGCGATTGCCCCTCGGGTTGCCTCTCTCGGTCTATTCCACGCCAGTTGATCGGATTCCCGATGCATGTATCGAACCTCGTCCCGGCCGTCGTCCTTGCGATTTCGGGGGCGGCGATCGCCCAGCCGATCGCGAGTTGGGACATGCAATCTGTTCAAGATGCGGGCGAGGCGGGCGTCGGCTTTCCGCGCGGAAATCCGATCGTTGCTGATCTCGCGCCCGGAGGCATCTTTGGTGGCTCGCTTGAGGACAACCCGGTGTTCGAGGCGCTCCGCGGCGGCACGCCACTCGGGATTGGCGACGACCTGCTTTGGTACTTCAACCCGCTTACCGGGCACGTGTATCCCACCGCTCCGACGGGTGCGCCCGCGGACTTCTACAACCCGTCGAGCCTGTTCGGCGCGGGCGACGGCATCTCCTACGACGTCACGGCAACCCTCGATCCGAATCTCGACCCCGGTGTCAGCGGCAGGGTCGAAGGGGTCTTCTACCCGATCAACCAGTACGGGAACGAATTCGAGCTCCTCGGCACGCACACGCACGAGTTCATGTTTCGGGCGAACGGTGACACGACCGACCTCAACGGCGACGGCGAGTGGACCGGCAACTTCGCACCGACCGGTGGGCCCAGCACCAACGGGTACTTTGTTCCCGCGAAGGACAACCAGGTCATCTGGTGGCACGACGGCCCGGCGCGGCTTCTGGTCAACGCGAGCGAGGGGGCTCCGGGTGGGCTCCGCATGAGCATCGCGGGCCTGGATGGACTTGGGAACAACCTCTTCACGACATTCGAGGCCAACGCTCGCAACTACCTCAACGGTGAATGGGTTTACGTCAAGGCGACCTACGACGCCAACGCCTCGACGCTGTCCGGTGCGCAGTACCGCATCGAGATCACCACCGACACCGACCCTGGCGCTGGCGTGAGCCTCGTGACGGACCGAGTTGTCGGCAACTTCGATCCGTTCTGGGCCGGACTCAGGCCGGGCGCGGGAGCAAACCCGCTCATCGGTCTCCGGCAGTTCGGCGACAACTTCAACGGCAGGCAGTTCGATGGCTTGATCGACGCGATCCAGATCAGCGAGGGCGAGGTCTCCGCGAGTGACATGATGGGCGTCACGGTCCCGCCGCCGACGGCGACGAACGGCCCGGTCGCACGGTGGGGGATGCTCCCGGCGTTTGACACCGTCACGGATCCCCGGAACCCGGGCTTCGTCTTGAATCCCGGCGAGGATGGCGTTCAGCCCGCAACGCTCGACAGCCGCACTGCCGCGGGTGAGGGTGCCTTCCTGGGTGGTGCTTCGTACACGCCGACGTTCCCGTACGGCTCCCGGGAAGCTGTTGCGCAGAACGGCCCAGCGGATGACCACCTCTGGTGCTTCACCAGCGAGAACTATGATTCGGATGGCCGCATCGGCGACTTCCCCCGGATTGCCTTCGGCGCCCCGGTCTGGCTCTTCGCCCCTGGCAAAGCTCCCGCCGTGCCATCCTCGTTCGACTCGTCGGCCTTCGGTGCCCCCGCGAGCGGCTCGCTTGTGTACCCGAGCGACCGCTACGGCGACGAGATGGCCTTCCAGGGCAGCTTCACGCTCGAGGCCGTCTACAACACGGACAGCGGCGCGCCGCAGACACTGATCTTCCAGGGCGAAGCCCGAGAGCGGTACAGCCTCAGCGTGTCGGTTGACGGCGCGACGTTTTCCCTCGTCGATGCCAACGAAACCGTCGACCTTGTTGTGCTTGGCAACGGCATCGTCGATCACGTCGGCGGTGCGTGGGTCTACACCCGGGCCATTTACGACGAGAACGCGGGGACGCTCACGATCGCATCGAAGGACGAGTTCGGGAACGAGGACGCCGTGACGTTCGACAGCGTTGCCGGCTTCGGCCCGCTGCCAACGGGTTCCGACGGGAACATGTTCATCGGCCGAGATGTCTTCGATCCGGCGCTGACGCCGCAGAACTTCAACGGGCTGATCGACGAGGTTCAGGTGACTCGCGGTGTCGTCGCGTCACATGACGCGATGGTGCTGCTTGCTACCGACATTGTGCCGGCGTGCTCGCCCGCGGACATCGATCGAGATGGCTTCGTCACGCCGCTCGATATTCTTGCATTCATCGATGTGTTGGACGCCGCGCCAGACTGCCCGGCCGACCCCGAGTGCGCGTTGTACGACCTCGACGGCAGCAGCAGCGTGGACTTCTTTGACCTGATCGCGTTGCTCGAGGTCTATGACCCGAACGATCCCAACTGCCAGGGCACGGCGCGGCGGCCGAACGTGATCCTCATCAGTGTGGACGACCAGGGCTACGGCGATTTCTCGGTCCACGGGAATCCGGTCCTGAACACGCCGAACCTGGATCGCTTGCACTCCGAGAGCGTCAGGCTGACCGACTTCCACGTTGCTCCGATGTGCTCCCCTACCCGGGGCCAGCTCATCACGGGCCGTGATGCGATGAGGAACGGCTGTACATTTGTGTGCCAAGGGCGCTCGATGGTGCGGGCCGACATCCCGACGATCGCAGAGTTCTTCGCCGAGGCTGGCTACTCCACGTCGCACGTTGCCAAATGGCACATGGGCGACAGCTATCCGCACCGCCCGCAGGATCGCGGCTTCCAGGACACGTTCCACCATCGCGCGTGGGGCATCACATCGCTCGCGGACTACTGGGGCAACAGCTACTTCGATCCCGTACTGAATCTCAACGGCGTTGACGTGCAGACGAGCGGATATTGCACCGACACCTTCTTCGATTACGCGATGGACTGGATCACGCAGAACGAGTCGGCGGCGGATGACGCGCCGTTCTTCATGTATCTCGCGACCAACACGCCGCACGGGCCGGACCTGGTTCCGAACTCCTACTCCGACCCCTACATCGGCACGTTCAATGGCATCACCGTGCCCCACAAGTTCTACGGGATGATCGCGAACCTCGACGAGAACCTCGGTCGACTCGAGGCCTTCTTGTCGAACAACAACCTTCGTGACGACACCATCATCATCTACATGTCCGACAACGGCACGCAGAGCCGTGCGGCGATGGACATCTTCAACGCTGGTATGCGAGGGATGAAGCAGAGTGTCTACGAGGGCGGGCACCGCGTGCCGTTCTTCATTCGTTGGCCCGGTGGACCGCTTGAGCACGGGCAAGATGTCGACGAGCTGACGCAGGTGCAAGACGTGCTGCCGACACTCATCGAGCTGTGCGGTCTCAATGCACCCCGCGCAAACCCGAACAACCCGATAGAGGCCTCTTACCCCTCGCTGGTTACAGACTTTGACGGCGATAGCTTTGCTGGGTTGCTCGATGGCTCGTTGGACACGCTGCACGATCGCATGCTGGTGATTCAGTACCGCATATCGGGTTTGAAGTGGGATCCGGCGGTTGTGCTTTGGGACAAGTGGCGCCTCGTCAATCCCGGAGAGCTATACAACGTTGAAACGGATCCGGGCCAAACGACGAACGTCGCGGCACAGTTCCCGCTGGTCGCGCAGGCGATGGAAGATCACTACGACGACTGGTACGACGAAGTAAAACCCGAGTTTGATATCGAACGCTGGATCCGGATCGACACCACCCAGCAGTCCCCGATGATGCTGTACGCACAGGACTGGGTTGGTGATTACTGCGACAACCGGGGCGGTCTCTCGAGTGCAACAGCAGTCGGCTACTGGAACATCGAGGTCGCGACGGGCGGCGTCTACGACATCGAGCTGCGGCGGTGGCCCGAAGAGTCCGGCCTGCCGTTCCCCGCCGGGTTCAGCGCCGACTTCACCGAGGGCTCTCGGGGGGCGCGCCCAATCACCGCCACGAATGTGCAGGTCGCGGGCGGAAACTACACGCTCGATACGCTGCCTCAGCAGACGTCGTCGGTGTTCAGGGTTCAGCTCGATGCGGGTCGGCACCAGCTGCAAACGCACCTGTTGGACGGCCGCGATCAGACAGTCTGCAGCGCCATGTATGTCAAGGTGACCGAGGTCGTGAACGCGTCCCCGGGCACGATTACCCCGACCTCCAGCAGACTCCCGCTGCCGCGGATCCAGAGCGGCCCGGTCGTCGTTGCTACTCCCGTGACGCTCGCGCCGGATGATGTTCTGATGATGAACTTCGAGGGCGCCGATTTTGGTGGATGGGTGGCGACGGGTACTGCCTTCGCATCCGGGCCTGTCTTGGCGGGGAATCGCATTGTTGGGAACGAAGGTCTGCGTGTGCTGGACACGTTCATCGGGAACAACAACAGCGACGAGCCGACCGGTCGTCTGACGTCTCCTGCGTTCACGATCGACCGGGATCGCATCAACTTCCGGATCGGTGGAGGCAGCAAGCCCTACCTGACGCAGGTTGACCTGATCATCAACGGGAACGTCGTGCGGAGCGCGGTGGGGAACGAGTCCAAGGACTCCAGCGGCCGAAAGATCATGCAGTGGGTGTCTTGGGACGTTTCGGAGTTTGCGGGTTCGCAGGCCTCGATACAGATCATCGATGAGAGCTCGGGAGGTTTCGGACACATTGTCGTTGACCAGATCTATCGATCGAATCGCGAGCCCGGGCAGTAGTTGGCGTGCTTCAGCCGTCTGAAGTGTGGCTGGTGGCTGCATCGAGCTTGACACGTGCTGCCGACTGGCACTGGGGAACTCGGGCCGACCAGCGGGCGCGCTTATTCGCTATGCGTCACGTTGCAAGCAGATCGCAGACTGCGGGACAACGATCCAGGTGCCGCGGTGTACGCGGCTCGAGCACTCCCTCCAGTCGTCCCATGACCGTATTTGAGACGGGTACACCCAACACTGAGTGGATTCACGTCGGACGTGATGCGCTCTTCGCCGGTTGGCTGGAGACCAGATGCGTATGAAGACTGTCGCAACGACCCTTGCTCTCGCGATGTCGAGCATGGCGATTGGCCAGCCGGTCGCGAGCTGGGACATGCAGTCCGTGCAGGATGTCGCGGAAGCGGGCACCGGCTTTCCTCGTGGAAATCCGATCGTCGCCGATCTCGCGCCCGGCGGCATCTTCGGGGGCCTCCTCGAGGACAACCCGGTCTTTGCGGGTCTCCGTGGCGGCGTGCCTCTCGGCGTTGGCGATGACCTGCTGTGGTACTTCAATCCGCTCACGGGGCATGTGTTCCCCAATGCCGGAGCGGGTGCGCCTGTGGAGTTTTACAATCCGACGAGCGCGTTCGGCGTCGGCGACGGCATCTCCTACAACGTCTCGGCGACCTTTGACCCCAACCTCGACCCTGGCGTCAGCGGCATCGTCGAAGGGGCGTTTTACCCGCTCGATCAGTACGGCAATGAGTTTGAGCTGCTTGGCACACACACACATGAGTTCATGTTCCGCTCGAGCGGGGACACAGCCGATCTGAACGGTGATGGCCGGTGGACCGGCAACTTTGCACCAACCGGTGGGCCCAGCACCAACGGGTTCTTTGTTCCCCCCAAGGACAACCAGGTCATCTGGTGGCACGACAACCCCGCGAGACTCCTATTCGTTGCCAACGCGTCGGCCCCGGGTGGGCTGCGCATGAGTTTCGCGGGGCTTGATGATCTCGGGAACGACCTGTTCGTGTCGTTTGATGCCAACGCCCGAAATTATCTCAATGGCGAATGGGTTTATGTCAAGCTTACGTACGATGCGAATGCCCCAACTGTGTCCGGCGCGCAGTATCGCGTTGAGATTACGACGGACACCGACCCCGGCCCGGGCGTGAGCCTTGTCACCGATCGCGTGATAGGGAACTTCGCCCCGTCTTGGGCAGCCCTCAGGCCCGGTCAAGGGACGAACCCCCGGGTTGGTCTTCGCGTGTTCGGCAGCACAACCGATGGCCGACAGTTCGATGGTTTGATCGATGCCATTCAGATCAGCAACGGTGATGTCGCCGCGACCGACATGATGGGCGTGACCGTCCCGCCACCTCCGGCGAGTTGCGGCCCGGTCGCCCGGTGGGGCATGTCGCCCGCGTTCGACACGGTCACGGACCCGCGTGACGCCAACGTTGTCCTCAACCCCGGTGAGTCCGGTGTTCAGCCCGCCACACTCGATAGCCGCACCGCTCATGGCGAGGGGGATGTGCTTGGTGGGGCCACTCACACCGCAACCTTCCCGTATGGATCGCGAGAGGCTGTCGCCCAATCGACTTCGGCTGATGATCATCTCTGGTGCTTCACAGGCGAGAACTACGATGCCGATGCGTTGAACGGCGACTTCCCGACGGTCGCGCTTGGCGCACCGTTCTCGCTGTTCGCGGCGGGGAAGGTTCCGTCGGCTGTTTCATCGTTCGACGCGATGTCCTTTGATGCGCCCGCCGCGGGTGCGCTGGTCTACCCGAGCGATCGCTATGGCGACGAGATGGCCTTCCAGAGCAGTTTTACCCTTGAGGCGATCTACCTTACGGATAGCACCGCGCTGCAGCCCCTCATCGTGCAAGGCGAGGCGCGCGAGCGCTACCGCCTCAGTGTGTCTGGTTCGGGCGCGAGTTTCGCATTGATCGACGCGAATCAGGCAGCCGCCAGCGCCACGCTCAGCAATGGCGTGGTCGACCACACCGGTGGCGTTTGGGTCTACACCCGCGCGACATACGACGCGTCCACGCAGAGCATCACCATCGCGTCGAAGGATGAATTCGGCAACGAGGACTCCGTTACTGTCAGTGACTTTGCCGGCTTCGGGCCGCTCGCGACGGGATCCGATGGCAACATGTTCGTCGGCCGCGGCTTGTCTGGGACGACGGCCGGTGCCGAGAACTTCAGCGGTTTGATCGACGAGGTTCAGGTGAGCCGCGGTGTCCTCCAGTCGCGCGACGCGATGGTTCTTTTGTCGACCGATCCCACGCCGCCGTGCTCGCCCCAAGACATCGATGGCGACAACGAGATCACGTTCTTCGATGTGCTCGCCTTGCTCGAGATTCTCGATGCCTCGCCTGTCTGTTCCGAAGACTGCGCGTGTGCCGTCGCTGACCTTGACGGCAACAACACCGTCGATGTCTTTGACGTGATGTATCTGATTGAAAATCTGGACACTGACGACCCGAACTGCGGCGAAGCGGCGAGGCCAAACATCCTTGTCATCTTCACCGACGACCAGGGCTACGCCGACTTCGGTTCATTTGGCTCGACGACGCACGGCACTCCTCGCATGGACGCGCTCGCCGCCGAGGGCACCAGGTTCACCGACTTCTACGCGCAGTCAGTCTGTGGTCCGTCGCGATCGGCGATACTCACGGGTCGCTACCCCGTGCGTTCGCGCGGCTGGAACATGCCTCCCGAGGAGGTCACCTGGGCGGAGCTTCTCAAGACGGTCGGCTACCAGACCGCGTGCGTCGGTAAGTGGGATGTGTCCAATCGTCAGGAGAACATCCCGCGTATGCCCAACGCCCAGGGGTTCGAGTACTTCTTCGGCGCACTCGGAGCCAACGACAACGGCGTCATCTTTTATCACCAGAACAATCAGGCGGCCGGTTCGAGCAGCGATATGAGCTCGATTACTCGGCTCTACACGGATAAAGCGATCGACTACCTGACGAACATGCGTGATCCGACCAAGCCGTTCGCTCTTTACCTTTCGCACACGATGCCGCACACCGACATCGATGCGTCCCCTCAATTCTTGGGCCAGTCGGACGGCGGGCTGTACGGTGATGTGATCGAGGAGTTCGACTTCGAGACCGGCCGCCTGCTCGACACGCTCGACCAGCTCGGGCTCGCCGAGAACACCGTGGTGATCTACACGACCGACAACGGGCCGTGGAACCAGGATCTGTACATCGACAACGAGACGGGCCACCCCCCGGGCTCGAAGTTCTGGGGTGACTCCGGCCCGCTGCGAGAGGGCAAGGGAAGCAACTACGAGGGGGGCGTCCGAGCCCCGTGCATCATCCGCTGGCCGGGTCGGGTTCCCGCGGGCGTCGAGTCGGATGCGGTGTTCACAACTCTCGACCTGCTACCAACCTTCGCCACGCTTGCCGGGTTCGATCTGCCGAACGACCGCATCATTGATGGCGTCGATCAGACGAACCTTATTCTCGGCGTTGACCCCGATGGTGCTCGGGAGACGTACGTCTACACCTCGCAGATCCCGCGAGTTGTCGCCAACGGCATTCGCCGCGGGAAGTGGAAGTACTTGCGGCCCGAGCAGTTCGTCCCTGGCTACGCGGTGGTCGATCGTGCGGAAGTGGATGAGTTGTACGATCTCGAGGCCGACATCGGTGAGACGACGAACCTCGCCGAGCAGTACCCTGAGATCGTCAACCAGCTGAGGCTGGAACTCGATCGATTCTGGGCCGAAGCGACGAGGGATTGACCTCGAAGGGATCGCGCGCAGAGCGCTCGGCCCGGGCTTAACGGCGGCGCTGCGCGTGGCGTCGGATGCTTATGGACGAAGCGGTGGGGGGTTCGTTCTGGTGTGTCTTCGCAACGACGCTAGATGTTGAGTCGGCGGGGCGATCGGCGTTTGTCCGAGAGATTCCCGCCGGCTGCATACCAAACGTTTTACAAATACGTTGATTCGATGAAAAAAAACTAGCAATACACTGCTTAAACGTATTGACAATTAGTTTCTGTGGCACGATACTTTCTACATGGCTGCAAACGCTAACAAGGTCTCGCTTTCGCGACCACGACCCGCTTTCACGTTGATCGAGCTTCTTGTCGTGATAGCGATTATCGCGCTTCTCATCGGCATCCTGCTGCCCGCTCTCGGGAGTGCTAGGCGTGCGGCGCAGAAGCTCAAAAACTCCGTCAACATCCGCTCGACGTACCAGGCCGCGTACAGCTTCGGCATGAGCAACAACGACTGGTTCCCTGGTCTGAACGAACGCGGCCGGGTAATCGGCACTGACGCTTCCAGCGGCTTCTCGGGATCAGTTGATGATCTTCCGATCATCGGGGTTTCTGGTGCTGTGTTCCAGGGCTGGGGCGGTGGTAACAATCCGCAGGGGCAGACCGGCTCAAGCGCCGCGACGTGCCTCGCGATCATGCTCAACGGCGAGTACCTCACGCCCGAGATGTTGCTCAGCCCGGGCGAGCCCGATGGCGAGGCCGCGCTCGGCGGGGGCGCACTCGATGAGCTGGGCCATCCGCTGGGCCAGCTTGACACCTATGGCAACGGCAATCCCAGGAGGACGCCAAACTTCTCGTACGCCCTGAGCCACCTGTTGCCGAACGCCCGATCCTCGAATCCATTGCTGGATGGTGTGGTTGCGAAGCGCAACAAGGTTCACGGTGCACGTCGCGCCGAGTGGAGCACGTCGGGGAACTTCGACGCGGTCGTGATGGCCGACCGCGTGATAGGGGTTGGCGGCAGCATTTGGACGAACCCGACGGAAAACCCGTCTGAGTCTCAATGGGAGGGCTCGGTGGGCCGGGGCGACGGAAGCGTCACCTTCGAGCAGTCGAGCGAGTTCCGGCAGCAGTATTACGGGCTCCCGTCGAATCCCGCGGATGACATCTTCGTCGATCCATTCACCACGGGCACTACGCAGAGCGACACGGTCATACTTTCCGATGGAAGCGAGGTCTTCGGTCCTGGCTGGGTTCGCTGGGATTGACTATCTGGGCTGTTTCTGCGATCGGCTGCTGCTCGCGCCAGATGCACTCGACACGCTTGTGGTCAGCAAGCTCTTCCGTCCTCGTTCAGCAGTGCCGTCACCGGACCGTGTCCCTGGGACTTCTTCCCCCCCTGGAACCCATACCGGCTTGTATCTTCGGATCGGCCGGAATTCAGGCGGACCTGACCTGGCCAGGAACGTCGAGCGCCGCAAACGAGGTGTCCATTCACGTCGGTGGTGGCGGCGGATCGTGGCGACGTCGTCCAGCTCACGCTCGATATTCACATCAAAAAGCTCGACGGACGTCGGGTGCCGCGCTCACCCGAGGGGGACGCTGCCGCCAAGCGTCGGCCTGGCCGACCCGCTGCGGGCGGCTCGCCGCTTGGATTGGACTAGCCAAGCCGACTCTTTGGGCCTGCAGTCCGACCGCCACTCAGGCTCATTCGGCGCCGTTGGTCCGGAGCACGTGGAGCGATCAAATCCTCACTGCCAAGTGGGCCCTGAGAGAATCGGGCAGGACCAGCGGCGACCTGGTGCCGAGAGACGAAGTCTCTGGTGCTCGCGCCGAGTTGGACCCGCCAGATTCCCCGATCTATCTGCGAGATACGGCATCAGCAAGCGTCCGCTGACGACGCATATCAATCAGGAAAGCGGAGAGAGGGGGATTCGAACCCCCGAGCCGGGTTGCCCCGACTACACGGATTCCAGCCGTGCTCCTTCAGCCGCTCGGACACCTCTCCGGAGAAGGGAAACGAGTGTATCCCCCATCGGGGTTCGCGTCATGGCTCGGGAGGCCGGCGGCTGGCGACGCGGCCCGACGTGATCGGCAGGGTGACCGCAGCCGCGATCGCGCCGCCCGCGATCACGTCGCTCGGCCAGTGCGCCCCTAACAGCACCCGCGTGCATCCCACGCCGATCATCACCGGGATGGTGACCACCCAGAGGCGCGGATAGACGACCCCGAGAAAGACGCCCAAGACCACGGCTGCGGCGGTATGGCTTGACGGCATCGACCAAAGATCAGAGCTGATACCGCCCCAGAGCTCCCACCCGTGGCGGACGCCCTCGCCCTCGCCGAGTGGATAGCTGCCGAAGGGCCCGGGAAACACGAGCGGATCATCGAACTTCGGCCGCGGCCGACCGATGAGCATCTTTCCGACTTGGACGACGAGCCACGTTGCGGCCGCCGCCGCGGCGAGATCGAGCAGGCGTCGCGTCCGCCCGGGATCGAGCCGCCAGATGAGCAGCCCCGCGAGCACGAGCGAAACGGGCGCTCCGAACTGCCCGAGCACCACAAGCTCGCGCCGCACGTCGCCGCCCAGTGGAATGCTGCGCGCCGCGTCGAGAATCGCTGCATCGATCGGGATCAGCGCAACCGACGCGACGAGCCCCATGCCGAGGATCGTCAGTGATCGACGGCCGACACCGGCACGAGTCATGGCGGTGATAGAGTCTGGCGAGTCCATGCACACCTCCCGCGAGCCCGCCGCGCGTGCCCGCAGATGAGCCTATCCCTGTCGAGCGAGACCCGCCCCATCGCAACGAACGCTGCCCTCTGGCGTGCTCGCGCCGCCAGCCCGGCCGGGGCGGTGGCGCTTGTTGTGCTCTGCGCCGTGGTCATGCTGCCGGGGCTTGCCTCGATCGGACCGATCGATCGCGATGAGTCGCGCTTCGCGCAGGCGTCTCGGCAGATGTACGAATCGATCGCGCTGCCCGCTGCTGCCCGCGATCCGGGCATGCACTCGGGTGGGCTCGCGGTGCCGATGGTGGGGGATCGCCCGCGGGTGAACAAGCCGCCGCTGGTCTACTGGCTGCAAACCGCCTCGGCCGCGGCGTTCTCGCGTGGCAACCCGCTTGCCGACGCGATCTGGATGTACCGCGTGCCCTCTGTCGTGTGCGCGATGCTGGCGGTGCTGCTGACGTGGCGCATCGGGCGATCGATGACCGACGCGCGTGTCGCGTGGCTTGCGGCTGCGATGCTCGCGGTCTGCCCCGTGGTCGTCTTCGATGCGCATCAGGCGCGCGCCGATCAACTGCTCCTCGCATGCACGACGCTCGCGATGCTCGGGCTTTGGAGTGTGTATCGGCATCCGTCGCGGCGATGGATGGGCCCGGCTGCGCTCTGGCTGGGGGTTGCGCTCGGTTTGCTCGCGAAGGGCCCGATCACGCCCATGGTCGTTGTGCTCACGGCGCTGGCGCTGTGCTTGGTCGGGCGCGAGTGGCGATGGCTGAAACGCACCCGGCCGGTGCTGGGTGTGCTCGCGGTCGTGCTAGTTGTGACGCCTTGGGTGATCGCGGTGGGGGAGCAGCTCGGCTGGCGCGAGATGGCACAGCTCGCGTATGACGAGACGCTCGGCCGGGCGTCGAGTCCGAAGGAGGGGCACTGGGGGCCGCCGGGTTATCACGTCGTGCTGCTGCCGGCCCTCTTCTGGCCCGGCTCGCTGCTGACCGCGTTCGGCGTCGGCATGGCGGTTCGCCGGGCGATGTCGCTGTCAGGTGCCGGGCGATGGCGCGAGCGATGGCGAAGCCGGATGCCGCGCGATCGGGCGATGTTGTTTTTGTTGTGTTGGATCGTGCCAAGCTGGATCGTCTTTGAGATCTCGAGCACGAAATTGCCGCACTACACGCTGCCGCTGTATCCGGCGATCGCGCTCGTCTCGGCCCGCGCCGTGCTCGCGGGTCCGGCGGTCTGGCAGCGACTGAACCGCCTCGACCGCTTCGGTTTTGGCGTGTGGGGCGCGATCGGCGTGCTGCTCTTGTGCGCACCGATCGTCGCGATGGGCGTGATTCTTCTGCCAAGCGATACCGCTCGCGCGGGCGTCCTGTTCGCGGCCGGGCTCGGAGCGGCAGCAATCACGCTCCGCTCGGCCGCGATCGCGATCCGGTGCCAGATGCCGCGAGCCCAGCTCGCGGCGTTGGCGGTGCCCGTCATTGTCGCGCCAACGATCTTCGGCCTGATTTTGCCCGGTGTGATCGGCCGGCCGAGCGTCGATGTCATGCGCACGGTGGACGCGGTTGATCCGCTTGGCGATCGGCCCTTTGCAGCAGTCGGGTACCACGAGGACAGCCTCACGTTCGTCTCACGCGCGCGCGTCGAACGCATCAACACCGAGCAAGTCGAGGCGTGGCTCGGCGAGCATCCTCGCGGTCTCGTGCTGGTTCCCGTGCCGATGCTCGGCGGGTTGCAGAACCTCGAAACGATCGAACTCACGACCGGTTTCAACGTCGGCACCGGTCGCTTCGTCGATCTCGCGTTGTGCCAACTGCCAGCGCATGCTGGGGAAGAGGGCACGCCGTGACTGATCCGAACTCGAACCCCGCGCATGTCCAGCCGACGGGCATGCTTCTCATCGACAAGCCGTTGCGGCGGACGTCGATGGACATGTGCGCCCATGTGCGCGCGAGGCTGCGTCGCGGCGGGGCACCGAAGCGGACACGCGTCGGGCACGGCGGCACACTCGATCCGTTGGCGACCGGGCTGCTCGTCATCCTCACGGGCAAGGGCACCAAGCTGACCGAGCGCATCATGGTCGGCGACAAGGACTATGTGGCAGCGGTCGATCTCGCGCATAGATCTGAGACCGATGATGCCGAAGGCGAGCGTGAGGTTGTCGACATCGCGCGCGTGCCTGAGCGTGCCGACATCGAGCAGGCGCTTGGCGCATTCCGCGGCACGATCATGCAGACGCCGCCGGCCTACTCGGCGATCAAGGTCGACGGCAAACGCGCGTACGCCCTCGCCCGCTCGGGCGAGCCGCCCACGCTCAAGGCAAGGCCCGTCGAGGTTCACGCGATCGCGATCGAGGCGTACGAGTTCCCCGAGCTCAAGCTCGCGATCACGTGCGGTAAGGGCACGTACATCCGCTCGCTCGCACGCGACATCGGCATCGCGCTCGGCACCGGCGGCATGCTGACGGCGCTTCGTCGCACGCGCATCGGTGCTTTTGACGTCGCGTCGGCCGTCACGCCGGATCAGCTTCCCGCCGAGATGACAGTCGACGACCTGCTGCCGATACCCGCATCGCTCAGCGAGCCGAGCTGATCGCGGCGAGCGCCTCGGCGAGGTCGTTGTCGTGATCGTTGTCGTGGTTGGTGTCGGTGGCGTGCCACACGATCGTGTCGCCGGCGATCGTCGCTTGGGCACGCTCTGTGATATTGAGCACGCTCCCATCCGCGGCAGCGGCGAGCAGCCCGGGGAGATCGGTCACGCGGGTCGCGAGTGGCTGGCCGTCGAGCTCGAGCGATTGGATGCCTCGCTCGGCCAGTGCGCCCGCCAGTGCTATCGCCGCATCACGGCGAGTGTCACCAACGATCGTGCCGGTGCGTTTGCCGGGGGTGCCGGTCATTGTTGCGTGTTTGCGGGCTGTGCGTCGATCGCCGACGTGCCCTCGATTCGGCCTGGCACCCAGAGGTCCTCGCAGGATTGGCCGTCGTTGAGCTGGCGCATGAGCAGGTAGAGCACGGTGGAGCCCGCGAAGTAATAGCTCACGCCGAAGGCGATCACGAGCAGCCCGAGCAGGCCGTTGAAGAGGTCGATGATCGCGCGTGCTGCGACCGCGGTGCCCTCGGCATCACCCTCTCCGAAGATCATCGCTGCCCGGTCGCCCGCGAGCCCCGTGGCAGCCGCCTCGATGAGTGACTGCCCACCGAGGACGATGAGTGCGAGGATGCCGAAGACGATCAGGCCCTGAACGAGCAGGATGAGCAGGTACGTGATGAGTCGCAGAGGCTTGCCCAGCACGTACGCGAGCGCACGCTGGATGCCGTCGATGCCGTCGGTGCCCTCGCACGCGACAGCCGGGATGAGCATCGGCGAGCCGAGCACATAGCCGACGAGGATCGAAAAGCCGAGCAGCCCGCCGAGGATCATGAGCGGAGACGCGAGCGCGCCGATGACATCGAGCACGGGAAGCGAGAAGAAGGCCCAGCCGGCGATCGCGATCGCCAGGGCGATACCGGCGACGAAGACCAGCGGGCCGAGCAGGCTGACGACCGTCGACCACCAGCGATCGACAGCAAAGGCGAGGGCTCGCGGCCAGGGCGTGCTGAGGCGCATGGTGGTATCGCGTGCGGCGGCCCGCGAGATGGCGCAGCCGCCAATGCCCCAGGCAGCCGCGATCGGTACCGAGAGCACGAGCACGCCGAGCCAGTGCTCGCGGATAAAGGCGCCGGGCGCCTCGATGAGATAGAAGGCGGCCCACTCGGTGATCCACTTGGTGTCGAGCGAGATGACTGCTTGCAACAGCTCGCTGCCGGCCGAGCCGATGCCCGCGAGGATGACGCCGACGGCGTTTGGCGTGTCGGACCACAGAGAAACGGCCGATCCGAGCAGCCAGACCGCGAGGGCGGTGAAGAGCGCGATGCCGATGCACGTGGGCCGAAGCGCCAGCGAGGGCGCACGCAGCAGGCGGGGCCAGAGCAGGTCGTCGGTCAGGTCGGCGAGGACCGTGGGCCGAATCGGCTGGCCTGCGGGCGTCGGTGCGGGTGGCGTGGGGTTGGTCATGGCGGGCCGATCCTATTCGATCTGGTCTTGGTGGGCCTGTCTCGACACGCCGCTGTCGATATGCTCGCTACATGCGCAAGGCCGTCATCGGATATGCCCTTCCCCTGCTCGCCGTGCTGGTTCTAGGGCCGCTCGCGACGCTGCCCCTCGCCGCGACCCGCGGGATCGACGCGAGCGGTGCGCACACGGCGCTGCTTGGGTCCGCGCCCGCGATGGGCGCGATCGGCTGGCTGTTCGCGACTGCTGCGGCGGTTGGCGTGGCGTGGCTCGGCTCGCGGGCGATCGGCGCGAAAGAGGGCTGGTTTGCCGGCGCACTCATCTTGCTCTGGACGGCATGGCGCACCGGCTCGGCTCGCGAACTCGTGCTCTCGGGTGGATTCTCGGGTGTGCCTCTCGTCGTTGAAGGCGTGCTCGCGCTCGCGAGTGCCGGGTTGGTGGCGATCGTCGCGGCGACGCACGGCAAGCAGATATCGGCGTTCGTCCGTGAGACCTTCTCTTCGTCGGCGCTGGTGCCGATCGGGGTTGCGGCGCTCGTCGGTGTCGTGGGCGCGACGCTCGCGGCTCGGGAGGTCTCGAAGGGCCAAGCGATTTTCGCGGCGGCCGCGGCAGGCGTGCTCGCGGGTTCGGCGGCCCGGCTGCTGGGCGGCGAGGAGTCCGATGAGGTCGCGGCGGTCCGGGCGATTGTCGGCGCGTGCCTGATCGCGGTGATCGCGCCGATCTACACGGCCGTGGCGCAAGACCCCGAGGCGATGCTGATGGCTGGACGATCGCTCGGCATCGGGTCGATTCTGCCGATGGATTGGACGACCGGCGTGCTGCTGGGCGTGCCGATCGGCATCTCGTGGGCGGGGTCGTCTAGCACCCGTCACAGCACGTAAACACGCGTTTTTCGTTCGCTGGCGTTGGGACGTCACTCCGCCGCGTAACCTTGTGGTGGCATCCGGCGTCTACATGGCGTCGAAATGCTCCGGGTGGCGGCGAGGCTCAGTCTCGCCGGAAGGTGGCGGTTCCGCGATGCGTCGCGGCAGTCGCTGTTGTTGCCCGTGCCCACCCGGTGAGTTGATGCTCGCTGGGGCCCCCACGAAGGAATCTCTGTGACGATTATGACCTCGGCCTCGACCCCTGCCGGCGACGCAACGCCGACGCCCATCCCCGACATCCAAGCCCTCGCCGACCGCCGGAACATCGCGATCGACCGCGTCGGTGTGAAGAACGTGACGTACCCGATCACGCTCGGCACGCCCGACGGCAAGACGCAGACCACGGTCGGCTCGATCAATATGTACGTCGCCCTGCCGCACCACCAGAAGGGCACGCACATGTCGCGTTTCCTGGAGGTGCTCAACGACGAGGGATGCTCGCCGATCACGCCGGATCGCATGATCGAGATTACGCGGGGCATCTGCGAGCGACTGAACGCTGAGGAGGCCCACTTCTCAGCATCCTTCACTTATTTCGTCGAGAAGAAGGCCCCCGTGACGGGCATGCCCGGGCTCATGGACTATCAGGTCACCTTCGAGTGCGTGTCCAACGGCACCGATGACTTCATCATGACCGTCCGGGCCCCCGCGACGAGTCTGTGCCCCTGCTCGAAGGAAATCTCTGAGTACGGTGCCCACAACCAGCGGTGCGAGATCGAGGCGAAGATCCGCAGCTCGGGGTCGTCGAAGCTCTGGATCGAGGACGTGGTCAAGCACCTCGAGGCCGCGGCGAGCCACCCCGTGTACGCGGTGCTCAAGCGGCCCGATGAGAAGTACGTGACCGAGAAGGCCTACGAGAACCCCAAGTTCGTCGAGGACATCGTCCGCGACCTCGCGATCGGCCTCGACGACGACGATCGCGTCGCGTGGTACGAGATTAACTCGGAGAACTTCGAGTCGATCCACTCGCACAACGCGTATGCCCAGATCACGCGGGACAAACGCGAGGGCTGATCGCGAGAGGCGGATTGCCAGTGCGATCCGCGGCAACACGAGTCAAATGACTGTCGGCCCGCCCTCTGGCGGGCCGATTGTCTTGTGGGCTGTACGATCTACCGCCGCCCCACACACCGAGTGCCCCCGCCCGACGCTGCCGGTTTCCCCATGCCATCGCCCCAGGCCCTCATCCCGAGCATGTTCCACCGCCGGCTGGCGCTGCTGGCGGCGTTGGTCGCGATCTCGACCGTTGGCCTCGGCGTGCAACTCGGTCGCCTGACCATCAGCCAGGGCGACGCGTTGCGGGACCGGGCCGAGTCGAAGCTCGAGCGGGTGACGTGGCTTCCGACGCAGCGCGGCCGGGTGCTCGATCGCAAGGGGCGGGTGCTTGCGGTGGACCGGCCGTCGTACGACTTGGCGGTCGATTTCAACGTGATCACCGGCGCGTGGGCGGTCGAGCGGGCGGGGCGGTACGCCCGGCGTGTGCATCGGGATGAGTGGCCGAAGCTCGCCGCCCAGCAACGGCGTGCGCTGATCGACCGCTACCTGCCCGCGTATGAGTCTCATCTCGAGTCGATGTGGGAGACGCTCGCGGCCGGCGCAGGGACCACGCCCGATGTGCTCGTGGATCGGCGCGCCGACATCGAGTCGCGCGTGGATCGGATGTTCTCCGCGATCGTGCGGGCACGCACAAAGTCGGCCCGGCGTGCCCAACTCGCGATGGGCCGGGAGATCACCGAGCGGATCGAGCGGCGGATCGAGGAGCAGGCGAGCAGGCCGATCGCCGAGCAGCGGTCGCCGCACGTGATCGCGACGCGCGTGGATGACGAGACCGGGTTTCTCTTCCAGCGGTTGCTCGGTCAGACCGTCGAGCTGAAGCCCGGCAGCGGCGATCAGCCTACCGACGAGGTCGATCGGTTGCCGGGCCTTGCGGTCCGCGATGCGGGCGATCGGCACTATCCCTTTGACCGTGTTGTCGTCGATGTGGATCGGTCGCGGTTGCCAAGCCCGGTGCGGCGCGACAGCACCGAGTCGGTCGAGGTCGAGGGCGTCGCGATCCATTTGCTCGGTTGGATGCGCTCGGGCGCATTCGCAGAGGACATCGAGCGGCGCGAGGCGTTTCTAAGCGAGTCGGCAGAGCAAGCATCGACGTCGGCGGGCGAGGTTCTGACGTCCGTCGGCACCGACCGCGGCCGGTACCTGCCGACCGATGCGGTGGGTTCTTCCGGGCTCGAGCGGAGCGCCGAGCACCGGTTGCGCGGCCTTCGCGGCTATGAGCGGTACCGAATCGACAACGGCTCGATCGAGACGCACGAGCCGGAGCCGGGCCGCGACATCGGGCTGACGATCGACATCGCGTTGCAGGCTCGCATCCAGGCGCTGCTCGACCCTGAGCTGGGACTTGCGCGTGTTCAGCCCTGGCATGGCGAGCCGAACCCGACGATGCCCGTGGGCACACCCATCAACGGGGCGGCGGTGGTGCTCGAGATCGACACGGGCGACATCCTCGCGATGGTGTCGACGCCGACCTTCTCGCGCGATGCGCTGCGTGACGATCCCGCATCGATCTTTGAGAGCCCGATCGCACGGCCTGCCTTAAACCGCGCGCTTGAAGTGCCGTATCAGCCGGGCTCGATCGTGAAGGCGCCGATACTCGTTGCGGCTGCGACCCAGGGGCTCTGGCAGCCCAGCCAGCACATCTGCTGCACCGGGCACTTCCTGCCCGATCGCAAGGACGTGTACCGCTGCTGGACCTACAAGAGGTTCGGCAACACGCATGGCGACGACCTTACGGGCGAAGACGCGATCAAGGTCTCGTGCAATATTTTTTTCTATGAGCTCGGCAGGCGGCTCGGCGCGAGGGGCATGGCCGAGGCGTACGCGCAGTTCGGCATCGGCGAGTCTTTCGATCTTGGTGTGGGGCGCGAGTTCGAGGGCGTCGTTGGCGCGTTCGGTGCGCAGGGCGAGCCCGGGGAGCGGCTGAGCCCGGCGGACGTGATCTTCATGGGCATTGGTCAGGGGCCCGTGGCGTGGACGCCCCTGCACGCGGCCGAGGCAATCGCGATGCTCGCCCGCGGCGGCATCTCGATTCGTCCGAGGCTCGTGTCCGACGGCTCGGCCCCCGACGTCCGCGAGGTCACACTCGATCGCGCAGCAATCGACGTTGCGCTCGAAGGCCTGCGACTCTCGGCCAACGACCCGCGCGGCACGGGGCACCACATCACGCTCACCGACGGCACGCGCGAGAACATCTTCACCGCGCCGGGCGTGTCGGTGTGGGGCAAGACGGGCACGGCCGAGTCCTCCCCGCTGCGTGCCGACACCGATGGCGACGGCACGATCGAGACGCTCCGCTCGGGCGACCACTCGTGGTTCGTCGTGCTCGTCGGGCCCGAGGGCCAGCCGCCGACCCACGCGGTCGCGGTGATCATGGAGTACGCGGGAAGCGGCGCGCGCGTGAGCGGGCCCGTGACGAACCAGGTCATCCACGCGCTCATCGACGAGGGCTATTTGCCGGATGCCCGCGAGCCCTCGTGGCGGGCGGAGGCGGTGCCGTGAGCGGTGGGGTGCGGGCTGCGGGCGCGTCGAGCCCGCCTCGGCAGGAAACACCGCCGGTGCGTGGGGCGCTCTCAAACAGCGGCAGGCGCATCGCGGGCATCCGGCCCATCGGGCTCGCGTGGCTGACGGTGCTCGCCGCGATGGTGCTCTCTGTCATCGGCGTGTACGCGATCCACGTGGGCGAGCCACCGGGCTCGGCGACGCGATTCGGTTTGTCTTCGATCGCGATCCGGCAGGTCGTGTATCTCGTTGTCGGCGTGTGCGGCGCGGTGGTGATCGCGATCCCGAATCCGAAGCTGATTCGCGCACTCGCACCGCCCGCGTTTGTTGCATTGATCGGGGCGTTGGTGTTTCTGTTGGTTCCGTTCGTGCCCGAGTTCTTGGTGACGCCGCGGAATGGGGCGCGGGCGTGGATCAACCTGGGTGTCGCGGACATCCAGCCGAGCGAGCTGTGCAAGATCGCGTACGTGCTCGTGATCGCGGGATACCTGCGGTACCGCACCGAGCATCGCACGCTGGTCGGGCTGCTGCCGCTGGCGGCGATCACGTTCATCCCGATCGCGCTGATCACACTCCAGCCGGACCTTGGCACGTCGTCGCTCTTCGTGCCGAGCCTGTTCGCAATGGTGCTCGCGGCCGGCGCTCGGCTGCGGCATCTGGTGCTGATCGTCGCGTGCGCTGCGCTGGCGGCGCCGGCGGCGTATCCGCTGCTGCAGCCGCACCAGAAGCAACGACTCGTCGCGATGGTGCGCATGGTCCAGGGCGATCAGACCACGGCCGACGACATCAACTTCCAGTCGTTCACCGCCCAAGCCCTCGTTGGCGCGGGCGGCACGACGGGGCTGCCCGCGGAAAAGTCGCGGGCGCTGGTGTACCACACGCGGCTGCCCGAGCAGCACAACGACATGATCTTCTCGGTCATCGTGAACCGGTTCGGCCTTGTCGGCGGGCTCACTGTGCTCGGCGCGTATCTCGCCTGGATCGTCGGGGCCCTTGTCACGGCGGGGCACACGAAAGACCCGTTTCTTAGGCTGACGGTCGTGGGCGTGACGGGCTTCATCGCGGCGCAGATGACGATCAATATCGGCATGAACATCGGCGTGCTTCCGATCATCGGCATCACGCTGCCCTTCGTGTCCTACGGTGGTTCGAGCCTGCTGACGTGCTGGCTCATGACGGGGCTCGTGGTGTCGGCGGGGATTCGCCGGGGCGGGCCGCCGCATCGGCCGTCGTTCGAGTTTGGAGATGGGCTTTGAGTAGCGCGCAATCGAAGAAGCCTGCGCACGACGAGGCGACCGCACGGGTTGCATCGCTCTTTGCCGAGCCCGCCGAGCCGATGGTGCCGCCCGCGTCGTTCGATGAGGCGTGCGAGGCGTTTGGGATCGCGTTATCAGCGGGCGAGCGCGAGCAGCTCGGGAGATACCTCACGCTGCTCTTTCGAGCGAACGCGGCGTTCAACCTCACGGCCGTGCGCGACGCCGACGAGGCGTGGACCCGCCACATCTTCGACAGTCTTACGCTGCTCGCAGCCCTCGCCGAACTGCCCGCGGACGCTGCGCTTTGCGACGTGGGCTCCGGGGGCGGCTTGCCCGGCATCCCGCTTGCGATCGTTCGGCCCGACGCACCTGTCACGCTGCTCGAGCCGACCGGCAAGAAGGCGGCGTTTCTCGAGGGCGTGGCAGCAACGCTCGGGCTCTCGCACGTCACCGTCGTGCGAGATCGAGCGGAGCGGGCAGGGGCGCTCGATGGGCCGTTGCGGGCCGCGTTCCCGATCGTGACGGCCCGAGCCGTTGGGCGATTGAACCTGCTCTTGGAGCTCACGCTTCCGCTCGCCGAGGTCGGCGGCGTGGTGCTCGCGATGAAGGGCGAGAAGGCCGACGAAGAGCTCGCCGAGAGCCGAAAGGCGATCCACGCGTTGCACGCGGCACCGGCGGGCACGGTGCAAACGCCGACGGGCACGATCGTGGTGATCGAGAAGCGCCGGACGACCCCCAAGATGTACCCGCGCCGGGATGGCGAGCCGAAGCGCAACCCGATCGCCTGACGCCTGCACGACGCGGCCGGTACGAATCCGGTCGCAGCGAATCACGTAGGATGCGTTGTGCCCGAAGACGTGACACACATGCTGTCGGATGCCGGCCCGATCGCCAAAGCGCTCGGCGATTCCTACGAGGCGAGGCCCGAGCAGCAGCGGATGGCATCCGCGGTCGCCGAAGCGATGCAAAGCAAGGCCCACCTGCTGGTTGAGGCGGGCACGGGCGTGGGTAAGTCGTTCGCGTACCTCGTGCCGGCAGCCCTGCGGGCGCTCGAGCACGGCGAGCGCGTCGTCATCGCGACGAACACCATCAGCTTGCAAGAACAACTGCTCGAGAAAGACATCCCGCTGCTCGAGCAGACGCTTCGCCCGGGTGGTGACGCTGGCGGTGATGAGGGAGCGAGGGAAGTCGGCGTCGCGGCGCCCCGGCTCAAGCCCGTGCTCGTCAAGGGTCGTGGCAACTACGTCTCGCTGCGCAGGCTCCAACTCGCATCGAAGCGGCAAGAGATGTTGCTGCCCGATGCTGCGGGTCGGCGGTCGCTGCACGTGATCGAGGACTGGGCCTACGAGACCGAGGACGGCTCGCTCAGCACGCTCCCCGCGCTCGAACGGCCGGGCGTGTGGGACAAGGTCCAGTCGGACTCGGCCAACTGCATGGGCCGAAAGTGCCCGACCTACCAGCAGTGCTTCTATCAGAACGCCCGGCGCGAGATGGAAGACGCGAATCTGCTGATCTGCAATCACGCGCTCTTCTTTTCGGATCTCGCGCTGCGTGCACGCGGCGTCGGGTTTCTGCCCGCGTATGACCACGTTGTGCTCGACGAGGCCCACGCGGTCGAGGATGTGGCGGCCGAGCACTTCGGGCTGAGCTTGTCCGAGGGGCGGGTGCACCACTTGCTTGGCACGCTGTGGTCGCCCCGGTCGCGCAAGGGGTACCTCGCACAGCTGCGCGATGCGGATCGCGAGTCGGTCGATCGCGCGGTCGACTTGGTCGGTCGTGCAGAGCAAGCTGCGGAGCACTTCTTCGACGAGCTGATCGGGCTGCAACGTCGGCTCGGCTCGTCGGGGCGGATTCGCGAGCCCGGTGCTGTGCAGAACGTGTTGACCGACGCGATGAGTGATCTCGCGTTGCGGCTGAAATCGCTCAAAGAGTCGTCGACCTCGGAGCCGGACCGCTTCGAGCTCAACGCGTACTTCGAGCGAGCCGTCGCGATCGCGGATTCGGCTGAGGCGTTGGTAAACCAGTCGCTGCCGGGATGTGCGTATTGGATCGAGACGCGGTCGAGCCAGGGGCGCGTGCGCGCGACGATCGCGTGCTCGCCGGTCGAAGTGGGGCCTTTGCTCGCCGAGCATCTCTTTGAGAAAGAGATGTCCGTCACGCTCACGAGCGCGACGCTCGCGACGCGATCGGCGGGCGAGGATGAGCCCGCCGAACGGCAGGAGGCGGCGTTCGCGCACGCGATGGATCGGCTCGGGTGCGAGGGTGCGTCGACGCTGCAACTCGGGTCGCCCTTCGACTATGGCAGGCAGGTGCAGTTGTTCGTCGATACCTCGATGCCGAGCCCGCGTGACGCGGGCTCGAGCGCGTGGCACGACGCGCTCACGGAGCGAACGCTCGACCACCTGTCGGCAACCGAGGGCGGCGCGTTCGTGCTCTTCACATCGTTCGCAGCCTTGAACGCGGTTGCGGATCGGCTCGCGGGACCGTGCGCGGAACTCGGCTTTCCATTGCTCGCGCAGAACCGCGATGGGCCACGGGCCGAGATTCTTCGGCGATTCCGCGAGCACGACTCGGCGGTGCTGCTCGGTGCCGCGTCGTTCTGGCAGGGCGTGGATGTGCGGGGGCGGTCGCTTCGGAATGTTGTGATCACTCGGCTGCCCTTTGATCCGCCGGATCGGCCTTTGACCGACGCTCGGCTTGAGCGCATCCGCGAGCGGGGCGGCGATCCCTTTCGCGAGGACTCGCTGCCGCGGGCCGTGATCCGGTTCAAGCAGGGCTTCGGGCGGCTGATCCGATCGCAGGCCGACGAGGGGCGCGTGGTGGTGCTGGATCCGCGGATCGTGACCACCGGCTACGGCCGAGTGTTTCTCGCGGCGCTTCCAGCCGGCTTGGAGCCGACCATTCTGCGGTCGTAGACGCCCAACAGGTGGGCGAAGTGCACGCATTAATCCTTACGTAAACCTATCAGAAGTCCCTCCGCGTGGCGTACTCGCCTAGGCTAGTGGCCCAAAAGGCCGGGACGGTCTTCAACACCAATGGAGCGACCATGCTGGGACGAATCTTCAAGGCGTACGACATCCGCGGCACCTACGGCGACCTGCTGACCGACGAGATGGCGTGGCAGATTGGCTTCGGCGTGAGCAAGTTCCTGATCGCAGACGCGGCGGCGGACGGCGACACGACGCCCATGATGACCAACGTCGTCGTCGGTCGCGACATGCGCGTTAGCAGCCCCAAGCTCTCCGAGGAAGTCATTCGCGGCGTGAACTACCAGGGTGGCAACGTGATCGACGTGGGCCTCGTCGACACGCCATTCGTGTACTTCGCGGTCAACCACCTCGACTGCGCCGGCGGCGTCATGGTCACCGCCTCGCACAACCCGCCGAAGTACAACGGCTTCAAGATCTCGAAGCGCAAGGCCAAGCCAGTGGGCGAGGCAACCGGTCTCGGGGAGGTGCGCAAGCACGCGGCGATGATCGACAAGTCGGGCCGAAAGAAGCCCGTCACCGGGCGCTCCGAGACCCGCGACCTCTGGGACGCGTATATCCAGCACGTGCTCTTCTTCCTAAACATGCACGGCAAGTCGATCAAGGTCGTCGTCGATGCCTCCAACGGCATGGCGGGCACGACGCTCCCCAAGGTCTTCGGCAAGAAGGGCGCCGATATCGAAGGGCTCGAGATCGTCGAGATGAACTTCGACAACAGCAAGGGCGAGTTCGTGCACGAGCCCAACCCGCTCGTCGCGTCGAACTTGGCTGAGCTGCAAGAGCGCGTTATCGCGGAGAAGGCCGACCTTGGCATCTGCTTCGACGGCGACGCGGACCGTTGCGTCGCGGTGGATGAGAAGGGCGCGATCATCGGGTGCGACCTGCTCACCGCGGTGCTCGCCAAGTCGTTTCTCGCCAAGCACCCCGGCAGCGCGATCGTGTACGACCTGCGCTCGAGCAAGGCGCTCGGCGAGGACGTCGAGGCGAATGGCGGCAAGCCGATCCGCTCGCGCGTGGGCCACGTCTTTCTCAAGGGCGCGATGGCCGAGCACGGGGCGTCCTTTGGCGGCGAGCTCTCCGGGCACTTCTACTTCGCGAAGAACTTCAACGCCGACTCGGGCGTGATCGCGATGGCGACTGTGCTCTCCGTGCTCGCCGAGAGCGGCAAGAAGCTCTCGGAGCTCGTCGAGCCGGTTGCGCGGTACGTGCAATCGGGCGAGATCAACTTCGAGATCGAGGACAAAGACGAGGCGATCGCCGAGCTCCGCGAGCACTTTGCCAAGCGGGCCGAGATGGATGAGCTCGACGGCGTCACCATCGACTGTTTCAAGGGCGAGGGCTGGTGGGCGAACATCCGCAAGTCCAACACGGAGCCCTTGCTCCGCCTCAACGCCGAGGCGAAGAACCAGGCAACGCTCGACAAGGCGCTCGAAGAGCTCTCGCCGATGCTCGGTCTCCGCGTCGATCACTGATGCAGTATTGAATAGGTCGTGACGCGGTTGACCGCTCGGCCGCAGGCCAGGATCCAACGACGGAGGCAGGCCCATGAATCTCTCGCAATTCTTCGAGCATTGGCGAATCGCAGAGAACCCGTTCCGCGGTGAAGAAGCCCGCCACGACGGCGTCTTCGCGCGGATGGCATCCAGCGCCGGCACGGCCGCCCACTCCGACTTCGAGAAGATCCTCGGCGACGTCTCCCAGCCCAGCACCTCGATCGTGTTCGGCGAGAAGGGTTCGGGCAAGACCGCGATCCGCATGCAGATCGCGGGTGCGGTCGAGAAGCACAATGCCAAGCACCCCGAGCGTGCAACGCTCTTGCTCGCGTACGACGACCTGAACGCGATGCTCGATGCCTACCACGCGGCCGAGGGCGGCGGCGACGCAAGCGAGACGCTCAAGACGATGCGTCTCGTCGACCATGTCGACGGCTTGCTCGCGGTCGCGGTGAACACGCTGACGACCGCGGTGCTCGGTCCGCCCGAAACGGCTGGGCGATTGCTTGGGCGCGAGGACGCGGTAAAGCGGCTCCGCAAGTCGCCGCGCGAGACGCGCCTGGAAATGCTGCTTTTGCAGGCGATCTATGACCGTGGCGATGCGGCCGCGTCGCGCACGCGTCGGCTCCGCCGCAAGCTCGGGCTCGGTCCGACGCGGCGGTTCATCTCGTCGGCCCTGATCGTCGCTCTTGGCGCGTTGCCCGCGGCCGGCGCGTTTTATCTGTGGTTGATGGCCGGTTTGCAAGGCTGGCAGCAGGACGCGGCGCTCTACGCGTTCGCCGCTCTCGCAGCCGCCTACGTGCTCGCGCTCGCGAAGGTTTTCCTGCTCGATCGGTTCACAACGTCGCGCATCGCACGTCGCGTGCGAAAGCAATTGCGCGTGATCGGCCGGACAGACGCGTCGTTCGCCGCGTCGCTCGAGCGTCTCGACTCGGCGTGGCGCAGCGCCGATACATTGCCGCTCGATGACTCCGACGACACGCGCTACGCGCTGCTGGCCAAGTTCCGCCGGGTGACATCGGCGCTGGGTTTCTCGGGCGTGATCGTCGTGGTCGATCGCGTCGACGAGCCGACGCTGGTGTCGGGCGATGCGGACCGCATGCGTGCGATCATCTGGCCGATGCTCAACAACAAGTTCCTCCAGCAGGACGGGCTCGGCTTCAAGCTGCTCCTTCCCGTCGACCTCCGCCACGCGCTCTTCAAGGAGTCGGCAGCGTTCTTTCAAGAGGCACGGCTTGACAAGCAGAACCTCGTCGAGCGTCTGAGCTGGACAGGCGCGATGCTGTACGACCTGTGCGACGCGAGGCTCACAACCTGTCGTGCCCCGGGTGAGGCCGAGCCAATCACGCTTCTTGATCTGTTTGCCGAAGACGTCACGCGGCAGGACCTTGTCGACGCGCTCGATCAGATGCACCAGCCGCGCGACGCTTTCAAGTTCTTGTACCACTGCCTCACCGAGCACTGCTCCAACGTGACGGCCGAGCAGGGCGAGTGGCGCATCCCGCGGCTCGTGCTCGAGCAGGTCCGTAAGCGCGAGGTTGACCGTCTGCAGCAGCTCTACCGCGGCATTCGTCCGGCGTGAGCGGTCGGTGATGGTCGTGGTCAATCGATCACGGTGAGCCGGGCGTACTCGAGGATCAGCGTCTTGACGCCCACGTCCTCGAATCGCACGGTCGCCCTGCCGTACTTGCCCGCTTGCACGCGGAGCACCTCGCCCACGCCGAACTGCGGATGTCGCACGAGCGATCCGATTGGCAGTTCGCTGCGCTGGCCCGCCCTTGGGTCGTCCCACTCGTTGCGCTCATCCTCAAAGCCCTCGTCGGCCCAATCGTCGGCCTGGTCGCTCATCGCGAGATGCTCGCTGCCGATCTCGTCGAAGAACCGGCTCGGCACCATGCGCTCTGGCATGCCTCGATTGGTTCGGTAGCGCGAGCTGGTCATGATCAGGCGGTTCATCGCGCGGGTGATACCCACGAAGCAGAGGCGTCGCTCCTCTTCGAGCGCAGCCTCCGAGTCGTGCGAGCGTGAGTGGGGGAGCACGCCCTCCTCAAGCCCGACCATCGCGACGGCCGGGAACTCAAGACCCTTCGCCGCGTGAAGCGTCATGAGCGTGACCGCGCCCTGCTCCGGGTCGACCTCGTCGGCATCGGCAACGAGCGCGACGGATTCGAGCCACGCGCGTAGGAGCGCGAGCATGGGCGGCGTGTTCGAGCCGGCACCCTCGAGCGCCGGATCCGCCTCGGGGTCGTACCGCTCCTCGAACTCCGCGGCTGACGAGATCAGCTCGCCGAGGTTGTCCACTCGCTCCGCATCGCTCTCGGCCTTGCTGACCGCGGCCCGATCCGTGTAGTGCCGCTCGAGGCCCGACTCCTTGACCACACGCTCGACGAGATCGGCCAGGGTCGTTGCGACCTGCGCGCCCATGAATGTGCCCTCGCCGCTCCACGCGCCGAAGAGGGCAACAAACGCACTCGATGCCTTGCTTGCCCGCGCGGTCAGCCCCGGAACATCGCCGATGCGCGAGAGCGCGTGGAACATCTGCACCCGCCGGTCGCCCGCCCACACGCGGACCTTCTCGAGCGACGTCTTGCCGAGCCCTCGCGCGGGCATGTTGACGATGCGTTCGAGTGAGACGTCGTCGGCGTTGTTCGCCAGCAATCGGCAGTACGCCAGCGCGTGGCGCACCTCCTCGCGTTCGTAGAACGCGGTGCCGCGGGCGATGATGTAGGGCACGCTCCGGTCGCGCAGCTCACCCTCGAGCACGCGGCTCAGCGCGTTCGTGCGGTAAAAGATCGCCATGTCTTTCCACGCGAGATCGCTCTCCTCGCGCCTCTCGGCGAGCCAGTCGGCGACGAGCCGTGCCTCGTGGCGTTCGTCGCGGCAGAGCACAGCCTCGACCTGCTCGCCGCCTTCGCGGCTCGTGAACAGGTCCTTGTGCTTGCGGACCTGGTTCTTGCGAATGAGCGTGTCGGCGGCGGCGAGAATGGGCGCGGTCGATCGAAAGTTCTCGCCCAGCGGGATCACGGCTGCACCGGGGTATTGCTGCTCAAAGTCGAGGATGTTCGAGATGTCGGCGCCGCGCCAGCCGTAGATCGCCTGGTCGGGATCGCCCACGACGCAGATGTTCGGGCCGAGCTGGTCGTTGCCTTCCGGAGCGTCCATGCCGACGTCGCCGGCGAGCAGCGATGCGATGACGAACTGCGCGTGGTTCGTGTCCTGATACTCGTCGATCATCAGGTACCGCCACCGGTCCGTGCACTCGCGGCGGATATCGGCGTGCTTGCGGAGCATCTTGGCGGTAAGGACGAGTAAGTCGTCGAAGTCGACGGCCCCCGCCTCTCGCATCGCCCGCTCGTAGCCCGTGAAGATGTTGCCGATCTGCTTGGCAAAGTAGTCGCCGGCCTGCGCGTTGTACGCCTCGGCATCCATCAGCGCGTTCTTCGCGTCGCTGATCGACGAGAGCACGCTTCGCGGCGACCAGTTGCTCGTGCTCATGTCCAGCGCCTGGATCACACGCTTGACGAGCGCGACCTGGTCGGAGCTCGGATAGATCGTGAAGTCGCCCGGGATTCCCAGATCGACCCGGTCGGCATATCGCCGAATCAGCCGGGCGCACAGGGCGTGGAAGGTGGTGACGGTGAGGCCGCGTGAGGCGCGCTCGTTGCCTTCGAGCAGCACGCCGATGCGCTCGCGCATCTCGCCGGCGGCCTTGTTCGTGAACGTGAGCGCCAGAATCGACCAGGGCGGCACGCCGCAGCCCAGTACCAGATGTGCCACGCGACGCGTGATCACGCGGGTCTTGCCGCTGCCGGCCGCGGCGAGCACGAGCAACGGCCCCTCGGTGTGCTCGACCGCTTGCCGCTGGGCATCGGTGAGGCCCGCCAGGATGGACGCGTCGGCGGCGCTCACCGGTTGTCGTTCCTGCCCGTGCCGACGTGCGGCGTCTCGGCGCTGCGTGTGATCAACGCAACGTCATCGGGCAGCGACTCGGCAACCTCGGTCACAACATCGCCCTCGAACTTGCGCGCGAATACCGACCGCTTGGTCTTGCCCATGATCAGCGTGTCGCAGCCATAGGTCACGGTGTGGTCAAGGATCTCATCGACAATGTCCGTCGCCACGACGTAGATCGGCAGGAACGGCACGCCGGCTTCTTTCGCCAGCAGCGCCGTGGTGCCGAGCGCTTCCTGGGCATCGCGATCATCTTCCACACGCGGCACGCGATTCGGCTGCACGTCCATGAGGCTCACGCGGCGGACAAACACCGCGAAGAGCGTCGCCTTCCGCCGGCGTGCAAGGTCGACGGCGAACTCGCTCTGAAATCTGCCGCGGGCTGCCAGCATTATTTTGGGCGTATCGGGGTTAATAGTTGCGGGCTCATCGCGGACCATCGCGAGCCAGCCGGAGGCGGGCTCGTCGAGCGGGTCGGGTGCGCCACGGCGTTTGAGCAGGAGGCCCGTGCGCGTTGCGAGCACGAGGCCGATCACGCCGCCGGCGAAAATCGTCGCGGCGGGCTTGGTGACGACGATGGTGAGCGACACCGCGAGCAAGAAGAGCCCGAGTGCCCAGAGGCCGGTGCGAGACTTGCGGCCGATGTCGAGACCGCGATTGGCCGCGACGCTGAGTACGGTCGTGGTGATTGCGCCGCAGACGCCGATGATGTAGAGCTCGGCGAGCCGTTGCACATCGCGCTCAAAGACAAGCACCGCGATCGGTGCGACGACCGCGACGACCAGCCCGATCGAGGGCACGCCCGAGTAGTTGAGCTTCGTGAGCGGGCGCGGCAACTCGCGGTCTTGCGCGAGGGCGAAGAGCACCGAGACCATCGCCATGATCACCGTGTTCGCGGCGCTGAGCAGCAACAGCCCGAAGACGATGCCCGAGACCTTGCCCGCGATCAGCGACGCCCGCTCGCCCGCCTCGGGCGTCGCGAGCTTCTCGCCCCAATACGCGGCGCTGTCCTCGGCGATCACGCGCATCGCCGTGTCGCGATACGCGAGCACTTCCTCGCCGGTCAGCCCGGGCTCGCCCGCGGCGATTGCACGCGCGATGGGCTCGGCGTCGGATGCTTCTTTGTCGAGCAGCACCGCCACGTCCGGTCTTAATGCGTGCGGCTCGTGGATGTCGACCAAGCTCGGCAGCCCAGCGAGCGCGATGCCAAAGACCAGGTTCAGCAGAACCACTTCGATGCACACGGGCCAGATCGTCCGCTTGGCCTGCTTCTCGACGGGCTTCTTCATCAGGCCCGTCATGTTCGCGACCGCCTCAACGCCCGCGAGCGCGAGGCAGATCTTGGTGAACATCACCCACGCCTCGCCGGGTGGCGGCAGCGTGTCGAACGAGATCGTCTTGATGCCCGCTGGCACAAACGGCAGGCACGCGACAATGAGCACCGCGCCGACCAAGAGCGCGGCGAACGCGATGACCATCGCGAAGCGCCCGGCCGACTTCGCGCCGAACCAGTTCACGCCGCCGAGCACGATCATCGCGACGACCGAGCATGCGAATGTGTACTCGTGCGGCACGCCGAGGTAGTGGAACGCTTCGACGGTGCTGATCGCGGCCGTGATGATGTAGCCGCAGAGCAGGAGCGTCGAGCCGAACACAGACAGTGTGGGGCTGAGCTGGCGGGCGGCCGTGTAGACGCCGCCGCCGTCGGGGAAGCACCGGCAGACGATGGTGTACGCCCACGAGACGGCGACCATGAGCAGGCCGATGGCGGCGAGGTAGAGCACCGAGCCGTGGGCGGTGAAGAAAAACGCGAGTCCGAGGACGTAGAGGCGGCTCGTGCCCCAGTCGCCGTAGAGCAAGGGGCCAGCATGGAACCAGTGGAGGTTCCGAGGCCTGCTTTCGGTTACGAGCATCTGGCGTGTCCCGGCGAGTCGGCGAGCGATCGACATCCCAAGACCGCCCTGGGAGCGTGCACAGCCGAGTTCGGCGCGCGAAGGTCCGAGTATACGAGGCGTCGGGCGCGTCGAGGCCGCCGCAACCGTACATCTGGAAACCGGTGGGAACGGGCCGCGTACCGGTGGGTGTTGCTTCGGCAGGCGACAAACGACAGGCGTGGGCTTGCCCCGCTGTCCTTTCTTCACTCTTCAGTTGGCACGCAAAGGGACCGACCCATTGACAGCCCAACCACCCCGCTTTACGGTTCCCACGTCAGCAAGCAATCAGCACACGCCTCACGGCGAGGAGCGGGCAGCCGTCCAGCTGCGCATGAGCGGCCAAGAAACCAACCCCAACTCGGACGAAGCGTCACGCGCCCTCAAAATGGGGTCGACGGGATCGTTCGCGCGTGAGGGCAACGACCGCACCAACGCCCAAGCCGAAGCGGCCGTGCAAGAAGCGATGCAAGATGCCGCCAAGGCCGGCTCAAGCCTCGACTCGATCATCGGCCGGCTCGTCATCGATCAGGGGCTCGCGACCGCCGACGAGGTCAAGTCCTGCGTCGAGCAGTACAAGACCCAGGCCGCGGCCGAGGGTGAAGACCCGAGCCAGAAGTCGCTCGCCCAGATCCTCGTCGACAACGAGTACGTGACCCAGCGGCAGATCGTCCGCCTCAAGCAGGTCATCGAGGCCGAGCGATCCGGCCAGCAAATCCCCGGCTTCAAGATCCTCGGCAAGCTCGGCTCGGGCGCGATGGCAACGGTCTACAAGGGCCGGCAGCTCTCGCTCAACCGCGAGGTCGCGGTGAAGATCCTGCCGCGAAAGTTCAGCTCGAACCCGCAGTTCATTGAGCGCTTCTACGCCGAGGGCCGGGCAGCTGCCCAGCTCAACCATCCGAACATCGTGCAGGCGTTCGATGTCGGCCGGGCGGGCGAGTTCCATTACTTCGTGATGGAGTACGTCGAGGGCCGGACGGTGTACGACGACATCGTCAAGCACAAGCGGTTCGATGAGGCCGAGGCGATCGAGATCATCGTGCAGATGGCAAAGGCCTTGGAGCACGCGCACGCGAAGGGCCTGATCCACCGCGATGTGAAGCCCAAGAACATCATGCTCAACAAAGAGGGCGTCTCGAAGCTCGCGGACATGGGCCTGGCCCGCGCCGTGACCGACGTCGAGGCCGCCGAGGCCGAGGCGGGCAAGGCCTTCGGCACGCCGTACTACATCTCGCCCGAGCAGATCCGGGGCGAGAAAGACATCGGCCCGCCCGCCGACATCTACTCGCTCGGCGCCACGCTCTACCACATGGTCACGGGCAACGTCCCGTTCGAGGGCAAGAACCCCTCGGCGGTCATGCACAAGCATCTCAAGTCCGACGTGGTGCCCCCGGACCACGTGAACCCGAAGCTCTCGGCCGGCATCTCCGAGGTCATCGAGATGATGATGGCCAAGGACCCCGCCCGCCGGTACAAGAACTGCTCGGACCTGCTGATCGACCTCCGGGCTGTCCGCGCCGGCGATCAGCCCGTCCTCGCCCACAAGGACGTGCTGCCCACCGCAGCCCTCTCCGACCTCGCTCAAGCCGAGGCGACCGCCGCGGTCGACGAGATCCCGGTCGATTCCTCGATCCGTGCCGCCTCGTCCCTTGCGAGCCCCGCCGTGATCGTGCTGGCGGTGCTCCTGGCAGCATCGGCGGTCGGCAACCTCGTGCAGCTCGTGCTTTGAGCGGGCCCAGCGATTGCCGGGACGCTGCCGGGCAGATTCGGATCGGCGATCACCGGCCCGGCCCGAACACAATCCTTGCCTGTCGGCGTGGTCCGGTTTACGATTATCAAAGACTCCGGGCCGCTAGGTCCGCCGATCTGATATCAAGTGGGATCTCACAAGAGACCACGTTCATCACCCACGGACCCGCCGCCATGACGACCAACACGCAGACCAGCGCTCTCGGCCCCCGCGGCTCGGCGATGGTGCAGGGTCGTCGTGCGTGTCACTGCTCATGACACGCCGCGGGCCGACCGATCACGATTTGAGCTTTGCTGGCGCGATCCACACCGATGTGGCCCGCGCGGAATTTTCATTGGCCCGCTCCACGCCGGCCTGCTAAAGGAGTCGCCCCATCGCCCGCTCTCGATATCTCCGTGATGCCGGACCCGTCAAGCGCACACGCGTCAACCATTTGATCCGGATCACCCCGATCCGCGTGATCGGTCCGGACAACGAGCAGATCGGCGTGGTCGACACGCGCGACGCGATCGCCATGGCCGAAGAAGCCGGGCTCGATCTCGTCGAGGTCGTGTCCGACTCACGCCCCCCGATCTGCAAGATCATGGACTACGGCAAGTACAAGTACGAGCTGTCCAAAAAGGCGAACAACTCCTCGAGCAAGCAAAACGAGCTCAAGCAGATCCGCCTCGGCCGATCCATCAAGATCGACAAGCACGACGTGCAGATCCGCGTCGACCAGGCCCGCCGATTCATCATCGCAGGTCACAAGGTGCAGATCGCCCAACGCTTCCGCGGCCGAGAGATGCAGCACAAGCAGCTCGGCATCGAGCGCCTCGCCCAGGTCTGCGAGGACCTCTCCGACGTGGCGAAGGTCGACATGGCGCCGCGCTGGTCGGGCCGGGAAGCCTCGATCGTGCTCTCGCCCGATCGCGCCAAGGTCGACGCCTACAAGCGAGCCCACGGCCTCGACGACAAGTCCAAGGCCGAGCAGCTCAAGCGCGACACCGAAGCAGCAGAGCGGGCCCTCGCCGAAGCCGACGCCCGCGATGCCGAGAGCGACGACAACGAAGAGGAAGAGCAGGCCAAGCACAAGGGCTCCAAGGACGATCGCCAGGGGCTCAACCCCGTCGATTCCGAGATCGAGTCCCTGCTCGGCGGCGGCGGCTGAGCGCGCCCCTGTGCCCGTGTAGAAAAACGTCAGCCCCGACGTGCGATGCAGGTCGGGGTTGTTTTTCGCGCCGAACGCGAATGTGTCAGTCGTGCCGAAGCGCGGTGATCGGGTCTTGCTTCGAGGCCTGCATCGCGGGGTACACGCCAAAGACAAGCCCCGTGAACACCGCCACGAAGAACGCCACGAGGATCGACCACATCGCGATCTGTGTTGGCAGCGCGACATCGCTCGCGACGTACTGGCCCACCACCGGCAGATCGGGCAGCATCGGCACCACTACACCGATCAGGACGCTCGCGCCGATGCCCAGCCCCACGCCGATGATGCCGCCGATCGTGCTGAGCACGCTTGTCTCGACGAGGAACTGCGCGGTGATATGGCGACGCGTTGCGCCGACCGCCCGCCGAACGCCGATCTCGCGTGTGCGCTCTTGCACGCTCGCGAGCATGATGTTCATGATGCCGATGCCGCCCACGAGCAGGCTGATCCCCGCGATGGCGCCGAGCACGAGGTTCCAGGTCAGCGCGTCCTTGCGGGCCTTGGCGAGCAGCTCGAAGGGAACGATGATGCCGATCTCTTCGAGCCCGGGGTGCCGAACCTCGAGCAGCCGGCGGAGCAGCTGCGCGTTGCGGAGCACGTCGCTGCGCGAGTCCGAGACAAGATAGATCTCGCTCAGCTCGATCTGGCTCGTCTGAAACGACCCGGCTTGCCGCTTGCTCACCTCGTCGCCGAAGATCGTCCGCGCTGTCGTGATCGGGATGTGAACATCGAGGTTGAGGTCGCGCCCAACGAGTGCGGCACCCGCGCCGCCGGAGAGACCGACAGGCGCAAGCACGCCGACAACCTTGATGACCTTGTCGTCGATGCGCATCGTCCGCCCAATGGGATCATCGAACGGAAACAGCTCCTTGACGACCTCGTTGCCGATCACCGCGACAAGCGCCGTCTCGGCGAGGTCGGCCTCGGTGAGATAGCGTCCGCGGGCCATCCGCAGGTTCGCGACCGTTTGCAGCGCGGGCGTTGTTCCGAAGGTCTGGCTGCTCTTCCGCCGCTCGGCTCGCAGCACTTGGCTGCCAACCTCCTTGACCGGCACGATCGCCTCGACGTTCGGAAAGTTGGCCTCGACCACGGCGAGGTCTTCACGCTTCAGGCCGTAGCTGAGCACCCAGCTGCGCGACTGACCGCCCTGCTGGTCGTTCGACTCGGGCGGCCGCTGGCTGCGCACGATGATGTTCTTCGCCCCGAGCCGCTCGAGCTGGGCGAGCGCCTCCTGCTTCGAGCCCTCGCCCAGGCTGACCATCGTGATGACCGCCGCGACGCCCAGAATGATGCCGAGTGCCGTGAGCACGCTCCGCAGCATGTGCAGGCGCAGGTTTGTCAGGCCCAGCCGAATAATCTCAAGCACAAATGCCAAGCCGTGACTCCCTTGCCCGCCGCCAACCCGATCCGGCGACTCGCCGCGATCGATACTACCCGTGTACCGTGCGTGCGTGGCACGCATCCGCATCGGTGAAGAGACCGACACCGCCGTCGGCTGGTCGTACGAGGTCTTCGTTGAGGCCTTCGTGAACGGCGAGGCCTCGGAGTCACGCCACGTCGTCACACTCTCGTGGCACGACCACGATCATTGGACGGGCGGTGCCAACCCGCCCCACACCCTCATCGCAGGGCTGGTCGGCCTGCTGATCGACGAGGGCGTCGACCTGCCCAAGAAATTCGACGCCTCGACCGCCCGCCGTTGGCTGCCGAATCTCGACGAGCGTTTGCGCTGATCCCTGCCGCTACGCGAGCATGTCAGCCAAGTACCGCCCCGTGTGACTCGACTTCGTTTTCGCTACTGCCTCTGGCGTGCCCTCGGCCACGATCGTGCCACCGCCGTCGCCGCCTTCGGGGCCCAGATCAATCAGCCAATCCGCGCACTTGATCACGTCGAGATTGTGCTCGATGACCACGAGCGTGTTGCCCGCGTCGGCCAGCTGGTTGAGCACCTCGACGAGCTTGCGCACGTCCTCGAAGTGCAGGCCGGTGGTCGGCTCGTCGAGCACATAGAGCGTTCGGCCCTCGCCGGCCGACCCCGTCGGGTTGTTCCGCGTCGCGCCGCCCTTGCCAAGCTCGGTCGCGAGCTTCACGCGCTGCGCCTCGCCGCCCGAGAGCGTCGTGCTGGGCTGGCCGAGCGTGATGTACCCAAGGCCCACGTCACGCAGGCACGTCGCGAAGCGGTTGATCTTGGGATGGTTCTCGAAGAAGCCGCACGCGTCCTCGACGGTCATGTCGAGCACGTCGGCGATCGTCTTGCCGCGATACGTCACCTCGAGCGTCTCGCGGTTGTACCGCTTGCCCCGGCAGACCTCGCACTCGACGTACACGTCGGGCAGGAAGTGCATCTCGATGCGTTTGAGCCCCTGCCCCTGGCACGCCTCGCAGCGCCCGCCGCCGTTCTGCGCGGGCACGTTGAAGCTGAATCGGCCCGGCTTGTACCCTCGGATTTTCGCCTCGGTCGTCTGCGTGTAGACGCGACGGATGTCGTCGAAGATGCCGGTGTACGTCGCGGGGTTCGAGCGGGGTGTTCGGCCGATTGGTGATTGGTCGACCTCGATCACGCGGTCGAGCTGGTTCAGGCCGTTGATGCGTGTGTGCGCGCCGGGCTTGGTCCGCCCGCCGTAGAGATGCTTGCCGACGGCCTTGAGCAGGATGTCGTTGACCAGCGTGCTCTTGCCGCTGCCGCTCACGCCCGTGACGCACACGAGCCCCCCAAGCGGGAACGCGACGTCGACATCCTTCAGGTTGTTCTCCCTCGCCCCCTTCACCGTGATCACGCGTTTGCCGAGCTTGCGTCGTTTGGTAGGCGTCTCGATCGAGCGTGCCCCCGAGAGGTACTTGCCCGTCATCGAGCCCTCGACGGCACAGATGTCGGCGATCGAGCCCTGCGCAACGACCGTGCCGCCGTGCACGCCCGGGCCCGGGCCGATGTCCACGATGTGGTCCGCCGAGCGGATCATGTCCTCGTCGTGCTCGACGACGAGGACCGTGTTCCCAATGTCCGTCAGATGGCGGAGTGTCGCGATCAGCCGATCGTTATCGCGCTGGTGCAACCCGATCGTCGGCTCATCGAGCACGTAGCACGCGCCGACCAAGCCGCTGCCGACTTGTGTTGCCAGCCGGATCCGCTGCGCCTCGCCGCCCGAGAGCGTGCTCGTCCGGCGGTCCAGGCTCAAGTACTCGAGCCCTACCGAGGCGAGGAACCGCAGCCGATTACCAACCTCGCGTACGATCGGCTCGGCGATTCGCTCCTGCTCGCTCGTGAGTTTCAGCGACTCGATGTACCGAATCGCGTCGGTGATGGTCAGTCGGCTCAGCTCGCTGATCGAGAGCATCGTGCCATCGTGCTTCGGCCGGCCGATCACGCCGTCGGCCTTCGCCCGGGCCATGTCCGCGGCGTGTGCGCTCGTGATCTGCACGTGCAGCGCCTCGATCCGCAAGCGGTCGCCAGCACAGGTTGGGCAGGTCTTCTCGGCCTGGAAGCCGTGGAGGTGGTCCTTCACCCACTGCGACTCGGTCTTGTGGAACCACGCGTCGAGCATTGCCAGCACGCCCGGCCACGTCACGCCGTACTCGAGCTCATCGTCGTCGGTTGTTCCGTGCATCAGGATGCGGTAGGTGTCGTCATCGAGCGCGCCCATCTCCGTGCGTTGGTCGACCCCGAACGCCCGGCAGAACGCGCGGATGCGCTTCGGATAGACCATGCCGCCCGGCCCATTCTTCTTGAAGGGCGCGATGCCGCCGCGGACGATCGTCTTCTCCGCGTCGGGAACCACCAACTCCTCGTCGAACTCGAGAATGCTTCCCAGTCCGTGGCACGTCGGGCACGCGCCGTGCGGCGAGTTGAACGAGAACAGCCGCGGGCTCAGCTCGTCGAGCGAGACCTCGGGGTGCTCGGGGTCGGCAAACTTCGTGCTGTACCCGCGATCGGTCCACTTCTCGCGATCCTCGGCATCGTTGATCGCAACGATGATGGACCCTTCCGCGAGCGCGATCGCCGACTCCACGCTCTCCGCCAGCCGTTGGCGGGCGTCGGGCTTCACAACCACGCGGTCGATCACCGCCTCGATCGTGTGCTTGTGGTATCGGCCGAGGTCGAGCGGGTTCTCGCCGCCCGCCTTGAGCGCATCGCGCAGATCGATGATCGTGCCGTTGACACGCACGCGCTGCCAGCCGTCGCCCGAAAGACTCTCGAGCACGTCTTTGTGGAAGCCCTTCTTGTCGCGCACAACCGGCGCGAGAACCATGAGCCGCGTGCCCTCGGGCAGCGTCATGATCGAGTCAACGATCTGCGTCGCGCTGGTCGCCGAGATGGGCGAGCCCGAGCGGGCGATGATCGTGCCGTCCTTCTTCTGCTTGGTCACCGCCCACGAGTAGGGCGTGCCGCAGCGGGCATACAGCAACCGCAGATAGTCGTAGATCTCGGTCGTCGTCGCGACGGTCGAGCGCGGGTTGTGTGCCGCGGAGCGCTGCTCGATCGCGATGGTGGGGGGGATGCCCTCCACCTCTTCGACATCGGGCTTCTTGAGCTGATCGAGGAACTGCCGGGCGTAGGCCGACAGCGACTCCATGTACTTGCGCTGCCCCTCGGCGAAGATCGTGTCGAATGCCAGGCTGCTCTTGCCGCTGCCCGACAGGCCCGTCATGACCACGAGCTGATCGCGCGGGATGTCGAGATCGACACCCTTGAGGTTGTGCTCCTTGGCGCCGCGGACACGGATGGTCCGCTCGTCGCGCACGCGGAGGGTCGCCTTGGGCTCCGCCTGCGACGCGGGCTTGGTCGGCGCAGTGCGCTTTGCGGGCACCTTCTTCGTCGCCGGCTTCTTCGCGACGGGCTTCCCCGCGGCAGCCTTCTTCGCGGTCTTCTTTGCGACTGTCTTCTTCGCGGGCGTCTTCTTCTTTGCCACCGCAGCCGTGCCCTTCTGTGCGTCCGTGCGCGCCATCCGTGTCCTTCCCTGCTGGCCCGCAGGCCGAGCTCCACGCTTCCCGCGTGCGTCCGTTAGTCGTTTGCCTCACCTGCTGGCGCATCTCCGGCCGCATCGGGCGCCGCGGCTTGGCCGTTCGCATCAGACGGCGCGCTGGGCGCGGCCTGCACGGGTTGGTTTCCGGGCTGCGGTCGCGGAGGTCGGAACTGACGCATCAGCCCGAGCATCGCGAAACCCACTGCGATCCCGACGAAGTAATACCCGAACCGGCGCGTGATCCCGCGCCAGTCCCGGCTGTCCGATGGATCGCCACCAGTTCGCGAATCGTTCGGGGTCATGCTCGGACTGTAGCCGACCCGGTCGGGCTCGCGTGCGACCTATCGACCACGGCCCCCGCCGCCCTTCGACGCCCGCTTTCGCCCCGCCTTGCTGCCCGGTGCGCCGGGTTTGCCCGAGCCCCGGCCTCGCTTGCCCTTCTTGCCGCCGCCAACCAATGCCTCGGCTGCCGATCGCGTCATCTCGACATCCGCCCCGTCCTCGGCGACGAGCTTCTTCACCGCCGCTGCTTGGTCACGCAGCTGCGCGGCAAGCTCGAACTCCATCGACTCGGCCGCCGCGACCATGTCGGATTCCAGCGCCTCGGCCAGGTCGCCCGCGCGGAACTTCGCCTCGGTGTCGGCCACCGCCTCGCGCGCCTGCTTCCGCGCCCGGAGCTCGCCCTCCATGCCCGTGCGGATCGCCTTGATGATCGTCTTCGGCACGATGCCGTGCGCCTCGTTGTACGCGATCTGCTTGACGCGCCGGCGCTCGGTCTCCTCCATCGCCGCCGCCATCGCGGGCGTGATCTTGTCGGCGTACATGACGACCAGCCCGCCCGCGTTGCGCGCCGCCCGGCCCATCTGCTGGATCAGGCTCGTCGCGCTCCGCAGGAAGCCTTCCTTGTCTGCATCCAAGATGCATACGAGGCTGACCTCCGGCAGGTCGAGCCCCTCGCGCAAAAGGTTCACGCCGACAAGCACGTCGAACTCGCCCTGCCGCAGCTCCGTGAGAATCTGCACGCGCTCGAGCGTCTCGACCTCGCTGTGCAGGTAGCGCACGCGCACGCCGTGCTCGTCGAGGTAGTTGGTCAGGTCCTCGCACAAGCGCTTCGTGAGCGCTGTCACGAGCACCCGCTCGCCCCGCTCGGCAACCGCCCGGCACCGCTCCAGCAGGTCGGCGACCTGCCCTTGCGCCGAATGGATCTCGATGGTCGGATCGACCAGCCCCGTCGGCCGAATCACCTGCTCGACGATCTCGCCCTCGCAGCGCTCGAGCTCGTACTTTCCAGGCGTCGCGCTCACATAAAGCACCTGCGGCACCATCGACTCGAACTCCTCGAAACGCAACGGCCGATTGTCCATCGCGCTGGGCAAGCGAAAGCCGTGCTGGACGAGGATTTCCTTGCGGTTCTTGTCACCGTTGAACATCGCGTTGATCTGCGGCACCGTCACGTGGCTCTCATCGATAATCAGCAGCCAATCCCCCAGATTCTGCCGCGTCGGATGCTCGATCATGCGGGGCTTGGCGAGCCGATCGTCGGCGGGCGGGGAGTAGTCGAAGTAGTCCATGAGCGTGAACGGCCGCTCGCCCGGCTGGCGACCGTCGAGCCAGCGCGAGTAGTTCTCGATGCCCTGGCAGAAGCCGACCTCCTCGATCATCTCGAGGTCGTACTTCGTGCGCCCGAGCAGGCGTTGCGCTTCGAGCAGGCGCCCCTCGCTCCGCAGCGCAAGCACGCGTGCTTCGAGTTCCTCGCGGATGCCGCTGGTCGCAGCCTTCATGCGGTCCTCGGGCATGACGTAGTGCACCGCGGGGAAGAGGAAAAACTGCCGTTCCTCGGCGATCACCTCGCCGCTCGTCGGATTGATCAGATCAACGCGCTCGATCTCGTCGCCGAAGAGCTCGATGCGCACCGCGTACCGCTCGTACGCGGGCCAGACCTCGATCGCGTCGCCGCGAGCACGGAAGAGCCCGCGCTTCCACTCGATGTCGGTCCGCTGGTACTGCATGTCCGAGAGTGCCGCGAGGAACGCCCGGCGGTCGATCTCCGAGCCCTTGGTGATCGTGAGGACTTTCCTGGCGTACGCCTCGGGCGAGCCCAGGCCGAAGATGCACGAGACCGACGCGACCACGACCGTATCGCGCCGGCTCAGCAGGTTGCTCGTCGACGCGAGTCGGAGCTGATCGAGATCGTCGTTGCGCGACGCGTCCTTCTCGATGTAGATGTCGCGCTGCGGGATGTACGCCTCGGGCTGGTAGTAGTCGTAATACGAGACGAAGTAGTTGACGCTGTTTCCCGGGAAGAACTCGCGGAGCTCCTCGTAGAGCTGGGCCGCGAGCGTTTTATTGTGGCTGATGATCAGCGTCGGCTTGTTGAGCTGGGCGATGGTGTGCGCCATCGTGAAGGTCTTGCCCGTGCCGGTTGCGCCGAGCAGGCACGCGTGGCGGTCGCCGCGGTCCATGCGCGTGACCAGGTCCGCGATCGCCTCGGGCTGATCACCCGTGGGCTGAAAGGGCGCGACGACCTCGAACTGTCCTCCGGCGGTTGGCATGCGCACACTCTACGACCGCAGCCGGCGCTTTAACCGTCGCCGAGCACCCCCGGTGCGCCGCCCGCAATTTGATAGGGCCTGATCTCGCATCGCATCAGCCCCGCATCGACCGCCGGGTCGTCGGCCATCCACGCCTTGGCATCCTCTCGGGTGGCAGCCCGAAACACCACGATGCCCATCGGCGGCCGCTCTGCCTCGTCGGTCGTGCGGCCGAACAGGACCGCGTCGCCTGATTCGGCCGCCTGCACAAGTCGCCGAAAGTGGGCCCCGATCAGCGCAGCCTCCTCGGGCGTCGGGGCCGATGCAAGCCCATCGCGGCTCGGCGTCAAGAACGCGATCCATTCCGTTCCTTTGTGCGCGTCTGTCATGCTCGCAGTATGCCACGCGCGGTAATCTGCTGTTCGTGACTCCAATCGAAAGGCGCACGATGTCCACACGATCACTCCGCGACGAGCTCATCGCCTCAGGCCTTGCGAGTCTCAAGCTCGCCCGCGATACCACCAACGCCATGCTCGATGGGCTCGAGGGCGACCAGCTCACGCACCGCCCATGCACCGGCGGCCAGCACGCACTGCACATCCTCGGGCACCTCGCGTTCTCCGACGCGATGACCGTCGGCCTCGACGACGACGCCGCGGGGACGCTCCCCGACGGGTTCAAGGACGCGTTTGGCATGGGGGCCGTCATCAAAGACACCGCCGCGGACTACCCGCCGGTCGACGTGATCCGCGCGCAATTCACGCAGAAGCGCGAGGCTGTCATCGCCTGGCTCGAAGGGCTTGATGAGCAGCCACTGCTTGCCCCGCTTGATGGCCCGTGGGCCGAGTTCGGTCGCAACCGCGCCCACCTCCCGCACACGCTCGCGTGGCACGAGGGCACGCACAGCGGCCAGCTCTCGCAAGTCCGCCGATCGCTCGGCTTGGCCCACAAGTTCTAACTCGGCCAGCGCCCTAGGCCGGCGACGCCAGCAGCTCGCGAGGTGCCCGCCGCGAGAGCCGCCACACCGCGGGCCCCGCCGCGATCAGGCTCAGCGCGATCACGATGCCGAAGCCCAGCGCGATCGCGTTCCAGGGCGGGATGATCCGCCACTCCATGCCCATGAGCAGCTTGTAGATCCGCTGCCCCGCGAGCACGCCCTGCAAGCCCATAAGCGAGCCGAGCACGCCGGCCGCGAGCGCGACGACGATCGCTTCAGCAAGCACCAAGCGTGCGATCAGGCCCTTGGTCGCGCCCACCGAGCGGAGCACGCCGAACTCGAACTTCCGCACCTCGATGCCCGCCGCGATCAGGTTCGCCACGCCCAGCGACGCGATCAGCATGCTCGCGATCGCGATGCTGCTCATCGCGAC
>ERZ1740070.60-NODE-60-length-83233-cov-9.791207_pt1 | contig 83233 bp, 68 predicted proteins | sample MGYA00581734_ERZ1740070 | MGnify/ENA primary metagenome ERZ1740070 (study PRJEB43018, sample SAMN04849744) | marine metagenome | isolation source: floating plastic debris | place: Pacific Ocean | collected 2008-09-01 | study: EMG produced TPA metagenomics assembly... | reverse complement strand
CCGCCCGAGCCATCCGGCACGATCTGCTCGGTCTCGTGCCCCTTGCCCGCGATCAGCACCACGTCGTGCTCGCCCGCGTCGCAGATCGCCGAGCGTATCGCCGCCTCGCGATCGGCGTGCACGGCGACTCGATCTCGATCAGCGATGCCCGCGAGCACCTCGTCGATGATCGCTGACGGAGACTCGGTCCGCGGGTTGTCGCTCGTGACGACCACACGGTCCGCGCCGGCCGCGGCTGCTGCGCCCATCCGCGGGCGCTTCGTGCGATCACGATCGCCGCCGCAGCCGAAGACGACCCAAAGCCGGCCCTCGGTCATGACCTCGCGCACCGACGCGAGCACGCGGGCGAGCGCATCGTCGGTATGGGCATAGTCCACGAGCACGCGTGGTTGGCCCGCACCCACCGGCTCGAGCCGACCGGGTGGCGCTCCGACCGACGCGAGCGCTGCCTCGATCGCCGGAGCGTCCAAGTCGGAAGTCATCACGACCGCCGCAACCGCGTGCAAGAGGTTTTCGACGTTGTGCCCGCCCACCAGCGCGACCCTGCCGCGGGCGGCGCCCCAAGGCCCGCGGAGCACGACATCGGTGCCCGATGCATCGGCCGCGACCGTTTCGGCCAAGCACTCGTGGCCGATACCGCACCGGACGACGCGGGCGGCCGTCCGCTTTACCATCCGCGCGTGCCAGGGGTCGTCGGCGTTGACAATGGCGACCGCACCGGCGGGCAGCATCTCGAACAGCCGGGCCTTGGCTGCGGCGTAGTTGTCCATCGTGCCGTGATAGTCCAAGTGATCGCCAGAGAGATTCGTGAACACGCCAGCCGCGAAACGCACACCCGACGCGCGGTGCTGGTCGAGCGCGTGGCTTGAGACCTCGATCGCGGCGTGGCCCAGCTTGTGCTCGGCCATGACCGCGAGTGATCGGCTGAGTTCGATCGCTGGCGCGGTGGTGTGCGACGCGGGCCGTTCGCCCCGGCCGTCGTCGACCATGATGGTGCCCATCAGCCCGCAACGCGTGCCGGCCGCCTGCAGCAACGAACGCATGAGCCACGCGACGGTCGTTTTGCCGTTGGTCCCGGTCACGCCGATGACCGAAACGCGGTCGCTCGGGTTTCCGTAGAACCGCTCGGCGAGCTTTGCGGTCATCAGAGGCACGTCATCGGTGAGCAGCACGACGCTGCGCAGTAGCCCGGCCGGCTGACGCTCGGCAAGGATGGCGACCGCGCCGGCCCGCTCGGCATCGGCGATGAACCGCGTGCCGTCGGCGTGCCGGCCCGCGCGAGCGACGAACAAGCTTCCGGGCATCGCCGATCTGCTGTCCTCGGTCAGATCGCAGATGCGCACGCCGTCGGCATCGCCGCGCGTCACGCGGATGGGCAGGCCTTCGATGAGCTGGGCGAGTTTCATGGGTGGAAAGCGATTGACTCTCTTGCCATCGGCACGCGGGCTACGGCAGGATCAGCATCGCGTCGCCGTACGAGTAGAACCTGTATCCGTCGGCGACCGCGGTGCGATACAGCGAGCACAGCCGGTCGACCGCCGACGCGTCATCGCCGAGCCGAGCCGCGATCATCGCCATCAGTGTCGATCGCGGCAGGTGGAAGTTGGTGAGCATCGCGCCCGTCCACGCCCAGCGATGCCCGGGCGTGATGAGGATGTCGGTCTCTAAGAACTCCGGTCGATCCGGCGCGATTCGGCCGTACGACTCGAGCGCGCGGGCGCTGGTCGTGCCGACGGCGAGCACCGTGCCGCCCGCGCCTGCTGTAGAGCGCACCTCGTCGACCGCGCTGGCACCCATCGAGCACCACTCGCTGTGCATCGGGTGCTGCTCGACCGTGTCGGACTCGACGGGCTTGAAGGTGCCCGGGCCGACGTGCAAGGTCACGTCGGTCCGCGCAACGCCCGCGCTCGTGAGGCGATCGAGCAGCCCGGGCGTGAAGTGCAGGCCCGCGGTGGGCGCGGCGACCGATCGCGCGTCGCCCGACGCGTACACGGTCTGATACCGATCGCGGTCTTCGGCATCGTCGATCGCGAGCTGTTGTTCCTTGCGGGCCGCGAGGATGTAGGGGGGCAGGGGCGTTCGGCCGGTCCGCTCGAGGATCTCCGCGGCGTCGGCGTTCGCGCCGCCGTGGACGCGCACCAGCCACGCACCGGCCGCGTCGCCGCTTGATCGCTCGACCAGCTCGATCCAGATGCCATCGCCCGCGAAACCCGTCGAGTCGAGATCGATCCGCGCACCAGGCCGGAATCGGCGGGCCTTGATCATCGCGATCCAAGTATCCGGTTCAGGGCCCGGCCCCAGGTACAGCCCCTGCACCCGCCCGCCCGAATCGGCGCGGACGCCCTCGAAGCGGGCCGGCAGCACGCGCGTGGTGTTGAAGACCATCCGCACGGGGCCCGTCGTCTCGCGGTGCTCGGCGAGAATCTCGGGAAGCTCGCGCACGACGCGGTGCTCGACGAACGACGCGTCGCCGATGCGCACGACCATCAGCCGCGCCGAGTCACGCGGCTCGGCCGGCCGCGTCGCAATGCTCGATTGCGGAAGGTCGTAGTCCAAGTCGGCGGTGCGCAGCACGGTGGTCTCCGGTCGCCAGCGGTGTTGCGCCAGGGCATCATGCCCGCACAACCCCACCGCGCGGTTGTTGCCGATCGGCGTCGATCAGCATTTCTCGACAGCTCGGCATGATCTTATCGGTCGGACATCGGCGCGATGCGGGCGGCACGGGTCTCGCCTTGATGTCCTTGCGATGTCGGGCTCGATCGCTTCCATCTCGTCGCAGGTTGCCGCGTCGGCCGCGTTCCACCGGCGCGTGGAGCAGGTGTGTCACGAGCCCATGCCCGTGCACCGCTTGCGGACCGGCCGCGACAGCGTCGATCCGACCACAGCCCGGGTCACGTTCGCCGAACGGCTCGAGACCGATAACGCGGCGTATCGCCGTGCCGCTGCTGAGGCCCGCGCCCGCCAGCACGCTGCGGGCGATGTGCCGGCACCCGGCGCCGAGCAACACGCCTCGGCCCGCGCCGCAGCCGCGTCGCTTCGCGTGCCGCTGGGTGTCGCGCTCGGCGATATCCCCGAGGCGCAGTCGATGGCCCAGCCGGCAGCTCGCCAGCCGAAGCAAGCCGCGCGGGTCCAGCCCGTGCCGATCGGCTCGATCATCGACTTGATCGCGTAAGCCACGGCTTGCGACCCACACGGGTACGGCATGTCTTTGTACCGGGGTTGCCCGCGCGGGGAGGCGCGCGGCGGCCCCGGTCATTCGTACGCGGCGATCAACTCCGCACCGGGGTAGAACGTCTGCATCATCTGCTGCCACGTGTCGCCGCGCTCGGCGAACGCCTTCGCGTCGTACTGGCAGAGCCCGACGCCGTGCCCGAAGCCTCGGCCCTCGATCTCGATCGTGCGGCCGCGCAGGCGGTGGACCATGTCGTTGCTGTGCGCACGCCGCTTGGCGCTCGGCCGACCCTGCCGACCAGCGCGGGCGTTCGACGCGACGCGCAGGTTCTCCGCGCCGATCGTGAAGGTCTTGCCCGACGTGTCGCGCACGCGGTACGTGATCGGCCGATCGAGCACGTTGCGCCGCTCGGGCGTGATCGCGGCGATCGTCCGCAGGCCCTTGATCGGATGGCCCGTCTGCGTGCCCCATGCGCGCAGGCGGGTCGCGTATGTGGCTGCATCGCGGCGGACGCTCCAGGTGTAGCGCGGTGCGTCTTGGCAGAGATGCTCGCGCGGATGCGCGTCGAGGGCGGTCGAGCGGTTGTACTCGAAGCCCTTGGTCGTCGGGAAGGTGTCGCGGGCCGATGCATCACGGCCGCCGCAGGTCGAGGAGTAGTACGCGCGGAGCACGCCACCCTCGGGAGCGCGGAGGACCATGCCGCGGGTGGTCGCGACGGCATCGGTGCTCGTTGCGCCGGCGGGTGCTGAGCTGAACGCCTGGTCGGCTGTCGTCGACTCGACATCCCACGCCCGGCCTCGCGATCGGCTGCGGGCTCGCTCGTGCAGCGCGTACGACCGGGCCGCGACCGACTGGGCCTCGTACGCCCCGCTCGGCCATCCTTTATACAGCTCGGCGGCGAGCACCCGTGGGAGGTACCGCTCGATCGGCATCTCGAGCACAACATCGACCGCCGGGGCATCGCCCTCGGTCGCGGGCACGAGCAGCACGCGGGCGGGATAGGCCACGTCGCCGATCCTCACCACGCCATCTGTGCTCTCGATCGCAACCACCGCGTCGCCCGCGACTGCGTCTGCAGCGAACACCGGCTCACCTTGCGCGTCGCCAAGCCGGAGGACGACCCCGGCTGAGGTCGCGACAACATGCACCGGCCCGGCGAGCGTGACGCCAGCAATGCCGGGCGTCCTGATCGTGACTTGCTCGCCCGAGTCGGCCGCTGGATCACTCGCCGAACCGATGGTCATCGGGCCGGTTCGCCGCTTCAGCCGGACTCGCAGGTCGGGCTCGCCGGCGTACACCGAGGGAAATTGGGCTTCCATCTCGGCCTGCGCGGGCGTGAGCGCAGGGGTCGTGTCGACGGTCGCACCCGGGGCCGACGGCCGCACCGGCTGGCAGCTGCTGATCGCCACGAGCAGGAACACAAGCACCAGTGCCGCCACGACCCCAGCCTCGATCCGAACCGTCTTGCTGTGTCGTGCATCCCAGATCCGCAATGCGGCGAGCTCCTTCACCCACAGCACGCGCTCGTCGCCCGTGCTCTTGACCCCCGAGTACGATACCTTCGCATCCGATGACCGCGTCGACCACACCAACCCACGCCCGCACCCGCCGCCCACGCGGACGCGCGGTGCTTGCCCTCACACTGGCAGCAGCCGCGAGCGTGCTGGTCGGGTGCTCGGGCCGAAGCCTGTCCGTGTCGCCCACAGCCCATGTCACGCCGCCCATCGAGATCGACAGCAGCGACCTGACGTACACCTTCGTCATGGATGCCCCAACCGCGGGCTGGACCATGGAGCACGTCGGCACACGCGAGCTCTTCAAGCGGCGCGAGGTCTTCGTGCTGATCCGCGAGCCCAACCCCGTCTTCTTCTACCCGCAGGCGATCGTCAAGCAGCACCTGGGCACCGATGTGCGCACGGACCTGCCCATTGACTTGCACGCGGCGGTCATCCGGCATGACGCGTCGTGGCCGAGCGGTGGGTTTGGATTTGCGGCGACCGACGAGGGCAACCCGAACCGCACCCGCACGCCGAATCGAGCGCTCCCCGCCGCCAGCGACGGCGACACGCCCGACGACAGCAGCAGCGAGTAGCGTCGTGCCAGGCGACTTCGAGACCGACCTGCTGCGTCTGACCCTCACGCCCGGTCTGGGGCCGGTGCTCATCGGGCGATTGCTCGCCGACTTTGGCGGCCCGGATCAGGCGCTCCGCGCGTCACCCTCCCAGCTCGCGCAGGTCCGCGGCATCGGTCGAGCCAAGGCGGCGACGATCGCCGAGGGGCTTGCGGCGTCGCCCGCGGCGCTCGCGGAGGAACTCAAAGAGATCAACGAGCGGGGCGTCACGCTCATCGCCCGCGGGACCGACGCCTACCCCCCACTGCTGGCTGAGATCGACGATGCGCCGCCGATGCTGTATATCCGAGGCTCGCTCGATGCCGCGGGCCCGCACGCGTTCGGCGTTGGCATTGTTGGGTCTCGGCGGTGCACCGCGTACGGCGTCGAGCAGGCCGAGCGGTTTGCCGGAGCACTCGCGGGCGCGGGTGTTGCGGTCGTTTCGGGTGGCGCGCGGGGGATCGATGCGGCGGCCCATCGCGGCGCGTTGCGCGCGCAGGGGCCGACCGTCGCGGTGCTTGGTTGCGGGCTTGCGCGGGACTATCCGCCCGAGCACGCGGGCATGTTCGATGAGATTGCCTTGCGCGGGCGCGAGCATGGCGACGCGGCGGTGGTCAGCGAGCTGCCGATGCGCACGCCGCCCAACGCGGAGAACTTTCCCGCGCGGAACCGGATCATCTCGGGCCTGTCGCTGGGTGTGCTGGTGATCGAGGCGGCGATGCGCTCGGGGGCGCTGATCACCGCACGACTCGCCGCCGAGGAGCACGGGCGCGAGGTCTTCGCGCTGCCGGGCCGGGTCGACTCGGGCGGCTCGGTCGGGTGCCATGAACTCATCAAAGCCGGCGGGGCGTTGCTGGTCACGGAGCCGGGCGACGTCATCGCGGGGACCGAGTCGCACGCCCGGCATGCGCAGGCGGGCACGCACCAGAGCCGATTCGCCGACCCGACCAAGCCACCGGGCGCAGAGGCGACGGCACCCGAGGCGAGTGCGGATCTGTTCACGTCGCTGACCGAGCCGCAACGGCGGATCGTCGGGGTGCTCGTCAGCCCGATGACCCCCGACGAGCTCGCTGACGCTGCCGAGATGGATGTTGCGACGCTGCGGACGGAGCTGACGATGCTCGAAATCGCGGGCCGGGTCCGCCGGGCCGGCACCCGGATCGAGCGGGTATAGGAAAGTTTCTCGAAGCCCGCGTTTCCACCAGGCATCCACGATGAGGTCGCGTGCGTCCGGTAAGAATCGGCCTCGGCTGGCGTGGGACGGGATGCCTGACGCAACCCGCACACAACACGACAATCTGGTTGCGATGCGGTGGATGATTGGCTATCGTGTACCGAACATTTGTGATCGCAATGTTGGGGTTCGGTCGGCTGTGCGGTCGATAGACGGGAACCCTGCGGTCAACCCGCCCGCCAACCGACAGGTTTGGGCAAGACTTGCGAAGGGAACGGCGTGTCGCTCGGAGACTGCGATACGAAGGCTCGGTGGAACCGAACAGCACGCGCGATCGGCCGATGTCGGCTCGCGACGGGCGATGAGTTTCAGCCCCGCGAACGGATGCGCGGGCAAGCGATGGATACCGAGCATGACAGCACCCACCACGCAGTCACGGCAGACCCACCAGCCGAGAGAACCGCGAGAGACATGGACGTCGACCACACAAGTCCGGGCAGCGAACGAGCGGATCGGCTCGGTCCGGAGCGACTCGCCTCGTGCGAATCGCCGGTTGCCGATCAATCGGCAAAGCCCAGCACGCCTAGATGCCGAGGCGGGCAGCGTCTCACCGGCGGGCGCAGCCGTGCCGGGGCGCGACGAGCCCTTGGTTCGCCTCGGTCCGGGTGGGAGTTACTCCTACGACTTCGTGCCCGCGACCACGCAGGGCCGACACACGGGCGAGCTGGTGCTTGCGCGGGCCGAGGACGACTCGCACGCCGCGAGACTGATCGAGGTCTTTCTCCGAGCCGAGCGGACGCTTCGGCACCAACTCGGACTGATGGTCCGGGTGCGGGCAGCCTTGGCGCCGCTGCGCGTCCGCCGACCGATGCGCAGCCAGGGCGAGCACACCGAGTCGATCGTCGAGCTCGCCAGCGCGATGGTGCGCGACCTGTTCGGCCAGCCGATTTCTGGCACGCAGCAGACAGACCCACAACAACCAACCGGCACGATGCGGGTGCGGAAGATTCGGCGCGTGCGCCGGCCTGCCGACCTGCTTGCTCCAACCACCTCGGACCAGCACGAGCTGGCCGAGCCTGCATTGACAGCGAGATCCCACGATGAACCTGACCCCCAAGCAACTGCGAATCCTCCAACTCATCCGGGACTGGCGCGTGCGCCGGGGCTATTCCCCGACGATGCAGGAGCTCGCCGACGAGATCGGCGTGAGCAAGGTCACCGTGTTCGAACACGTGGAAGCGCTCATCAAGAAGGGCGCGCTGATTCGGGAGCCAAACAAGGCACGCTCTTTGTCGATTGCTGATGGCATCGCCGTCCCCGACGAGTCGCGCCCGATGCGGTTCCCGCTGGTGGGCAAGATCGCGGCCGGCTACCCGATCGAGAAGGTCGAGGACCGCGACGAGATCGACCTGACCGACCTCTTCGAGGCGGGCGGCACCGAGGACAACACCACCTTCGCGCTCCAGGTCGAGGGCGACTCGATGCGCGATGAGGGCATCCTCGACGGCGACTTCGTCCTCGTCGAGCGCACGCAAGTGGCGCACAACGGCGACCGCGTTGTCGCCCTCCTGCCCGATGGCCAGACCACGCTCAAGACCTTCTTCAAGGAGACGGACCACATCCGCCTCCAACCCGCGAACCCCGAGTTCGAGCCGATCCGCGTGAAGTACTGCCAGATCCAAGGAATCGTGCGAGGCGTGATCCGGCGGTATTAGTCTTTGTCGGACGGGCGGCGCTTCGCTTCCCGTCCGAGGGCGTCATCTTCGGGCGGCGGGATCTGCGCTTCCTGTCCGAGGAATGTTTCTAGAGACGGCCAAGCGTTTCCGGTGAGCCAGTCCGTCAATTGCTGCGTGTGGTTATCGTCGAACCCGAAGGTGTCGACGTGTCCGTCGAGATACGCCACGCTCAACACGACGTCCATTTGCACGCCGCGGTACGCGGGTGGCCACTCAATCGCGAAGGGCTCGTGAGTGAATGGCTGCCTGACGCTCGGCCCGACGTGGACATACGAGACGCCGAAGGATTCGGCGCGGGTTCCGTGCGCTGGCAGGTTGAGTAGGCCCTCGTCATTCTGCTGTTGGATCGTGTGCCTGGCGAGCTCGACGAAGCGTTCTCGGTTTTCGACGACTTGGGCTACACCGCGCGATCCTTCTACGACGAGAATCACGACAAACGCGCCGAACGCAAGCACCAACACCACGACGAGCACCGCGAAAACAGCAAGCACCTTGAGTGCCAATGACTTTGCTCTGCGACGCTCTTCGACCTGCTCTGACTTCGCTCCAGTCACGAGTTGCCCCTCCGTGTACGCCGTGTGCTCTCGGCAACACACTGCGGCGCACGCTCGCACAGCATTACTTCACTTCTCCATCTGCACCCGAACCGTCTGCACGGCGTTGGCGGGGATCGTCACACTCGCGGTGTGGTCTTGCAGTTCGAGCGTGTAGTCGATGGGCTGCTTGGTGGTGTTGAGCACTTGGATCGCGACGATGCCGTCGGCGTTGAGTGTCGCGCAGGCGTGCAGGGCGTCGGCATCGAGGACGGCGCGGTTGGTGGTGACGCCGAGTGCTCGGTCGCCCGGGCGGATGGTTCGGCTGAACTGGGCGAGCACATGGAAGATGGGCGTTTCGTAGACGAAGCCCGAGTCGGTGTCGATCATGATCGGCGCGCCGCAGAAATTGCCGACGTGGTTGGGGCCGCCTTGGGCGTCGAGGACAACGTTCCAATCGATCCAGCCGGTGACGCCCGCGTCGATGCTGCCGATGATGTTGCGCGCGTAGCGGTGGACGGGGACGTACATCGGATGGTTCGCGCCGCCGCCGGCCCACTCGGCGGTGTAGCCCCAATCGGTTGCGTTGCGATTCCACCAGAACGCGTCGTTGTTGAACCAGTCAGTTTCCTGCCAGCCGTCGCGATCGGCGATGCCGGTGGGCGGCGCCTCGGTGCCGAGATTGTCGATGCAGCCCTCGGTGTGGATGATCGGGAACTGGGGGTAGCGCTCGCGGACGGCTTGGATTTCGCCGGCGAAGACGTCTTCGGTGTGGCCGTACCAGTGGATCGCCATGCCGTAGACGAAGGGTGCGGTGTCGGGATCGCCGAAGATCGCGTCGGCCCAGGTCTGCATGTCGGGGCGGTTCTGGTCGTAGATGAGCACGTTCACATCGCCGTGCCCGCCGCCCTTGAGTGCGGGGCCCATATGCTCTTTGATGAACTGATTCTGTGATTCGGCGGTGAAGTGCATCGACTCCCACGAGCCGCTGTTGCCGTGGGGCTCGTTGACGGGCGTGATGCCCCAGAACTCGACACCTTCGCGGTTGTAGGCATCGAGGTACTCAACCAGGTAGCCCGCGTAGGTCTGCTCGTGCTCGGGCAAGAGCGAGCCGCCTGTGCCCTGCCAGTTGTTCGCGGGCGAGCCGGGCGTGAACCACTCACCCGTGTCCTTCATCCAGGGCGGGGCGGTCCAGGCGGAGGCGATCAGTCGCGGCGGCTCATCGCCCTGCGCACGCTTGATCTCGATGGCCTCTTGGATCATCGGCAGCAGGTCGTAGGTTTCGTCCTTGATGCCTGGGTAGGTCGCGGGATTGAACCCGGCCCGGTCTGGGGCGATGGTGAAGGTTGCGTCGGGGCTGTCCTGGTAGGCGTATCGGCCCTCGACGGAGAAATCGCACGAACCGATGTGCGTGCGGGTGAGCGTGAAGTTGGCACCCTCGACGCCGAAGATCCGCTGCATCACCTCGCGGCGACGCTCGGGCTCCAGATGGGCAAGCACAAAGGCGGACGACTCGGTGAACGACGAGCCGATGCCGTCGATGGTTTGCTGCACGTCGGCCGGATCGATCGCGATGCTCACGCCCGCAGCCGAGCCTGGGCGAAACTCAACGGTCGGAACAGACGCAAGCTTCTGCCCGGCCTCGGACGTGACGGTGATGTCGAGCACGCGCGGCGATGCGGTCGCGGCGCTTGCGAGGGTACCGGCGGCGAGAACAGCGAGGCGTAATGGGCGGACGTTGGTGTGGCTGAGTTGCATACCCGAGCGTATCACGGCGTCCGGACTCAGAACTTGTGCAGCGAGGGCCGGTCTTTGGGCGGCGGGAACTTGCCGATGATGCGGGCGAGGCGGATGTCGTCCTGCTCGGTGATCTTGATGTTCATGCGATCGCCCGGGACTACGAGTACCTCTTCTCCCAAGCGCTCGACGAGTTGCGCGTCGTCGGTGCTCGAGAGATCGGCCTGTTGATACGCGCGGCGGAGCAGATCGGCCCGAAAGACCTGCGGCGTTTGCACGCTGACCAGGTCCGAACGGTCGACCGTTTCGGTGATGGGCTGGACGGTCGGCTTGGTCGCGGCGTCGCCGAGGATTGCCGCGAGCGGGTCGCCCGCGTCGTCGTCACGCGATGGGCCGACGCGCTTGAGAGTGTCGGCGACGGGCGTGCCGGGCACGACGGCCGGGTGACGCTCGGCGGCGTCGAGCAGCCGCTCGATGAGCTGGGGGCTTGTCACGGGGCGGGCCGCGTCGTGCACGGCGATGTGGGTCGCATCGGCGGGAACGTGCTCAAGGGCGGCGGCGACGGTTTCGTAGCGATGCTCCGCGCCGCCGCGGCACGGGGTCGCGCCGAGCAGGCCCAGGCGGTCGCCGTGGCGGAGCATGAAGGCGTCGTAGCGTTCGTCGTCGTGCGGGCCGGCGACGACGATGCTCGTCACGCGGGGCTCGGTGGTGAAGAGCTCGACGGCGCGTTGCAGCACGGGCCTGCCGCCGAGATCCTCATCGAGCTTCGAGCGGGCGTCGGTGAGCAGGTCGGCTTCCCCCGCGAATCGGCGAGATCGGCCGGCGGCACAGACGATAACAGTGAGTTTCATTGGGCGATCGGTCATGGCGCTGGGAGCGTAGCCGCGGGGTGGGTGGCTATGGTCGGCGGTGACCGCTGGCACGTTGGCTCGCGGCACCGGAAGGCAGACACACGCACCTCATGGGATTGGAGTGACCGGGATGATGCAGGACGAAACCGCCGCAGCAGCGGAAGCAGCAGGGACGCCCGAAGAAGCGATCGCGAACAACGAATTCGTCGATGGCGCCATGGGCGCCTTCCATGGGCTCACCGACGGCGACGTCACGACGACCGATCTGGTCGCGCTCTGGTCGGCGATCGGCTGGCCGATCGCGAAGGCACTGCTGCTGATCATCGCGGTGCTGCTGATTGCGGGTTGGGCCAAGGGCATCACGCGGCGTGCGCTCAGCAAGGCTGGGCTCGAGGTCACGCTCTCGCAGTTCCTTTCGAACCTCGTCCGATGGGTTGTGCTGCTTATTGGCGCGGTGACGGTCATGCAGACATTCGGCATCGAGGCGACCAGCTTCGCGGCTGTCATCGCGGCGGTCGGCTTCGCGATCGGCATGGCGCTGTCGGGCACCCTGGGGCACGTCGCCTCGGGCGTGATGCTGTTGATCTTCAGGCCCTTCAAAGTCGGCGATGTGATCCGCGGCGCGGGCGTCTTCGGTACGGTCACGGAGATCGGCCTGTTCACAACCCACATCGACACCTTCGACAAGCGCCGCATCATCGTGCCCAACAGCAAGCTGTTCGACGACACGATCGAGAACGTGACGTTCCATGACGTCCGCCGCGCGGATGTCTCGCTCGGCACGTCGTACGACGCGGATATCGATGAAACGCGGGCGGTGCTCGAGCGCGTCGTGGCGAGTGTCGCTGGCGCAAAGCAGGACCCCGCGCCGCAGGTCTTTCTGGGCGAGCTCGGCGGCTCAAGCATCGACTGGACGCTCCGCGTCTGGGCGCACGCCGACGACTTCTGGACGATGCGCGAGAACCTGATCCGAGATACGAAGAAGGCGCTCGAAGAAGCCAACATCGGCATTCCGTACCCGCAGATGGACGTGCATGTCGACGGCGCGATCCAGCGCTAACACGGCGCCCATGCGACGCTGATTCGCAATTGGCATTCTGAGAAAAGAACAAGGGCCGCCCACGCACTGTGGGCGGCCCTTTGTTATTCGTTCTGATCGAGAGGCAAGTCGGCGGTGGTTAGCCGTCGCCCTTCTTCAGTGCATCGCGGATCTCGGTGAGGAGCTTCTGATCCATCGAGAGCTCGGGCGGCGCGGCCGGGGCTTCCTCTTCCTTCTTCTTCATCGCCTCGGTCGCCTTGTTCATCGCGCGGATGACCATGAAGATCGCGAATGCGATGATGACGAAGTCGAGCACTGCGCTGATGAACGCGCCGTAGTTGATCGCGACCGCCGCGATCTCTTCGCCGGTCTCGGCGTTGACGCTCGCCTGCTGGATGGTGAAGGCGAGCTGCGAGAAATCGACGCCGCCGAGGAGCATGCCGATGGGGGGCATAATCACGTCGGCGACGAGTGACGAGACGATCTTACCGAACGCGCCGCCGATGATGATGCCGACCGCCATGTCGACGACGTTGCCTCGCATCGCGAAGTCTTTGAATTCACCGATGAGACCCATGGGAATGCTCCTCTGACTTTGTCCAGTGTGTGATGAGGTCGCGGGCCGAGTGGTCCGCGGCGTGAGAGAGGCCGCGTGTAACGCATTTGCGACCAGCGGCGAGGATAGCGGTGCAAAGTGTCCGAGAACACCCCGCGACTCGTGCCTGACGAACCAAGGCGAGGGTTGCGGCGTAGAGTGGAGGCCCGCGGGCCGATTTTGCGGGCGCTCTTTGGCACTTCGAGATTTCACGAACACCCACGCGGGATTGCCCGTTGTGGGTGTGATTTGGGGCCGATCGGTTTCGACCGGGCAGGATCGTGTTTCGGAGTGGCGCGTCGAGGGGCGTGCTGGCCTCGTAAAAAGCACGCACCACTTATGACTGCCGAACCGCAGTACGCACTCGCCGCGTAATACACGTAGCGGCTCACTCACCCGACGTCCGATGAGGTGAGTGAGCATGATCATCGGGCTGGCACCTGCGCGGCGCAACCGGGCGTGGGTGTGAGGAGGTTCACCGGGTGCTGGGTTTCGGGATGGCTGTCGCTGGCCGACCCCGACGCCGAGATTTAAATCAGCGACTACACGCGTAGAAGCTGCGGGACCGCTGCCACGGGACGGGGGTTCGATTCCCCCCGGCTCCATTCCAAATCAAGCACGCCGCGACGGGTCACCGTCGCGGCGTGTCTTTGTGCGCCCGATGTGTCCATCGGAGTTGTCTGCCGTGGCGCGTTGTGGATCGTCACACAATGTGATTGACTAGCACGCATGGACCCAGTGCATCTCTATCGGTATCTGGCACTTGCCCGCGAGCGGGTGTTCGGTTGGATCGACGGCATGCCCGATGCGGACTACCGGCGCGAGCACGACATCGGGCTGAGGTCGCTTGCGCGCACGCTCCATCACATCAAGGGCGCGGAGTGGGCGTATGTCGAGCGAATCAGCGGGCGCGGCGGGCCGCTCGGCGAGATCGCGCCGGAGAACAACGCGGATGTCGCCACCGACGACGCGATGGCGTTCGATCAGCTCCGATCGACATGGCGAGCCCAGGCCGAAGCGACGATGCGGACGCTTGAAGCGGTCTCGGACTGGGCCACCCCGGTTGTGCGTGAGACGACGTGGGAGGGGCGACCGTATCGCTACTCGGCGTCGGCGGACGATTTCTTCGCCCAGTTAGTCATGCATGAGGTGCATCACCGTGCGCAGGTGTTGCACATGCTCCGCCGGCTTGGCGTGGATGTTGGGGACGTGGACTACAACGCGCTCATGTGGCCCGAGATCACGCCGAACGAATGATCTTGGCGTCCACGGCAATTCGGTAGTCTGGGGCGATGACCTACACGATCGCTCGCTGTGTGCTGTTCGCAACCACACTGGCGTTGGCCAACGGGTGTGGCGTTGGCGTTCAGCCGCTCATGCCCACGCCCGCGGTGTTCTCCGAGGTCGGCGCGTTGCCACTCGTGGATGTGCCGCCCGAGCGGCGGTGGACGCCCCGGCGCGTCTTCTACGCGACCACGCGGCAGCGCACGAACGATAAGCAGCGTGTTGATTATGGCAATCGCGTCGCCGACCAGGTGTCGATGGGTATGGCGATCGTTGGGTTCGGCGACTACGGCACAACATGGGCCGACCTCGACGTTGCTTCACGCGAGAACCCGCGTGAGCAGGAGCTCGACCTTGAGTTCTCGGGGGTCGTCGAGACCTCGCGTGTTCGGCTCTCGGACATCGGTGATGGAACGAATGAGGCGGATGAGACTGGTTGGCTCCGGCGAGCCTTCAACGAATCGATCGAGGAAACCAAGAGCGGCAGCGTGCTCATCTTTGTGCATGGCGCGAAGGTCAACTTCTACAACGCGTGTGTGTTCGCCGCGCAGCTTGACCACTTCATGGGCCGTGATACAACACCCGTGGCATTCAGTTGGCCGACGCGGCAGAACATCGTTTCATACGGCCTCGGCGGCGATGTGCAGCGCGCCTACGAGGCTGCGCCGGCGCTTGCGATGCTCATCGAGATGATCGCGGAGCGCAGCCCCGCGACGCGCATCGACATCGTGTGCTGGAGCGCTGGGGCCCGCGTGACTTCACGGGCACTCGATGTGCTCGCAGAGCGGACGCCCGGCGAGGCTCGCAAGGATCTTCGGATCGGCACCGTGTACTTCGCGGCGGGCGATGTGCCGCGAAAGGAGTTCATCCCGCTGCTGCCCGACATCCACGACCTCGCCGACCGCGTCGTCGTGAGCGTCTCGTCCAACGACTCGGCACTCCGCGGCGCGAGTGCGTTCATGGGCGGGGGCTTGCGGATCGGGCAAACCGGCGGCACCGTCGACGAGAAAGACTCCGCGATGCTCGCCTCACTCGAGCGGCTTGAGATTGTCAACGTCTCACTCGGCAGCGACGAGCGCGGGTTTGACATCACCGGGCACCGATACTGGTTTGACCACCCGTGGGCGAGCAGCGACCTGGTGGTTGCGGTGTCGGCCGGGCTCGCGGCGGCCGACCGTGGGCTGGTCGCCTCGGACCATCCGTCCATCTGGGCGTTGCCCGCGGACTACCCCGCGCAGCTGCGAGACGACATGGTCCGGCTTGGCCGGGTACGCCCGCCCGGCGAGTGAGATCGTGCGGGCCGCGATGATGGACCGTTGCGACGCGTCTCCAGATCGCATCGGGGATGGCGGCGGCAAATTGGCCCGATTCTGCCCTCGGCATAGAGGACACGTGCATCCAGATACGATACTATTCGGGCGGCTGGCGGCTTCGATCGTCGCTTGAACGGGTCTCCGGAGGGCTCGGCGAGCTGAACGAAGGACGGGCTGGCCTCGCACGACGGAGGATCTCCATGTCCACTGACACCCTCGCCTGCCCCCCCGAAGCCACGAACGCCGAACTGACCGCCTGGGTCGACGAGATGGTCGAACTGCTCAAGCCCGATGACGTCCACTGGTGCGATGGCTCGCAAGCCGAGTACGACCGCCTCTGCGACGAGATGGTCGCCGGCGGCACGTTCATCAAGCTCAACGAGGAGAAGCGGCCCGGCTGCTTCCTGGCGCGAAGCCACCCGAGTGATGTGGCGCGTGTCGAGGACCGCACGTACATCTGCTCGCTCAGCAAGGGCGACGCCGGCCCGACCAACAATTGGATGGCGCCGCGCGAAATGAAGGCGATCCTCGCCAAGAAGTTCGACGGGGCGATGAAGGGCCGCACGCTTTACGTGATCCCCTTCAGCATGGGCCCGGTCGGCTCGCCGATCGCGCACATCGGCATCCAGATCACCGACTCGCCCTACGTCGTGGTGAACATGCGGATCATGACGCGCATGGGCACGCACGTGCTCAAGGCTCTCGGCGACAACGGCGAGTTCATCAAGTGCCTGCACTCGGTGGGCATGCCGCTCGAGCCCGGGCAGGCCGATGTTGCCTGGCCCTGCTCGCCCGATCCGAAGGACAAGTACATCGTTCACTACCCCGAAGAGCGATCGATCTGGTCGTATGGCTCGGGCTACGGCGGCAACGCGCTGCTCGGCAAAAAGTGCTTCGCGCTCCGCATCGCCTCCTCGCTCGCCCGCGAGCAGGGCTGGCTTGCCGAGCACATGCTCATCACGGGCGTGAAGAACCCGCAGGGCGAGAAGACGTACGTCGCCGCGGCCTTCCCGAGCGCATGCGGCAAGACCAATTTCGCGATGCTCGTCCCGCCCAAGGCGTTCCAGGACGACGGCTGGGATGTCACGTGTGTCGGCGATGACATCGCATGGATCAAACCCAACGAGGACGGACAGATCTACGCGATCAACCCCGAGGCCGGCTTCTTCGGCGTCGCGCCCGGCACCAACTACAAGACCAATCCCAGCGCCATGACCTCCATCGAGAAGAACACCATCTTCACGAACGTCGCGCTGACCGACGACGGCGACGTCTGGTGGGAAGGCATGGACGGCGACGCGCCCTCGCACGCGATCGACTGGAAGGGCAACGATTGGACGGCCGCCAGCGAGGACAAGGCCGCGCACCCGAACTCGCGCTTCACCGCGCCGCTCGATCAGTGCCCGTGCGTGGACGACCGCTACGACGACCCGAACGGCGTGCCGATCTCCGCGTTCATCTTCGGAGGCCGGCGCAGCACGACCGTGCCGCTGGTCTACCAGGCGTTCAACTGGTCGTTCGGCGTGTACACCGCGGCGACGATGGGCTCGGAGATGACGGCCGCGGCGTTCGGCAACATCGGCAAGGTTCGCCGCGACCCGCTCGCGATGCTGCCCTTCATCGGCTACCACATGGGCGACTACTTGGGACACTGGCTCGACTTCGGCCGCGGCATCCCGAATCCGCCGCGGATCTTCAGCGTCAACTGGTTCCGCAAGAACGAGAAGGGCGAGTTCCTGTGGCCCGGGTTCGGCGAGAACATGCGCATCCTCAAGTGGATCGTTGGCCGGTCGAAGGGCAAGTCCGCGAGCACCGAGAGCCCGCTGGGCTGGATGCCGCAGTACGACGACATCGACTGGCGTGGGCTCGACTTCAGCCGCGAGCAGTTCGATGAGCTGATGAGCATGGACCGCGATGAGTGGCTTGCCGAGATCGCCTCGCACGACGAACTGTTCTTCAAGCTCTACGACCGCCTGCCCAAGGAGCTCACGTTCATCCGCGAGCTGCTCGTGAGCGGCCTGTGGCGCTCGCCCGAGCATTGGGAGATGAAGGCCGACCCGAGTAAGCACTCGAAGAACCACGGCTAACTCTCGCGCGAAACGCAATCTCAAACCGGCGGACGACGAGCGTCCGCCGGTTTTTCGTGCGCACTTTGGGCGCTCGTCCTGGATCGGGCGCCAACCGACACTTTGATGCGGTATTGGTGAACGCCCGCGCCCAGGGCGGGCGGCTCGGGTAGTGCGGGCGCCATGTCGCCCGGTCGGCCGACGCCGCATGCCCCTGGACGTTGATCGCGCACGCCACAACGCCGAAGTCACTGACGGGCCGGGTTGGCCTGTGGGTTTTCTTCGGAGGTGGGCATGTCGCTGTCGATCCGTTCCAAGCTGTTCCTGACTGTCGGGCTCCTCGCCGCGATGAGCATCGGTGTGCTGCTCGCGGTGTTCTACGTTGTCGACCGCGGCGCCGAGCAAGCGCAGCGCATCAACGTGATCGGCAAGCAGCGCACGCTCACGCAGATGGTTGCCAAGGACCTGCTCGCACTCGAGGTCGCAAGCGACCCAGACCGGGCGGCGTACCGCGGCACGCTGAAGTCAACTGTGTCGCGCTTCGACCAGACGCTGCGCGCGGCACTCGAAGGCGGCGTGATCGTTGAGACCGACGCATCGAAGGTGGAGATGCCCGCGATCGCGAACCCCGCATCGCGACGCGCATTGATAGAGGGGCTCGAGACTTGGGAGCCGCTGCTCGCGTCGCTCGAGCCCGTTCTCTCGGGCGCTGCCGAGCCGGGGTCTGTCGAGTTTTCGCGGGCTGTGAACGCAACACTCAAGGCAAACATGCCGCTGCTGGACTCGATGAACAAGGCAACGGTTGCACTCTCGGCCGGCACGGCCGACGCGTTTGCGCTTCTGAAGGTCGTCAAGATCACCGCTGTGCTGGGCATCATCGTGCTTGGCGTGACGGCGGGCCTGGTCGTGCAGCGGGAGATCGTTCGGCCTATCTCGTTGATCGTGAAGCGGCTCGAGACCATCGCCGAGGTCGACGGCGATCTGACCGCGCGCCTACCCGACACGCGGCACGACGAGCTTGGCGCACTCGGATCGGCGTTCAACCTGTTCCTGGGCAAGGTGCACGACTTGGTCGTGGCCGTGTCGGACGTCTCGCACAAGATCGGCGGCGCGTCGGGCGACGTGGCCGAGGGCATGCAGGCACTCGCGGCGGTGAGCGACGAGCAGAACGAGCAACTCGAGCGGGCGAGCGCAGCGGTCACCGAGTCGGCGGCGAGCATCCAAGAGGTGAGCCAGAAGACCGATCAAGCCGCGGAAACCGCGGGCGACAACGGCAAGATCGCCCGCGAGAGCGGCGCGAGCTTCGATGAAACGATCGACGACATGCGATCGATCAGCACCACCGTCGACGAGATGTCTGTCGTGATCGAGGCGCTCGGCGACCGGAGCGAGCAGATCGGCAGCATCGTGACGGTCATCAACGACATCGCCGACCAGACGAACCTGCTCGCGCTCAATGCGGCGATCGAGGCTGCGCGGGCGGGCGAGCACGGGCGGGGCTTCGCGGTGGTCGCCGACGAGGTGCGCAAGCTCGCCGAGCGCACAACGGAGGCGACCGACGAGATCGCAAAGTCCATCGGCAGCATCCGCGACGAGGCGACCCGCGCCCAAGAGCGCATGTCGGCGAGCACCGAGCGGGTGCGCGCGGGTGTGGAGCGGGCGAGCGCTGCTCGCGAGCGCAGCACGCAGGCCGTGTCGGGCGCGGAAGGCCTCGCAACGGCAATCTACGACATCGCCAAAGCGAGTGAGGAGCAGGCGGTCGCGGCCGAGGAGATCAGCCAGGTTATCCAGCGCGTCTCGAACGACTCTGTGCGCGCCGGCGACAACCTCCGCGCCGGCGAGAACGCGATCGGCCGACTCACCGAGAAGTCCGACCAGCTCCGTGGTTTGGTCGGCCGGTTCAACTTCCGCGGCAGGGATCCCCGACTGGGCGAGAGCGACCCGCCGCCCGGCATGGAGAACCGGAGACGCGACCCGCGCGACGCGGCCCGCGAGTTCGTCGACTCGGTGCGCGGGAACCCGCACAGCTAATGCAGTTCAACGCAAAGAGCCCCGCCGAGATGGCGGGGCTCTTACGGTTTGCCGAGTTGTTGCCGAGCGGATCAAGCCCGACGGCAGCGCGCGACGGGCATGACGCCCGCGAGCAGCAGCGCCGCGGTCGCGGGCGCTGGGATGTACGTGATGCTCAGTGTGGGAAGCGTGACACCCGTGAAGGTCGTCTCGAGGCTGTGCACTGAAAACGTTACGAAGTTGACGGTTTGCGAGCGGAGCGTGAGCAAGCCCGATCCATCGACCGCGGCCTGAAGATCGGCGATGCTGTCCAGCGCGATCGAGAGATCGGTGCCGTTGGGCGTGCCGACCAAGCCGGACTCGACACGGGCGATGTTGCCGGTGGTGTTGCCTTGGTAGTCGGCCTCGGTGATGACGCCGTCGCCGGCGTAGGTCACGAAGGTGATGTCTCGCGGGTTGTTGCCCACGTTGCTCACGATGAGCCGCGTTGTGACGTTGAAGCTCGCGCCGGTGATGATCGCGTCGGCCGGGAGGCTCGACAGGTCGAACTCGTACACGGCGTTGCGGACGTTATTGCCGCCCGATCGGCTGGTGCGATTCGACTCGTTGTCCTGGATGGAAATGCCGAGCACGCCCGAAGACTGCACCGCGCCGTCGACGGTGGGCATGAGGTCGGTGGTGATGCTGGCGCTGGCGACCGATCCGGCGAGCGACGACGCCGCGATGAGCGCGGCTGGAACACAAGTACGGAGCATGGAACCCTCTCTTTCTCGTTTGGCTTTCTTTTACCAAGGCAATCATGCCGCGACTTCCCGGCATTTCCAACGACATTGGCACGCTGACGACGCACTCGAGCGATATGTCTGGGCATCGACGCCGCCCGACGGCCCTTCGGTCACGAAAACGCGCGGGTTATCAGACGTCGTTGCGGGCGATCATGACTCGGCGCGGGAGCATGCGGTGACCGCTCGGCTCGCGTCGAAACCATCGAACAAAGCTGCGCGGTCGATCTCGCGGGCAAGGCGCTGGAGGTACTCGCCGCGGGGAATCTCGACGACACCGAACCGCTCGGTGTGTGGGTTGGCGAATTGCAGATCCAGCAGCCCGAAGCCCATCGCGCGCAGGTGGACGACCAGGTGTACGAGGCAGACGCTCGACGCGTCTCGCGCGCCGGTCTCGAAGGCGGTGAACATGCTCTCGGCCGCGAAGAGCCCGCCGACGCACACGCCGAATAGGCCGCCCGCGAGCGTGCGCTGGCCATCGAACTCGAGATATGCCTCGATGCTCTCAAGCCGACCCGCCGCGTGCAGCGACTCGTAGAGCCCGAGCATTCGGCTGTCGATCCACGTGTCATCGCGTCCGGGGCGTGTGCGGGCGCACTCGACGACCACGGCCATCGGGTCGCGGCTGGCGACGATCTCGAATCGCTGGCGGCGGACGGTGCGGGCGAGAGATCGCGAGACACGGAGGCCGCCGGTCGGCGCGTCGCCCTCGAGCGGGATGATTGCGCGTGGGTCGGGGTTCCAGATCTCGACATCGGTGCCCTCGGGGCCGGCCATGGGAAACCAACCCCGCCGGTAGAGCTCGAGGATCTCGGTTGGATCGAGTGTCGCCACGGAGTGAGTATCTACGCCAGAGCGGGGCCACAACGCCAGCACGCACCAACAAAGCTCGCACGTTCGGCACATGCTTGGTCGCCACGGCCGGCGCTGATAGGCTTATGTGAAACCGCCTCCGATTGAATCCCAAGAAGGCTGCTGGGCTGCACATGCGGTCCACAGAGGGGCCTCGCAAATGAACACGATCAACGAACTGCTGACGGATGAGGACACGCTGCTGTTCATCATTCTCGGAACGGTGGGCATGACCGCGATCATCGGCGGCATCATCACATCGATCGTCAAGAGCGGGCACCGCGAGCGCACACGCCGTGAGATCGCGGCCTACATCGCCGAGGGCTCGATGACGCCCGAGCAGGGCGAAAAAGTCATCCGCGCGAAGTTTCGCGACGACTAGAACCAACCGGAGAAGACTATGGACCCTTCCTACCTCATCCCCGTGACCGGCATCATCGGCGGCTGCAGCGTCGCGATCATCGCGATCATGTTCGGCGGTCTCAAGAGCATCAGCCGAACGCGTGCGATCGAGGACTCGCGCCGAGAAATCGCGGCATATGTCGCCGAGGGCTCCATGAGCCCGGACGAGGCCGAGAAACTGCTCGATGCCGGACCGAAGCACTCGAGCTGCGGCCGCGACTAAGACCAACGTCCCGTCGCAAGGACGACCGCACACCACAGCTCCGGGTTTAGAGGTCCTCGATCCCACGCTCGGCCTCAAGCACGAGCGCGAGCAGACGCAACGGCTCGGCCACCGACCACGCCTGGGCCATGCACCCATCGGCGCGACGCGGCTCGTCCGCATCAAAGACCTCGGCGATGGAGCCGATCGTGTTGCTGTCGATCAACCCGATCCACGGCTCGAGCAACGCACGAGCCTCGGCGCACGCGGCGGGCGAGAACGCACCCGCGCGGAGTACGCCCTCGATATACGCGCCCTTGAGCCAGGGCCAGACCGTGCCGTTGTGGTACGCCGCGTCGCGATCAAAGAGCGGCCCCTCGAAGCGCGGGCGATAGCTCGCGTCGCCCGGTGCGAGCGTGCGCAGCCCTTCGGGCGCGAGCAACTCGCGGCGAACTGTCGAGAGCACGGCCTTGCGCTGCGCAGCGTCGAGCGGGCCGAATTTGAGGCTCGCCGCGAAGACCATGTTGGGCCTGATCTCGGGGCTCGGTTTCCAAGTGCCATCCGCGGCGGGCTCGAGGCGGTCGAAGCACGTCTCGCGCCTCGCGTCCCAGAGGTGCTTCTGGAATCCCTCGGCGGCGCTGGCGGCGGTGCGAGAGAAGTGGGCCGCTTGCAGCGCGTCGGTGTCGAGCATGACCGACGAGAGCGCGCGTAGCCCATGGATCCAGAGCGCGTTGATCTCGACCGCCTTGCCGTGCCGGGGCGTGAACGTGACGCCATCGCGGCGCGCGTCCATCCATGTGAGCTGCGTCGCGGCATCGCCCGCGCTGACGAGGTTGTCGGCCGGGTCAACGCCGATGTTGTAATCCGTGCCGCGGGTGTAGGCGTCGACCACATCGAGGCACGCGTCTTGCAGGTGCTTGGCGAAGCCCTCGCGATCGCGTGTCCAGCTGACGTACGAGGCGCAGGCGTGGAGGAACCAGAGGGAGGCGTCGACGGTGTTGTAGTGCGGGTCGCCGCCGTAGTCGTCGAAGCGGTTGGGGATGATGCCGCGACGGCGGTGCGCAGCGAAGGTCGACAGGACGTTCAGCGCCTCATCGAATCGGCCGGTGCACAAGAGCAAGCCGGGCAGGCAGATCATCGTGTCCCGGCCCCAGTCGCTGAACCACGGGTAGCCCGCGATGATGCTGGTGCCGGGCTTGTCTCCCCCACTGCGACGCACGACGAAGTCGTCGCCCGCAGCAACCAGGCGGGCAAGGTCACGGCGGTCGGCGTCGGCGAGCGGCTTGCCGCCCGACAGCAGCGCGGTGGCGGAGCCGAGCACGCCGTTCATTCGCGCTTCGGATGCTTCGAGCGCCGCGTCGCCCGACGTTGCCGGCTCGGCATCCATCGAGGCGAAGAGCGTGGCTGTGCCGCGACCGCTCGGCAGATCGCGCGCGAAGACGCCGGGCGTGTAGAGGTCCTCGGCCGAGTCTTGCCCGCGCTTTGCCTCCCAGAGGTACTCAAAGCCGAGCCACCAGCCCGGCTCTTCGGTGAACGCGAGGTCGGGGGCGGTCAGGTGGACGCCGTGCTTGCGGGTCGCGACGAGCACGCCGTCCATGACGGAGCGAACGGTCGGATCGTCGATGCCCCGCTCGCTCGCGTCATCACGCTCCGCGGACGTCGGGAGTGCGGAGGTCTCGGACTCGGGGGCGTTGAGCCCATGAAAATCGCGGAGGCCGACGAGCGGGCGGAGTTCGATGCGTGCCGCGTCGCCGCCCGCGTCGATCTCGTAGCGCAGCTCGCAGGCGTTGCGGTCGCGTGTGAGCACGAGCCGCTTGCGGACGATTGCGCCGTCGTGCTCGAACGTCCACTCGGCCCAGGAGGGCCCGCGCTCGAAGCGCGTGAGCATGGGGTGGTGGCCGGCCCGGAGCTCGCGCTCGGTGAAGTGGTACACGCCCAGGTGCACGCGCTCCTCGCCCGATGGCCCGGGCCGACCGGGGCGGAGCACGAGGGTCTCGGCGACGGCCGAGAGCGCGACGACGCGATCGACGGGTGGCCGCTCGGCCCCGATCAAGAGGGCGTGGTATCGGCGGGTGGGGATGCCGCTGGCGGTGCCCATCGCGAAGCCGCCGAGGCCGTTGGTGATGACCCACTCGCTGTGGAGCCCATGGTCTTTGAGCGCTTCGCCCTCTCGGATGTAGGTCGTTGGGGGCGTGGCGTGGGACGGAGCGTCGGTCGCGGCGGTGGTCAAGGGGTGGGCTCCGGCTGGTCGCGTGGGAAGTGTCGCGTGGGAATTTGGGCTCAGAATGATCGGCGTGGCGTGCGCACAGGCACGGTCGCGCGTGATCTTTACCAGCGTAGTGTGCGCGATGCCTTGACGGGTCGGGGGGTGGTGGCGACACTCATCCATGGAAGCCCACGCCAACACCGCGACAAACTCCGCCGCCAACCAGAGCACCGCGAATGCCATACCTGGCCGGCACGACCCGGCCTCGTCGGCGGTCGATCACCGGATCCAGTCGGGCTTCGAGCGGATCGCCCAGGAGGGCATCACGTTCGACGACGTGCTGCTGATCCCCGCGAGCTCGCAGGTCGTCCCCGCCGAGGCCGACACGACCACGCGCCTCACGCCCCGCGTCTCGCTCAACGTGCCGTTTCTCTCGGCGCCGATGGACACCGTCACCGAATCGGCCCTCGCGATCGCGCTGGCGCTCCAGGGCGGTATCGGGATCATCCACAAGAACCTCTCGGTCGAGGCCCAGGCCCGCGAGGTGGGCAAGGTCAAGCGGTCGGCCAACGGCGTGATCTCCGACCCGATCACCCTCGGGCCCGACGACACGGTCGGCCGGGCCCGCTCGCTCATGCGCCAGCACAATGTCTCGGGGTTTCCCGTCACCGAGACGGGCAGCGTCGACGTCCGCAGCTCGCGCGGCGGCACGCTCGTGGGCATCCTCACGCGACGCGATCTGAAATTCGCGAGCGATGAGACCACGCCCATCCGCGAGCTGATGACCGACACGGGGCTCATCACCGCGCCCGAGGGCACCACGCTCGATGAGGCCGAGGTCGTGCTCAACAAGAACAAGGTCGAGAAGCTCCTGCTCGTTGATGCGAACTTCGGGCTTAAGGGCCTCGTGACGATGCGCGACATCGAGCGGCAGAGCCAGTACCCCAACGCGGCGACCGACGAGCGCGGCCGACTGCTCTGCGGCGCCGCGGTGGGCGTGCACCAGCACGACCGCGTCGAGGCGCTCATCGCGGCCGAGGTCGACGTGATCATCGTCGACACCGCGCACGGGCACTCCCAGAACGTCATCGATACCGTCAAGGCGATCAAGGCGAAGCACGACATCGACGTGATCGCGGGCAACGTCGCGACGGCCGATGGCGCGGCCGATCTGGTCGCGGCCGGTGCCGATGCGGTGAAGGTGGGCATCGGGCCCGGGTCGATCTGCACGACGCGGGTGGTCACGGGCGTGGGCATGCCGCAGGTCACGGCGATCTTCAACGCGCTCGAGGGCGTGGCCCGCGCGGGCAAGCCCGTGCCGGTGATCGCCGACGGCGGCATCCGCCACTCGGGCGATATCTCCAAGGCGATCGCCGCTGGCGCGAGCGCCGTGATGATGGGCTCGATGTTCGCGGGGCTCGACGAGAGCCCGGGCGAGCTCGTGCTGTCCGGCGGCCGCCGCTTCAAGAGCTACCGGGGCATGGGCTCGGAGGGCGCGATGAACGACGGCTCGGCCGACCGCTACGCCCAGGCCGAGAAGTACGACAAGCGGGGCAAGCCCATGGCAAAGTTCGTGCCCGAGGGCGTCGAGGGGCTGGTCGCCTATCGCGGCTCGCTGGCGGACTTCGTCTACCAGATGGGGGGCGGCCTGCGGGCGGCGATGGGCTACACCGGCTCGCGGACGCTCGTCGAACTCCGCACCCAGGCCCGGTTCGTGCGTGTCAGCGGCGCAACATTGGTTGAAAACCACCCGCACGACATTCGCATTACCAAAGAAGCGCCGAATTACTCTGTCGAGACCAGAGGCGAGTAAGCAATAATCAACCGCTCGCGGGCCGAGACCCGCAGCGCTCGCACACACGGGAGATTTTTCCATGCTCCGATCGTCCAACCCGGCCCTGTCGCAGCTCGAGACCTTCGAGCGGCCCACGGCCTACGGCAACCTCGAGAAGGCCGACGCGATGCCACGCACCATGACGGTGCAGGGCGTGGTGAACCTGTCGTTCGTCCTGCTGGGCCTTTGCGCCGCAACGGCCGTGGCAGCGTGGTCGCTGGTCTCGGCCGGCACGGTTCCCGCCGGGCCCGTGATGATCGGCGGCGCCCTCGGCGGGTTCGCTATCGCGCTCGTCACGATCTTCAAGCCGAACATCGCCCGCTTCACCGCGATCCCCTACGCCCTGCTCGAGGGCGCATTCTTGGGCGCTGTGTCGCTCGTCGTCGCCCAAAACCTCGACGCCCAGTTCGCCGAGGCGGGCGTGGGCACGAACGTTGTCTTTCAGGCGATCGTGCTGACCTTCGGCGTCTTTGGCGCGATGCTCATCGCGTACACAACGCGGGTGATCCGCGTCGGCTCGATGTTCCGCAAGGCGATGGTCATCGCCATCGGCGGCTACTTCCTCTTCTTCATCATCAGCCTCGTGATGAGCTTCTTCTTCAAGCAGGGCGCTCTCATCTCGATGTTCGACTTCAACAACGGCTCGCCGATCTCCATCGGCTTCTCGCTGCTGGTCGTCGGCCTCGCGTCCTTCAGCCTGCTGCTGGACTTCGACCGCATCGAGCGCGGCGCAGAGGCGGGCCTGCCCAAGCACATGGAGTGGTTCTGCGCGTTCAGCCTGCTCGTGACGCTGGTCTGGCTCTACTTCGAGATCCTGCGCCTGCTCAGCAAGCTCCGCAGCAGCGACTGAGAAGACTCAATCTGTGCAACGCGAACGACGCCCCGCTCCTGTGAGCGGGGCGTTTCGCGTTGGAATCTACGGCAAGCGTGTGGCCCGGCTCGATGCCTTGGTGCCTCGTGCCTCGATGCCCTCCTACAAGTTAAAGAGGAAGTGGCACACGTCCGCGTCGTGCATCACATAGCCCTTGCCCTCGGTCCGCATCTTCCCCGCGTCGCGGATCGCCTTCTCGCTCTTGTACTCCTCGAGATCCGCGACCGCGTAAATCTCCGCGCGGATGAAGCCCTTCTCGAAGTCGGTATGGATCACGCCCGCGGCCTGGGGCGCGGTCGCACCGACCGGGATCGTCCACGCCCGCACTTCCTTCTCGCCCGCGGTGTAGTACGACTGCAAGCCGAGCAGGCTGTAGGCGGTGCGGGCGAGCTTGCCCAGCGCCGGCTCTTCCATGCCCATCGATTCGAGCATCTCGGCCTTTTCATCTTCGTCGAGCTCGGACAGCTCGCTCTCGATCTTCGCGCACACAGGCACGACCCCCGAGCCCTCGGCCTCGGCGTGGGCACGCACCTTCTGGCACTCGGCGGACTCGCCGTTGGGGTCGTCCTCGTCGACGTTCATGACGTAGAGGATCGGCTTGGCCGTGATAAGCCCGAGGCCGCGCAGCGCCCGCGCTTCCTCGCGATCGCTGAACTCGAGCGTGCGGAGGGGCATCTCGGCCTCGATCGCTTCGGCGACGGCTTTGAGCACTTTCAGTCGCGCGAGTGCCTCGGGGGTCTTGGTCCGTGCGTTGCGCTCGGCCTTGGGCAGCGCGGTCTCGACGACCTGCATGTCGGCGAGCAGCAACTCGTTGGCGATGGTGTTGATGTCGCGCATCGGGTCGACCGAGCCGTCGACGTGCGTGATGTCCTCGCCGCCGGGCGCGCTGGTGAAGCAGCGGACGACCTGCAGGATCGCGTCGACCTCGCGGATGTGGCTGAGAAACTTGTTGCCCAGCCCCTCGCCCTCGCTCGCGCCCTTGACGATGCCCGCGATGTCGACCAAGCGCAGCGACGCGGGGATGACCTTCTGCGTCTTGATGAAGCTCTGGATCGTGTGCAGGCGTGGGTCGGGAATGGGCACGACGCCGACGTTGGGCTCGATCGTGGCGAAGGGGTAGTTGGCCGAGAGCGCACCCGCGGCGGTGAGTGCGTTGAAGAGCGTGCTCTTGCCCACGTTGGGCAGTCCGACGATGCCGGCTTCCATGGCGAGATTCCTGTCGATCGGGCGCGGTGCGCCGGCGGGAGTTACTGGACGAACAGCGGGGCTTCTCGGACTCGGAGTCGCCCTATTTCGAGACCGCCGGGCACACGGCGTTCTGTGCGGGAGCGGATGGTAGGTATCCTGCGAGGTCGTGCCCGACGACCCGAGCAACCCGGATCACCCCCTCCGCGGCGACGAGGACAACACCCTCGCCGAGCCCGCCGGCGACGGTGCCAATCCTGCCAGCGGCCCTGGTGGCGGTGGCCTCTTTGAAGACATCGAAGAACTCGGCGACACCGTCGAGGACGTGCCCGACCGGCCCGCGGGCAAGCCCCGCAGCGGCACGTCGCCGCCGACGGACGTGCCGGGCACAGACAGCGACGATATCTTCGCCGGCGGCCAACACCCCGACCGCATCGGCCCCTTCCGCATCCGAGGCGTGCTCGGGCAGGGCGGCATGGGCGTGGTCTACCGGGCCGAGCAGGACAGCCCGCGCCGCGAGGTCGCGCTCAAGGTCGTTCGCCCCGGCTACGCGACGCCAGAGATCATGCGGCGCTTCGCGCACGAGTCGCAGATCCTCGGCAAGCTCCAGCACCCCGGCATCGCCCAGGTCTATCAGGCGGGCACGGCCGACACGGGCGCGGGGCCTCAGCCCTTCTTCGCGATGGAGCTGGTGCACGGCCCGACGCTCTCGGCCTACATCGAACAAGAGTCGCCCTCCCTGCGCGCACGGCTCGAGCTGATGGTCCAGATCTGCGACGCGGTGCAGCACGCGCACACCAAGGGCGTGATCCACCGCGATCTCAAGCCTGCCAACGTGATCGTGACCAACCCCGCGGGCGATCAGAGCGGTGCCCGGCAACCGAAGATCCTCGACTTTGGCGTGGCTCGCGCGACCGATGCCGACATCCAATCCGCAACCATCCAGACGACGGCCGGCCAGCTGGTTGGCACGGTGCCGTACATGTCGCCCGAGCAGGTCGCTGCCGACCCGGAGGCGCTCGACACGCGGTCGGACGTCTACGCCCTGGGCGTGATGCTCTTTGAGGTGCTCTCGGGTGAGCTGCCGCACGACCTGCGACGTGTCGGCATCGCCGAGGCGGCGCGCATCATCGGGCAGGTCGAGCCGACCAAGCTCGGCACGCACGGCACGACGCTGCGCGGGGATCTCGAGACCATCGCGGCCAAGACGCTCGAGAAAGAACCCGACCGGCGGTACCAGTCCGCCGCGGAGCTCGGCGAAGAGCTGGGGCGCTACCTGCGAGACGAGCCGATCGAGGCGCGGCGGGCGTCGACGGTCTACCAGCTTCGGAAGTTCGCCCGACGCAATCGCTCGCTCGTCGCGGCCGGCGCTGTTGCAGCTGGCGTGCTCGCGCTGGGTGTCGCGGGCACCGCGTGGCAGGCGATCGACGCGAGCCGGCAGGCGGTCGCGGCTCAGCAGGCCGAGGCGAAGGCTGTGGCGATCAATGAATTCCTGGTCAAGGAGCTTCTGGGCGCTGCGAACCCGGCCGTGGCGCAGGGCGAGGACGTCACGGTGCTCGAGCTGTTCAGGACAGCCTCGGAGCGCGTCGGCACCGCGCTTGCCGATGAGCCTGAGCTCGAGATGACCGTGCGAGGCGTGCTGGGCGAGGTGCTTGTGAACCTCGCCGACGGACCCGGCGCGCAGCGCGAGTTCGACCGCGTCGCGGAGCTGACCGCCATCCACCTCGGCCCGACCCACGAGGAAACGCTCGCGGCCCAGCACGCCCTTGCCGACCTCGATGCGCGAATGGGCCGCCTCGCCGATGCGCGCGCCAGGATCGACGATGTTCTGCCGCGAATGCGCGAGCACCTGGGGCCCGACCACATCGAGACGCTCAAGGCCGAGGGGTCGCTCGGGCGGGTCATGCTCGAAATGGGCGACCTCGCGGGCGCCGAGGAGATCCTCCGGCGGTCGGCCGAGGCGATCGAGGCCAAGCTCGGGCCTGACGACATCCAGACGATGACAACCTGGAACAACCTCGCGACGGCGCTGAAGGACCTGCGCCGGTTCGACGAGGCCGAGGCCGTCGACCGCGACCTGCTCGAGCGGCGAACGCGTGTGTTCGGGGCGCTGCATCCCGACACGCTCACGTCGATGAACAACCGGGCGGCGTTGCTGCAACTCATGGCCCGGACCGAGGAAGCGACGGCGCTGTTCGAGCAGACACTCGAGGGCCGGCGCGCGGTGCTGGGCACATCGCACCCCTCGACGCTGACCACCATGAACAACATGGCCGACGCGGCGATCCGTGCCGGTGACTTCGAGCGCGCCGAGGCGCTGCTTTCGGAGGCGATCGAGGGGCTCACAGCGGCCTACGGCCCGCGACATCCCACGCTGCTGACCGCCCAGAACAATCTCGCGTACGTCTTCGAGGAGACGGACCGCGACGAGCTCGCCGAGCCGCTCTATCGCAACGTGCTCGCAACGCGCCTCGAGGTGCTGGGGCCTACGCGGCCCGAGACGCTGTCGGGCGCGAACAACCTCGGCATGCTGCTGCAGCGCACGGGCCGGCTCGAGGAGGCTGCGGAGTATCTGAGCAACGCCGCGCGCGGCTCGGCCGAGGTCTTGGGTGAGGACCACTTCTACACCGCGATCTTCGAGAACAACTACGGCGACTGCCTGACCGACCTCGGCCGATACGACGAGGCGATCGAGCTGATCACGCGATCGGGCGCGGTGCTCGCAGCAACGCTCGGCGAGGACCACGAGCGCAGCACACGATCACGCGCTCGGCTTGCTCGCGCCGAAGCGGGCCGATCGGCGCAGTAGTGCTGCCCGCAGCCTGACAAAGTCTTACACCAAGACCACATGACAACGCCCCGCTCAGGCGAGCGGGGCGATGCGATTGATGGAGCTGACATGGCGAGGTCGCGAGCGGCTTTTACGGGCAGCCGGCCGACCAGAGGCCGAGATAGAACGAGAAGTCCGAGAGCGTGACGGCGCCGTCGGGGATGCCGTTGGCGGTGCCGTCGGTGGTGACATCGGCGGCTGGGTTGGAGGCCGACCAAAGGCTCAGGTAGAAGGAAAAGTCCGAGAGCGTGACGCTGCCATCGGGAATGCCATTGGACGAGCCGTCGGTGGTGAGGTCGGCGAAGCAGAGGCCGACGAAGTTGGTTCCGTCGTCGAGGTTGATCCAACCGACGTTCTCGCCCCAGGCGTACCCGCGGAAGCGCTGGGCGCTTGAGTCGTACCGGGCTTGCTGGTTGAAGCCGGTGAGGGTCGGGCGGGTGTCGAAGTTGATCCAGCCGATGTTCTCGCCCCAGGCGAAGCCGAAGAGGTCGCCGTTGGGGGCGATGTTGACGCCGTAGTTGGTGTTTGAGGTATTGGCGTAGTTGCCGCCGAGGGGCAGGCCGCCGTTGCCGACGTTGATCCAGCCGACGTTTTCGCCCCAGATGAAGCCTTCGAGGAACGAGCCGCTGAGACGAACGCCGTCGGCGCGATTATTGGCGTCGGCGAAGTTCAGCCAGCCGATGTTCTCGCCCCATGCGAAGCGCTTGTTGCCGTTGATGTTGCTTTGGGCGTGGGCTGCAGCCGTTGTCGCGGCGGCGATCAGCAGGGCGGCAAGGCGGGTCTTGGTCGTCGTCATTCGGGGCGCTCCTATCTCGTGCTGCTCGAAGCGTCGCGCGATCGGCGTCCTCCGCCGATGCCCGCGATGCCCTCTCTCTTGCAGCGGTCCCAGCGTAACGCCTCTGCGGGCAACCACCAACCGAAGATTCGATGATGCGGACACGCGTCGTGCAGCCGCCAACACCCGGCGCGTAGACTCGACGCATGCTGATGCGCCCGTAGCTCAGCTGGACAGAGCAGCGGTTTCCTTCGAAAGAGGGACCCGGCTTCGCGAGGAGCCGTGGAAACACCGGGTGAATTCGGGGAAGCCCCTATGCCCTCAATGCCTGTATGGGCACCTTGGGAAACTGGGTAATCCCGAGCCGAGCCGTCGGCGGGGCCGGGCGAGCGATCGCCTGTCGCCGGCGGAAGGTGTAGAGACCAGCGGGTGAGCCGCCCCGGCAATACCCCCGTCCCCCGTGGGTCCGAGCCCCACGACGGGAGCGCCCGGCACCCCCCACTTCCGCCCTTGGGCGGCTGACGGGGGGTGATGAGATGGTCCGACCCGCCCCGAAACGGGCGGCCGCGTCGAAACCGCAGGTCGGAGGTTCGAGTCCTCTCGGGCGTGCTTTCTTGGCTCGCGAGCCCCCTCCCCCGCGTTTCGCGGGAGCAACGGCTCGCGGGGCTGGTGTTGATTCAACGCCACGTTTCCGATCGGCTGGACCAGCCGAGGTCGCCCGGAGGGCGACTGGGGGCGTGTGATCGGGCCCTGCCCCGCCGGGCACGGCTGTTGCCTCGGAGGAGTGCAATGCTCACCAACGCAATTGTGCTATCAACCAGTCTGACCGCCGCCCTGGCGTCATCCGCGCTCGCCTCGAACCCGGTGCCCACCGCCCCCGGTGGCGGCGGATCGGCCGAGCTCGTGTTCGCGGGTGCGCCGGTCGTCGCGGTCGCGTCGGCCCGCGAGTCGGCGACGGGGTGGGCGCCGGCTGGCGGCCCGACGCTGCAGTACGTCGCGGGCGCGGAGCTCTACCGCAACGACGCGGCATTGGCAGTGCGAGGGCCCGCTCGGGCGATCACCGCGGGGGACACCTGGCCCACCCCCGCGCCGCCCTCGATCGAGGACTACCGCAGGCTCGCGATCTCGACCTCGCCCAACTCGATCCTTGTGTATCAGCCGGGGTCGCAGGCACGCACCGACTTTTTCCGGCAGCAGCGGCTCGACCGGCCTCGCGTGTTCATCACCGGCTCGCACGGCTACCGCGGCAGCCACCGCCGGCCCAGCGGCAACGCGTGGAGCAACCGGCCGCGCTGAGTCGACCTGTTGACTGGGACTGTTGGCGCGTGCAAAAAAATCGACGCCCACACGCTGAGGCGGCGTGCGGGCGTCGAAGGTGGTGGCGTGATGGGTGCTGTCAGGCCGGAGAGACTCAGTCGTAGAGGGCGGCCGTGGGCGGCAGCTCGATCGAGCGGAGGTCCAGGGTCGTCTCGATGCGGAAGTTGGACTGGGTCGTGTGCCGCTCGGCGAAGAAGAACTTCAGCGTGTAGCGCTGGCCGTTCTCGAGCCACGCGAGGCGGTCGAGGTCGATCGTCTGCTCGGTGGCGCCGTGGACGCCGCCGATGTCGATGACGAGCTTGTTGTCGACGTAGACCCAGACGTCGTCGTCACCGATGAAGCGGAAGACCTGGCTCTCGCCCTCGCGGTACGTGAACTCGGTCTCAAGCTCGAAGGTGAAGTGGAAGTTCTTGCCGGTCGACTGGTAATCACCGTAGAGATCGCCGTTGATCGGGAAGAATCCACGCAGCCCGCGGTAGTTCTCGTCGTTCTTGTCGTCGAACACGTAGCGGTTGGTGCCCTCGACACGGACGAGATCGACATCGAGCGCCTTGGAGACGTTCACGCCGGGCGTGTCGCGGAACCAGGAGTGGAAGGACTCGGCGGAGACCACCGCGCTACCTTCTGCCTCGCTGCTGCCGGACTCGTCACCCTCGCGGGGCTCGATGTAATCACGGGGCCGGAGGATGTTGCGGCCGTTGGCGTCGCGCCATTGGCTCCGCAAGCGGTGTCCACCGGAGTTGAAGACTGGTTTGCCATCCTCGTCGAGCGTGTCGGCCGCGATATCGATGTACTGCCCGTAGCCGCCGCGTCCGTCCGCCTTGCGCGGTTGGCGCTGGAAGTCGGGGTGGGGGTTGGGCTGATTGCCGGCCCGGAAGTCGCGAACGACGCCCGTCAGCACAATCGTGTCATCCAAGTGATCGAACGGATCCGACGCGTACGCCGGGGCGGCCAGACCTGCGGCCATTGCCACGCCCATCGCGCCATTCAGCAAGCGCCCTCGGCTCATCATGATGGAACTCCTTGAAGTAGTTCCCACGCCGCCCGGACTCGTCGTCCCCGGAACGTCCGGAGCCGTGAGGGTGGCTGTCAACGAATATGCGATTCACACCGCGTTCGATGCCACCGCTCCGGAGTGCCTAATTCCTCACGCGTCTCCGCTGGTGCGGGCTGTAAGGCATGGCCGGTCCGGGAACGGGGTTGTGGTCGTTCGATGGCGTGGTTCAAGGCCGCAGGGGTGGTCGGGCCGATGACGGTTTCCGGACGATGGGCTTTGATCGCGGGCGTGCTTTTGCGCCGGACGGGAAGATGATGGACGCATTTCGTATCGATGGCGGCACGCCGCTCACCGGCGAGCTTCGGGTGCACGGCTCGAAGAACGCCGCCCTGCCCATGCTCGCGCTCGCCCTGCTGACCGATCAGCCGTTGGTACTCAACGACGTCCCGGCGCTGGCGGACATCGAGAACATGCTCAAGCTGCTCGCCGAGCTGGGATGCGTCTCATCCCGAGATGTCGCGGGCGGGCTGACCCTGCACACGACCGATGCGAGCGAGAGCCACGCCCGCTACGAGATTGTGCGCACGATGCGGGCGAGCATCTGCACGCTTGGGCCCTTGCTCGCAGCTCGCGGCAGGGCCCGGGTCTCGTTGCCCGGTGGCTGCGCGATCGGTGAGCGGCCCGTGGACCTGCACCTGACGGGCCTGCGCGCACTCGGTGCCCACATCGAGCTCGACGCGGGCGACATCGTCGCGACCGCGCCACGGGGCGGGCTGGTCGGCTCCACCGTCTTCCTCGGCGGGGCGTTCGGGTCGACCGTGCTGGGCACGGCGAACGTCATGAGCGCCGCGACGCTCGCGCGCGGGACGACCGTGATCGAGTCGGCCGCGTGCGAGCCCGAGATCGTCGATGTGGCGCGAGCACTCACCGCGATGGGCGCGAAGATCGAGGGCGCGGGCTCGCCCCGCGTGACGATCCATGGCGTCGAGTCACTCTCGGGCGCGACGCACACCGTGATGCCCGACCGCATCGAGGCGGGGACGCTGATGATCGCGGGGGCGATCACGCGGGGGAATATCACGCTCAGCAATTGTCCGCTCGATGCGTTGATGGCCGCGACTGATCGGTTGCAGGCCGCCGGCGTGAGCGTTGAACAGGTCGGCAACGACGACCCGTGGCGTGCGCGCTGCACGGTGTCGATGAAGGCAGGCAAGGATCGCCCGGATCCGATCCAGATCACGACCCAGCCGCACCCGGGCTTCCCGACGGACCTGCAAGCGCAGTTCATGTCGCTGGCGTGTCTGGCGCGGGGGAACTCGGTGGTGACCGAGAAGATTTTCCCCGAGCGGTTTTTGCACGCGGCCGAGCTCTCGCGCATGGGCGCACAGATCGCCCGGCAGGCGGGCACCGCCGTGATCTCGGGCGTGGACCGGCTCATCGGCGCACGCGTGATGGCGTCGGACCTCCGCGCCTCGGCGGGGCTGGTCCTCGCGGGGCTCGCAGCAGAAGGCACGACGGTGGTCAACCGCGTCTACCACCTCGACCGCGGATACGAGTCGCTCGAGACCCGCCTCGCGTCGGTGGGCGCACGGATCGAGCGCGTCAAGGGCGAGTAGGCGCCACCGACGCACGGACGGACGAGTTTTAGTCTTCGTTGAAGCCCTTCGCGACGAGTGCCGCGATGGTGTCGAGCGCCTTCTCGGCGTCGTCGCCCTCGGCCTCGACCACGAGCTTGGTGCCCTTGGTCGCGGCGAGCAGCATCATTTCCATGATGCTTTTGCCGTTGACCCACTCCTGCCCATCCGCGCGGCGGACACGGACGTCGCAAGCAAATGACGTCGCGGTGTCAACGAGCTCCATCGCCGGTCGGGCGTGCAGCCCGAGGCGATTGACGATCGTGACTTCGCGGCTCGATGCTTTCGCCACGCGTGGCAACCTCGGAAAGCGAGCACTCGGGCTCGAGGTGAGAAGGGGACAAGAAAATCCGTCGCGGGATGAGACGGGGAATGCTTCGATCAAGAGGCGAGCGTTGAGCCGGCGGCCTCGTCGAGCAGTTCGACAACATCCTCCCGCGTGGTCGCCTGGCGAAGCAGGCGGCGGAAGGTCTCTTTCGAGAGATTCCGGAAGATGACCTCCATCGCCTGGAGGTGCTCCTCGGCGTGGTCCTCTGGGCTCAGCAGAAGGAAGACCGTGTAGACCGGCTGCTTGTCGAGCGCGTCGAAGTCGACGCCCGTGGCGCTGACGCCGACGGCCGCCATGATCTTGGTGATCGAGCGGTGCTTGACGTGCGGCACCGCGACGCCGCGGCCGAAGCCGGTCGAGCCCTTCTTCTCACGCTCGAGCACCGCGCGGACGACCTCGTCGCGGTCGTCGGCTCCGATCTCGCCCGCGTCGACGAGGCGGTCGACCAGCTCGGCGATCGTCGCGTCGCGGTCGTTGGCGGCAAGCTGAGGAGTGATGGCCTGTTCCACCACGATCTCGCGAAGCTTCATGATGCGGGTGCTCCAGGGTGGGATTGGGTCGGGCGTGACCCTTGGGTTCGTGCGGTTTGGAATGTGGCGTGTGGTCGGCACACTGCGTGGAAGATGACCGTTGAAGTGAAGAGCGGGGACGGGTTAGCGGTGGATCTTTGTTTTCTCTTTGAAGTCGGTGAGTTGGCGTGTGGACTTTGCGATTGCGCCCTCGATGACGCCGTAGAGATCGGGGCCGGCCGCGTGGGCGACGAATGGGTCGTGGTGCTCGACATCGACCACGACCTCAACGCCGAAGGAGCCGTGATGGTCTGCCTTGCCGGCGGTGATCGTGATGAGCTGGGTGCGGTCGAAGTGTCGGAGGAGCTTCTGCGACTTCGCCTCGGCGTGGGTGCGGATCGCCTCGGTGATTTCCACGTCTCGTCCGACCACGTCGATGCGCATGCGACCTCCCTGTCTTGGCGTGTCTGCGTCTTGGCGTGTCTGCCTGCCTCGACGCGGAGCGTGGGGCACTCCCGGCATGATACCCACCGAGGCGGTTTTGGCCTCGGGCACGGCTGGTGGGTCTGCCAGCGGCATCGCTTGGAGGAAATCCGCCGATGTCAGTCCGGGTTGGCGGGCGCGTTTTCTCGGCTGTCGATCGCACGCTTCGCCTGGATCGCGACGGGGTCGTCGGGTGCGCGGTCGGCATCGGGCACGAGCACGCCGGCGGTGATGACGAAGCGGATCGCCTCCTCGATCGACACGGGCAGGTCGATCGCCTCGGTGCTCAGGACGTTGATCGTGAAGCCCGTGAAGGGCGTCGGGCTGGTGGGGATGAAGACGCTGATGACCTCGGCGCCCGCGACGGAGTGGATGGATCGCATCGAACTGCCGGTGACGAGGCCGACCGTCCAGATGCCCTTGCGCGGGTACTCGAGGAGCACGACGCGGCTGAAGGCCATTTTCTTTTCGCCCATGATCAGATCCACGACCTGCTTGACGTGCGGGTAGATCTGCTTGAACCCCGGGATACGCGCGATGAGGCGCTCGACGTTGGCGTAGAGCCGGCGGCCGATGAGGTTGCCGAGCAGCAGGCCCGCGAGGTAGATCAGCAGGATCGCGACGATCAGTCCCGTGGCTTCGAGATACCAGTGGTCCTCCCAAAACCGCTTGAATTTCAGCCTGCGGACCTCGGCGCGGACGTTGGCGATGGGCTCATCGCGGGCGGCCAGCGGGTCGAGCGCACGGTTCTGCTCGAAGCGCAGAAGGTCGTCATCGGTGACCTGGAACCACGTGGGCAGGTCGGCCTCGTCGACAACGCGGGGCGTGATCTCGAGGATCGCCACGCGGATGCCCGCGTTGATGGGCAGCGCGACCTTGTCGAAGACGAAGATCGCGGCCTGCCAGAGGATCCAGAGCGTCAGCACACTCGGAAGCAGGATCGCGAGGCCTCGGCCGAAGAACTTGCGGAAGTCGCCCATGAAGGTGTGGGTGTGGTCTTGTGCTGAGTTGGGACGTGATGGCATCGGTCGCACGGCTCCAGTTGCGGCCGCACGGTGGGCGGACGCGTCGCGATAGTACGAACCAAACCGCAGCGGACCCGTCGCCCGCGGCCGCGGCGAGAACAGACGCGAATGCGTACGCAAAAGGGGCGTCCGATGGACGCCCCCGTGCAATGGGCCTGGACAGGCTCGAACTGTCGACCTCACCCTTATCAGGGGTGCGCTCTAGCCAACTGAGCTACAGGCCCCGGCAAGCGGCGTGGGCCGCGGGGAGAAGTGTAGACCTCGGCCGATCGGGAGTCATCACAACGATGTGAGTGACGCCGACGCTCCGCCAACGTGCCTCGCGCGGGGTTGCTCCAGCTCGGCATCCGTCGCGTGATTTCGCCGTTGGTTCGGACAATTTCGCCGACCGACCCCTCTGCTCTGGGCGGGTTCTCCCCGATCTTGCCTAGGTACAAAGACCCATTTAAGCACGTACTAACACCATTATTCTCGGCCGTTGCAACGTCGGCCCGAAGGCTGGCGTACGGATTCGATCTGCAGGTCGGCCTAGCCAATCTGTGGTGGGGTGTGTTGCGGGGTGGCCGCGGGCATCTGAGGGCTCGGAGGAGTCAACGCGGGCCGTTCGGACCGATCGGCAATGCGAGTGTGTGGAAGACCGGGCCGGGCCCGTGGCTATTGCCATGCCCGACCTCAATCTGAGCAGTCCCCGCCGACCGAGCCATTCGGAACGGCAACGGAGAGTGACGATCATGATCATCAAGGGTGGAACCGTCGGCGTGCTTCTGTTGAGTCTCGCACTCGCGAGTGCTTCTTCCCGGGCGCTCGCGGTCGAGGACCGGCAGATGCTGGTGGTGCCCAAGGACCACGCAATCCCGGAGGGCGCATCGGCCCATGTCATGGGCCTGCACGCGCGCGGGCTCGTTGAGCGTCACATTCCTGGCCCTGAGGTCCTTGTTGTTCGCGTGCCCGACCACGAGACGCCGAACGCGTTCCGCGAGCGGTTGCTGGCAACGGGCGACTTTGCGATTGTTGAGACTGACCGACTCGTTCGCCCGGCGAGTGCTGGGGCGGCCTCGACCGATCAGTTCGCGTTTCGACAGTGGCACTTGCCGCACCTGCGGGCGGCAGAGGCGTGGGCGCGGGTGCCGAGCAATGCGCCCGCACCGATCATCGCGGTGCTCGACACGGGCATCGACCGCGACCACCCCGATTTGATCGATCGCCTCGTGCCCGGATACAACGCGGCGACGCAACTCCGCGAGATCGATGGCGGCGAGGTCGAAGATATCAATGGCCACGGCACGCGTTGCGCTGGCATCGCCGCGGCAACCACGCACAACGGCATCGGTGTCGCGAGCATTGCGCCCAATGCGCGGATCATGCCGGTCCGCGTGACGAACAAAGTGTCGGGTTCTGCGTCGCTCTCGGCACTCTTTGACGGCATTCGCTACGCCGCGGATAACGGCGCACGCGTCGTGACGGTGTCGTACGCGGGCGTGTCTTCTGGCACTGCCGAGGTAACAGCGGCATATGCCCGCACGCAGGGATGCATGGTTGTCTGGTCGACCGACAATTTCGGGTTCGACTACTCGTGGTTCGATCATCCGAGCATCACGATTGTTGCGTCTACAGACCAAAGCGACACGCTCATGGCGAACGTCTCGACGGGCTCGGCGGTGGACATCGTCGCCCCGGGTAAGAGCATCTACACAACGGCTCGCAACGGCTCGTACAACTACGACTCGGGCGTGTCGTACGCCACACCGATCGTCGCAGGCGCCGCGGCGCTCCTGCTAAGTATTAATCCCTCGCTTTCGCCCGAGCAGATCGAAACGATTCTTCTCGCAACAAGCCAGGACCTTGGCGAGACCGGCGACGATGCGGTATACGGTGCCGGACTCGTGCAGCCAGAACTCGCGGCGCTCGCGAGCGGATCTACAGCTGATTTCGATGGTGACGGACAAACCACGATCACAGACTTTGTGCTTTACCTCAATGCGTGGAGCACCTCGGATGCCCGGGCGGACGTGAATCTAAGCGGGGTGGTCGACCTGAGCGATTTTTCTGTTTACCTTGGCTCGTGGTCGGAACAGTCGCTTTAGGCTATATGCTTAGACGGCAGGCAGCCGAAGAGCGAATGCCGCGCCGCGACAGCCGCGCGTGCGACGTTTCTCAAGCGTGAGGTCTCCGCCGTGGTGACGCGCGAGCTCGCGCGAGAGCGCGAGCCCCAAACCCAGACCCGGCGTGGCGCTGCCCGCGTCGCGAGCGGCTCGGTGGAAGGCGTTGAAGACGCGGCGCTCTTCGCGGCGCGGGATGCCCGGTCCATCGTCGCCCACGAAGACCGTCACGGATCTGCCGGCTGATATGTGCCACACGCGGATCGGCGAGCCCTCGGCATACTTCGCGGCGTTGGTCACGAGGTTGCCGAGGATGCGCTCGTAGGCGCTCGCATCGATCGCGACTGTGGTGCTCGGCCAATCCGACACGGGCGCGATCTCGAGCGGCGCTTCGCCGGCTGCGGCTTTGATCGCTGGAAGCGCTGCTTCGGCCAACGCCGAGAGCGAGGCGGAAGCCATGTCGGCATCGGCGCGGCGCGACCGGCCCAGGCGGGCGAACATGAGGACGCTTTCGACGATGCTGTGCAGGCGATCGGCCTCGCGCTCGATCGTTCGGAGGTACTCGGTGCGCTTGGTTTCGTCGCGAACCATGCCGCTCGCGAGCATCTGGCTGTAGAGGCGGAAGGTGGTCAGCGGCGTGCGGAGCTCGTGCGTGACAGCGCTCACGAATCGCCCGCGACGACCCGCGAGATCGACGGCCGAGCGCAGTGCGAGGCCGGTGCCCACAACCCCGACGATGACACCGGCGAGTAGCGCGGCGATTGTCCATGTCACCGCGGGCGGGGGCAAGGCGGAGGGTGTAGCTGGGGGCGGGACTTCGAGCCCGATCGGTGCGCCGAGCATGCGGCGATCGGCCCAGCCGCTGCCCGCACCAAGGACGGGGATTGCGCGGGCGCCGGGGAGCACGCGGGAGGCGGCACCCTCGAGCCGTGAGCGAAGTCTGCGCCAGTCGAGCCAGATGCCTTGCATCCAGGCGCGATCGCTGCCCCGGACGGCACGGACGAGGACCAGCTCTGGCTTGGGTTCGGGCGAGTCGCCCGCGAGTCCGATCCACATGGGAATCATCGGGCCTTGCTCGACGGAGCGATCCTCGATGACGGTCGCGGGTTGCGCGCGCGGGTTGAGCACCGCGACGCCCCGGGGCGGGGGGCTTGTGCGGCTGGACTGATTCGGCGAGACGCCCATGCGACGGGCGATCGTCGGGCCCATGGGTTGATCGAGCATGGTGCGGAGGCGAGCGAGCTCGTCGGCGGCGTCGGCGATCTGCTCGGCGGTGGCATAGCCCGACTCAGCGAGATCGAGCGCGTTGCCCTCGGGCGCCTGCGGGCTCGAGAGCTCGCCGGTGCCCTCGAGCTCGAAGTAGAGGCGGACGAGCCCGCCCCACGAGCCGCGAGCGGTGAGCAGCGGGCTGGCGACAAGCACCGCGCCGGGGGCGACTTCTTCGAGGTCGCCCGTGTAGACGTTTTCCGCCGAGTAGAAGGGCCGCCACTCGAAGTGCGGACGCGCGCCCTCGCGCGCGATGAGCGGGGCGAGCTCGGCGTCCATGCGCGCGAGCGCGAGGCGGATGAGTTGGTCGCGCTGGTTTTGGGCGACGGCGGCGCGCTCGCTCGCGGAGACGCGCACGAGGGCGAAGCCGCCGATGCAGGCGGCGGCGACGGCGAGCCCGGCGCAGGCGATGTAGATCAGCGCCCACCGGCGGTGGTTCACGCCGAGTCTTCTGGCGCCGCGTCGCTGGGATTGGCGCCAGCCGAGGTTTCGTCGACGTCCGTCGGCTCGGCGGCGAGCACATAGCCCTTGCCTCGGACGGTCTTGATGACCTCGGGGTCGTTGGCGTCGTCCTCGAGCTGCTCGCGGAGGCGCGCGACGGCCATGTCGACCGTGCGCGTCTGCATGCCGCGTGGGTCGACGCCCCAGACGCGCTGGAGCAGCTCGTCGCGCGCGACGGCTCGGCCGGGGTGCTGGGCGAGATATGCGAGCAGGTCGGCCTCGAGCTGGGGGAGGGTGACGGTCTTGCCGTTGAACGTCAGTTCGCGGCGCTGGAAGTCGACGCGCCGGCCGGCGACGTCGATGTTCTTCACGCCGCGTGGGCGCTCGGCGGATCGGCGGAGGACGGCTTCGACGCGGGCGATGAGCTCATCGACGCCGAAGGGCTTGACGACGTAGTCGTCGGCACCGAGGCGCAGGCCTCGCACGCGGTCTTCGCTCTCGCCCTTGGCGGTGATGACGATGACGGGCATGCCCGGGTGGGCGCTGCGGATTTCCTTGAGGACCTGCAGCCCGTCCTTCTTGGGCATCATCAGGTCGAGGAGGACCAGATCGAAGCCGCCGGCGAGGGCCATCTCAGCGCCGCGTTCGCCGTCGGGGGCATCGGCGGTGTCGTAGCCCGAGAGCTCGAGCGCGTCGCAGACGCCGCGGCGGATTGCGTCATCGTCTTCGACGACCAGCACACGTCCAATGGCCACGGGGAGACTCCTCGGGAAGCGTTGCGTTGGGCGTCGTCATGAGAGCGAGGCCGAGCGGCGCGGGTGCGGAAGGGGGCTTGCTGACGGATAGTAATGTAACGGATCAGCCGCCGGGGCGTCCTCGGACGAGCACGCGGGTGTCGTCGACGTCGAGGTAGATATCGCCGGCGAGGGCGAGGATGCCGACTCGGCCCTGCTCGGCGAGCCGCTGGGCGAGTGCCATGTGCGCCTCGGAGCCGAAGGGCACGATGGCCTGGGGCTCGAGACGTTCTCGGCCGAGCAGGCTTCCGTCGATCCATCGGACGCCCCAGGACCCCACGCGACGCCAGACCACGCCCTCGCCGAGTGCGAGCACGGAGGTGACGCGGACGGGCTGGAGGTCCTCGGTGGTGTAATGGCTGATGACGCGGGCGTGCTGGGCGTGCCGGCAGTGCTCGAGGTTGCGGGCCTGGGTCACGCCGGCGATGCCGCGGCGGGTGCGCAGGGCGCGGTGGATCAGTGCGCCCTCGACCTCGGCGCTGGCGTGCTGCCAGGGCGTGTTGTTCTCGGCGAGCGGCGCGGTGTACTCGGTGAGGACGCCGAAGTCTGTGCCGAGACGGACCATCGCCTCGGCAGCGCCGGCGGCGCACTCGGTCTGTGCCTTGCGCCGGCTCACGGTCTGGAGGCCAGCGCCGGACGCGCCGCAGGCTCGGGCCTGCTCGATGAGTGTCGCGGCGCGGCGGGTCGCCCAGACGCGGGCGACTGCGATGCTCTGCTCGGTCGAGGCGCTCGGCTGGGCTGTGATGCTCCATGCTCGCGGCTCGCCGAGGAAGTCGCCGGCGAGTTCGATGTCGATGGACTCATCGCGTGTGTATTGGCCGGCGATGACAATGCGCTGGCCGGCGAAGACGTCCTTGACGTGCGCCGGCTCGAGATCGGTCACGGCGCCGTGGCGGACGTGGACGGTGGGCCGGGAGAGCACCGGGCCGTCGAGCGTTGCCATGAGGCGGTCGAGGGTGGTGCCGATCGCTTCGGAGGGCAGGACAAAGGCGGATGTGCCGCCGGTCGCGGTTGCGATGGTGTCGAGCAGGGGCGCGTTGATTTCGTCGCCGATGCCAACTGGGAAGATACGGCGGGAGGCGGTGTTGGACGCGCGGATCGCGTCGATGAAGCCCGACTCGCCGCCGGCACGGCGGACCGCGACGCCATCGGTGATGAGCACGACGATGCCGAGGCTCTTCTGGCACGCAGGCTGGGCGAGCGCGTCGATGAGCGCGGGTGCGGCGGTGGCTCGGCCGCCGGAGGTCAGCGCGAGGATGTGTTGGGCTGCCTCGGCGGTGCGCTCGGGCGATGCGGGCATGGGCTTGTCCCAGAGGCGGCGGGGATGCTCGGCAAAGTCGATGACGTTGAGCGACTCACTCGGGTGGAGGCGGGCGAGCAGGCCGAGGGCTGCCTCTTTGACGCGGTCGAGCGTGTGGCCGCGGACACTCGCGGAGCGGTCGATGACGAGGGTGATTTCGCGCGGGCGCGGGTCGCCGCAGAGCGTGTCCATGTGCCTCGGCTCGGCAACGAGCAGGAAGTAGCCGCCCTCGCCTGCACCGACGGTCGGATCGGGGTGCAGGATGATCGACGCGCCGAGATCGCCGGACTGGTCGCCGGCGGGCGCGGTGAGCGCGACCAGATCGACGCAGCCGGGCTCTTGGGTGTCAACGACGATCGGCCCGACGTGGCCCGCGGCCGCGGCACGCTGGCAGGGCTGGATCGCGTGGGTGGGCGAGTAGACGCCCTGCACGTTGGGACCGGGCATCGCGGTGATTGACCAAACGGGGCCGGTCCGCTCGATCGCGGCGCCGCGGACGATGCGGAGGCGTGCGTCGCCGGGCGGCGGGCCGGTCAATGCGACTCTGACCTGAGCGCTCGAGCCAGGCGCGAGCGTGACGTTGGGCACGACGAGCATGGCTGTGCCCGCGAATGCGAGCACGCCGGGGTCGCCCGATGTGCGGACCGCACGCTCGAGCATTGGCATGGCGCCCGCAGCGGTCAGGTGCTGGGCGTTGTGGCGAACGCCATCGATCTCGACCGCGAGCGGCGAGAGCGCAGTCGCGATTGGGATGACCAGGTCGCTGGTCGCGTCGGCGCGCCTCGCATTTTGGATATCGATGCGGAGTTCGAGCGCGACCGCTTCGGCGGCGAGGGTCGCTCGGGCGTCGATCGCGCGGACGATGAAAGCGTCGGACGAGAGGCGCGTCGGCGCGAAGACGGGCGAGGTCGACCGCGCTGCACCGCCAGCGATTGCCGATGGTGTCGACAGACCGCACGCGGCCATGAGAAGCAGGATGAAAAGGCCCCGGATCACGCGTAATAAAATACGGCTCGATCGCGGCCCAACGGGGTCACCAACGCGCAACCCGCGGCGTTTCGCGTCACGCGTTTGCGCATGGTGAGGGTCGCCAGTTGAGAGAGCTATCGGACGATCGTGAACGGGCGGGCCTGGCAATCGCTGCGATCAGGTGTGTGCGAGGCGGCTGAGGACGCGTGAGGGCAGGGCGATGGCGATCAGCCCCGCTCCGGCAAGGGTGGCGGCGGTGATGAGGAATGCTCGCTCTAGGCCCAAGGCGTGGTGCAATCGCTCTGCGATCGCGGGCCCGACGGCGGCGAAGCACCACGCGCCGCCCAGCATGAGGCCGCTGGCGAGGCTGGTCCGGTGCGGGAGCATGCGTTGGGCGATCGCCATGGTGACCGGGACGAGCCCGCCGAAGCCGACGCCGGCGATGACGCAGAGTGCGAAGACGGTTGCTTGCACGCCTCGGCCGCCGAGGGCGTCGCCGTAGGTGACGCGGTCGGCGTACGGGATCAGGACGATCGCGGCTGCCCCGAGCATGGGGAGCAGGAAGAGTGCTCGCTTCTCGAAGGCGGGGCGGAGGACGAGTCCCGCGATGAGGCCCGCGCCGCCCATGCCGACTTGCATGGATGCTTGGAGCGGGCCGTTGAGCTGGCTGGCCTGGATCGCGAGTTGGTCGTCGAGCGCGATCGCGTCGGTGCCGGCGAGCACGAAGCGACGGCTCCACGCGATGATGAGATAGATCAGCGCCATGTTGACGGTGAATCGGATGACGTTGCCGGCGTAGAGGATCCAGACGACGTGCCAGCGTTCTCGGCGGTCGTCGGCGGTGAGGCTGGCGTGGGTTTCGTGCGCGTCGTGGGCGCGATGGCTGACGGGATGGATCGCGAAGGCGAGCAGCGCGGTGACGAGCAGGCCGGGCGCGATGAGCCAGGTGAGCGCTTCGACGCCGAACGCGTCGGCGTACTTGGGGCTGAGGAAGTTGCCCGTCATGCCGCCGATCATGCCGGCGAGGAAGAAGATGCTCATGCCGAGCGTGCGCCGCGAACCGGCGAGCGCACCGACCGCGGCTGCGGCGGGTGGGTGGAACGCGCCGACGCCCATCGCGCCGAGTGCCTGGAGCGCGAGCAGCTCGGAGAAGCTCCGGGCGTGGCCCATGAGCCCGATACAGACGACGGCGATGACCATCGCGATGGTGCCGAGCACGCGGGTGTTGAGCCGATCGCTGGCCCACGCGACGATGGGCTGGATGACGCCCGAGGTCACCGAGCCGACACCGAGGAGCACCGCGGTCTGCTTGTCGGTCAGATCGAGCCGAGTGGCAAAGACGGGCATCAGTGCGATGAGGACGAAAGAGAAGGTGTCGATGACAGTGTGGGCCCCGATCGCGCTGCTCGCTCGCCAGCCCCTGCCGGGGTGGGGAAGAGCGGGCGTGGTCGGGGCGGCGTTCATGCGGGCAGATCATTGGCACGGGCAGGGCAAGATGCACCCGAGCGGCACACACACCGCGCCGGGCGACCCTTTGGATCGATGGCGAAAACGGGCCGAAATCCCACGTCCCTCACTGTGCGCCCCGGTTGAGGCCGCCCGCAGCACGATTCAGCCAAATTGACTGCCCACACGCAGGCTGCTTGGCAATCACCAGCCGCCTTCTTCGTGAGTAGCAGAAAATTGAACCCCGCGAGCTTTGTCATGCCTCGGCATGCTCGTCGCTCCTTCCCCGCTCGCGGGTGATCCACCGGCTTGTCGGCCCCGTGCGCGAGAGCGACAAGGGTCTACGGAGTGAAGGAGGTTTCTGGACTTCTTGCGTTGTCCGACGTGACGACACATGCGACGGGCGTGACCAGCCGCAGCCGCACGACGGTCTCCACCGCGAAAGCGCACGTCGAACCTCATGTGTTTCCGCGCGCATGGCGCGAGAGTGCGCGGCGTGTACATTCCTTTGGCTGCGGGTCTCAGTGAGAGCGTCATCGCCCGCGTGTGCGACGGCGTGGGCGTTGGGGTGTGTCGACGGTCTCGCTCGCGGGGACGAACTCGTGCGTGCCGCCCTTGCGCGGATCAGCCGCACCGGTGAGACCCTCGCGGATGCGGGCGATCGCCTGCACGACGCCGGTGCGATCGACCGGCGACTTGACCGTGTGGCCAAGTTCAACGAGCGCGGCGTGCAGGGCGTTGTCGTCCGACTCGACCTCGATGCGGTCGGGTTGGAACTGGTGATGGATACGAGCCGCGGCCACGGCTTTCGCGACGGGCTGGCCACTGAGGATGCGCAGCAAAGCCTGCGCGACCGATGTGATGATCCGCGGCCCGCCAGAAGCGCCGACAACCGCAACAACCTCACCATCGCGGGTGACGATCGTCGGCGTCATGCTGCTCAGCGGTCGCTTGCCGGGCTCGGGGGCGTTGCGCGCGGACTGCACGAGCCCGAAGGCGTTGGGCTCGCCGGGGCGGGCGGTGAAGTCGTCCATCTCGTTGTTCAGCAGGAAGCCGAACTCGTCGACGGCGACGAAGCTGCCGAACGCGAGGTTGATCGTTTCCGTGCATGCGACCGCGTTGCCGAAGCGATCGACGACGCTGATGTGGCTCGTGCCGCCATCTTCCGGGATCGATGCGTCGGGGGCTTCTAGGCGCGTGCCGACGTCGCCTATGGGCATGACCGCGTCGCGCGTGATCTTCGCCGCGAGGCGATCCAGTGATGCCGGACTGAGGAGTTCGGCGGTCGGCACGGGTGTAAATCGCGGGTCGGCGAGGTATCGGCTCCGATCGGCGAACGCGTGGCGGAAACTCTCGGCCAGCGCGTGCGTCCAGTGGACGTCGCCGAACTCGCTCCAGAGCGAGCGGGCTTCGATGCGATCCATGAGCTGAAGGATCTGCGCGAGGGCGATTCCGCCGGACGAGGGCGGGGGCATGGTCCAGACGTCGAAGCCGGCGACCGCGGTGTGGATCGGCTCGGCGATCGAGCCGGCGTAGTTGCCGATGTCGTCGACCGTGATGATGCCGCCGGCGTCTTGCACGGCCGACGCGATTGCTTCCGCGACATCGCCGCTGTAGAACTCGCGCGCGCCGCGGCGTCCGATCCGCTTGATCAGCTCGGCCTGACGCGGGTTGAATATGCGATCGCCGACTCTCGCGTTGCCTTCGAGCAGCAGGTCTTTCCAGAGATACGGGTAGAGCTGCTTCCACTCGGGGTTGGCCTTGAATCGCTCGGAAACAGCTCGCGCGGTGGACTCATAGTGCGCGTCGACGAGGAAGCCTTGCTCGCCGAGGAGTGTGACCTCGGCGAGGATCTCGAAGAGGTACATCCGGCCGTAGCGCTCGTGAGCCTCGAGGAGGCCCGCGACGGTGCCGGGCACGGCGACGGCTGCGCCACCTCGGCGGCTCGCGCCCTCGGGCAGATCGACGAACATGTCGGGCGTCGCCGCGGCGGGCGCGGTCTCGCGGTAGTCGATGACCACGGCCTTCTGTGAGTCTGCGATCCAGATGACCATGAACCCGCCACCGCCGATGCCGCAGGAGTATGGCCGGCAGATGGACAGCGCGAAGCTGGTCGCGACGGCCGCGTCGATCGCGTTGCCGCCTCGACGCAAGACGTTCGCGCCGATGCGGGTCGCCGCGGGATGGTCGGCAACCACCATGCCGCCCTCGCGCGGCTGCGCGGCTGCGGGCTCGGCACATGCGACGAGAACAGCGAGAGAGATCGCGAGCATCGCACGCATGGATTTAGCTGCCTTTCGCGCGGTCGCGCGGCGAGAGATCGAGAACATGGCGCACGACGATCCAGTCGCCCGGCGACTCGGCCTCGGCGCGACGCCATCGGCCGGTGAGCAGATGCAGCGCCGACTGCCCGGCAGTCACGATCGCGGCGGCGAGTCGTGAGACGGGCGAGAGGTGCACCTCGGGGCCGCGGCGTTCGAGGCGATAACCGAGCAGGTGGAACATCTGCCGCTTGAGCACGAGCGCGATCTCGGGCGACACGATGAGTGCCGCCGAGCGTGTCGGGTGTGCGCGCACGCCGGGAAGCAGTACCGGCAACAGCCTGTGCAGCCGATCGCTCTGGCGGAGCTTCGCCGAGAGCGTCAGCCAGATCGAGCCGACGCGGTGGACGACGAAGAAGCCGTCGTCGCCATCGCGGATTTCTTCCTGGCGGTTGGGCATAAAGAGTCGGCCGCTCACGGGCGAGTGGACGGGGCGATCCGCCTCGGTGGCAATCGGAGTTCGGCCGGCGCGCACGGGCGAGAACCCGACCATGCCCTCGTGCATCTTGAAGCGGTGCTCACCGACGGCGTGGCGATGGCGGATGTCGTAGACGTGGCCGTCGCGACCGCCCGCGGCTGCGGAAACGATCGCGTGCGGATCGTCGGGCGAGATGTCGTCAGCCCGAGCCATGCCGAGGCGGTCGAGCGTGATGGCGATCGCGGCACGGTGGATGGCAACGGTTGCGCCGTCGTGGTGCACGCCGGCCTCGAAGATCGCGCCGATGACGCCGAGCTCTTTGGATGCCCAGTGGATCATCACGCCCGTGAGTTCTTCCTCGAACCCGAGGATCAAAGGCACGGCGATCGCGCGGGCGAAATCGCGCTGGACCAGCGAGTCCTCGGTGTGGATGAACGCGGGGCCGGGCGAGGAGAACGTGTGAAGGTCGAGCAGGTAGACCGGGCCGCGCGCCGAGCGGACCTCGCGCTCGATTGCCGCGGACAGTTCGAGAAGCTCTCGGCTCTCGGCGGTGCGCTCGGCGTCGGGCGCGGCGCGGACCGACGCGAGGCGATCGGGCGTGAACGCGCGGTTCAGGTCGATATCGAGATAGCGGCGACCCGCGCCGATCGGCTCGCCCGCGGCGGCGAGTGCCATCAGGTTGCCCCGGTATGCGGCGACGCGGCCTATGCGCAGCGTGTCGCTCGCGAGTGCGCCGACAACATCGGCGGCGGCGGTGACGCCCGCGGGCTCGTTGCCGTGCAGGCCGCCGATGAGGATGAGCGTTGGTCCGGGCTGTGTGGCTTGGGCGCTGCCGATCAGTCGCTGTGTCTGGGCCGTTTGATCTGGCACGCGCGTCACTTCGCTTGGTCTCCCTGCTGGACACTATCCGCATCAAGGCCATCGGCGTTCGGCGTGTCGCTGCAGAACTCGCGTTCGAGGAGTTTCCGCGCGATCTGCGCGAAATCGTGCTCTGTGACGATGCCGACGAGCTTGCCGTCGCGGACGACGGGCAGGCAGCTCACGCGGTGGGTCTCCATCGCGCGGATCGCATCGATGGTGGGCGTGTCGGGGGTGCAGGTGTGGGGAGTGCGTTCCATGATGTCGCGCACGGGCACGAGGGTGCCGCTCTCGGGCCTGCCGTTGGTGATGGGCGAGTCGGGCGGGCCGGCGAGCACGCGGATGAGCCTGCGGTACGAGACCAGGCCGACGAGGCAGTGGTCGGCGTCTTCGACGGGCACATGCCGGATGCGCTCCCAATCCATGATCGATGCAACGAGGTCGACCAGGTCATCTTCGGCGACCGTGAAGAGGTCCGTCGACATGTACTGCCCGACACGCTCGTAGCCGCCCACCGAGCCGCCCTCTTCGCCGAGGCGCGCGAGCGGCCATGCATGCACGGGCAGGTCCATCTGCTCGCGTGTTGCCATCGCCGCGGCGAGCGTGCGGAGGCGTTCGCCGCGGGTGCTCTTGCCCTTCATGTTCGCGACCGACGCGAGCGTCCACTGCGCACCGGTTTGCGAGGCGGCGACGCGTTCGTCGATCACGCCGAGGTAGCGATCGATCTCGCTGCTGTCGAAACCGGCGCTGGCAAGGCCGGCGCGAGCGACGGGGAGAAGTTCTTCGCGGAGCAGCGTTTCGGCGGGGCGGTCCTTGCCGCAGAACCAGCGGAAGTGTGCGCCGAGCCCTTCGCGTGCGGCGGAGACGAAGTTGGCGTGGGCGTCATCGAAGTCGAGGCGTTCGCGGATGTCGCCCCACGCCTCGCGGCCGCCGGCCATCAATCCAAACCAGAGCGCGGCGTTGGCGGTTTCGTCGGCCGGTGTCGGGCCGGCGGGCAGGTATCGGTTCTCGATGCGCAGGTGGGGTCTGCCATCGGTGATGCCGTAGCACGGGCGGACCCAGCGGTAGACCGTCGAGTTGAACGCCTGCAGTGCGCGGAGCTTCGGTGGGCGGTCCGCCTCGATCTCGGCGAGCGGGTCCTCGTCGCCGACGAGATCAATGAGCAGCATGCGGAAGCGGGCGATGTCGGCGCGGAAGAGCTCGAGCACGCTCTCGTTGACCCACGCCTCGCCGAATCGAACGCGTTGGGTGCGGTCGCGGCCGGTGGGCGTGTCACTGCCGGGATCGACGATCTGTTGGAAGATCGCGATGCGCGTCTCGCGCCACAGGCGCTTGCCGAAGAGCACGGGCGAGTTGCAGCACGCCGAGAGGATCGGCCCGGCGGTTGCCATCGCGAGGTTGTAGTCGGCAGCGAACTCGCCGGGCGTGGTCTGCCAGTGGACCTGGAAGCTCGTGTTGATCGCCTCCATCAGGATCGAGTCGACGTTGGCTTCGAGTTGGTCGACGCCCTTGATGCGGACGCGGAAGTCGCCGTGGCGCAGGCTCGTGATGGCGTCGTTGAGGGCGTAGTAGCGGTCGCGGGGCGTGATGTTGTCGAGCGTGAGGTGGTTGGAGTCGACGGTGGGGACGATGCCCGTGATGACGACCTCGCCGCCGCGGGCCTGGGCGATTGCGCGGACGCGGGCGATGCGTTGGCGGAGGGCGGTGTGCAGCTCGGTGAGCGCGCCGGCTTGGAAGAGCATCGGCGGGAGGTTGAACTCGATGTTGTAGCGGGCGAGCTCGGTGACGAACTCGGGGTCGTCGAGCTCGGCGAGGATGTCCTCGTTCCACGGCGCGGGCTGCCAGGCGCCGTCGACGAGGGTGAGCTCTTGCTCGGCGCCGATGCGGCGTGGCCCGCGGTCGAAACAGCCGCGGGCCTCGAGGGCCTCGATCGCGGCGAGATCGCGGAGCACACGACGGGTGAAGGCACGTTGGGCCTCACCCGAGCCGCCGGCCTGGACTTCCTGCACGCCCATGGGCGGTCCTCGAGAGCGGGACAAGCAGACCCCCGGGCCCACGCGCGTGGGCCCACCATCGACTGAAACTAACGAGTTTCGGACGCTGACCCAACTGAGCGGGGGCACAAAACGGATAATTCGGTCGTCTTTTCTTCGTCCGCTGTCGACTTCTCGGCGGCGTCGGGCGGCGGTTTTTGCGTCGCCCAAGGTTTCCGCTGGCTGGGGTCGCGCGATGGCAGTAGTCTGATTCCGGCCCTGAAGGTCTTGATCTCGCACGCGGTTTCGACCGCTACGCGATCGGGACTGAATAGGGAGCCCATTTCGGGGGATTTTCTCACACCCGGCCGATGCCATTTCTCGTGGGCGGCGGAAACTGACCTTGACCACGCATGTCGCGATGCGGGCGATCGTTGCCCGGCTGCGATGTAGGAGTTGTTTGTTTATGTCCGGATCGACCAACGCTCGCTCGCTCTTCGCTCGTGTCGCTCTTGCTGTGGCTGCGTGCCCGCTCGCACTCGCTTCAGCGGCGGGTGAGGCGCCGCACATGCATCTGCCGACCAACGCGGCAGCCCACGCGGGCGAGATTCTCGTGCGCGTGCAGGCACGCACGCCCGCGGAGCTCGATCGCGCGATCGACGCAGCAAGCTCGGTGGTCTCCTGCCGACCAAGCCTGGCACGCACGGACTTGACAATCTCGCCGGCCGACCTTGCACGCCTTGCCCAGTCGGGCGTGCGCAGCGAGGTGCTGCACACGGATGTGTCGGTGCTGATCGCGCAAGAGCAGGCACAGATCGCGGCGAGCCGATTGCAACGTGGCGCGGACTGGTACGAGACGTACAAGACGCAAGCCGAATTCGAAGCCAAGATCGATGCGCTCGCTGCGGCGTATCCCGCGCTGGTGACGATCGAGACGATCGGCAACTCGATCCAGGGCAAGCCGATCCGAATGATGCGGATCACCGCTCCCGGCGGCTCGACGGCGAAGCCTCAGATCCTTTTCAACGGCTGCCAGCACGCCCGCGAGTGGGTTTCGCCGGCGACGGTGATGTTCATCGCTGAGGAACTGATGTCGAGCTATGGCTCGCGGCCCGAGACGACCGCGGCGCTCGACGGCATCGAGTTTCTCATCGTGCCGATGGTCAACCCCGACGGCTACGAGTACTCGTGGACCAACCAGCGGCTGTGGCGCAAGAACCGACGCAACAACGGCAACGGGACGACGGGCGTCGACCTCAACCGCAACTGGGCGTATGAGTGGGGCGGCACGGGCTCGTCGGGCTCAGGCTCGAGCGATACCTACCGCGGCACGTCGCCCTTCAGCGAGCCCGAGACGCAGGCGCTGCGCGACCTGATCATCGCCGAGCCGGGCATTCGCGCGCACGTGGACTTCCACTCGTTCAGCCAGCTCGTGCTCTGGCCCTTCGGGTACGACTTTGTCGATGCGCCCGAGCCGGACAAGTCGCTCTTCGAGGAGCTTGGCACCGAGATGAGCGATGCGATCTTCGGTCACTCGGGCTTCTTTTACGACCCAATCCGCTCGAGCGATCTGTACCCCGCGGCGGGCGATGCGAGCGACTGGGTGTATGGCGATCAGGGCGTGTTCAGCTACACGTTCGAGCTGCGCGACACGGGCTTGGACGGCTTTGAGTTGCCTGCGGAGTTCATCCGGCCCACGGTCGAGGAGAACTTCGAGGCCGTGCTCGTGATGAGCGACTTCGTAACCGAGCCGGTGCGGGTCTCGCAGACGAGCCCCGAGGGCGGATTCGCGGCGCCCAACGCGTTGGTGCCGATCAGTGTGGACGTGCTGCCGGTCTTCGAGAGCGCGACGGACGTGACGCTGCACCAACGCGTCGGGTCGAGCGGCGCGTTCGATGCGTCATCGCTGAGCGCTTCGGGCGCGACGTGGTCGGGCATGCTGACGACGGGTGCGTGCGGCGAGGCGATCGAGTACTACCTCGAGATCACGACCGACCAGGGGCTGACCGTGCTCGAGCCCGCGGGCGGCGCGATGGCACCGGCGACGATGGCGGTCCTCGACAGCGAGCTTGGCCTCTTTGACGACGCCGAGATCGACACCGGCTGGACCGTGGGCGCCTCGGGCGACACGGCAAGCACGGGCATCTGGGAACTCGCCAACCCGGTCGGTACCGCGGCCCAGCCCGAGGACGACCACACCCCGAGCGGCACGCTCTGCTGGGTGACCGGGGCGTCGGCGACGAGCCTCGGCAGCAACGACATCGACAATGGGGGCACGACGTTGGTCAGCCCGCCGATGGACGCGGCGACCGCGCCGAGCTTCGACCAGGCCGACGCGTACGTCTCGTACTCGCGGTGGTACAGCAACGATCAGGGGCAGTCGCCCAACGCCGACGAGATGGTCGTCTCGATCTCGGGCGACAACGGCTCGACGTGGCAGACGCTCGAGACGGTGCGAAGCAACGCGAACGCGTGGGTGCGTGCCGAGTTCCGCGTGGCAGACTTCGTGACGCCCTCGGACCAGGTCCGGCTGCGGTTTGTCGCGAGCGACATCGGCGGCGGCTCGATCGTCGAGGCGGCGATCGATGACGTGGCGATCGACTTCCGCGGGTGCGAGGCTGTAAGCGCGTGCGTGGCGGACGTCACGACGACGGGCACCGCCAATGGCACGCCGGACGGGGCTGTCGATCTTTCGGACTTCTCCTACTACCTGAGCCTTTGGAGCGCCGCGGCGACCACGGCCGACGTGACCACGACGGGCACGGCCAACGGCGTGCCCGATGGCAGTGTCGATCTTTCGGACTTCTCCTACTACCTGAGCCTCTGGTCGGCCGGCTGCCCGTAAGGCGACTTGCCCTCCGAACCTGAACTCGAACGCCCGTGCTCGGATGCACGGGCGTTTTTTCATGCCTGTCACGCGGCGGGATGTGGCTGCGTCCAACAAGGCACACGATCCGAATCGTGAACGCCGGACACACAGCAAACAGGAGCACGCACATGGAGACCACGCAACTCATCGAACTGCTCAATGAGGACCTCTCGCACGAGTACTCGGCGATCATGCAGTACCTGACCTACTCGGCGAAGGTCGGCGGGCCGTACCGGCGGGAGCTCTCGGCGTTCTTTGCTGAGGAACTGCCCGACGAGACGGCGCACGCGACGTTTTTGGCGAACAAGATCGTGGCACTGGGGGGCGAGCCGACGACCGTGGCGAAGCCGGTGCCCGAGGCGGGCGATGCGAAGGCGATGCTCGAGGCGGTGCGGGATGCCGAGGCGGGCGCGCGGACGCGGTACATCACGCGTGCCGAGCAGGCCGAATCGCTTGGGCTGAAGGGCTTGCAGGTCGCGCTCGAGGACATGGTGCGTGATGAGACCGAGCACCTGGAAGAGACGGAGCGGATTCTGCGGGACTGGCCGTTGTAGGCGACCGACCCGAAACGCCGCGGTTAGGGCGACTCGTCGATCGGGCCTTGCTCGTCGCGGGCTCGCAGCTCGGCGGCCTCGGCTTCGCTGAGCAGCGCGCCCTCGGTCTTGGCGATCGTTGTGGCGACCATCGCGTCGCCGGTGACGTTGCACACGGTGCGTGACATGTCGAGCAGGCGGTCGACGCCGAAGATCACGGCCACGCCCGCGGTCATGACCTCGGGCGGCATGTTCACGCTTTGCAGGACGATGACGAGCATGATCATGCCGACGCCCGGCACGCCCGCGGTGCCGATGGAGGCGAGCGTGGCGGTGAGCACGATGGTGAGCTGGGCGGAGAGGTCGAGGTTGATGCCGAAGAGCTGGGCGATGAAGACGGCCGCGACGCCCTGGTAGAGGGCCGTGCCGTCCATGTTGATCGTCGCGCCGAGGGGCAGGACGAACGAGGCGACTTCTTCCTTGACGCCCAGACGATTCTCGACGCACTCGATCGTGACAGGGAGTGTGGCCGATGACGAGGAGCTGCTGAAGGCGAGGAGTTGGGCGGGTGCGATCGCGCTGAAGAATCGGCGGTATCCGACGCCGGCAACGAGGCGGAGGATGGTGGGGTAGACGATCAGGATCATGGTGAGCAGGCCTGCGATGACGACGAGGCTGTAGATCGCGAGTGCGCGGAGGACCTCGAGGCCCATGCTCGCGACGACGCCGGCGATGAGGCAGAAGACGGCGTACGGCGCGATCTCCATGATGACCAGGACGATCTTGATGATCGCGTCGTTGAGGGCTTGGAAGACGCGGATGACCGGCGCTGCGAGGCTCTCTTTGAGCAGGGAGAGCGCGATGCCAAGCGCGAGGGCGAGGAAGACGATCTGGAGCATGTTGCCCGAGGCGAGGGCGCCGAAGGGATTCGTCGGGACGATGTCGAGGATGACGGTCCAGACATCGGGGGCGACGGCCGCGTCGATGCGCTGCGTTGCGTCGCTCGCGCGTTCGCCGGCGAGTTGGTCGCGGACTTCCTGGGAGACGAACGTGCCGGGCTTGATCGCATTGGCGAGCGTGAGGCCGACAGTGATCGCGACGGCGGTGGTCGCGATGTAGATGACGATGGTCTTGCCGCCGATTCGGCTGAGCTTCTTGATGTCGTTGAGGCTCGCGGCGCCGACGACGAGGCTGAAGAGCACGATGGGCACGGCGATGAACCGCAGCAGGCGGATGAACAGGTCGCCCACGAACTCGTTGAGCGTGGCGAGGAAGCCCGCGACGGTCGCGACGGGGCCGGCGCTGGGGAGCGAGCCGCCGAACTGGTTGGCGAGCAGGCCCGCGATAAGCCCGAGCACGAGGCCGATCAGGATCTTCCAGTGCAGCGCGAGACGACGGCCTCGGCGCGGTTTGGATGTGGACATGGCGGTGCTCCGTGTGCGTCTGGCCGACGAGCGCTGGGTGACGGCGGTGATTCTCGGAACCACCCTACCCCATCACGGATCGGGTTGTGCGGGCGCGGCGTGTGAAGGCGGGCAAGGCTCGCCGGTCACGGGGTCCGGGAACGTGTGTCTTGTCCTGCGTGTCGGCGTAAACGCGGGGCGTCGCGGTGAACCCAATGCATGGTGTGGCTGGCGGCGGGCATCGCGTGCTCGCCGCCGGACAACAACACACAGGCAACAAACACAGAGCACAGGGAAGCCACACCATGAACACCACCACGAAGACCGTCACCAACCGCTTCGCCGCCCCCGCCGCTGCCTTCGTTGCAGCGACCGCGTTCGCTGCGAGTGCCGCTTCTGCGATGCCGAGCGGAGCGACCTCGCCCGCGTCGATCTTCATCGCTGAGGATGCGTTGGTGACCATCACCTTCGACTCGTCGAGCGCCGGCTGGTCGGGCAACCTGCACCGCATCGAGGCCGGCTCGCAGGACAGCCTGAGCGACGGCCTGGGCGTGGCGCTGCTCAACAACCACTCGTCGTCACGCGGCGACTCGGTCGACCTGGGCTTCATCGCTGGCGGCACCGATCTGATGTTCGCCTACGACGTGGTCACCGGGCAGCGCAACACGTTCCGCATGGACGATGAGTCGGGCGACGGCATGTTCGCCACGGCCCAGCCGGCTGCGAACACCTGGACCCTCTACGTCGAGGACTGGATCAACGGCGACTACGACTACAACGACGCGGTCTTTACGGTGACGGCCAGCCCCGTGCCCGCGCCCGCGGCCCTCGCCACGGTCGGCCTTTGCCTTGTCGGCGCTGGCTCCCGCCGCCGCCGCGCCTGATCAAAGGGCGGAGCCAGCAAGCTCGAATCGCTCACCACCCGCGCCGGCCCGGATCTTTGGATTCGGGCCGGCGTTCGTTGAAGCCTTGGCCCTCACCGCGGGGTCACTGCGAGACAGGACCCGAACATGCGATTCGCCGACGGCGTTCAGAAACACGACCACGCGTCCGCGTGCATCCGCAGGGCTGCTGAGGCCGAAACCAATGCCACGATGGACACTTCCCGCGACAACACGCCGAACTACGCCCGCTGGCTGACCGCCGGTGCGGCGATGGTGTTTGCCCTCGGCGCCCTCTGGGGTGCGGCACAGCAGATGGTCGCCTGACGACCGCGGGTCGGTGGAACTTATGCCGAGCCCGTGAGTATCTTGGAGTGATGCTCCGAGATTGCCTGCTCGTTCTGATCGTGTGTGCTGCCGCTTCGATGGCGTCTCGCGCTCCCCTTGCGGATGCCAACGAATTCTTCGTGACACCGATCACCGAGGGGGTTTCATTCGGCCCCGTGCCGGCCGCCAAACGTGACTTTGCGGCGCTTGCCGAGCGAGGTATCACGACGATCGTGAGCGTCGATGCGGCGACGCCCGACGTTGCTGCGGCCGCCGAACACGGCATCCGGACGATCCACGTTCCGACTCAGTACAGCGGGCTGAGTGCAGATGAGCATCGCTCACTCGCAGCGGCGTTGTACAGGGTCGCCGGACCCGTTTTCGTGCATTGCCACCACGGCGTGCATCGTGCCCCCACTGCTGCCGCGGCGGCGTTGATTGCGCTCGGCAAAGTCGACACCGTCGCCGGCGCGGAAGTGCTCGCGGCCGCGGGCACGAGCCCGTCGTATCCGGGGTTGCACGCGTGCGTGCGCGAGGCGGAGCCGATGACCGCGGAGGCGATCGCGGGGCTCGTCGAGGTCGAGTTGCACGAGGTCGCGCCCGTCACCGGCACCGCAGGCGGCATGGCGACGATCGATCACGCGTGGGATGTGCTGGCTGTTGTGCGCGCGAGCGGCTGGCGTGTGCCGGAGGATCATCCCGATGCGGTGCCCGCGGCCGAGGCGGGGCTGGTGCGGGACGTGCTGCGGTCGCTGGCTGAGCTTCCGGAGGAAGACGCTGAGTACGCGGGGCTCATGGCGCGATCGGTCGACGAGGCCGGCGCACTGGAACAGGCGCTGGTGTCAGGCGACGCGCTCGCGGCGGAGGCGGCGTATACGGCGCTCGGCACGACCTGCATCGCGTGTCACAAAGGGTATCGCAACGCAGCGGCACAGTCGCGGTAGGTCTTCTTGGGCTCGATCGTGTCGAAGCATGAGAAAGTCGTGGCCGCGATGTATGCAGGATGTCATGTAGCTTCGTTGATGGCGGCTGCGGTGCTCGCCGCCGGCGGCATGGGGCTGGCCGAAGCGACGCAAGATGAGTCAGCTCGGGCGCAGACGTCGAATGACGAGATCACGACCGATGCCGCGGTCGAGCCTCAGTGGCCGATCGAGCTGGCGGCGGGTCTTGACAGTGTCGAGGCGGGCAACGGGTTCGATGATCTTCAGGCGTTCGGCGCAATGATCGGTGACGCGAGAGTGGTCGGCCTTGGCGAGCCGACGCATGGAAGCCGAGAGGTCTTCCAACTGAAGCACCGGCTCGTCGAATACTTGGCGGAGCGAAAGGGCTTCTCGGTCTTCGCGATCGAAGCCAGCGCGCCCGATACCGAGCATGTGAATCGGTATGTGCTCGAGGGCGTGGGGGACTCGCGCGATGTGATCGCTCGCATGGGCTTCTGGACGTGGCACACCCAGGAGGTGCACGACCTCGTGGTCTGGATGCGGGCGTGGAATCTCGAACGCGAGCGGGCTGGGGATCCGCGCCGGCTGACCTTTCGCGGGTTCGACATGCAGGATGGCCAGTCGGCGATGGACGAGGTGCTTGGGTTCCTCGAGAGCGCCGACGAGCAGCTCGCGCGGGAGGTGGCGGACGCGTACGACCGGTGCGCCCGCGCGGTGCCGGCACCCGACCCGTTTGGCGCCGCGGCGCTTGTCTTGCCGGCCGAGGGGTTGCGCGGCAAGCGGCTGACGCTAAGCGGCTGGGTGAGAACAGAGGATGTCGAGGGTTGGGCGGGGCTTTGGATTCGTTGCGATGCGGCCGAAGGACCGACGGCGGCGTTCGACAACATGCAAGCGGCGGGGCCGCGTGAGACGACGGCATGGGCTCGGTACGAGGCTGTCGTCGACGTGCCCGAGGAGTGCACGTCGGTGGTGCTCGGGTTGCTCTCCGTTGGCGCAGGCGCAGCGTGGTTCGACGACCTTGAAGTTGCGGCCGACGGCAATCCACTGGACTTGCCGGACAGGATTGATGCGGCGTTCGAGGCGGCTGGCGGCCTCGACGCGTGGACAGGCGGCGGCGTGACGGGCAACGCCGGGTATGTCGTCGAGCAGGCCGAGGGCGCGGGGCGGGACGGCTCGGGCGGCGCGTTGATCCGGCGAATCGAGCCGGGCGACGGGATCGTCAGCGCGGCGGAGGCGGCGGCGCTGGCCCTTGAGGTGGAGCAGCGCCTGGCTGCGGAGCGCGGGCGGCTTATCGAGCGGACCGACGAGGCCCGCGCGGGGTGGGCACTGCACATGGCGCGTGTGGTCCGCCAGAACATGGACATGAAGGCCTCGTCGAATCCAACGCTCGTGCGCGACACGGCCATGGCGGAGAACGTGCGCTGGCTTCTTGAGCAGGACCCATCCCGACCCGCGGACACGCGGATCGCGGTCTGGGCGCACAACGCCCACGTGCATCGCCAGAGCGAGCAGGCGATGGGCTGGCACCTCGACCAGGCCCTCGGCGAGTCGCACGTGGTCGTGGGCTTCGCGACGTCGACCGGCACGTACCGCGCCTTCGCGTGGGATCGCTCGGGGCTTGGCACGTTCCCGCTCATCGAGCCGGTCGACGGCAGTCTCGAGCGTGCGCTCGACACCCTGCCGATGCAGACGGCGCTGGTTGACCTGCGGGCAGCCGAGAACGATGAGCGGGCGAACCGCGTGCTTGGAGAGACGACGCTCCTGCGGAGCATCGGCGCGATGGAGGTGCCGCTGGGGCAGTTCTACCCGGTCAACCTTGCTCGGTCGTACGACATCATCGCGTGGATCCGCGAGACGACGGCGGCCGAGCCCTTGCGCTGAGACACGATCGGTGGGCTTGTGATGCTGGGCCGGTGGTCGGCACTTAGAAGTTCAGCAGCACCTTGATGCCTCGGCCGGTGAGCATGGTGTCGAAGGCTTGTTCGTACTCGTCGATTGGATATTCGTGGGTGATGATGTCGTCGAGCTCGATGCCGCCGTGGCGGATGAGTTCTTCGACTTGGTACCAGGTCTCCCACATGAGCCGGCCGTTGATGCCCTTGACGGTGCAACCTTTGAAGATGATGTTGGAGTTGAAGTCGAAGGTGACTTCTTTGGCGGGCAGGCCGAGGAGGGCGGCGACGCCGCCGGGGCGGAGGGCGGCGAAGCCCTGGTCCATCGCCTGCGCGTTGCCGGACATCTCGAGCAGGACGTCGACGCCGAGGCCTCGCGTTTCTTTGCGGACTGTGCTTACCCAATCCGCGTCGTCGATTGCGTGGTAGCAGGCGTGGGCGCCGAGCTTCTTGGCGAGGGTGAGGCGCTCGGGGGTGATGTCGGTGCAGTAGATGCGGCTCGCGCCGGCGGCCTTTGCGACAGTGACGGCCATCAACCCGATGATGCCCGTGCCCGAGATCAGCACTGTTTTGGCACTGACTCCGGCGGCCATCACGGTGTGCACGGCGTTGCCAAGCGGGTCGAAGGTCGCGGCGTGGCGGTCGGAGATGTCGGGGTGCACGTCCCAGATGTTGTCCTCGTTGATCGAGGCGTAGTCGGCGAAGATGCCGTCGCAGTCGATGCCGAAGATGCGGACATCCTCGGCGATGTGCTTGCTGCCGGTGAGCGAGAGGTAGTCGCGGCCTCTGGTCAGGTGCCCCTCGGCGCTGACGCGTTCGCCAACTTTGTACTTCGTGACGGCCGAGCCGACCGCGACGATGTGGCCGACGAACTCGTGCCCGGTGACGATGCCGACGGGGATTCGGCCCGCGGCCCAGTCGTCCCACTGCCAGATGTGCCGATCGGTGCCGCAGATGCCCGCCTTGCTGACCTTGACGAGGCAGTCGTGCGGCGCGACGCGGGGGAGCGGGCGGTCGCGGACCAGCTCGAGCCCCGGGCCGGCGTGGTGCTTGACGAGCGCTCGCATGGTTTCGGGGAGCGACGCGTCGAGCGTCCGCGGGTCGACGCCGATCTGCGGGCGGCGGGTGGGCGCGGAAGGCTGGGCCGAAGACGAGGACTTGGAAGATGGGGAAGAGCTTGGTGTCGCGATTGTCATGGTGCAGCCTCTTTGCGATGGGCGGCGTGGGGATCGCGCTCTAGCGAGCCCGGGGTAAAGCGTAGACTGGGCCGATGTCCCGCCTCTCCGGCAATGCCCGTGGGTATCTGTACCTAGCTGCGACCGCCGCGGGCGGCCGCAAAGTCGGGCTTCGGTCGGCGGCGAGCGAGCGATCGCTGGCGGCGGGTCTCCGGCGGGAGCGGCTGGTGCTGCTGCGGACGTGGCCGATGCCGGCGTGGCTGGCGACCTCGAAGGCGAGCCTCAAGCTCGCGGATCAAGCAGCGCTCAACGAGCAGCTCGCCCAGCTTCTGGGCCGGGGCGTGCCGTTGGTCGAGGCGCTGGAGGTCGCGGCGAGTGTCGTGGCCGATTCGGCCCGACCCGTGATCGAGTCGCTGCGCGAGCAGGTGTCGGGGGGCGTGAGCTTTTCCGATGCGTGCGCGCGGAGCGGACAGTTCGACACCGTCGCGACGGCTGTCTATCGGGCAGCGGAACGCACGGGCGATCTCGCGGGTTCTGCGCATCGGCTTGCTGATGCGCAGAAGCGCCAGCTCGCGCTGCGTGGCAAGGCGGCGACGGTGCTGCTGTACCCGATGATCGTGCTCTCGATCAGTGTGGTCGTCACGATCATTCTGCTGACGATGATCGTGCCGCGAATCGGGCAGGCACTCGTGCAGATGACCGACTCGCTTCCGTGGTACACCGAGCTTGTGATCGCCGCGGGTGATGTTCTTCGCGAGCACTGGCTCGTGCTGTCGATAGTTGCGGGGGGCTTGCTGATCGCGGCGGTGCTGGGGCGGGCGGTCGTGATGGGGCTGGTCTGGCGGGTCTCGCGGAAGCTGCCGCTGATCGGCACGCTGATGCTTACGCAGGACACGGCACGGTTTTTTGCGGTGATGGCGGCGATGAGCCGGGCGGGCGTGCCGCTCGCCGATGCGCTGGGCACCGCGGTCGGCACGGTGGGCGACACGCGCCTCCGCACGCAGCTGGAAACGCTCCGCAAGCGATTGATCGAGGGCGGCGTGCTGCGGACGCTGATCGAGGATGTCTCGGCCCTGCCGCTGGCGACGCGGAAGCTGCTGGTGGCGGCGGATCGCGCGGGCGACCTGGATCAGGCGTTCGACGGGCTCGCGGAAGACCTGGCCCTTGAGGTGGATCGGGTGTCGACGCGGGTGCTCTCGGCGCTCGAGCCGGCGCTGATTGTCGGGCTGTTTCTGCTTATCGGAAGCATCATTTTGTCGATCATGGTGCCGATGATGTCGCTGAGCCAGCAGATCGGCTAGCAGGCCCTGTGCGAGTTGGGGCGTGGGTGGAGACGCGGGCGCGGCGGTACGATTGCGGTCGGGCGCGATCGAACGCAGATCGCGGTCACTTCGCAGTCACTCGCCGCAATCCGGGGTGCTGCGAGGTGTCGATCTCGGCCGTATACAGATGGCTCGCATCAGCACACGAGGAGTGGAACACGATGGCACCCACACGACTGACAACGCACACGCGCCGCACCGCACGGCGAGGCTTCTCGCTTCTCGAACTCATGCTCGTGATCGCGATTATCGGCGTGCTCGCGAGTGTCGCGGCGGTGAACGTGCTCGGCGGGCAGGACCGGGCGAACACGCGTGCGACCGAGGCGACATTGTCGACGCTCGGCCGATCGATCCAGGACTACAAACTCGCCGAGAACGTGTTCCCCGCATCGCTCGACGTGCTCAAGGGCGACTACATCGACGCGTCGACCTCGATCAACGACGCGTGGGATCGGCCGCTGGCTTACTCCGTGCCGGGACAGAATGGCCAAGCCTTCAACCTCGTGAGCGCGGGCGAGGACGGCGAGTTCCGCACCGAGGACGACATCAACTACTGGACCATGAACAACGAGTGATCGAAGCTGGGCCTGCGCGGAATCGGGGGGGCCGAGTTCTGGCAGGTCAACACATCACACGCATCGCACGCGCGGAGCGCCCATGCGACACGCAGAACACAGCACGCACATCCGGCGCCGGTCACGCACGCGGCGCGGGCTGAGCTTGCTTGAGTGCATGCTGGCGGTCGGGATGCTTGGGCTCTCTGCCTCGATGATCGCGGGCGCACTGAGCTACGCGTATCGCGCGCAGAACCGCGAGCTCGGCACGCTCGGGGCAGCGGAGCTGGCGAGCACACTGATTTTGCAATACCTCGATGAACGAGAGTCGATGCCGTCGGCCGGGCTGCCGATCGCGTACGGGCCCGAGGGCAACGAGGTGTTCTATCGCTGGGACCTCTCGGACAAACCGGCGCGGCTCGAGAACAACCCCAGGGCCGAGGCGCAGGCGGAGACCAACGCGACGGGCGCTTCGATGGCAGACCGCTTCCGGCAGATCACGATCCGCGTGTGGCGGTCGGAGGAATCCGAGGGCTCGTTTACGTACACGGGCGGCTCGGGCACGGCGGTCATCACGCGGCTCTACCACCCGCTCGCCTTCGAGTATCGCAGCCCCGACACGCTCCAGAAGATGGTCGAGAGCGAGGAGGGCGTCCGCCGGCTCATGGAACAGATCATGGGTGCGGGCGACCAACCCATCGAGATCGGCACGACGCAGGCCAGCTCGGAAAGCAACAGCGGTGGCGGACGATGAGCACACGCCGCCGGGGCTTCACGCTGCTCGAGATGCTGCTCGCCAGTGCGCTGGCGTCGATGGTCGTGCTGACCGCGGCGGGCGTGATGGCGGGCATGCAGCGTGCGCACAGCCGGGCGATGGACCGCATGGATCAGGCGCAGCAGATGTCGACCGCCCGCGAGGTGATCCGGCGCGCGGTGTCGTCGCTCGCGATGACGGGCGCGACCAACAGCGGCACGGGGCAGGGGCCGGCCGGCACGATGCCCAACGACTTCACGCAAGGTCGGGCGCCGAGGTTTGCTGTGGTCGACGATCCGCGGTTCGACGGCAAGACGCAGCGTGTTGAGCTGGTCGTGCACACGCCGCCGGTCGATCGGGAGCTGGCTGCACTGCTGCGGCGGGACGTGCCCTCGCCCGTCATGCCGACGATCGCGGACCCGATCCTTGAACGAGACGAGGACGGCGAGCAAGACACTTCGGGCGGCGATCGCTCGGCGGCGGGCGGGCGTGTGGTCCGCGGCGGCTTTGAGATTCGCCCCGAGCGCACAGAGGATGGCACGCGACTGGACCTCTGGTGGGTGCCCTCGGCGCTGGGCGTGGTCGATCAGGCGTGGGGCCCGAGTGCGCCGATCGATGCGGGCGGCGCGGCGCCGCTGATCGAGGGCGTCACGCGGTGCGTCTGGCAGGTCTACCACCGGCGGGTGATGCTCGACGAGTTTGCGGCGGCGTGGCCCGACGACCTGCCGGCGTACGTGCGCGTCGAGATCGAGACCGACACGGGGCTCTTCGCGCGGTGGACCTTCGAGGTCGACTACATCGTGACGACCTCCGACCGGCAAGGCACGCAGCAGATCGCGCCCGACGACACCGAAGAGGTCGCACCGGGCGATGGGCCCGAGGGCGCGGTTCCGGAGGGTGCGGTGCCGCCGGCATCTGACTCGGATGGTGCGTCGTGACGCCCCGGGTCAAGCTGTGCGGCATGCCCCGTGGAAGGCCCAGCGGCATGCGGCGCGGCTTTGCATTGCCGACGGTCATTGTGCTGCTGCTCGTTGCGGGCGCGCTCGTTGCGACGCTGATGGAGCGGCAGAGTGTGCGGTCGCTTGGCACGGCCCGCGAGCTGCGGGCGTATCAGGAGCAGCATGCGGCGCGCGGCCTGCAAGAGGTTTTGAACATGTGGCTGCGCTCGCGGCCCTCGGCGCAGCTGCACGAGCTGACGGGCGACCGGGGGCATGCCTTCGATCTCGAGCTTGCCGACGGCAGCGTGGCCCGGGTGTACCTGGGCGATGCGCAGGCGTCGGTGCTCGCGGCGACCGAGCAGCTCTCGATGCGCGAGGCGATCGAGGCGCGGCAGGTTGTCTCGGAACTCGAAGCGGTGCTGCGGGAGCGCGGGCTGAGTGCCCGCGACCCGATGCCGGGCGTCGAGGGGGCGGCGGGCATGCGGGTGCGGTGGACGCGGCAGGCGGGGCCGGTCGCGGTCAGCGCGGGCGGGCCGGTCGAGTCGGTCGAGGCGGCGGCCCGCGTGGCGCTCGACGGCGACGCTGGGCGAGCGCGGGAGTTTGCACAGGTCATTACCGATGCTGTGCGGTCGGGAAGCCGGGAGGACGCGGACTTCAACCGTGCCGCGGCCGAGATCGATGTGGATGATGACGAGCGGAACGACCTCCGGCGGCTGATCGTGATGCGGCCCGAGCTCTGGGGCGTTGTGGTCGAGGTCGTGCCGAGCCAGGGCACGCGGGTGGTGGCGCGGTACGAGGCGTTGGTGGCGATGGGCAGTTCGAGCGGCGTGGGCGGGCAGTCGGCCCGCGGCTCGTTCGTCCAATGGCGCCGCGTGGCGGTACAGTAAGGCAGGCACGCCGGGCTCTGGCGTGCCACAGCGTGCCGCCAGCCCACGGATGGAACGGATCGGACCCCATTTGGATCGCTCATCACTGAAAACTCGCACCCGTCTCGCCCAAGGTGGCACCGTCGCCGGGCTCGGTTGTGCCGTTGCGGTCGCGATGCTCGGGTTGCCGAGCCTCGGTGGCGACGTACCTGGTTCGACGCCCGGCAACGGGGTATCGGCAGCACCCGCCGAGCCCGCGAGCAACGCAGTCATGCTGCCCGCGGCCGACGTTGAGGGCATCGTGTTCCGTCTCGCCATGCTGGACAACGCGCCGCGAGTACCCGAGCCGATTGAGGTGGATGAGCCCGTCGTTGTCGACACGGGCGACGAGCCGGCCGCGGCGACGCCGGTGACCAAGCGCGAGATCCGTTACCTCGGCTCGATGATCGGGTCGAGCCGGCGCGTGGCGGTGATGTCGATCGATGGCGAGCAGCGGTTGGTGGCCGAGGGCACCGAGCGCGATGGCGTGGTGGTCAACGAAGTCACCCCCGACGTGCTCAAACTCGAGGTCGACGGCGCGCCGATGGAGCTGGAGCTTGCGCCCAAGACCGGCTCGCGGATCACGCGCGTCGGCGATGCGCCCGGAGGATCACGAACCGGCTCGGCGCTGGATCGCGAGGCCCAGGCCGAGCTGCGGCGCGGCGCTCGCGGCAATCGAGGGGCGCGAGAGTAATGGCGACATGGGTGTGTGCCATCGAACGCCGCGAACGGGGCGGCGTGATCGAGCGCGTTCGGCTCATTGGGCCGGGCGATCGCGATGCGACGTGGCAGCGCACCAGCGAAGAGCCGGACGAGGCGCCGCGCGCCGCGGCCGAGTGGGTGCGCGAGCACGTCCGCAAGGGTCGGGTGCGCGTGGTCGTTGATACCGACGGCGGCGTGTGCTCGTGGCTGACCGTGCCGGGCGGTGAGGCCCACGTGCTCGAGGCGATGGTGCGGCAGGCGACGGGAAGCCTGGGCGAGGGCGGCAACGAGGCGGCGGCACCCGGCGTGCTCGCGGCGAGCGTGCTCGGGCCCGATGCCGCGATTCCTGGCGGCGCGACCGTGCAGGCGCTTGCCGAGCCTGATGCGCAGCGCGACGGCACAGATGACGACCGGCGCCGGAAGGCTGTGATCGCTGTGCCCGACGCGAGCGTGCGGCTCACGCTCGATGCGATGGACCAGCTCGGCGTCGATGTCGCCGGCGTGTGGACCGTGTGGGATGCGCTCTCGGAAGCCTGGGACCCGGCATCGCGCGAGCGGGGCGCGGGCGATGCGGTCGCGACGGACTTCGGCGTGACGGCGGTGGTGCTCGTTGAGCCGCACGGACGGCTCGCCTGGAGCTGGTCGCGGCAGGGCGCGACGATCGCGGCGGGCGCGATGCGTGTGGGCACGACCGGCGGCGGCGAGGACCCGCACGAGCCGGTGGTGCGCGAGAGCAACGTTGGACGGTTGATCAGCGAGTGGCTCGGGTGGGGTGCGCAGCTTGGGGCGGTGCCGCGGCGCGTCGCGTTGCTGATGCCGCCCGCCGAGTCGGGTTTGTCGGCCGCGGCGGTCGGACGGCAGCTCGCGGCGGCGTGGGACGATGTGGGTGTGGATGTGCTGGGCGAGGAGGACCCGCTCGGCCGGACACTGCGGGCGTGGCGCGAGCTCGACGATGAGGAGTCGGCGGATGCGGGCACGCTGCACGCGCTGAGCGAGCGGCCGGGCCGGGGGCATCGCGGGCTGTACCGATGGGCGGCCGCGGCGGTCTTTACGCTCGCCGGTATCGTCGGCGTGGCGGCGTGGCAGACGTGGGGCTCGGTCGGTGAGGCCCGAGACACGGCTGATGACCTGCGGGCCGAGCGGCTCGAGCTGATTCGCGCGACCGATCAGGCGTTGCTGCTTGAGCCTGATCCCGTGGGCTCGTTGCTCTCTCGCGTCGAGCAGTTGCGGCGGGCACGCGCGGCGCCGCCGGAAGTGCAATCGCTCTGGCCCGTGCTCAACGAGCTCGACACGCTCACGCTCGTGCTGATGGGCGTACCGATGGAGTTGCAGTCGATCGAGCTGAACCAATTCAACGCATCGCTCGTGGGCGTCGTGCCGGACACCGAGTCGTATGAAGCGCTGCGCGAGGGGCTTCGCTCGATCGATGGGAACATCGAGGAGTGGACAGGATCAGCAACCGACGCGCGCGGCAACGCGGGCGCGTTGCAGGCGTCATTCACCGGGCGCTGGCCGATCGAGGTGCCGCAGTTCGAGCGCGAGGGCACGCCATGAGCGATCACCAAGCGGGCACCCGCGCGCAGCTCGACGAGGACGGCCGGTACGCGCTGGCGGCCGGCGCGCAGGCGACCGCCCGGCGGAACAAGCCGCGCTGGATGGTGCAACTGGCAACGCTGACGCTGGCGATCGCGGGCATCGTGCTGATCATTGGAATTGGTGCTCAGGGCAAGGCCAAGGCGCAGGCCCAGCGTGAGACGCGCTCGATGCAGGAGATCAGAGACGCGATCGACGAGCTCGATGTGCTCAGCGCGACGCAGGACGACGGCGGGCCGACGCTCATCGGTGATTTCCTGCCCAACCTGCTCAGCACGATGGAGACGCTCGCTCGGCGGGCGGGAATCGAAGATCGTCTGCCGACGCCGCGCGAGAGCACGTCCGACACGGCGCCGGGCGCGGTCGCGAAGCGGTACGACTACACACTGACCAGCGTGCACCTGGATCGCCTGCTGGAGTTCGTCCAGCTCGCGACGGAGCGGATCGACGCGATGCAGGTCTACAGCCTCCGGCTTCGCATCACGCGCGGCCGACAGCAGGACGGTGCCTGGGAACTCAACGTCGTGTTTCAACGATGGGAACGAGACGAAGCATGATCGATCTGAACAACCCACGACCCGTCCGGTACCTCCTCGCTGGCACGTTGCTCGGCACGCTGGTCCTGGCCGGGTGCGCGTCGTCCGGCAGATCGGCGACGCCGGTGGCGGAGATGGACCCGTCGGCACGCATTGCCGAGGCGCACCGTCTCGCCGAGCTTGCGCAGCAGAGCGCCGAGGGCTCGAGCCGTGCTTCGGCGAGCGGCAACGAGGAGAAGGCGACGCTCGAGCGTCGGCGGGCGATCGAGTACTACGGCCGGGCCGTCACGCTGCACGACGCGATGGGCGCCGCGTGGAACAACCTCGGCGTGCTTTTGATCGAGGATGGCCGATACATGGACGCGTCGCGCGCATTGCAGCGGGCGGCGGCCCTGAGCCCGACCGATCCGCGCCCGCACGACAACCTCGGGCTGATCTACCACCTCACCGGGTACGACGAGCAGGCGCTTCGGCACTACGAGGACGCGCTCGAACGCGATCCAAACTACCTCAACTCGCTGCGGGGCGGCGTGCTCGCGGCGTCGCGGCTTTCGGTCGTCAACGAGGACATCGTCGGCTGGGCCGAGCGGGGCATGCTGATCGACACCGACACGCGGTGGCGCGAGATCTTCATGCGGGAGCGGCTGCAATTCGCGGCGATGCTCGAGGAAAAAGAGAACCGCCAGTCCGGGCGATAGTGGACCTGCCGATTCGGGCCGGTGGGTGTTTCGCGCGGGCCGCGGGCGAGTCGGCGGCTACCGTTTGGCATGGCGCAACACCAACGCACGCTCAACGGCAAGTGGATCGCGATCCCCTTCGCGTTCTTCGCACTGCTCACGCTCCCCATCGGGTTCTGGGTGCGGGCCAACTTTGGGCCGCCGGCGATCGAGCGGTCGGAAGAGGCGGTCGAGCTGACCACGCGCGTCGCGGCGCTCTCACCCGCCGTGGCACTCCTGCTCGACCAGGTCGGCGCGGGGCACATGGTGGTGGCTCGGCACGGGTACGACCGGTGGTCGGACCAATCGCTCCCGGCTGCGGGCGACCAGGCGGGCATTGATTACGAGGCGCTGCTCGCGGCCGAACCCACAGACGTGCTGCTCGAGTGGGGCTCGCGCGAGTTGCCCGACCGACTTGTGGAACTGGCCGAGGATGGCGACTGGCACATCGAAAGCTACGCGCTCTCGACACTCGAGGACATCGCAGCCGCGGCCGATGCGCTGCACGCCCGGTACGTCGGCAGCGGCACGTCGCCCAGCAACGCGCTCGAGCAGTCGCTCCAACCGGTCGCGGGTGCGGAGGGTGTTGGCCGGGTTTTGCTTCTGATGTCTGCCGATCCGCCGCAGGTGCTCGGGCCGGGGTCGGCGCACCACCAGTTGCTCGTGCGTCTTGGCGCGACGCCCGCGATCACCGAAGGGTCGATGTGGATCGAGCTCGATGCCGAGGACGTGCTCCGGCTCGCGCCCGATGCGATCGTGCTGATCGCGCCGGGCGGAATAGGAGGCACGGAGGAAGCCCTCGGTCGGCTCGCAACGCTCCCGATCCCGGCCATCCAGTCTGGACGGGTCGGCGTGATCGATCGTCCGACCGCACTGCTGCCAACGCTCGCGCTCGGCGAGGTGGCCGATGATCTGGCGGAACTGGTTCGCGAGTGGTCGGCGACGGATTGAGCCGAGGGCGTACGATGCTTCGCCCATGACAGAACAAGCCAACAGCCGAGATCAGTTTGACCCCGTCGCCATTTTGAGCGAGCGGTTCCGTGCCGCAATCTCCGAGGCGCTGCCCGAAGCGGGTGATGATGCGGCGGCGCTGATTACCGCGGCTCGCAATCCGGCGTTCGGAGACTTCCAATCCAACGCGGCGATGGGCCTCGCGAAGCGCCTCGGCGCGAAGCCGCGGGAGCTTGCTGCGAAGATCGTCGCGGCGACGAAGATCGATGACATTGCCGAGCCGTTGACGGAGGAATCGATCGCGGGCCCGGGTTTTATCAACATCCGCCTGAAACCCGACACACTCGCGGGGCTGCTCGCCGCACTCGACACGCCCGATCTCGGGCTGCCCGCGCCCGATCAGCCCGAGACGGTTGTCGTTGATCTTTGCGGCGTGAATCTCGCGAAGCAAATGCACGTGGGCCACTTGCGATCGACTGTCATCGGCGATGCGCTCGCACGCGTGATCGAGCGGACCGGTGCGAAGGTGATCCGGCAAAACCACGTGGGCGACTGGGGCCTGCCGATCGCGATGGTCGTCACCAAGCTCATGCAAGAAGCCGAAGCGGGGCGGATCGATCTCGATGCGATCACGCTCACGCAGCTTGACGCGCTGTACAAGGCGGCGCAGCGGGAGTGCTCGCCGCCGCGGCACGCGCTGGCGATGGTCGAGCGGCACAACCTGGGACCGAAGGCCGACGCGGAGATCCGCACGCAGGTCGAGGAGGCCGAGGAGCACCTGATCGCGGCGAAGCAAACGCTTGTTCGCCTGCAAGCGCAGGACGCGGATGTCGTTGCCGTCTGGCGACGGATCTACGACGTGACCATCGCGGCGTGTCTTGCGAACTGCGCGACGCTGCACACCAAGGTCGACGTCTCGGCCTCGGCGGGCGAGTCGAGCTACGCCGATGAGCTTGCGGGCGTGGTTGATGACTTGGAGTCACGCGCGGTTGCCGAGGAGAGCGACGGGGCGCTGGTCGTGCGGGTCGAGGGTGTGAGCGAGCCCTGCATCGTGCGGAAGCGCGACGGGGGCTTTCTGTATGCGACGACCGATCTCGCAGCGATCCGCCGCCGCGTGCGCGACCTTGGTGCGGATCGCGTGATCTACGCGGTCGATGCACGCCAGAGCCTGCACTTCAGGCAGGTCTTCGGTGCGGCGACGCGCGCGGGCTACGCGGTGCGCGACGGCGAGCCCGTCCGGCTCGACCACGCGGCATTCGGCACCGTGCTCGGCGAGGACAATCGGCCGTTTAAGACCCGATCGGGCGAGGCGGCCCGGCTCGCGGACCTGCTTGAGGAAGCGATCAATCGAGCACGGGCAGTCGTAGCTGAGAAGAACCCGTCGTTGCCGGCGGATGAGCGGGCGAAGATCGGGGCGGCGGTCGGTATCGCGGCGATCAAGTACGCGGATCTTTCAAGCGACCGCATCAAGGACTACGTGTTCAGCTTCGATCGCATGCTTGCCTTTGAGGGCAACACCGGGCCGTACTTGCTGTACGCGCTCGTCCGCGTCCGCAGCATCTTCCGCAAGGCGCAGGAACGCGGCATCAGCGCCCCCACTGCTGCGAGCTTCGACATCGCAGAACCCGCCGAGAAGGCACTCGCGCTCGCGCTGCTCGCGTATCCCGCGACGGTGCGTGCGGTTGCCGACACGCTCGAACCGCACCGCTTGTGCACGTACATCTACGAGCTTGCGACCGCGTTCAGTAGCTTTTTCGACCAGTGCCCCGTGCTGGGTGCGGACGACGAATCAACGCGCGATGCAAGGCTTCGCTTGTGCGCACTGACCGGTCGTGTGCTCGAAGACGCGCTCAACACGCTGGGCCTGCCAACTGTCGAACGCATGTGATCAGCGCAAGCGGTTGCTCACGCCGTTGCGGTCATTTAGAACATCACCTGCATCATTGCGCGAATGACGAACTGGTTGCCCTCGGTATCGGGCAGCAGGCCGGCGTTGTCGCGGAAGCCGATGATCGCGTCCGAGTCATCCTTTGGCTCGGGGTAGTAGATGACCTCGGTGACGAGCTTCGCCGCGTGTGACTCGGGGATGAAGTAGCGCGTGCCGCCAACGGTCATGCTGTAGAACTCGTCGGTGCCACCGATGTCGTGGTTGTCGTCAGGAAAGATCGCGCTGCCGCGGATGAACAGTTCCGTCTGATCGGTCACGAAGAGCGACCCCTGCGCGACGACGCCGAAGTCCGTGACCTCGCCGCCCTCATCGGGATCGGTTGTTCGCATGACCACGGCACTGAACGCGCTCCACCCCTGGCCCTCGAGCGAGAGGTCGGCGGTGAGGAAGTACTGGTCACGCTCGGGCGCGGGGAGCGGCGCGGCGAACGTGTGCCCGCTCGTCTGCCAGTGGCCGGCGACACCAACAAGCACGGCCGTCTCTTCGGCCGAGCGCCACGAGGTGAAGTCGCGGAACCGGCGGAGCGAGTCGCCCATCGCGTGCTCGACGCGACCCGTGATCGCGAGGTCGGCCTCGTTGCGATTCGTGAAGCCGTCGTTGAGCGTGCGGAAGCCGTCAGTGAAAGCCACTTGGAATCGCGTCTGCGAGTCGTTGTACGCGAGCCGAACACCCTGCGTGTAGTCCTGGTTGAAGACCTCGTTGGCCACCGAGCGATCGACCGCGATCTGGCGCGAGGCGCTGACAAGCTCTTCGCGGCGGAAGGGCGGCTTGAACTGTCCGGCTGTCACCGACCAGTTCGTGTCACCAAACTCGTAGTTGACCCACGCGTCTTCGAGAAAGCCGAGGCCGGTCCGCTTATTGACCGCCATCACAACGAGGTACGTGGTATCGGCCGAGAGGACGTTGCCCGCGACACCGACCTTGGTGCGTCGGTTGTCGAAGCCGTTGGTGATTTGTTCTTGGCTCTCGGTTTCATCGCGCACGTTGAAGGTGTAGCGGAACTGGAAGTAGCCGCGGATGCGCATCGAGAATTTGTCGGGGTCGGTCTCGGACTGGATCACAAACTGGGCCGACGCCGGCAGGACAGTCGCGGCGAGCAGAGCAACGGCCAGAGCGATTCGTGCCATGTGCGAATGTTAGGACATGTGCATGCAACCGGGACGCGGACGCGCGACAAATGTGCGAGTTCTCTGCTGTGTTTTATGTACAAAAAGCAGCGGGCCCCGCGTAATACGGGGCCCGCTGTGGATGAACAAGATTGCCTTGCTCGATCTCAGATCATATTCGTTCTGATCGGTTGATCAGAAGACGAGCTGCATCTGAGCGCGGAGGGCGAACTGGCCGTCCTCGGTGTCGGGGACCAGAGCAGTCATGCTGCTGGGAGCGGTCGCGGCGACGGGGGCCGACTCGCTGGGGTCGTCGAGGAAGTACTGCACGTCGAAGGTGAACTTCGCGGCGTGCGACTCGGGGACGAAGTAGTAGTTGGCACCGACGGTGAGGGTGTTGAAGTCCTCATCGGCGGGGTCGAAGGTGTTGTCGGCGTAGACCGAGTCCCAGCGACCGAAGATCTCGAGCTGGTCGGCGACGAAGAAGCCACCCTGGATGAGCCAGCCGTAGTTGTCGACGTCCGAGGCGCCGGAGGCGTCGACGGTCACGCCGGTGAAGGCACCGAAGGCGTTCCAGCCGTTGCCCTCGACCGAGAGGTCGATGGAGTAGGTGAACAGGTCGTAGTCGGTCATCGCGACCTCAGCACCACCGGCGAAGGCGGCGGTCTCGCCACCCTGCTGCCAGTGGACCGAACCGCCGAGAAGAACGGCGATGTCATCGGAGTTGCGGAACGAGGTGAAGTCCTCGAAGCGGCCCCAGTCGCCGGCGAACATGTACTCAAGGCGAGCGGTGATGGCGATGTCGGCCTCGAGAGCCAGGCCGCCAGCGTTGGTGGCACCGGTCCAGAACGGGGTGCTGCGGTTGCCAGCACCGTCGTTGATCGACGCGACGAAGCCGAGGTTGTCACCGCGGTAGTGCACGGCGACGCCCTGGGTGCGGTCGGCGGCGAAGACCGAGTCGGTGACCGAGCGGTCGGCGGCGAGCTGGTGACGGGCGTCGACCATGTTCTCGCGAGTCAGGGGCACGCGGAACTGACCGAACTTAACGCCCCAGCCGTTGTCGAAGTTGTAGTTACCCCAAGCCTCGAGGAGGTTGAAGTTGCCGTTGTTCGACGACTCGCTGTCGCCAGCACCGTCAAAGCCACCCTCGATGTAGAACGAGAGGTTGGGGTTGAGGATGTTGCCCTGGAAGATCAGGCGGGTGCGCTTGGCGTCGAAGCCGTTGGTGAGGTCCTCGGACTCGCCGCCGAGGGCGTCGTCGTCGTTGTCACGGAAGTTGAGCGTGTAGGTGAACTGGGTGTAGCCACCGACATAGAGGTTGAAGTTGCCGTCACCCGAGCCGATGTAGAAGCCGTTGCTGTTGTGACCAGCGTTGGCGCCGGTCTGCAGCAGGCTGGCGCGGGCGGCGGCGTCTGCACGCAGCTCGTTCTGGTACGCGGGGGTCTCGGCGATGGCCGAGAAGGTGGTGGCGCTGAGGGCGGCACCGGCGATCAGCATCATCTTGCTGTTCTGCATTTGAAATCTCCTTGGCGAAAATGCCATCTTCAATCTGTCGTTGGGTCCCGGCGGGGAGCTCCACCTGCCGCCGGGGTCCAACTCGCGTGTCTCGTGCCCCCCAGAGCCTGAACTGGGCCTGGCCCACGCGGGCCAAGGGGGCGAACCTGTGTGCTGTCAGCGGCGTTGTGCTCTCGGCAACCTCTCTCGGAGGGTGTGCATGCCGGGTCTGTGAGCGATGCCGCGATGGTGTCGAGTGCCGTGGTGCGTTGGTCGGAAAAGGACGGGAATCAGGGGTGAGCAACCAAGGCAGTTAGTGCTTACTTCCAAGTCTAGACAGGGCCTTCGGCAGGGTGTCTACCCCGCCTTGCGAAAATCTGCCGGTGTGTGGTCCGTTGTTACACATGTTAGCGGCAGCGAACTTTGCGATTACTTGCTTCGGCCGACCCCTCGATATCGGTCCAGCATTTGGTTGAGAAAACTGCTGCGCCTCTGGATAACACCGGGTCGTGGGCTCGCCTAACGCTTTGGTGCGCGGGGGTCTCACGTTCAATCTCCGTTAACCCTCGTTGAAGCCGTAGCCGGGAGCATCGCGATCGGCTTCACTAGCGGGCCGGCACCGTCTGGAGCCGATCCACCCGCCAGGGAGCACCCGCCATGGCCAGCCCCGCCCACATCCTCGTTGTGGACGACGAAGCGGACCTCCGCGAGTTGGTTGAGCTCAACCTCACCCGCCAGGGGTACCGCGTCACCCTCGCAGCCGACGGACGACAAGCGCTGGCAGCGATCGAGAAAGAACCGCCGGATCTGGTGGTGCTCGATGTGATGATGCCCGAGCTCTCGGGTACCGAGGTCGCGAGCCGGATCCGGTCCGATCAGCGGACCACTGCCCTCCCGATCATCATGCTCACCGCCAAGAGCGAGGAGATCGACGAGATCGTCGGCTTGACCGTCGGGGCCGACGACTACATGGCCAAGCCCTTTTCCGTAAAGGTGCTTTTGGCCCGCATCGCGGCTGTGCTCCGGCGGACGGGCGATCAGCCCAGCTCGTCGGCGCTCGTCACGCTCGGGCCGATCCGGATCAATAAGGACACGCACGAGGTCACGTCGGCTGGCGAGTCGATCCGCCTGACGCTCACCGAGTTCAAGCTGCTCAGCGCGTTGGCAGAAGCGGGCGGGCGGGTGCTATCGAGGGCGGCGCTTATGTCCAAGGCGATGGGGCCTGGCGTCACGGTCACCGAGCGCACGATCGACGTGCACGTGACGAGTATCCGCAAGAAGCTCGGCGACGCGGGGGCACTGATCCAGACGGTGCGGGGCGTGGGATACCGGGCGGTCGAGCCCGGGCACGAGACCGCCGCGAGCTGAGCCGATCGGCGCTGATATCGAAGTTGAGGACGGCGAGAGTCACCCCGCCGCTAGAGTCGGGCTGTGGACGCGGAGCGTTCTCGATGGGACGTGCCATCGGGCGTGACGGTCGACTCGACGGGCGAGAGCAGCGATGGCGGACGCAGACCGCGACACGCGGGACAACATCGACGGATCGCCAATCATGCCGGCGATGGTCCTCATGTGGGCCGGCTTGCTCGCTGCTGCGGCGGGCTCGCTCGTCGGGGCGAGCGGGGGCTGGCTCGCGGTTGTGCTGCTGTCGGTCGGCCTTGCGACGACGTGGGCGGCGCGGGCGGGTGTTGTTGGCGTGCGGACGACACTGGGTGCTCGGATCGGCCGCGCGACCGACGAGCTCGACGCTCTTATAGATGGGCCCGCCGCGTCCCCGGAACCTGTCTGGGGCTCTGGTTGGCCCGCACTCGATCGGAATCTGCGTCGTCTCGAGTCGACGCCCGCCCGCGTGGGCGCGGCGCTCGATCAGGCGGCCGCGAACGCCGAGGCGCTGCTTGAGGTGCTCGCGAACCTCGATGAGCCTGTGCTCGTGCTTGATGAGGCGGGCGTTGTGCGCATCGCGAACGGGGCCGCGACGGCGCTCATCGGATCGCGCGCGCAGGCCATTGGCGGGACGGGGCTCGTCGGCTCAGCACTCGAGGATGTGTTCCCGCAGCGGGAGCTTGGGCAGATCGTGCGCGACGCGCGGCGGAGTGAGGATGGCCGATCGGAGGGACGGACGCGGTTCGCGATCGACGCAACGCTGCGGGAGCACGCGGCAGCCGCGATGCTCATCGGCAGCGATCGGGTTGTGCTTGTGCTGCGAGATGTGACCGAGCTGAGCCGGGCGGTGCAGCTCAAGACCGACTTCGTCGCGAACGCGTCGCACGAGCTACGCACGCCGCTTGCGTCGATTCGTGCGGCAGCCGAGACGCTCGAAGGCCTTGGCGGCGATGACGCGGCGATGATCGATCGGCTCGCCAGCCTCATCGGGCAAAATGTCGCCCGGCTCGAAGAGATGGTCCGCGACCTGCTCGATCTGTCGCGCCTCGAAGCGCCCGACTTCCCGGTCGAGCCGGATGATGTCGATGTCGCGGCGATGCTCGAGGGGCTGCACGGGGTCTTCGGGGATGTCGGACGCGAGCGGTCGATCGAGCTCGACATCGATGTGCCGAGCGCGTGCGCATCGATCGTGACCGATCGCCGATTGCTCGAGCTCGTGCTCCGCAACCTGATCGATAACGCGATGAAGTTCGCATACCCGGAGACCGCGGTGCGCGTGCGCGTGCGCGCGGGGGACTCGGATAGCCGGGGGCGGCGGACGATCGTGTTCGAGGTGCGCGACCGCGGGCTGGGCATCCCGCTCGAACAGCAACAGCGTGTCTTCGAGCGGTACTACCAGGTTGATCTCGCGCGCACGGGCGACAGCCGGGCACGCGGCACGGGGCTTGGGCTGGCGATCGTAAAGCACGCGCTGGTCAAACTCGGCGGCGATGTTTCGCTCGAGAGCGAGTGGCGGAAGGGCACGAAGGTGCGCGTGGAGCTTCCCGGTGCGATCCCGCCGGCCGATGAAGCGACGCCAGATGTCTGAGCACTACCAGCGGAGCGGTGCCGCCTCATCGCCCTCGATCTGCGCGAGCCGATCGGTGATGTCGCGAACGAACGCTGCCTCGCGCGCGGGCGAGCCGAAGCGGCCGATGGAGGCAGAGACGTCGAGCGCGCCCGTGCGTTCGTCGGGCGGCGAGCGGAAGGGGTCGACTGCGCCTGCGCCGGGCCCTGTGAAGGTGAGCGTGACAGGCTCGTCGCGGACTGTTTTCAGGAGATAGACGCGGCGATCCGGCTCGGGATAGGCGATGTCGGTGATGGCCATCTCGTTATTGACAGCGGCGGCGAACACGACGCCGAAGAGATCGTCGCGGTCGCCGGTGCCTGCGCGTGATGTCGGGGGGGCTGCGGTGTGCGCTGGTTCGGCGGGGCGGGCCTGGCAGCCGATAAGGCCGAACGCCGCCACTGCCGCCCAGAGCGGGACGCAAGACATCGGCAAGCCTGCTGTTTGTGATTTGATTGGTTTCATGTCGGTGAGCGGCCGCTGGGGTGTGTCGCGAGGTTTGTGGTGAACCGACCTCTAGAATGCAGGATTGGCGTCGGGCGTGCTCATGGGCGGGCCGATGCGATGGTAGTGGGTTATGGGATGCCGGCAGCGGCACCCGGCCCGGCTTGGAGGACGAGTGGTTGACGAAAGCGTGCGCATGCCGGCGGGCCCCGATCGGGTTCGCGTGCTCGGCTCGGGCGAGCGGAACCTGAAGATGATCCGCGAGGCGTTGGGCGTGAACATCACCGCCCGCGACGAGCTCGTGCAACTCCGCGGCGAACGCGACGCGGTCGTCATCGCCCGCAACGTCCTTGAGCGGCTCACGCGGTCGACCAACGACTCGAATCGCCAGGGCGTGCTCGCGCTGATCGCCGACGAGGCGGAGCGGTACCGCGAGGGCGGCGCGGTGCGCGCCGGCTTGCGTGAGGGCTCGCGCGGCGGGCCGCGCGGCGCGGTGGGCTGGGAAGGTCGGCTTGACGTCTTCGCGGGCGGCCGACGCATCGAGGCGCGCACCGAGAACCAGCGGCACTACGTCGAGGCGATGCGAACGAACGACCTGGTCTTCGGCATCGGACCGGCGGGCACGGGCAAGACCTACCTCGCGGTGGCTGCGGCGGTGCACCTGCTGCGGACCGAGCGGGTGAATCGGCTCGTGCTGGTGCGTCCCGCGGTCGAGGCGGGCGAGAAGCTTGGGTATTTGCCGGGCGACCTGCAGGCGAAAGTGGACCCGTACCTGCGGCCCCTGCTCGACGCGCTCCACGACATGGTCGAGTACCCGGTGCTGCGGCGGTTCATGGAGAGCGATGTTGTTGAGGTTGCGCCGCTGGCGTTCATGCGTGGGCGGACGCTGAACAATGCGGTTGTGATTCTCGATGAGGCGCAGAACACGACCGCGGCGCAGATGAAGATGTTCCTGACGCGCATGGGGCACGGCACGAAGATGATCGTGACGGGCGATACCACGCAGATCGACCTTGAAGAGGGTCGCCAGAGCGGGCTGATCGACGCGGCCCGTCGGCTGCGTCGCGTGCCTGGGTCGGCGTTTTGCGTGCTCGAGCGGGTCGATGTTGTGCGCCACCCTCTGGTGCAGCGGGTGCTTGAGGCGTACGGCGACGACGAGGATGTTGCACCAAACCCGCGCGGTGGCGACACTCAGGCGGACGCGGCACGGAATGCTCGCGGGCACTCGGACCACCACCTCGATGGATCGCCGGAGGCGTAATGGCCAAGGACACGGGCGGAACAGGGCGTGGCGGGCGGTCGGGTGCGTCCAAGGGCGCGTCCAAGAAAGTTGCCGCGAAGAAGGGCACGCCGAGACGGCGGTCGGTCGTTACCGTTCCTCGGCGAACGGCTCGGCAGGCGATCGCCGAGACGCTGCAGAGCCCGCCGGTGGGATGGGGCGTGCTCGTTGGCGCGGCGTTCGTCGTGTTGTGCACGGCTCTGGTGAACTGGGGCCGGGGCGAGGCGGGCGTGGCGATCGGCCAGCTCATGAACGAGACGCGCACGGTGCGCACGGCGTTTACGACGGCCGACCTCGACGCGACCGAGACGCGGCGCGATGCGGCGCGTGCCGAGTCGCCGCGCGTGTACCAGGCCAACGCGGAAGTGCTTGAGAGCGTGCGCACGGAGCTGGAGTCGTTGCCGAGAACGCTCGCGGCGGTTGAGACACTCGAGGAAGTTGCCGAGCCGATCCGGGCGGCATTTCGCCTGACGCCCGAGGGCTTGGCGGCGGTGCAGCAGTTCGTTGTTGATGGCGAGGTGACGCCGGCGTGGCGAGCGCGGGTGCGTGACCTGATCGCGGGGCTCGAGCGTCGACCAATTCTGGATCTTGAGTCGTGGCAGCGTGCGATGCAGGAAGGCAACCACACGCAGATCGAGCTCCGGTTCGGCGAGCGCGGGCCGATCTTCGTCGCGAAGGACGCGGTGGTCAACGGGGCCGACGATGACGACCTGACGAAGGAAGTGCGCTTCCTGGGCGAGCGTGTCGGCTTCAGCGGCCCGGCGCTGCGCGTGGTCGTCGCTCGGATGCTCACCGATCGCCGGCCGACGTTTCGGTACGACGCGGCCGAGTCTGCCGCGAAGCAGAACGCGGCGGCCGAGGCGGTGGATGTCATCGAACGCGATATCCCGCGGGGCACGGTGATCTTCAGCCGGGGCGAGCTGCTCTCGCCGGCGCAGTTTGAGCTGTACAAGGCGGCGCTCGATCGCCAGCAGGGCGATGTGCTGGGCGGGCGATGGTGGCTTCGCACGGGCGGCTCGCTCGCGGCGGTGGTGCTCATCACGTCGCTGCTCGTGGGGTACACCGCGATCTACGTGCCGCGGGCGCGGACCAACGCGGGACGCATGGTCGGGCTCGCGTTGGTCATGCTTGGCATGGTGTCGATCGCGTCGGCCGGTGCGCTGCTCGCGCCGAAGCTCGCCGCGGCGCTCGCGCCGGGTGCGGTGGTGCTCGGCGCGATGGTGCTCGTGGTCGCGTACGACCGCCGGATCGCGATGGCGTACGGCATGCTCGCGAGTGTGCTCGTGCTGCTCGCGACGCGGGGCACGGCCGGTGAGCTCGCGATCATGATCGTCGGTGTAGCGGCGGCGGCGTGGCGGCTCGATAGCGTGCGTGATCGGCAGAACGTTGTCGCGGCGGGCCTTTGGACGGGCGGGGCGCTGGCGTTCGCGACAGTTGCCGTGGCGCTGGTCGAGCGGCCGCTGGCGTCGGAGCTCGGCGGCGAGCTGCTGCGCGACGCGGGGCTCGCCGCGTTCGCGGGGCTCTCGGCGGCAGGCATCACGCTCTTTGCGCTGCCCATGATCGAGCGGATCTTTGATATCACCACGGGCATGACGCTCATTGAGCTGCGCGATCCGAAGCAGCCCTTGCTGCGACAACTCCAACAGCGGGCACCCGGCACGTACAACCACTCGCTCAATGTTGCTGCCATCGCGGAGACCGCGGCCGACGCGATCGGTGCGGACCCATTGCTCACGTACGTGGGCGCGCTCTACCACGACATCGGGAAGATGAACAAGCCCGAGTACTTCGTTGAGAACCAATCACGAGGCTCGAACAAGCACGACAAGCTTTCGCCGGCGATGAGCCTGCTCGTGATCGTCGGACACGTGAAGGACGGCGTGGAGATGGCGAAGGCCGGCGGATTGCCGCGGAGCCTGATCCACTTCATCGAGGCGCACCACGGGACAACGCTCGTCGAGTACTTCTTTTACAGGGCCAAGAAGAAGGCCGAGCAGGAGAAGGAAGAGGGCGGCGGCGACGTGGTGGTGGGCGAGATGGAGTATCGGTATCCGGGGCCGAGGCCTCGGACAAAGGAAGTCGCGATGCTCATGCTCTCCGACGCGGTCGAGAGCGCGACGCGCGCGATGCCCGAGCCGACGCCAGCACGCATCGAGCAGCTCGTGCGCGAGATCGCCAACAAGCGGCTGATGGATGGGCAGTTCGACCAGTGCGACCTGACGCTGCGCGAGCTGCGGACCGCGGCTGAATCGATCAGCAAGACCGTGGCGAGCATCTACCACGGGCGGATCGCGTATCCGTCGGATAAGAAGGATGCGGAGAAAAGGGACGGCGAGAAGAAGAAGGCCGAGGGAGAGTCGACCGGTGGTCAAGGTGACGTGCGGCGTGCCTAAACATCAAACGAGGTAGTTTCGATGGGGCCCAGCCAATGCGTGTTTTGCGACTACGCCCTCTATCCAGAGCCCGAACTCCGATGCTCGGAGTGTGGGCGCTCGAACACACGGCTTACCCAAATTGCGGCTCACGCACTTGTGCGGAGAACGAGCGTGCTCCTCGCTCTGCTCATTGTGTGGCCGGTTGCAGTCTTGTCGCTGTTGTCGACGCCAAACGCGCTTGGGCCAATGGTTGCTTGGAGCACGACGAGTTGCGGTGTCATGGCGATAGCGTCGTTCTTGGCGTGGCGTCAGACGGCTCGAATCGACTCTCGCCCGGTCCTCGCGTTGGTTATGGCAGTGTGTGCGGCTGCAATGCTCGGGCCGTCCGTTGTCATCGCGATTGAAGGGCCTCGCACACGTTCAGACGCTGGCAGTCTCGCGATGGCGGGCGTCTTTCTCGCATGTGTCATGTGGAGCCGAGGAATGACGCAGCTCCTCGGCGATATCGGACGCGTGCTTCAGGTTGAGCAGGGGTACATTCCTTTCAAACGCTTGAAGAATGTGCAGCCGGGTGCTGTGATCCGATGGAGCTGGTGCTTGCTCGTGGCATTGTGCGTATTGAGTTGTGCACCGAGCATGCCGCGTGCGGTTGTCGACCTGGCAATTACCGCGGCGGCGCTTGTCTACTTGGTCTGGTTTGTGCAGATCGTTGGTCTCGCACTCGACACTTGGCGTGCGACGCGTCAAATCGCCGAACGCGCAGAATCATCGCGAGCGTAGCACTCATCCAACACGGCTCGCCAATCGTCCGTGTTCTCGACCTTGATCATGCGTTGCTTCACCGCCTCGGGCTCGGGGTGGTGGGCGGC
>ERZ1740070.59-NODE-59-length-83290-cov-6.206932_pt1 | contig 83290 bp, 61 predicted proteins | sample MGYA00581734_ERZ1740070 | MGnify/ENA primary metagenome ERZ1740070 (study PRJEB43018, sample SAMN04849744) | marine metagenome | isolation source: floating plastic debris | place: Pacific Ocean | collected 2008-09-01 | study: EMG produced TPA metagenomics assembly... | reverse complement strand
CTAGTCTTCGGCGGTGGCCCAGTCCTTACCGCTAATCCAGAGCCCTTCAGCGCTTTATTCGATGTCATCTTACTCGGCGATGGCGAGCCGCTATTGCACGATTTTTTGGATACTTATGCTCGAGTTAGAGATGTCAGTAGGCCGCAGCAGCTAAAGGCGTTAGCTCAGGTTCCAGGGGTTTATATTCCCACGCTGTATGAAGTCGCTTATCTGGCAGACGATGGTCCTATCAAGTCGATTTTGCCAGTAGATCCTGACATTCCGCCTACGGTCAAAAAGCTAACCTATCGTGGCAATGTGCTTTCGGCCTCAACGGTGGTGACCGAAAAAGCCGCCTGGGAAAATATTTTTATGGTGGAGGTGGTGCGTAGCTGCCCCGAAATGTGCCGCTTTTGCCTGGCGAGCTATCTGACGCTGCCTTTTCGCGCTGCGAGTATCGAAGCTTCGCTGATTCCGGCAATTGAAAAAGGGCTGTCGGTTACCCGTCGGCTGGGATTGCTCGGCGCATCGATTACCCAGCACCCTGAATTTGAAGATTTGTTGGACTATGTCAATCGCCCTGAATACGACGATGTGCGCGTGAGTATGTCATCGGTGCGCACTAATACGGTGAATGCCAAGCTAGCCGAAACGCTAGTTAAACACGACTCTAAATCGATTACGATTGCCATCGAAAGTGGCTCGCAGCGAGTGCGAAATATCGTCAATAAAAAACTGGAGACCGACGAAATTACCGTGGCTGCGCAGGCTGCTAAGGCCGGTGGTCTCAAAGCGCTGAAGCTCTATGGTATGGCGGGCGTTCCTGGTGAAAGTCAAGATGATTTGGCAGAAACCGCTGCGCTCATGATTGAGCTTAAGAAGAAAGTGCCTGGCCTGCGGCTAACGCTGGGATGCAGTACTTTTGTGCCGAAGGGTCATACGCCTTTTCAGTGGTACGGCGTTAATAAGCAGGCTGAAAAGCGGCTGAAGTTTTTGCAAAAGCAGCTGCGATCGCGCGGAATAGATTTCAGGCCCGAAAGCTACAGCTGGTCTGTGATTCAGGCATTGATTTCCCGTGGCGATCGCCGCCTAGCAGACCTGCTGGAACTCACTCGTGGCTTTGGTGATACGCTCGGGAGCTACCGCAGAGCCTTTAAAGCATTGAAAGGAACGCTGCCGCCTTTAGACTTTTATGTGTATGAGGAATGGCCAACGACCCAAGTACTGCCCTGGGAGCACTTGGAAGGCCCCTTGCCAAAAACGACGTTAGTAAAGCATCTAGAAGAAGCCCGTCAACACATGCAAGTAAACGCGTAGTGACCAAAGGACAACTGGAATCAGTAAAAGGGATGATCAACGTCGGTGAAAATTAGTAGCCAACGTATTCCCATTCTTCTGTTTGGCTGTTGTAAATGGCGTCACTGAAGCCAGGCCCCGGTCCAGAAAGCTCAAACTCATTAGCGTTGACAAGGGTATAGCCGCACTGTCCGCTATCTCCAGAAAGTGCAGAATAATCTCCTATGGTGCTTAAATCTTTAGGGTAGCTGCCGTTAGCACTACGGAAAGCTTCTAGCTGTGGCAATAGCTTTTCGCAATTGGTCTGATGCGCATCGATGCCTTCTCTGGCGCTCGCCACCAAAACCGTACCGAACATTTGGAAAAGCATAAAGAGCGCTAAGCACGCCAAATGCTGAACAGTCTGCTTGTCTTCAGGCTTTCTCTCTCTTATCAAAGCGTAGAGGTTGATGATAAATGCGATCGTGATAATAGGCGTGATTACCATCGCAATCAAAATCGCAACCATCGGTCCAAATGTGTCGCCGAAGATACCTATGAGGGTCGCAATGAATAATCCCAGTGCGATCCCCCAACTGAAAAGAGAGATAGTTTTTTGTTTAAGTGCTGTCATGAGAAACGGTTAGAACAGGTGCAATCGTCCTTAAGACAACATTCCCGCCTAAATTAATTTCCTATGCACGCTTAAAAGCTTTGATGAAGCAGCTTGATCTAGTAGAGCCCCCGAATGAAGTAGATGGGTGTCGTTCTTTTAGGAATCTGTAGCAGGTGTGGAGTTTAGGTTGGAGGAAAAGCTAGCTTTTGCAGAGGTTTTTAGCTTTTCCATGCGGAGCTTGCTGCGGAGAATAAAAGGGAGCGTAATGGGCCAAATCAAGGCGGCTACTAGCACAAATAGCCAAGCTTTGAGGCTGCTTTTAGCCGTGCTGCGGTCCTTGAGAAAGGCATTGAGCACAACTGCGAAAGTGAGGGTGAAGATAGTCGCGTACGCAATGGCCATTGGCTTATGGGTGAATGTAGATGATTTAGATTGCCCGATAGGCAAGGAAGATGTGTATATGACTTGTGTTTAGCAATATTTATTAGCAACATTTCTTGTTGTGTTATTGCTGCTTACTCGAAATAATGCAACCGGCTCAGAACTACACGCCAGAACTAGTAGGTAGGTGCAGGTAGGTGCAGTGCATCAAGTTTAATAGTAATGTTCTGCGACGTATGCTGACTTAAAAAGTTCCTAAAGAAACAGGTGCCTTGAGTGTAAAGGTTTTGAGTGCTTGGCGCAGGTGATCTGCCGCACGGGCAGGTGAGAGTCCGGTGACATCTATTTCTGGCACCTGTTTGTATTCTCCAGGAGAGGCTGCTTCGGTGCGCTTTTTAAGTCCGTAGCGGTAGGTGCGGTCGTAATAGTCGAGGGTGATAGAAACGGCAGTAGTCAAATCACCGGATTGGATAGCTGCGATCGCCGCTTGAGTTCGTTGTCCGCCTAGGCGCTTACGAATTCGTTCTGTCGCTGCAATCAAATCATCAGAATCCGCCTGCCCGTAGATATCCACTAGCAAAGCCACCCTTTCAGGAACAGGTCGAGTAATTTCTACCGCAAAGGCCGCTTCCATTTGATCAAAAAGTTCCTCTGGTACGCGGCAGGCCCCGACTCGTTTGCTCTCTGCTTCTATCCAGATGGGTTGATTGGCATTGAACTGCTGCCAGCAGGTCGCCAAGATATTTTCAAAATGCTCGGTGCTGGGCTGTGGTGGGAGGCAAAGTGCTCCAAAGCTGCTGCCCCGATGGTTGGCATGTCCTTCGAGGTCTAGCACCTGTTCGCCTTGCTCGGTGAGGGCGTGCAGAATGTCAGTTTTGGCGGTCCCTGTCATGCCGCCGAGCAGTACGATTTGCTTAGGGATTGCCAGCGTTTTGCGAACCCATTGACGGTAGGCTTTGTAGCCGCCCTGAAGGGTGAGCGTGCGGAAGCCGGATAGATTGAGGGCCCAGGCGATCGCACCACTTCTCATACCGCCTCGCCAGCAGTGCACCCGCACCGTACGCTCGGGTGAAATTACCTGTGCTTTCCGAATAAAATCGCCCAGCTTAGGGCCAACAATGTCGAACCCTAGCTCTACAGCCTTTTCGCGGCTTTTTTTCTTGTAGCAAGTACCAACAGCTGCGCGCTCGTCATTGTCAAATAGCGGAAAGCTGACAGCACCTGGAATGTGCCCTTGCTCAAATTCTCCGGGGCTGCGCACGTCCAAAATCGGGCCAGGTGTGGCAAGAAATTCATCGATTAAGGCTTGAGGCGTTTCAGACACAGTCGGCAGGTACTTTTACGTCTTTTGCGCTGGAATCTAGTGCCCAGAATTTCTAGTGCCCAGAGTTCACAGATTAATTGTAATGGGTTTGGTGATACCCATGGGCCTTTGTGCCGAGTCTTGCACAGTGCCAATGCAACGGCTGTCGATATATCCCATCTGGCGCAGGTCGCTTAGGCAGGACTCTACTTCACTGGTTGGGACGCTCGCAAGTAGGCCCCCAGAGGTCTGCGGGTCGAAGAGGATTTGAAAAGCAGGGAGATGGGTGGGCGTGCGCTCTAGCTGGATGGCGGTAATGGCGCTTCTGCGGTTGCGCCTGTGCAGGGAGCTGAACAGGCCTTTTGATAGGGTGGTGTCTGCGCCAGGGAAATGTGCGATCGCGCTCAAGTCCAAAGCGACATCGACTCGCGAAGCTTCCACCATCTCCAGCAGGTGACCTGCCAGCCCAAAGCCTGTCACATCGGTACAGGCCGTTGCCCCATATTGCTTAAAGCAGTCCGCTGCCCCACGATTTGAGAGCAACATACTAGCGACTGCCGCTTCTATCCAGCGACCTTTGGCCTGCCTTTGCTGGTCGGCCGCAAATAGCGTTCCCGACCCTAGTGCCTTGGTCAAAATCAAGGACTGATCCGGCAGCATATTGCCTTTTCGCCAGGTTTGCTCTGGATCAATCCAGCCATTACAAGCAAAGCCCAAAGAGAGTTCTGGCCCTTCTGTGGTGTGCCCACCGACCAAAAACGTTTTGGCATCAGCTAGGACAATCGTCGCACCTAGCAGCAGCTGATAAAGCGTTTCTTCTTGGGCTGCATCGGTGCCATAGGGAATGGTGGTAATTGCCAATACATTGTGACTGGTTGCGCCCATAGCGAACAGATCACTTAGGCAGTGATTAGCACAAATTTGCCCAAATACAAAGGGATCTTTAATCAGGGCGCTGAAGTGGTCGACGGTGTGAACGGCTAGCTTTCCGTTGGGGATTTGAACGACTGCTGCATCGTCGGGAGCGTCTAGACCTGCGTAGATGTTGTGCCGGTAGGGCCAGTCTGCACTGCTAGGTGCATCAGCCCGCACCCGAGCTAGGGCGTGGGTAAGCACTTTTCCGCTCACCTTAGAGCCGCAGCCTGAGCAGTGCATAGCCTCTGATGAGGTGGCAGCTGGCGAAGCGGCGGCTAGGCGCTGGCGTTTCTTGGATTGGAACGGTACGGTTTTGAATGCTATGGCTTTGCCTAATCTTTGGGTAATTGCCACCGCAGGATTGTTTGGTTTTTCAGCGTCCATCGCTGGAAAATCAGAAAACAAGCTCATAAATTTACGATCGATACCGTCTTTCCAGCGGCGACACCACTTTGCGCGTACGGCAAACGGTCCCCAAGAGGCAATTGAGGTGTGAATATCGGTGTCGATGATGTTGAGATAGCGTGTTTGCGGGCGAAAGGGTTTGGGCGCTTGTCCTTGGACATGGCGCTTAAGGTTGTGATACAGCGGCAGGCCCTGACGGACGGCAAATACGCCGGCTTTTGGGCGTGGATGGTTGATCATGGTGGCCACATCGCCTGCGGCAAATACGTTGGGGTGGGTGCGCGATTGAAGCGTGTCTTTTACCGCGATAAAGCCGTTGGCTGTGAGGCCTAAGTTGCTGTTGGTGAGCCAGCGAGGGGCAGCGGCGTTGGTGACCCAGAAGGTGCGATCGCACTCCACTTCCAGACCTGACTGGCAGCGTACTTGCACAGCGGTGACCTTGCAGACATTTTGCCGGGTGTGCACCTGAATGTTTCTCACCTGGCACATGCGCTCTACTAGTTTTTGGGTTCGCCGACTGCGTCCCTTTGCCAGATGTGGCCCTCGCTGAAAGATATGAACCGCTACTTGCTTTCGGGGATCGCCGCCGTGCTGCCGTATGATTTCCCAGAGCCGTACCTGCATGGCAAAGGCCATCTCTACCCCGCCGACGCCACCGCCCACGATGCTGATTGTTGCAGGTGTCTGTGGGTCTTTTTCTAGGGTTGTTTCTAGCGCAGTGAGGTAGGCTGCCCAAGCTTTTAGTAGCCCTGGGACGGGTTTGGCTGGGATAGCGTAATGCGCAGCGCCCGGCACCTGCGACTTTGTAGGCGTACTGCCGATGTCAATTGAAAGCGTGTCGTAGGCAATTGGTGGATGGTCACGGCAAATTACCTGCCGCTTATCGGGATCTAGGCCCACCATTTGGTCCATGATGAGGCGGCAGTTAGCGAAGCGCGTTAGCGGCCGCAGGTCGATGTGAGCCGTGTCAAAATCGTATAGCCCAGCGATATGGCAGGGCAGCATGCCGGAGTAGGGCGTATCGGCTAGGTTTGTAATCAGCGTGATGCTGACATTGGCTGGCCAGGGTTTCATTCCCATCTTTCGCAAAACCAAGGCATGGCTATGACCACCGCCTACCATGACCAGGCTTTTAGTGATGGAGGCGTTTGCTTGCATACGAAACCAAGAGAATGAAAAGAGTGAGAAGCCGAAGCTGCACTCGACTACTGTAGCGAGAACACAGGCTTCGCGACAGGCGTATTATGTCGCTCACTATCTTTGCGATTAACCCACAGGTGTTAGGCCTTGACAAGGGTGGGCTGTTCCACTTTGGGTCTGCCCCGCATAGCAGAATGCAAATGAAAGCTCCATGCGCCCTTTTACTGTTTGAGGCGGCTTTAATGCTGACTGTTTTGTTCTAAGCCTGTTCTAATACGTTGATCTTTTGCTCCGTCTACTAGTGCGACGGCAATTCTCAGGATGCCAGAGAGTATCCAGCCTGTTTTTTGTTGTTATTTAAAGAGGCGAGCAGTGTAACGTTTTCGCCCGATTGCATCCGGCTCTTTTTCTTCGTTCTGTACCACAATAGTAGATCACCTGTTCTGCTATTGTGTTCATATGTATGACAGCAGCCAACCTCATTATTTTTGAACGAGGCAGGTCTCCTGCCTTTTGCGACACTCTCTAACACGAGCGATAGGCTGGCGGTGTTGAAACAAGCAGCCATTAAAATTCAGGCGCTTAAAGATTCGAAAGTGCAGAGTACCCTTTCTGCTTCAACGGGTATTCTGTCCACGCTATTATTAGATGAGGAGCTAGTTAGTACCATTTTGGGACGAGACATCATGCAAGAGTCAGCGCTCTATCAAAGTATTAAGGAAGAAGGCCGTGAGGAGGGCCGTGAGGAAGGAGCTCATCAGCTAGCCTTACAGTTTCTATCGATGCAGATGGGGCCTTTGAGCAATGATACTATTGCGCAGGTACAGCAGCTATCTTCGACGCAGTTGCCAAGTATGATGCAGGCTGCGGGAAACTTTTCGACGTTGACAGAGTTGGTAAGTTGGCTTCAATCTAGATCTTTCGAAGTAGAAGATTGATAGATATCCGCTATTTATCTGTGTAGTTTAAGTTGATGAATACGAAAGATAGCAAAGGCGCTAACGGTTAAAACCGTTAGCGCCTTTGCTGTTAATTAAGTCAGCTCGAATACCTCGAATCTAACCTAGTGCCTGCTCGATGGCTGTTTTGAGTGCCGTATCGTCGGGGGCGGTACGCGGGCCAAAGCGTTCGATGGTTTCGCCATCACGCCCAACGAGGAATTTGCCAAAGTTCCAGTCGATGTCGGGGCCTTCTCCAATTAGGAACTGATAAAGCGGGCTGCGGTTTGCGCCGTTGACGTCTTGCTTTTCGAGTAGGGTAAAGTCTACGTCGTACTTGGACTTAGTGAAGTCTTTGATTTCGTCGGCGCTGCCGGGCTCTTGCCCGCCAAACTGGTTGCAGGGAACGCCGACAATAACGAGACCCTTGTCGCCGTAGGCTTTGTCGAGTTCAACAAGGCCGTTGTACTGTGGGGTGAGGCCGCATTGGCTGGCGACATTGACGAAGAGGACGACTTTATTGGCGATCGCATCTGCAGAAAGAGGTGTGCCATCGAGGGTGGCAAGGCTGGAAGGGAGTGGCATGGATACAAAAATGGGCTGACAACGTCTTCTATTATTCACGATGGATGGCATCTAGATCTAGGATGATGGATAGGATGTATCTCCGCTGCTATTGTTTCTTGGCCGCCGATGGACTATCAGCAACTCAAATACGAGGTAGAAACCTCCCCTACGCTTAGGCTGCTGCGAAGCCAAAATATTGCATTTACCGCGAGTTTTTTGTATCGGCAGTTTAAGCTGGCGCAGCGGGTTTCGATTCCTCAGCTAGCGATGGAAGAAGTGCTAGGAGACTACACCGAGTTTTTGCAGGGAAGCTACCCAGAACTGCGGCTGAAAGCGGCGAAAGATTATCTCAATGACTGGTGTAACGCTGGGTGGTTGCGCAAGACATTTGAAAAGTCGGATGAGTTTGGCGATGAGCCGGTGTTTAGCCTGACGCCAGAAACAGAGAAGGCGCTGGCCTGGCTAGAAGAATTGCAGCAGCGAGATGAATTTATTGGAACAGAGTCTCGCTTTTTGCAGATTTTGTCGCTGCTAAAAGAGATTCAGGAGGGGAGTACAGCGGATGTGGAGACGCGGATTGCGCAGTTGGAGAAGGATCGCGATCGCATTCAGCAAGAGATAGACACTATTCGCGAAGTAGGCGAGGTCGATCCGTTCAATGAAACGCAACTGCGAGAACGCTTTATGTCGGCCAATAGCCTCACTCGGCAGCTGATGGGCGACTTTCGAGCAATAGAGCAAAAGTTCAGGGACTTGACCCGCAAGGTGCAAGATGACCAGCTAGAAGCTGACAGCCGCAGAGGCACCGTTGTGGGTAAGGTGCTAGATGCTGACGATGCGCTCAAAGAATCTGACCAAGGGCGTAGCTTTTATACCTTTTTCAAGTTTTTGATGTCCGATAGTAAGCAGCAGGCGCTGAAGGATTTGATCGCCTCGGTGTATGAGCTAGAGGCACTGACTTCCCTGACCAAAAACTATGGATTTCTTCGTCGCATCGTCCGCAACTTGCTCAACTCTGCCGATCATATTGTGCAGTCGAACCAGCGACTGACCGAAAAGCTGCGGCAAATGCTCGACGAGCGTAACATGCGAGAGAATCGCCGTGTGGCTGAGCTAATTACAGATGTTCGTCGGCTCTCTCGGCAGGCCGCTGCTGAATCGATTGATGACAATGCGTTTTGGTTTTTAGAAGGTGCGCCCAACCTCAACTTGAGCATGGAAAGGCCGCTTCATCCGTTGGAAGACAGTGAAACGCCAACCTTTACAGAGATTGACTTTAGCGACTTACCCGATGAAGAACTTACCGCCGAACTAGATGAGCTGGCTCAGCAGTTCTATGTCGATGAAGCCCTGATGGCTCAGCGCATTGATCGGGCGCTGGAAGATAGCGATGCGATCGCGCTGACTGAGCTAATAGAACAGTATCCGGTGACTCAGGGGCTTCCAGAAATGGTGGTTTATCTAGCGCTAGCGACCAAAGCTAATCGACATTCTGTAGATTCTAGTAAAATTGATCTAGTTAAGATTTCCGGCCTAGCGCCTGATTCATGGCTTCAGCTAAAGCTCCCGAAAGTCATATTTAAACGATAGATAAAACCGGACGATAAGTTGATTAAGAGAGTCCAAAATCCTATGTCCCTAGATTCTCCTCCACCTTACGCATCAGTTGTTATCAAGCTCCTTCAGGGGGCTGTGTATAGCGACGATATGCCCTACTGGGATTTGTTGCAAAGCTATTTGACGCCTGTGAGCGAGTACTTTGGCAAAATTGGGCTGCAAGTGCAGAACTACGAGACTCAAGGCTTTGCTTATTTGGAACAGCCCGACCCCGACCCTGAAACACCGTCTGGTGAGCGCTTGCCTAGGCTGCCGGTGAGGCATCGACTGAGCTTTAAGGCGACTGTGTTTTATGTGCTGTTGCGTGAGCAGCTAAGACAGTTTGATGCAAGCGATGAAGTTGGGCGGCTGGTGCTTAGCATGGAAGAGATTCGGGATTTGCTTCAGCCCTACTTTCCAGAGAGTAACAACGAAATGAAGTTTCGCAATGATGTGAAAGGCTTGGTGCGCAATGCGGTTAGAGAGACCGGATTTTTGAAGCGGCTAAGCGGTGACGAAGCCAATTATGAGGTACGGCCTATCATCAAAGCGAAGATTGATGCCGATATGCTAGAGCGGTTAAAACAAAAGCTCGAAGAGATTACCCAGGAAGAGACGACATAAACAGAACCCACGCAAGCAAACCCTATGAAAACTCTCGTATCTACTGACCTGACCGATAACCTGAGCGAACAGGACACTGCCCCCCCTCAAGCTGGCTTTCGATTGCAGCGACTGGAGGTTCTGAACTGGGGGACGTTCGATCAGCGCCCTTGGTCACTGGACTTGACCGGGGGCACGGCGCTGCTGACGGGGGCAAACGGCTCGGGTAAGTCGACGCTGGTAGATGCACTGCTAACGCTGCTGGTACCCAACCGAGGGCGCAATTACAATCAGGCGTCTGGCGAAGCTGGCAAGAAAAAAGAGCGCAACGAGAAGAGCTATGTGCAGGGTGCCTATGCCCGTACGCGCTCTGAGGAGGCCTATGAGTCTAAGTCTAAGTTCTTGCGAGAGAAGGGCGAGATTTCGGTGTTGCTGGCCTATTTTGAAGATGCGGTTTTGGACAAGCATGTCTCTTTGGCACAGGTGCTGTGGATGGATAAGGGAAGCGTGAAAAAGTTCTTTACCATTGCAGACCTCGCACTGACGATGGAGAACTTGACCGAATGCCGAGAAATTGCCGCGCTTAAGAAGGCGCTGAAGGCAAACGGGGCTGAAATTTTTGATAATTTCTCGAAGTACACTCAGCAGTTTCGCAAGCGGTTTGGCCTAGCTTCTGACAAAGCGCTAGATCTGTTCAATCAAACGGTGAGCATTAAGCAGATTGACGGGCTCAATAAGTTTGTGCGCGACCATATGCTAGAAGCTGCTGACATGCGAGAGAAGATTGACGGGCTGATTGGCAGCTACGAGAATTTGACAATTTCGCATACGGCGATTCAGAAGGCTCGTCAGCAGCTGGAACTGCTAACCCCGCTGACCAAAGAATCTGCCAAGCTCAGTAAGCTGGAGCGTGAGGTGGCTGGACTAGAGCAGTCTGTAAAGCTGGTGAGCGTGTTTTTTGCGGCGCAGAAGCTGGGTTTGCTGAAGGCGGCTTTGCAGAAGATTGAGCAGGATTTGGCGCGATCGCAAAAGCAAAAGTCAGAGTGCGATCGCCTCCTCACCACCCAACGTCAGCAAGAAAAAGAGCTAGAATTTGCCATCCAAAATGACAGCGTGGGCCAGCAGCTTCAGGCACTAAAGAAACAAATAGAAGACACCCAAAAAGAGATTGATCAAAAGCAAGACTCAGCGGCCACTTACGATGATTTAGCGAAACGATTAGAGCTGAAACCGTATTCTGATCAAGAGAACTTTTATTCAGCACGCACGCAAGGTGCGGAACTCTCTGAAGAGATTGCTACAGCGCTCACTGAGATTGTGGCCCAGCGGGACGCGCAAAAGCTGCACCAAGCTGAGCTGGGGAAGCAAAAGGACCAGCTCAGCGAAGAGCTGGAGTCTTTACGACAGCGGACTAGCCAGATTCCAACCCCGAATGTGAGAATTCGCGATCGCCTCCTACGCGCTTTGAATCTCGAAGAATCTGATCTACCCTTTGCCGGTGAGCTGCTACAGGTACGCTCTGAGGAGCGATCGTGGGAAGGCGCGATTGAGCGGCTGCTGCATAGCTTTGGTCTGTGCCTGCTTGTGCCAGAGGCGCACTACAAGGCAGTGAATGCCTATGTAAATAAAACTGATCTGCGCGGGCGATTGGTGTACTACAAAGTGACAGAGACAAAACCGAGCCCGACACAGCGAGCGCAAGACCCCAATAAGATTCCTGCCAAGCTACAGGTGAAGCAGGACGATGTGTTTTTTGAGTGGATTAAGGAGCGACTCGCCAAGCAGTTTGACTACGTGTGCTGCGACGATATTGAACAGTTTCAGCGAGAGAAAAAAGCCATTACTCAGACCGGCCTGATAAAGCATGGGCAGGGGCGACATGAGAAAGACGACCGCTCAGCCATTGGTCGGCGTAGCCATTACATTTTGGGCTGGAACAACGTCGATAAGATCAAGGCTTTGGAAGTGGACTTGCAGGCTGTGAGTCAGCAGCTGACGAAAATCGATCGGGCGATCGCAGCGTTAGAAAAGCAACAGTCTCAGCGCGAAACTCAGCGGACCTGGCTGCAAGACTTTATGCGGTTTGATGATTTTGCGACGATTGACTGGGAGAAGGGCGTGCGCGATCGCCAAGCGCTAGTAGAACAAAAGCAGGCACTAGAAGCGAGCTCCGACCAGCTAAAGCAGCTAGAAGCTCAGCTGAAAGATATCCAAACAGAGATTACAGAGACTAATAAGAGCCGTGACCGTGCGATGAGAGAAATCGGCACCCTGGAAAGTCGTCAGCAAGAAAATAGTCGCGTGCAGGCTCAGTGTGAATCGGCAGTAAAAACAGTCGCGAAGCAGGTGCTGAGTACCTTTGAAACCAGCCATGCCAAGCAGCTGAAAAAATATGAGCTTTCTCTAGACTCGGTTGCAGCGGATGAGTCGGCCATGAAAGACTTTTTGCAGGCCCGGCTTAGAAAGCGTGAGCAAAAGGTAGACACTGTTAAAAATGACATCATTCGTGCGCTAGTGAAGTTCAGCAGTGAATTTAAAGAAGAGACGCTAGAGTTTGGCAGTGATTACAAGGATTTGCCCGAGTACCTGAAGCTGCAAGCGCAGATAGAAAAAGACGATCTGCCGCGTCATGAGAAACGATTTAAGCAGCTGATGAATGAGAAGGTAATTATTGCTATCTCTATGTTTAAGAGTGACTTAGAGAAGCAGGAAGAAGAAATTGAGGCCGCGATATACGACCTGAACGAGTCGCTTAGACGCATTGCCTACACCGATGCGACCTATATTGAGCTGTGCTGTACAAAAACAAAGCACCGAGAGATTCGAGACTTCAAAGACAGCTTGAGATCTTGCCTGGGGGATGTGGCTAAGCAAGATCCTACGGATCAAGAAGAGCGCTTTCAGCGAATACGAACGCAGCTGATAGAACGATTCAAGAGCGAAGATAGATGGACGAAGCTAGTGACCGATGTGCGCAACTGGCTGGATTTTTCGGTGAGTGAGCGCTACCGGGAAGACAATGTGGAAAAGGAGCACCATACCGACTCCTCGGGTAAGTCGGGCGGGCAAAAGGTGAAGCTGGCCTATACGATTTTGGCGAGTGCGATCGCCTACCAGTTTGGCCTTACCCAAAGCGAGGTGACGACCCTAAACGGTACCTCGAAATCTTTCCGCTTCGTTGTGATTGATGAAGCTTTTAGCCGCTCGGATGACAGTAACGCCCGCTATGCCATGGAATTGTTCAAGAACTTAGATTTGCAGCTGTTGGTGATTACACCCATGGATAAAATCAACGTCATTGAGTCTTACATTGACACCTTGCATTTGGTCTCTAACTCGCTAGCTGGAGACTTTTCAAAGGTTGTGTCTGTTTCTATTGAAGAGTTTCAGCAGCACCGAGCGCCTGTACTAGCTGAGTCATGATTAGCCCTGAAGAGATCAAAAAGAAGGCCGCTAGAAAATATGGAGCATTTTTACGCGCTACCCTGGCTGAAGAGAGCTTTTTTCCACTGGATATACCGGTGGGTGGTGTGCCCAAAAGCTACCCCGAGCTGCAACAGTCGGTGACGGCGCTGATACGCTATGCAAAAGAGAAAGCAGGCTTTGGCTATACGCTTTGGTTGGAGCCTACAAACACGCGCAAGCATGGCTATCAATCTTTACCGAAGCGGATTTGTATTGAATCGGCCAGCGACTACTTGCAGCTAGTGGGCAAAGTAGAAGAATTTGAGCATTTTGTTTTAGATATTGCGCTGATTCGTGCCACCCTGCCCATACTCGAACCTTGGCTGTGCCAATACCCAATGAAGGTTGTTGCTAATCATGGTGACTGGCCAGAATTACTGAGAGTCTGTGAGTACTTTCAAAACAATCCAAAGCCCAATCTGTATATTCGAGAGCTGCCTATTCAGGTTCATACTAAGTTTGTGGAAGAGCACAAAGAGATTTTGCGCAGCTTACTAGAAGCAATTTTGTCCCCTGAGCAGCTTGGCTCCATCCAGGGTAAAAAGCACACCTTTGAACAGCGATTTTCGCTGCGATATCGTGAGCCGCTGATTCCTGTCAGAATCTTGGACGTGGCCCTTCAGCAGCAGTATGGGTTTCCGATCGCAGATTTTAGTATTGGTGTCTCTGATTTTTCTCAGCTGAAAATCGGCACACCGCAATGCTTTATTACTGAAAATGCGATGCCTTTCTTAACCTTTCCACCGATGAAAAACAGCATTGCCGTATTAGGTGGCGGCGGTGCGGTAAATCTGTTGAAAGTAGCTAGGTGGCTGAAGGACTGTTCTATTTTTTACTGGGGTGATTTAGATGTAGATGGCTTTAGGATTTTGTCTCAGGTGCGATCGCACTTTCCGAGTACACAATCTATCCTGATGGACCGCGAAACTTACAGCGCCTTCGAGGCTTTCACCGTCGCGGATCCAAAAGCGAAAGCTGATGTCCCTACCCATCTCACACCAGCAGAAAAAGCCCTGTACACACAGCTCGCCACGACACAACAACGTCTAGAGCAAGAGCGAATCAGTCAGGCTTATATCAATCGTTATCTAGGCAATTATCTGAATCGCTATTGATGGCATTACTGACACTGGTCAAACGAAGCGCGAACAAAGTAGAGCGCATCGCGCCCCCGAATCTCTATACCGCCTCTCTCCCAGGTGCCCCACCGAGTAACGTATTTCTTACCATCGCGCTGTTCAATCGCAACTGAAAAGTTGTTTCGCAGCTCTACATAGCAGCCTTCAAGAGTACTCAACGTTAGATCTAGGGTAGGTATATCAAAAGTCCCTATCCCCTTGTTTCCAATAAAAAAGCCTTCTGTTCCTCTCTCCATCAGTAAGATTGTTGGATCATCTATAGCGCGCAAAATGTTTTCGCGCGTGTAGGCTCCTGCTTTCTCTCTTTGCTTTATTATTTGCCGAAACTTGACCCCTGTTTTAATAAAAGGCGCACCAGCATGGTCTGCGCTAAAGATAAGGGGAGTTCCACTTTCTCTAGCAAGCACGTAAGCGGTTGCTAGGTAAGAATCGGTAACGTCGCTGTAGGGATTGAGCGCAGCGACATTGAGCGCACGCATAGTGTCGTGATTGTTGCCAAAGGTGATACTGCGGCTGTCGTCTAGCGCGGCTGCCGGTAGAGACCGCAAGTCTCCATCCTGGGTGAATATCTCTTTCATGTCGTTATAAAGGACAAAGTCGCTGACAGCGGCAACCCAGCTGTAGTCTTCACCTATAGTGTCGTCGTCATTAATGACTTCTAAATAGTTCCAAGCGTTTCCTCTGCTTTGTTGATTGATGTAGTTGATGTATTCATTCAGTACATTGGTTGGCATGTGCTTGGCGGCGGCAAAGCGAAAGCCATCTACCCCTAAGTCGAGTAACAGACGTAGATGCGCTTTTTGGATGGTTTTAACGTTGTCGGTAAATTTTAAGTCGGGCAAGCCGCCGAGCCAGCAATTCATCTCCGAGTCGCGGTTGCCGTCGCTGTAGTTAATGCTACAAGGCCTAGCGCCCACATTACTTAGGTTTGTATGAAAGTCCTCAGGGGTAAGATTGGGATATTTTGACAGGTCTTCAAAGTCTTCGCCGCCGTCTAAGTTTGCCATGTGATTAAACACGACATCAGCGATGATTTTGAGATCGCAGCTGTGGGCGGTGCTGATGAGCTGGCGTAAGTCATCTTCGGAGCCTAGGCCTTCAATGACGCTGAGGTCGTAGGGCTGATAGCGCTTCCACCACTCGGGCCCAGGGTTTGAGCGCTGTGCGGGAGAGATTTGTAAATGCGAGTAGCCCTTACCTGCTAGCCCACAGGCGTAGTTCTCAATGTCAGCATAGTTTTGATTGAAGGCATGATAGATAGCTGTGGGCGGCTCACCTTTTACAACACTGCTCGCGGTTGCGTTGTTCCATGCTTTGCTGATATCAGCGAAGTCCGAAAATTCTGACAAGAACGAGATCGCCATGAGCGCAACGGCAATGGATGCATACTTTTTGAATCCCATGATTAATGCTCCACAACCATTTGACGTCGCTATCTAATGTCGCTATTTAATATCGTTAGGAGTCATCATAATAGAAGCCATCATAATATGATGCCATCGTTTGCGGTTTCAAAAAGGTGTAGCCCTACCCGATATCGACGTCACCCCTATGTTCTTATTGCCAAAATGGCAACATATGGGCGTATTGAGTCTGTATTGTAAACGTTTTAACTGTCCTTAAGTTAGAAACTCTCTAATGAGTCAATAAGTGAGTCAACAAGTGTCCTTTTGGATTCTGTTGTTAGCGTCTACTTCTACAAGACAAAAAAGTGAGGCACCTATGAAGATAGTGGCAGACCCTTCAGTTCTCCAACTTGCGATTAATCATCATCAATCCAAAGAGTTTGTTCAAGCTGAGAAAATTTATCGCCAAATTCTGAAGGTGCAGCCAGATTCTGTAGAGGTTTTGTATCGGTTGGGTGTATTAAAGCAGCAGGAGGGTAAGCCTGCGATCGCGCAGCGCATTTTTGAAGATCTCCTTCGCCTTGAACCTGACTCCTTCCAAGCTTGGTTTAGCTTGGGAAATTTGCATCAGTCGCAGGCGCAGTGGTCTAAAGCGGTCAGTGCCTATCAGCAGGCCTTGGCGATTCGGCCAGATGACGTTGCTATTATCAATAACTTGGGTTATGCCTTGCAGCAGCAGGGACTTGTAGAAGATGCGATCGCCTACTACCAAAAAGCGCTAGCCCTTCAGCCCGACTGCACAGAAGCGAAGGTAAACCTGGCCAGCAGTCTGCTAACGTCAGGAAGTATTTATTCTTTTGACGTGTTTGATACGCTCATTACCCGCTTTTGCATTACGCCGGATGAAATATTTCGTCAGGTTGAAAGGAAGATGGGATTTGATAATTTTGCCAATTATCGCCAGGCTATTGAGCAGTCACTATTACAGCAGGCAGACGACTACACCTTAAAAGATATTTACCAGCAGTTAGCACAAGCACTTAACCTGAATCGACGCGATGCTGAAGCCTTAAAAGCCGCTGAAATCGAGGCAGAATTTGAGAATGTTGTTGGAATCAAAGAGAATTTAGAGAAAGTCAATGACGGTGACTTACTGGTCTCTGATATGTATCTTCCCAAAGCGGTCTTAAGAAAAATGTTGCAAAAAGCGGGGCTCGATAAAAAAGTTGAGCTCTTCGTCAGTGCTCAAGGAAAGCAGCGCGGGACAGCATGGCAAAAGATTATCAACCATTGGCAAATTGCACAGCACCTGGGTGACAACCCGCACTCTGATGTTCATATGGCGCAGCAGTACGGCATTAGAGCGCAGCTGTATTCAGCCGCGCAGCCTTCTGCTGTGGAAGCCGCACTGTGCGAAATTGGTGCGGGCAAACTCGCAAAAATCATCCGCAAAATTCGCTTGGAACACCCCTTTAAAGCGCCTCTGAGAAACGATTTTTACAATTGCTTTGTGCAGGGGAATTTGGTGATGCTGACTATCTTTTCAGTCTTTTTATTAAAAACAGCTGAAGAAAAAAACATTAGAAGATTTTTACTGTCGAGTAGGGACTGTTATCATTTAAACACGGTCTTTCGCCAGATTATAAAGTGCTGTCATTTGACCATTGATTGTCAATATTTTTTGACCAGCCGTCTATCGCGCATTAGCTGTAGTGAAGACTATTTGAGCTATGTTCTACAGCTGATTCAGCCCGGAAGCAGCGCTGCTATTGTAGACCTAGCCGGAACCGGGCTGTCTTTGTCCTATCTCTTACAGCAAGTACGAGAAGAAATTGTGCTGCCGCCTGTTCCCCTAGTCTTTTTTCATCATATTCATTTAGACAGAGTTGAGACGATGTACCGAGGGGTAACGTTAGATAAACGCGAAATCCACTCTCTCATTCTAGAAGATGCTATTAACCTCGATCTCGATGCGCTGGAAATACTGAACTATATAAAGCAGCCCATGCTAAAAGATATGTGTAAGCAAGGTGCACATCAGTATTCTCCTATATATTTTAAGGAGAGCGCACCCGCAGAAATCTTGACTCTAATTGATGCTACAGAGGAAATTGTTGATGATTTTTCGAGCCAAATCACGTCAGATCTAATTGATGAATTGCGCTACGACGTTGATTGGGAAGACCTTTGCCAACTCTCTTTAGTGATTTATCAACAGCTGTCGCGCAATGACAAACTGTTGTCGTATTTTATGTCATTCCACGCTGAAGAAAACAGAGAGGTGGAGCAAGCACTCTCTGCTATGTTGGCAGAGCATGGACTGTCTTAAGCCATTGCTGAGCTTCCTCAAGGTCAGGCTGTAGCTCAACGGCTCGTTGGCAGTATGCCAGGGCTTCGGCGCGGTGGCCCTGCTGATACTGCTGCTGCCCCAGGCGCAAATTTATGGCTGCGTAGTAGCTATGTTGAGTTGGAGATAGCTGGCCTGTGGCCTGTAGCGCATCGCCCAGGTTCGATTCGGCTTCGGCGCATCCTGGCTGAATCTCTAACGCTTTTTGATAGCAGTCAATAGCCTCGTCCCACTGTGATTGCTGCTGTAGAACATAGCCAAGATTGTTGTAGATGGAGACCGCATCGGGGCGTAGTGTAAGTGCCTGCCGATATGCGATCGCTGACTTTTCAAAGTCACCTTGCGCCTGATATAGATTTCCCAAAGAAAACCATGTCTTGGTCATGGTTGAGGATGTTAGTGATGCCGCTGTAGCCTCAGAAGCACAATCTGCGTCCCCAGAAGCCTGCGTAATTTTCTCCAAATACGCTATTGCTTCGGTATAATCTCCAGTTTGCTGGGCTAGCATACACACGCCAAATAACGCTTCTGGGTGGTTCGGCTGAATCTCTAAAACCTGTTGAAAGGCTCGGTTCGCCTGGCTGAAATTGTGTTGTCGCTGCGACTGCGTTGCCTGCTGTAGCAGCTCGCTCACCGCTGAATCCTGGGCAAATCTAGGCTTATTAACCGCTTTTATTAAGAACTCTTCTAGTGCTCTTACCGGTTGAATATCCTCGTATAGCTTGTGTTTGTTGTTTTCGATCTGCTGAGAAACTCGCTGGCGGTAGTCAGCATGTTGGCCCAAACAAACAGCCATCTCTATATACTCTGCTTTAGAAGCTGCGATGGTTTCTTCTACGCCCATCATCTGCAAGATGGCCATAGAATGTCGCCCCCGCATCATGCTGCCAGGCCAAGTCACAATCGGCAGATTGAATGCGGTAGACTCCATGGCTGTGTTGTCGCCCGACCACCCAATGCTATCTAAAAAGATGTCGGCCAGTGCCATAGCGCCAGCAAAGGTACCCGAATCCATACGAGGTAGAAACAGACAGTAGGCTTCATATGCTAGCCCGACTGCTGCAAAAGCCATTTGCAATCGCTGACGGAAAACGTCTGTAATATGCTGACTGTGACTAGAGGTAATAAATACAAACTTGCTGTTGGGAAGTTCTTTCGCAATGCGGGGAAACACGTCGTCGTGCTGAGGCAAATATTTGAATAGAGACTGACAGCACCAGAACATGATTTCGTCATCTCGCACGCCAACCTCTTGCCGCGTTATTTTTGCGGCAGGAATATCTAGCGGCGTGTAGTGAAATGCTAGATTAGGCAGGTTAATCAGCTTCTCGGTGTAGTGTGACTCAGCTTCTGCAGGCTCCATGAGTTCGCTACTCAGGTGGTAGTCAACCGTAGGCAGGCCACTCGTTTCCGGGTGTCCGCCAAAGGTCATTTGAATGGGCGCGAGCTTCAAGCAGCCGAGCTTAATCGTCATCGGGTCCATGCCGAACTCAGGACAAATCAGCACGTGCAAATCATCTGTCTGAATTTGCTGAGCCCACTGCTCTACCGACCAAGTCCTTTGTAAGAACTTATCGAAGGCTTTTACCGCTTCTTCTGTCTGCGCATCTCTGTCGGGTCCGGTGTGATAACCAAAAAGCTCAAAGTCTGCTTTGTTCAAATTTTCGACCCATCCCTTCATCGGGATTTTCCAGTTGGAATGATTATAAAAGAATCGAGAAACAAAGCCGACACGAATTTTTTCACCTGCTTTCAGCTTTGGCATGGGGTTGGGCTGAGTCTGTTGTTGGGTCCACTGTGGGTAGCGACAAGCCATCAGCTGGGCAATCATACTGCCATAAGTCTTTTGTAAATCGCGGTCGTTGAACCCTTGATACGCTAGGTAAAAAGGTTGCGAGATACCGACACAGGTCGCCGCGGCTGCTTTTTCCTCGAAAGATAACCTCTCAAAATAAGCCGCCAGTGCGGCTAACTGCTGCTGATACTCAGCGCGAATGTGCAGAACTTCCTCAGCGCTAGAGTAGATAATCGGCAAACAGCCTATGCAGAGTCCTATTTTGGCTTCAGCCAAATCGGGCACAACTGCTAGCGCCTGCTGAAACATCAGCTTCTCGCTATCTAGGTCGTACTGTTCGCGGTACACGTTGCCAAGATTGCAGTAGGCGTTGATATTGTTGGGATTGAGCTCAATCGCTTTCTGGTAGGCACGCACAGCGCTTTCTAAGTTGCCGAGCGCATGTTCAAGGTTACCCAACGTTGTTAAGCCATAGTCACACTCGGGCATGGCCTGTAAATACTGTTGGCAAGCCAGCTGGGCGGCGCTCAGCTGGCCTTTCTCTTGTAAAACTATCGCTAGCTGTAGGTGCGCCTCGGTGAAGGTTGGCGCGTGACGAATGGTCTCACTAAAGGCTTTGGCCGCATGATCTAGCTGACCAAGCTCAGAAAAGGTGAGTCCTAAGTGAAACCATGTATCTGCGCGATCGCTCTCCAACGCCAGCGCCTTTCGATAAAATGCAGCGGCCTGTTCTAGCTGCTGTTGATCTTTAAATATATTGCCTAAGTTGTTGAACGTCTGAGCCGCGATTGAGGGCGCAAGTTCTAGCTTCAGTGTGGCTTGGTAGGCTTCAACGGCTGCCGGAAACCGCGCTTGCCCTTCCAGTAAAAAGCCCAACGAAACCTGCGCCAGTGCGTGAGTCGGGTGGGCTTGTAATACCTGTCTGTACTTGGCTTCAGCGATGTCTAGCTCGCCTGAGCGAAAGCTCTCAACCGCTTGCATGTAGGTCACTTCGGCAATAGATTCAGTAGTGGGTGAGTGGGTTGAGTGAATGTTGTTCATCGTTTAGAAGCAGATTCCTACGCTGTAATATCAACTTCCAAGACAATTGCAATCAAGTCATTGCCTTCAAATATGGCTGAATCAAAAGGTGTAAAAAATACACCAACTTCCACAGAAAGCGCACCTGCCGCCCGGCCAAAATCAAGCACATCTACCCCCGGCTCAAAGTCGATAAGGATGGCATAGTCTCCAGAACCACCTCGGTTGTAGAACAAGCCACCGTCATCGCCCAAGACAAAGGTATCGCTAACATTGTCAAAAATAGGAAAGCCATTAGCATCGACCCCGCCACCAATCAGCTCATCTATTTCGAGCGGATTGCCTGTGCCTGCATTGCTGCCACCGGTGATGATGTCATTGCCCGCTCCGCCAATGATGCGATCGCTACCAACAGCGCCGCTAATCACGTCATTACCCTGGCCGCCATCGAGAAAGTCATTGTCTCCGCCGCCATCGATTAGGTCGTTGCCACTGCCGCCAAAAATCTGGTCATTACCAAATTTGCCAAATAGCCGATCGTTACCACCATCGCCCTGAATAAAGTCATCTCCAAAGCCGCCGTCGATGATGTCTCTACCGCTGCCACCGGAGATAGCGTCATTTCCAAAGCGGCCAAACAGCCGATCGTTTCCTCCCTGCCCAATCAACACACTGTCATCAGACGTGGCGGCGACCAAAAAGTCTCTTCCATTGGTGCCGACCTGCCGGCGAGCATCACCGCCCCCTTGCCCGCGCGACTGAAGGCGTGTTGTTTTATCTTGAACTCTTTGAAGAATCTCATCTAGGCTAGGCATGACTTATCTCTCGAAATGTACGATATCGCTAGCGGCGAGCCCCTGCTGATAAAGCAAAAGCCTCCACTCAAAATAGCTGACTATAAAATGCGTTTAGAGAATGCGTTCAACGTCTGGCTTGCCATGGTTCAACCCAAACGCTGAAAACAAGGATAGTGTGACTAACATTGCCTCTAAAGATAGGGACTTGCCAGCCAAGTCACTCTAGAAGAAGTCGGCTGTAAAGGAGCTAGCGTTCACGAAGGACTCGGATTTGCCAGGCTCAGTTTGGGTGCCGAAGATGATGGTAGAGAAGGTGTTTCTACCTAGTGCATCAGCACTACCCAAGACTTCCGCGCCATTGCCACGCAAGCCGCGCAAATCAAGATTCACTCGCTTGTTGAAGCTTTCGTTGACCCTGACGGTAGCGTTTACGTTCTTATTGAGTGTAAATCGGCTGTTGATATTGATGCCGCGAGCGCCGGTCACTTCTGTTTCAGCAACTTCTAAATAGTTAAGATCGGAAATGATCATCGGATTTTCTCCTAAGTTTCTTGTAAGTGTGAGTGGTTGAACAAAGTATTATTGTGGCTAGCCTCTTCTTGTTCCACGAATACAACATAGCTCGACCTGTTCGAGCGTGGGTTGCCAAAATGGCAGAAGAATTACAACAAATTTTGAACGCGATTCCTGATACGGAAGGAGCCCTCTGAAAAGACTAATAAGTTTCGGAGAAACAATCTACAAGTCTGTTCAAATAGCGCAAAACATTAACTAAAAAATGCCAAAATGGCAGCCATATTCTCGTTGATTTGTTTATGTTGTTGTTTTTACCCTTCCTCAATCCCTACCCTTTCGCCCCACCTGTAAGAAAAGAGACTTGCTAATATGTCACAAACACGTTTTCTAGAGCCCGTTTCAACGACTCAATCTACGCCTAACTATGCGCGATCAAGCGCTGCAAATGTTTCATTTTTGAACTACAGCTTACCGACGACAGGTTCACTGACAACCGCTGAGGCAAGGTCGCTGGTTCAAGGGGGTGTTTCTGCTGCGATCGCCGAAGCCTCGTCTACTTTTACGAGCGATCCTAACTTTATAGAACTCTTTCAAGCCAGTGACGCACAGGGTATTGGCAGTGACGGCAGCTACACGAGCAGAAGCCGCAGCAAAACCAGTGTGGCGGCTTCCTTTGATGTGAGCGGCGGGCAAACCCTTTCTTTTGATTTTGCCACTCGCTTTTCTATTGAGGCCAAAGAAATTGAAAATTCGGGGACTGAATACAGCCGTGGCCTCGCCAAAACTGCTTTCTTGCTACTAGATACCTCTGAACCCACCGCAGAAGTTTTAGGCTATTACGGGATTCGAGGACGATTGGTCTCTTCAGAGCAGGAAGGAATCTTCCGAGGCCAGGTTCGTAGAAAGGCTCGAAAAAATCTCTCTAACCTAGCGCTGTCAGTCGATAGCAACATCGATGGGGACGATGGCATTGACTTTATAAATGCCGACGTGAGCGGCCGCTACAGCAAAACCTTTGCGCCCGATGTCACTTCAGTGACACTAGTACAAATCAGCGAGAACTCGACCGTACTTTCCGGTGATGACTTGATCGGCAATCTAGGCGCAGACGTAATCTACGGCACGCTCAAACGCGACAACCTAACCGGCAGCCGTCACGCCGATAAGATATACGGCAGCTTAGGCAACGACAGAATTAGAGGAAAAAGAGGTGATGACATTATTGAAGGGGGGCTAGGAAACGATCAGCTGAAGGGTAATGCGGGAGACGATAGCATCCATGGCGGGGACGGGAATGACACTATCTATGCTGGAAAAGGTAACGATACCCTAGCCGGTGGCAGCGGAACGGATTACTTCTCGTTTAGAAGGCTGTGGGCAGGAGACATCAACACCATTCTCGACTTTGAGGCCGGTACAGATAAAATCAAACACTTGGGGAATGCTGAGCGCGATCGCTTCTTTGACAATCTCATCGATACCGATGCGGGTGCTCAGTTTACGGCCAGCACGGGAGGACAGATTTTGTTTAACGGGGTGAGCGCCGGGCGGCTGAGCAACGTGGGTTCTCTTTTTGCTTAGCTCAAGGCCTGGATGAATCTATCAAGGCTGTCGGCGTTGAACTTCTCTATCTAGCCACTGCTGGAATTTGCGATCGCGAATCTCTTGATAAATGTCGTCTGTGAGTTCAGGCGTGATAAATTCATCGACAAAAAATAGCGCTTGGCCCTCCTTTAGCGTGAAGGGGCCCACTACCTCATGGGGGTTGGCTCCAAATACGCTTGCTGATATGTCAGGATCTAGCACCCAGCGAGACAGCTGGCCTTCGTAGCCACAGTAGGCCCGCCGGTCAGCATCAATATCGTAGAGATGGGCGGCTTCAAAGAAGTTGGTCTCGTCTTCTTCTATTTGATAAATAATCTCTTGCGCCGTTTGAATATTAGGGACAACAATTCGGTATAGGGCTGCCCGCTCATAGTCGAGCTTATTCTGTTCAAACTGAGTTTTGGCAGCGTCTTGAAATAGTGTGTCTGCGAGCTTTTGGGCTAAGAGGCGATCGTAAATACTTTCCTGCCAAGTCTCTGCGGATAGCTGCTGTTGGCTGAGCCACTCCAACGTTTCTTCGGCGCTTTCCAGACGAAGCTCACGGCGAATAGAATCGCTTTCTGCCTGAATCTCTGCTTCACTGACCTCAATTGCTTGCTTTTTCGCTTCGTCTCGAATAATAGTTAGGGTGAGATACCGTCGGCAAACCTCATTGTACTTGAGGTCTCTTTTCAAGAGATCGATAATATCTGCTTCGTTGATGTCGATTCCTAAAAAGTCGATCATTGCGATTACCACCCGTCGTCATCGCCTACTACTGCTGAGCGTATACGCTGAGCCACATTAGCTGACTTCGCAAATACTGAGCGATCCGATGCACTTTCTTATAAGCTTAGTCACTATAGCCACGCAGGTAAAATCGTATCTGCCAAAATGGCATTTTCTCTATGCTGTCTTTTACCGGCTGTTATGAAACTGTTCTATGAGGTTGAACAACTGAGCGTTGTGAGATCTGCTGTGTGTATATACATTCGAGAGATTATGAAACTGGTCGGTAGCCTAGGCCATTTGCTAGTACCTCACAGTTGTATGTGCACAAGTAGGTTTTGAGATGGCTTACAAGCGGGAAAACTTTTTCCTCCAGTCCGTCTGGGACGCTGGCCAAGCAAGCAAATTACCGCCACCATATTCGCTTTTACAAGCGCCATAACCGCCGCTAAGGCCCTTCTCCTGTGTCTGAAGAGAGTCAACGTAATCTATATCAGCAATTTGAGAAGCAGCTATTTTTTGAGCGGCTATTTTGGATCTTAAAGAAGCGATCTCGGCGGCGGCTGTTTGAGAAGGTTGATAGCTGGCTCGATGCTGTTTCTGTAAACGATTGTAGGTGCGGTAGGTGATGTATTGAGCCGGATCGTATCCGGCCTCTTCCAACATTATCAGGCAAGCGTAAGAGTATTTTCCGTCTATGACGGCATCGATAATTTTATCCATTTTGTCTTGGCTAATGACCAGTCCTGCTGGGATAGATGGTGAAGAATATGTCATGGAAACCCTTTTACAAAATCAACCGCACTGAATACGCTTAGACAAAGTATTTGGGCTGTAAATCTTTAGGCTAAAACCAAATATTTACAGACCAAATATTCATAGACTGAGCTTGCTCTCTTTTAGCTGGCGAATCGGATCGCTCAACATTTCGATAATTCGACGCTGCCGAACGACAACCTCAACATTGGCAGTTTGTCCCACCTGTAGCTTAACCATCTGCTGCTCATGTACAACAAAGTCTTCATCTAAAGAAACATTGATTTGATAGCCATTAACAGCGGCTCCTTTGACTTTGGCATCGGGTGAAATAGAGATAACTTCCCCCGATAATATGCCGTAGTCCTGGTAGGGAAAAGCATCCATTTTTATCTGAGTTTCCATGCCTACTGTCAGCAATCCGGCCTCTTGGTGTGGCACGAGCGCTGAAAGAATCAAAGGCGTGTTTTCAGGAACAATTTCTGCCAGGGTTTGCCCAGGCTGCACGACCTCACCCGCGTTATCTAGGGCTAGGGTCGACACCACACCATCTGTGGAGGCAGTGATATAGCTTTGGCTCAGTTTAGTTTTAGCCTGTGCCAGCTGAATAGATAAATCTGCAAGATTGCGATTGAGCTGCTGTTCTTCGATTAGCATTTTCTGTAGTGATTGCTGGGCCAGCAGGGCCGTTTGGCTTTCTTCGGCTATCTTTTGATTGAGTTCGGCTTGGCCTTTGCGAACTTGAGCGACTGTCTGGTCTCTTTGGCCTTGGCTTTGGGTGATGGTTTGCTGCTGTTCTCGTACGCTCGATTCAATGCCAAACAAATACTCCTGAGAGATCGCGCCTTGCGCCTCTAAGCGGCTGATCCGGTTGAATCTTTCTACACGGGCATCTAGGTCACTGTGTAACGCTTGTAATAGGGCTTCGCTGGTCTCTATTGAGGTCTCAGACTGTTCAATATCTATTCTTTGTGCCTGGATATTGGCCGCTGCGATTTGGCGGTTTGCCTGGGCTTCTTGAATTGTTTTTTCTATGAGCGATCGCATGTGCAAAATCTCTTTTTCAGTGGCTTCTAGGGCCTGCTCCAAACGACCGACCTCCGATTCCAAAAGATCAGACTCTAGCGATAACAGCACTTGTCCCTGCTCCACATAGTCGCCTTCTCGGATGAAAATACGGTCTACCTTGCCCTCTATGACGGGCTCGACTTTGTAGGTTTCGCCCTGAGGGATCAGCTCACCCTGGGCACGGCTTACCTCCTGCATAGTGCCAATATAGGCCCAGCTCACAAAAACACTGCTAAAGACTAGCCCCAACAGAATTAAATAGCGAGGTAGCCTGGCTGGCGGCTGTTCTAAAACGGCTTGGATAGAATCACTCCAGCCTTGCTGACGCATTGATCCGACGGCTGAAGCGTTCGCCGAAAAGGCATTTACCTTTCTAGCGCGCGCTGCTCTCCTCAAATCTTTCTTTGAATCAGAAACAATGCTTGAATTAGAACCGTTACTGGCAATCTCGACTGTTGTTTTCATCGTTGCGTATCCTAAAAGATATTTTCATCAAGAAATCTTTATATGTGAAATAAGCAGAACGCCCTCCAACGGCTATCTCCTCCAGATGCTGTCTATAAAAGACTTAAGCCATCAAGGCCTGACTCTAATAGAGTCGCAAATCAGATAAGCTCACAGGTCGAGCTGTTGTTTGGCTAGGCTGTAGTAAAGTCCTTTCTGAGCTAAAAGCTCAGCATGGGTTCCCTGTTCGACCAAGATGCCACGGTCTAAAACCAGGATGCGATCGGCACTGCGGACGGTAGAGAGACGATGGGCAATGATAAAAGTTGTACACTCACCGCTGATTTGCGCTAGGTTTTGCTGAAAATGCCGCTCAGACTCGGTGTCTAGCGAGCTGGTGGCTTCGTCTAGCAGCAGTAGCCGAGGCCGTCGCAGTAGGGCACGGGCGATCGCAATCCGCTGCCTTTGCCCGCCCGATAGCGTGGCCCCTCTTTCACCTACTTCGGTACTGTAGCCTAGGGGCATGCCTTGAATAAAAGCATGAGCCTCTGCCAGTTTGGCCGCTTTGACGACCGAGTCAAAGGAAGTGTCTTCCCTAGAAAAGCTAATGTTTTCTAGAATGGTCCCTGAAAATAAAATACAGTCTTGAGGGACTACGCCTAGCTGTGATCGCAAGGAAGAGGGCACCACATGCTGAATGTCGTGACCATCGACAAGTACCCGGCCAGTGTTCGGCGTGTAGAGGCCTTCTAATAGCTTTATCAGCGTGCTTTTGCCAGAACCGCTGCGTCCTACAATGGCAACGGTGTCACCGGCAGCCACCTCAAAAGAGATATTCTCTAACGTATTGCGATCGCTATCTTCGCCATAGCGAAACGTCACAGACTCAAAAGTAACGCTGCCCTCAATGGAAGGCATCACCATCTGGTCATCGCCATTGGCTTCTTCTGGCTTCGCTTCAAAAATATCATTGAGCCGTTCAATCGAGATAAATATTTCTTGCAATTCATCCCAGAGATCGGCCAGTGCCAGCACCGGACTAATCACATAGCCAATCATCATATTGAACGCAACAAACTGACCAATCGTCAGCTCGCCTTTAATCACCAGAGAAGCGCCATACCAAAGCAGCAGCGTGCTCCCAAAAGAGTTAATCACACCGCTGATACTCTGTAAGCCAATGCCAAACTTTTGCCCGCGAAAGCGAGCGTTCAGCAAACGCGTCAGGTTGTTTTCCCAGCGCCAGCGCAGCTCGTGTTCAGTCGCCGTCGACTTAATGGTGCCAATCCCACCAATCATCTCCACAAGCGCTGAGTTTTGATCGGCGGCTTCTTTAAAAACCTCACGAGAGATCTTTCGTAAAAAAGGCGTCGCGCCGAGCGTAACGATTACAATCGGCGGGATAATCAGCAGCACAATCAGCGTCAGCTGCCAGTTGTAGTAGAGCATCAGCCCCAGATAAACAATCCCAGTCAAAAAACCAAGCCAGGCGAGTACCACCTGCCCAATCAAAAACTCTTGAATCTTCTGGTTCTCTTGAACCCGCGTCAGAATATCGCCCACTCGCCTCGATTCAAAAAATCGCATAGGCAGTGACATAGTGTGCCGAATAAAACCACTCACTAGGGTCAAATCCAACCGATTGGATAGGTAGCTGAGCAAATAAGTACGCGCGGCTCCCATCACCAGCCCCCACAGCCCAAAGATCAACAGTCCCACCACAAAAACATTAAGCGTAGAAATACTCTTTTGCACCACCACCCGGTCCAAAATCACCTGAGTGAACAAGGGCGAAAGCAGCCCGAAGCATTGAATCAATAGAGAGACCACAATAATCTGTGCGATCAATCCGCGATAGGGCATTAGCGCCGGGACATAGCGGCCAAGCGAGCCCTGCTTAATTTCTGTTTTTTTGAGCTGAAGGGTGGGTTCGAGGAGGACGCCATAGCCTGTCCATTTTTGGCTAAACGCTTCACGCGAGATAAACTTACGTCCCATTGCAGGGTCGGCAATCAATACCTTTTGGGCACTCATTTTATAAACAACAACATAGTGAGCCCCTTCCCAATGCGCAATCCAAGGCCTTTTTTGATCCACGAGTGCGCCCAAACTCGCGCGCACGGGCCGGGCCTGGAACCCAAGTCCCTCTGCGGCTCTAGCGAGTCCCTTGAGCGATGTCCCTTCTCGACCTATCTGCGCTTTCTCTCGCAGGACGTTTAGCGGGAACCGTTTTCCCCAGTAGCGAGCCACCATCGATAAACAGGCTGCGCCGCAGTCTGATGAGCTTTGTTGCTCTACCCACGGGTACTGCCGCAAGGCATCTAAAACCAATCGCTGAGGTGGCTTTGGGAAGCTAATCTTAGGAGAGATCTTTTCACTTTCGGCGGGGCCAGAGAGTTTAGAGAGTTTGGGCGGCAATGCCTCCATTGAAGGCGACAATCGTGAGTGAGACAATCGCCGCTGCGCCAAAGATTGCCTGCTCGGTGCTGTGAGTGATACGGCTTTAGAAGCTAATGCGCTTAGCGGAGCTTCGGTAGTGTCTGCATCTTCGGCGATTGGGGCCGTATCTTCGGCCATATCTAGGTCGGGCGAAATGGCCTTAGCAATCATCCAGGCCTCTCTGGGCAGCTGGTAAACAACCGCGTCTTCCTGTACTATCCAGCTGCTGTGAGTTTCGTCTGCGGGTTTGTCTGAAGCATAGCCCCAGCTATCGCCCACACTGGGAACGGCGCGCTCGCCTGTGACCACTCCCGAGCGGAGCCAGTAGCGGCCTGCTTTTGTTGGCGTGGCTGAGGCTAGCTGTGTACCACGCGGCAGTGATAATTCTTGCAAGTAGGGAAGCCACTGGCTGAGCTGACGACTCGGGTGCGATGGCGGAGCCCCCGCTAAGCGCGATGGCAGAGCGCTCACTAGGCGTGATCGCCCCTCGGCAGGGCTCCGCCATCGCAACTGTGTCATTGTTCTAAAAAAGCACAGGCGTTCCCTCGTTTGTATTTGTTCGAGCCAGCACTGCTTGAGCTGCGGATTGACCTCACAGGCTGTCACCATTTTTGCAAGCGGAATCTTGGCTACGCGCACAACTGCGCTCGAAGCCACCGCGCGATAAGCAAAAGGTCGCGCTACAAACCGATGGTCGCCACCAAAACACTGATCGACTTCTAAGCGCTCAGCTGTAATCTCTTTAAAGCCATTGTCGATCAGTAGTCGCACGCGTCCTTTGCAAACCACCCAAATCGTATCTGAGCCAGTACCGCTCTCAGAGCTACTTGGGGGGCGATAGTCGAGAACTTGGTCGCCTAAAACACAATCAACAAACTCTATTGACTGAAAAACTGTTGCGTAGGATGGATGGTCGTGCTGTGAGAGTAACGTGAATGTCCGAGGTGGCAACTGTAATTGCAGAGGCTGCATTACCGAATTGATACCGACGGCTGTCTCAACCATGACTTTTCTGAGTTAACGATACAAATGGTCTGCTGTGCAAAAAAAATCTTTAGCAACACATAGATGTAATGACATCGTCTCTCCATTGACACTACTGACATGACACTATTGGCAGCACCATATGGACATCACGATTTCACAACCATGACGTCAAGATCTACGCTTACGAGATTTGCGTTTACTCAAATCTATACTTTCAATAGAGCTTTAACGAAGGAACTGAGCACCGTGTTGACAGACTGTGTTGACAGGCTGTGTTGACGGACTAATTGATACGAAGTCAATTAAGCATTTATAACCAGAGCCTAATTGCCAAATGTGAGGAAACTATGAGTAAAATCAGCAAATTTTCTGGGAAAAAACTAGTAATGGGTTAATTCCTCTATACATACGGTCTGACACGTATATAAAGTTACGATGAAAGTTATATCCTGCGTCTTAGATAATCATGCTGGGAGTCGTGCTGTTCAACGTGCTTGCCGTCTCAGACTGTATTGAAAACCGCTTCAGCCAATATAGACACCCCCCTCACAAGACTCAGCAATGCGAATCGCCGCTAGCACATTCGAGAGTCTATATATCCAATAGGTTTTCTCTTTGCGGGATAGAAAAGAAACATAGCCTGTCAGGATTTCTATTTCCTGAGCGAGCCGAGAGAGATCCGCACCTTCTGCATAAATATCGCTGTGTGCCAAGGTAGTCACAAGCGTTAGCCCTAGTTTTTTGACGGCGGCCGACCCCCAAAAGGATAGACGCGTACTTTCAACGCCTGCTGAGTCGTTGTACTCGGGCGGCACAGTGAGCCATTGAATCTCTCCCACAGAATCGCGATAATAAGGACTTACCAACAACGTCATTGCTATCTGCTTAAGACAAAGTTCTCAAAGATAAGGGACTTGCTAGCCAATAACAACCGATAGCCCCTCATCCTGAATCCTTTAAAGACGCAGCGTAGGAATCCCTTGACTGCGTTAATGAGTTTTCCCTGGAGAGAAGGGCGACAGGCTACCTAGCAATGAGGAAATTATTTAGGCGCACGTTCTTAAAGTTCTTAAAGACAAAGTTCTGCTGACCAGTCTTGATGGCCGCGCCCCTGCTGGCAGCGAAACTGCCGTCCCGCCCGAGTAATGGTCCACTGACCGTTTTGATTAATGATGTCAAATCGATAGCGCAAGCCCGCGAGAGAATCGTCTAGCAGGCCGCCTTCGGTAATGGTGACCATAGCTTGATTAGGCGATTCTACGCCTGGACCGTAGAGCACTTCAATGTCAACAGGTGCGCCAGTGCGAACAGCAGCAACAGTCATTGCGATGTCGAGAGGGTCTGTGCCGGTGCGATCGCTCTCAGCAATCCCGCCCAAAATATCCTCATGCCCTGCCAAAGTCGCCGAATTACGCCACACGTTAGCCGCAATAGAATCGGCCTGCAACAGGTCAGGATTAGCCCTATCAATTTGCTGTTGCAGCAGCGATATGGCCCTATCCTGATGAGGCAACCCATCGTAGAACTGAACGATGCCGCGCAGAGAAAGGCTTGGTTGGGAGAGCTGCGCAAAGGCGGGGCTCATCACGAAACTGCCAAATACAGCTACGCCCGCGAGGAATAGGCGTCTGGCTTTAAGAGAAGATTTCATCATTGTACAAAAAGGGAGTATAGGTTTATTCAGCAGTGGACTCATGCTTTCCCGAAACGAGCTTTCAGGTGGTCGCCAAGGCGGATAGCCAGTGCGCCTAGGGTAAGTGACGGATTCGCAGTAGGAATGTAGGGAAAGATAGAAACATCGGCAATATAGAGATTCTCGTAGCTATGGCATTTGAGGTTCTCATCGACAACACCTTGGGCAGTGTCTTCACTCATTCGCAGCGTACCGCCTGAGTGGTTTACCGTGCCGCCATGCGCCGCCAACCCCATGCCTTCATTGGGGTCGTGAGGAATGTTCAATGCGCCCAGAATGCGGTTGCGAAACTGACGCGCCTGATCGATAAAGTAACCGTCTAACGTGAGATTTTCTACCCGAATGGCTGCTTTCTCCCCAAGCCCTTGCGGCTCAACGGTATTGCGATCAATCAGCTCCTTGGAGAAGCCAAATTTCATGGTGATTTCGGTGCGTCTATTCTCGGGCGACTGACGCTCCCACAGGTCATCGTCAGCGCGGCGCACGTGCCAGTACCAGGGGTTGATCAGCAGTTCAGCGTAGAAAGGATAATGGTCACGGCGAGCATCCCCCGCTGACAGTAAGACTTTGGCATGGTTAAGATCGCCCGCGAAGTCGTTGTCTTGAGGGATGATGTAGTTGCTGGAGAACACATAAGGATGATCTGTCAACCCGCGACCTGCTTTGTTAGACGGGTCGGCGAGGTTGCTCTGTCGGAAAATTTTAGGACTTTCGATAGAGCCTGCCGCCAGTACGATGGCTTTGCCCCGATAAACGCGCTCTTTGTTACCAACTAGGTCTTGACAGACAACTTCACTAACGCGAGTAGGGTCGTTAGGATCGGGCCGAATATGTGTGACGAGATGGTTGAGGTTAATGGTGAGATGGCGTGCGCCAAGGTCGTTCGTGAAAGCTTTGGAGTCTGATAGGAGATCGGTTGTGGAGAAAACGCCGGTAGAAGAGAACAGAACGCTATCAGTCATATTTTGTTCGTCTGTGTTTGGCTGGTGGCGCGATCGCGGCAAATCTTCAATGCTCAAATCTGGCATTTGCTGCCGCAGACGTTGTACCACTCGGTCTTGAAACTTACCTAGAGTCTTACGCTTGCGCATCAAAGTCTCGGCACGGGTATAGCCATCGTCACCCCCTTGAGCCTTGTCTCTCAAAAAGTCACGAATAGCCGTAGGCCAATAGCTGTACTCCCACTCTTGCATCCGCAGAATGATGCCAGACCAATAGGCAGAGCGCCCGCCCAGCGCCATCTGCGCACCAAAGAGAAAGTTAGTGCCCTCTTTGCGATCGTAATGCCCCACCTGATGCTCGGAGACGACTTCATCCCAATCGGCGTACACATTGCCAACGTGGGTCGGTGTTTGCACACCGCCAATTTCGAGTATGAGCGTATCTAGCCCACCATCTGAAACTGCGTCAGCAACAATGCCGCCACCCATACCCGAGCCAATGACAATAACGTCGTATTCTTTTGTTTCTGAGCGGTTGCCGGGAAAGCGCTTCTGCTGCTGTGGGCTTTCGTAGGCAGGCAGATTGTCGTAATTATGGATAAACCGGCTTTCAGCAGCGGCCTCAGCTGGGAAAGTAACACCCTGACCTGCTTGAGTACTCTCGGTAAATCGATGTTCTCCGCTGTTGCCGACGGTGAACGGTTCGCCCTCCATCAGATATTGACCGTTGAGGAAAAATTTGAATTTGAGATTTTCAGGATAGCTAGAGCGTTCTAAATCAAAAATCCAAGCGCCGAAAGCATATACGCCGTAGAGGTCTTTTCCCCAGCCGTCCGCTTCATTTCGTAGCGTCACCACATGGTTAGGAGCATACTGACCGGTTTCAAAGAGAATCTTGAAAGTCTCTCCACGTTTGATTGCGGTGAATTCGGGTGACGCTGAGCGAGTGAACAATTGCTCAGCATCGCCTTGGGTGACTTCTTGGAAGGCGTAGGTGGCTTCGTCAAAGACCACGGTGCCTTTTACCGGCACTTTCTCGCCGTTTACAACTTTACTGTTATCGATAATCTGCATAGGACTCTCCAAAAAATCATTCGAGGGAAGCTTTTTGTTGAAAACATCCTACAAATAGTCTCAGGCCCTATTCAGTACCCACAGGGGGTATATCGTGCTGATAATGTCACTAATAAGTCGCAGCTAGGTAACCCGCGCCAGCGGCGGCACTGCCGGAGGAGACCAGCGCGATGAAGAGCCACCAAGCTGCGATCGCAACTTGCCCTCTAGCCGCATCTGCCGACCGCTGAATATCCACTTTCACAGTGCGCCACCAGCGAACTGCATCAATTATGCCCTAGTCTATTCACTCGTCGGTGACAAACCGTCATCTAGATGACAGATAATACGCCAGGCGACGCGCAACGATAGGGCAGACAAACCTCTGATGAGAAATTTCTGGATGAGCATTGGATCGCGCATTATTTTCGGCATAGTTGCTATCGCCTGTGGGCTTAGCCTATCTGCCTGCCTGCCAAATTCCAACAGCAGCGCCCCCTCTCTTTCTGCCAAAGCGCAATCAGCACCCTCTGCTTCTCCCAGCGTTTCCTTTGAAGGTAATCCGCCCGCTTGGGCTGAAACAGCGACCACCGTTATGCGTCAGCTAGAAGACTGGCGCGGCCTCCCCTTCACCGAAGATGTTCAGGTCACCTTTGAAACCCAATCAGACCCCGGACTCAACGGTTGGTACAACTCAGAAACAAAACAGCTCTCCGTCACTACAGATGCTTCCGAGCAGCTAGGCCAAGGCGTACTCCTACACGAAATCTTTCACGCCCTGCAAGATCAACAGTTTGACCTATACACTCTGCATATACAGAGTATGGACGATCCTGACTACGACAAAGCCGTCTCTGCTCTCATTGAAGGTGAAGCAATGCTAGCGGTCAGTGAGCTGATGAACTACGATTTTTTGGCCCACGCTCGCCTGCCAGAAACCGGACCCATCAGCGAAGACCTTTTTCAGAGTATCTTTTTGTACGGTGAGGGGTTGCGATTTATTCAGGCCATCAGAGACGAGGGCGGCTGGGAAGCGGTTAGTCAGGCCTTTCAAGACCCGCCGCAGTCAACAGCGCTAATTTTGACCCCGGAGCGCTACATCGCTGGAGAAAGAAAGGCCGAGCCGATTGAAGTGCCTTTGCAAGCAGGTGAGAAATTGCAAGCACAGCAAATACGCGGTGAGTATGAGGTTCAGTGGCTATTTGCGGCTAATCCCAACACCCGCGCTCAGCTGCCTACCCTCACAGAAAGCTATATTGCCGATACGTTTGCCATGATCACGACCGATGGAGGCCAAACCATGCACCGTTGGGTAGTGGAGTTGGCTAGTCCAGAGGCTGCAACGCTGCTGAAAGAACCGTTTGAAGCAGCGCTGCTTTTTGAGAGTGGTGGAATGCCAGTATCTGTATCTGTCGTCCAGAGTGCTGTTGTTGCTGAGTGGTAATCACGCCGACATTGTCAGTGGTGTGAATGATTGGGCTGAATGCCTATCACCAAATATTAGGCCAATTTTTCGACTGCGCTGCGCAAAAACTGCTTGACAAACTCATCTCGGCGATTTAGCTGATACTGCTGGGCTACCACCGACTGAATACCGCCGTCCCCCCAGTCTTGATTCTCTTGAAAGTAAGTTACAAAGCTCTTTCCTGCAATCCGAGTGAGGTAGGCTGCGCTGGCACCCTGGACTAATTTACTGGCTACTGCAGTTGCCACATTTACCTGAAGACCTACGGCTAGCATCTTCATTGCTCCTTTTGCCACACTCAGCCCTGCCATTGTTTTTGCTAAAGACACCGCCAGGGCCTTCGCCTCTTCAATACTGACCTCTACGCCGTATACCCGGCCTAGCTCAATGACCATTTGCGCATTCACGGCTGCAGTTGCCAACATATCTACCACCGGTAGCGGTGTTGCGGCAAGTACACCAGCACCGATCCACTGATAGCGGTCGATAATGGCTTCGGCCTGTTGCTGCCGCTGCGCACTTAGCAAATTTTGAGCCGCTTCGCTGAGCTGTTGAGACTGCAAAAGAACATTACTTGCAATGAGGGCGCTACTTTCTTGCTGCAAGAGGGTGGTTATTCGGTCTACTAAGCTAGCAATATCAGGATCTGGCTGTACCCAAGTGCCGTCTGCTAGCTGGACAGTTGCAGGAAGCGCCGATGTTGCAATGACCTCTTCTGGATTGATTAGGTGCTGAGTCCTCTCTCGAATTCGCTGTAATATCTGTTCTTTTTCTGCGGATAGGTAGCGATCGCACTTATTAAACACCAGTAGCGATCGTTTCCCCATCCCCATCAACATCTGCAAGGGCTCATACTCCGCCCGATGCAAATCATTGTCGATTACAAACAACAACAAATCCGCTTTCGCTGCCAGCGCCTTGGCCTCTTGCGCCCTCGCTTCACCAAACACACCCGCTTCTAGCAAACCTGGCGTATCTGTAATCAGAATGTCTCTTTCTGCTATTGAGTTGCTACCTTCTAACACTATTCGATACGTTTTCTCTCCTTGAGTGGTCCCAATCGTAGCGGCTACCTCTCCTGCCATTTCTCCGACCATTGCATTGACCAGCGCTGTCTTACCGGTAGAGCCCAGCCCAAATACTACGATTTGAAAGGTTTGTTGCACCATTCGCTGGGATAGCGCTTGCGATCGCACCTCCAACGCCTGCCGCGCAATCTCATCTTTGATTTGGCTCACCTGCTGCTGCGTCGCCTGTAAGCTTACCGCTGCCACTTCATCGGGCTTAGTCGGTAACGTGATCGTCCTTTTTCGCTTCGGTCGTAAAAAAAGGAGCCCGAAGCGAAAAAGGACGATCAGCGCGCCTACTAGCGCAACCAGCACTATGGCTAACGCGATTTGAGCGAGGAGAGGGGAGATGGCTGCGATCGCGCCATAAAGCTGTGCTAGTGACCCCGCCGCACTGAGAAGGATCACCAGGAAGAAAAGGACGGCGATCGCACTCAGTAAAACGTAGGGTCGGCGCATGAGAACTGTTTTTTCTTTGGCTTCTTCCTGTTACGATACCTGAGTTTTTCAATCCGCTGCATTTTGGCAAAACCTTGGCCGCACTCAGGGACTCCCTAAAATCTTTTTAGCAGTAATTAAGAATCGGCTGGTTTTGCTGAGCTATGTTGAACGTACACAGCACAACCAATGCTGGGGATTTCGTGTAATCAGATTGATATACAGCGTCTCAACGCAAAGAAGAAAAAGCAGAGCGCTCTAAAGAACACGAGCGAGGCTATGGTATTCAAGGCCGTTTAAGATTCTTCGAGATAGATACTTATAAATTTTTGCTATTCGCCCAGTAACAAGATGAAGAAGTTCGTCAGAAGTTCTTGACTCGAGATTGTTATTCTAGCTTGTATAGGCATAGCCTTCTCTCACTAGTCCAAAGATCTCTAGCGCAATAGCTGCTCAGTTGACTTTCATGACCTTGAAGTAGTGGGAACCTTCAACCTAATTTTTGTGCCTCTCTTCAGCACCACTTCGGCTACCGACCGATACTAACGTTTTACGTTCTATAGGCTTAGGCAGGGATTCTGCCTTCTTAAACCGCCATCTTATCTTCTCTAAAGGACTGAACATAATCCCAATTAAAGCAGCTAGAGCAACAGCCATACCCCACTGAAAGTATTTCGATAATCCCAAGAGCTCACATATCTTAATAGAGATAAGGTAACCAGCGCCTTGCCATAGGTAGATTGAATAGCCTTTGTTAATGAACGGCCTCAACAGCTTTGATTCTTCTAAGAATTTTAGCCTGCTTGCTTTAACGACTGTAGTAAGCAACAAGAAGAAAGACACCCACACAGCGCTAAACGCAAAAAATAATAAGTTGGGCGGGAACTTATTAGTCTGCATGTCCATTGTTATACTGGGAAAATATGCTAGCCCAAGCAGCGATATGGTACCGGTTAAAATAATAGCGATTAAAATTTTGTAGTTGATTTTTACATCAAGTGCAAGCCTATAGCCAATCCAGGTCCAATACAGATAGAAGAAAGGCGTTAAGAGGCGACCATAGGAATAGCTTTTGAGTGTAACTATCACAATGCATACGGGAACAACAGTAGACCAGATAGGCAGCTTTACTGAAGAGATAAAGGGTAGCGCTAGGGTGACGATGATAAATGGCGGGACAAACCAAAGATGCGACGTTAATAGACCGAACGGATCTAGTTTTTGAAAGATGAATGGATTCATCCAGTCGCTAATTACGGCCATGTAATTAGCACCTCGCGTGTAGGCGATAATAGCGATCACGCATACCGTGGCATAGCCGTAGTATGGAACAAGCACTCTGATTAACCGGCTGACTAAATATTTGAAATAGCCCGGAAAGCTCAGCTGAAAACCTGTATTACTGGAGAAGAGTGCGAATGAGTATCCCGAAACTAAAAAGATGAGCGGCATCTCAAACAGTAAAATCGATGAAAACGGCCTTGGAATTAACTCCAACCAAAAAACACCGTGCACTATTCCTACGATGTACAGCATCAGCAGGCCACGAATAACGTCTACGGTTTTATTTCGCATTGAGTTTTCCAACTTTATTTGAGTACCTGAGCCGTCAAAACCGTAGAGATTTTAGCATTGGAGATGGCTTACTAAAGAAGTCTACTCACGCTATATTGTCACTGATTTTATTCAACTACCTATCGATTGTATTTAACTACTTATATAGAGAGTGTAGATGAGAAAGAGTTCCTCTATCGTCGATTCTTTGGAAAGTAACCGTTTTTTTTGGCAAGAAATCGTGAACTTTATCGGCTTTTAATACTATCGTCACTTTTCCTCGTATCTAGAGTCAGTGGCAGCGTTGACTAACTGCTCTTGAACAGTCGCTCGGTTGTTGTAGTAAATGACTAACAGCCACAGTGTTACCAGCTTGAAGGTTTCAGATGCTAGGGTAGCCCAGGCTGCGCCTTGCCAAGAGAAACGAGGAATCAAATACAAGTTCGCGCCAAAATTAATAAAAGCAGCCGTGACCTGTAAGCCACTTCTCGCTTTGTGAAAGCCTGCTCCAGTCAGCGTATCTGCCGCGATAAACTGCAACGCCGCAATCAAATGAATCGGCGCTAGCCAGAGCAATACGCTGCTAGACTCAGCATATTGCTCGCCCAAAATATTGGGAACAAATGGCGCAATGCTGAGCAGTGCAACCGCAGAAATAATGCCGTAGCCTACGGCAACAGGGACTAATCGAAAGGCAAACTTCAAGCCCGCCTTGATCCCAGACGCACCATGTCGTAAAAACCGAGTGTAGGTAGCACTCATGACCGCGATGATAACGATGTATCCCACATCGATGAATCGGTACCCTGCCGCATAGATACCAGCGGCATCGGCCGATGCCAGGCTAACCAGCATGGTTCTATCAATCTGGCCATTTACCGTTTCTGCTGACTGTGCGATCGCAAAGAAAAACCCCTCAGAAAGTTCAGGAGGATACTTCTTGATATTGAATATAGGGCTACCGAATAGCTTATTAACGGTTAAAATCGAGACCGTCGCAGGCACGATAGAACCCAAACAGTACAAGCCGCCCCAGGCGACAACATTCCCATCCTCAAAAAACAAGAGCAGACCAACCGCTGCAATGAGTTTTCCTACACCGTAGAGCAGTCGATGCTGAGCGTTTAACTTCACCCGATCACAAGCTAGGAAAGCCGCCTCCGCTAAGATCGACATCTTTCCACCCAGCAAATCTGCTAGCAGTATAAATAGAACCAGCAGCAGCGGCGTATTTGGCGCATAAATTACGCTTATCAACCCCAGTACTACAGGGACTATCCCTAAAACGAAGATAAAAGAGGTGAGTAGTACAGTTCCCCAGTAGCCTCTAAAGACGGCCGGGTCCCTCGCAACACGCTTGAGAAAAATGTCAGAACTACCCAGTCCAACAAATGGAAAGAACAGCTTTACAAATGCAGCAATACCGATGAATATGCCGTATGCTTCGGCCCCTAGTACCCTAGCTACAATAATGAAATAAGCACCTTGAATAAAAATGCCAAAAACTTGAGAAGACAGCATCCACAGACTGTCTTTAACCAGAGAGTCATTAAAGACTTTCTTGCCCTTATCAATAATTTTTTTCACGCAATATATTAAACGGTGCAGGACAAATTCAAGAATCAGAGATTAAGGACTCGATTAAGGACTCGTTTGAGCGCTGCCTGAGAGGGTCACTTTGCCAGGGTCGTTACCACCCACGTGCTCGTGATTGTCTATCAGGCCAAACCGCTCAAAATCTACCAGATACTTAGCTTCATAGGACATCGTCATACTCATCGAACACACTAAAATCCAAAAAATACTGTTGGGCGCTAGCAACGACGACTCTGACAAGTTGACAAGTGAAATATAAAGAATATACACAGCCGGCCAGCTGCTTACCCACGACTTAACCAAGCGAACTCTGGCAAGACCTCTAAGAAGCGTTTGCCACATCACCAGCACCACCATAGACGCTCCGATGATTCCAATTTGCAGCGTCAAATCCAAAAAGCCCTGATGTGCATCTGGCACAAGCCAACCCGCCCGCTGAATAACATACAGAGAGGCTCCTGCTTCACCATGCCAAAATCCACCTACCCCATACCCAAGCGCGGGGCGGTTACCAATCATCGTATAGATATACTCCCAAATATCTGTGCGCCCTGTAAGAGACGGATCCTTACCGATGAGCCCTAGGGCAAACGTCATAATAGGAACATATGCAGCCGTGATGAATATGGCTGCTGACGCTAAAAATACAAGCGCTAGAAATAGCTTCCGAGATTCCGATTTAAAAACCTGAACGATGACAACGATCAGCAAGATAAAAACAGAATTAACCAGTGCACCTCCAGAGCCGCTTTTGTCGATCATGATCAGTGAAAGAAGCAACCCAACCAGATACATCCACTTAAGACGCTTATCTTTGACCTCGTTGAACATTGTAAGCATCACACCGCAAGCCAATACCATGATTCTGCCGGCTCCGTTCTTATGGGTGAATACACCTCGCCAGGCCCCTGGATGAACCGGGCCTCCCATAATGCCATAGTGCGGAAATGCGTAGACAAAAACAAAGTTCAGCACCGCTATCATAAAGAGCACATAGCCCAGCATGGTGACCTGCTGTTTTAAGCTGTATCGCCCTGCCAAATAAACTGCAAACAGCATATTAAGCGTCGCAAATATGCCTCCATTCAGTGATTCCCTAGGTGAAAAGGACCAGAAAACGGATGAAGCAATAAGAACGATAGACGCAATAAGAAACGGATTGCTTAGAAGAATATAGATTGTCCGTTTATATCGGCAGGCTAAGAGAAAAAGGGTAATGCCATAGTTAATGAGATAAAATAGCTGGACAGGGGCAAAATTCATGGTGTCGTAGCTAAACACCTCGCCCTCACTGACCCCCTGAGTGAGCACAACCATCGTGATCGCATCTGTAAAGAAAAACAGTGAGATAAAGGCAAAAACAAACTCAGCTTTATCAAAAACTTCCTTCAAAAAAGCTTTATTGATGAAGGCGTTTCGTCGTATTCCTCTGGCTGCCGCTTTTCCAGCGGCTAGCTCGACTGCCGAATTACTTTGAAAGGCCATAGGATCCTGAATGTTTGTAGAGCTTTAAGACCAGGTAGATAGACTCTACCTGTCACGACAACTACCGCCGAGGAGATGTTCAAAAAGTTTTTAAGATGTCTTTGAAATGTCTTTGAGATGTCTTTGAAATGTCTCTCTATTGGAGTCCTGCAGGGATTTTTTTGCTATCAAGTCCGTAGGCTTTGCTTGTCCCTTTAACATCTATAACAATAAAGTCAACAGCAACGATAATAGTGAGTGCAAAAGCAAGCCCAGCAACAATTCCCAATGCCAAAATCTTCTTAGCTGTTTTCGAAGAAGGCTTGTCAGGTGGGATAGCAGGTTCAATAATTCGGATGAAGTTAGTCAGCTGGTTCTCTCGAACACCCACATCTTGACGTTTATTCAACAGCTCCTGATAGGTTTCTTGGGCTGTCTCTAGATTCCGCACTAAGTCGCGCTGACGCTGTTCTAGCTCTGGAAAGATATCTACACGCTCTTGATATATCTGGGCGTTCGACTCAACAGCGTTGAAACCTCCCTCGAGAGAAATAATTTCAAGCTCGTTAACGACGAAAAGATCTCTAATAGAACTTGCTTGCAGCACAGACTCTCTATCTATCTGGACAGGGCTCGCTGCACTGCCTACTTGCAGTAGCGATTCTCGAACAGGCCCACCGCCAAAAGCCCTCACATTCTCATTTAAGAAGCTCTCAAGCGCCGCTTCCTGTGCCAGCAACCGTCGAAGAGGTGGGCTTTCTTCTGTAAACTCTACTCTCTGTATTACTATTTGACGACGAACTTCGTTAAGTTCTGCCAAGACATCTTGAATCTGACCAGACTGACTCAGCGTATTGGTCCTAATCGCGTCAGATACGGTAAGCCCAAGTTCACCGCGCAAATTGTCTTGTACCGCGTACAGTGACGTCAGATTCGCTCTAATTTTGTCTCTTTCTTGACGGAAATCGTTGAGAGCCGCAACTAAAATTTTCTGCTCCCCGCTCAAGTCAACGACGTCATAGTTTTCACGAAAAATACGCAGTTCGTTTTCTGCCTCTGTCACCTGTTCAGCAGTTATAGGAATCTGACGGTCTAAAAAATTTCCTGCACTTTCAGTGTCTACCTGTGTACTAGAGAGTTTTTCCTCCCGATATAGCTCCATAAGCGCGTTAATAATGTTAGCCGCCTTGACAGGATCTGGATCTAAATAGGTAAACGACAAAACATCCGTTTGAAACAGAACGTTTACTTGAAGATTCTCCAGCATGTCTTCGATCTTCAAGACTTCCCCGTCATCGTCCTTTAGCTGGAGAGTATCAATAGTCTTTTGTAACAGTGGTTTAGACGTAATGACCTGAATTTCAGAGTTGATCTGAGTTCCGTAGCTGATAGTTTGTAACGGTCCGCCCTCTTCTGGCCTATTAACACCAGTGAGTGTAGCGGCTCTATCTGGCTTGAATAAGAGTTTCCCTTCGGCTAAGTAAGTTGGCTTCGTAAGCTTTGCAACTGCGGCGGCAGCCAATACTGTTAGTGTAAATGCCGTCGCGGCTGGCACTATTCCGCGACGGGCTGCAGCCACTAAATATTGAAAGTTTAGATCAATAGCCTTACGAATTAAGAGAGTCATAGCGAGTAGTGCGTATTCAGAGAACTAGTAAAGGAATAAATAAAATGGCATTGAGCTTGGCAACACAAGCTGGTCATTCTGCTGCTCAATTGACCCCAAAAATACTTAGAAACAATCCGGTTAAGGGGGAGAATATCAGGCCAGCCGTGTCTGAAGTTGCGGCAAGGCCTGAGCGGCCAACGATGATGGTATCTCCATCTTGGAGAATAGGGTTCTGCTGATTGTTAACACTCTGGGCCAAGTCAACTTCAACTGTCTGCTGAGTCACATTTCCACCAGCATTGAGACGAATAAGCTCTACCGTGCTGGTTCTTGCTCTGCTATTGAACCCGCCCGCAGTTAAAACAGCTTGGTTTAAAAGCGTATCGGGTGGGACCTCAAGGCTTCCAGGAATATCAACTTCGCCCACAATATTCACCTTGATGCTCTCAGGTGCAAATGTGGTGTTTGCGAGGGTAATGACTTCCTCGTTATTGATGATTTGAGCTGTAGGAATGGTAATTTGGTCGCCGTCGCGAAGCAGAACGTCTTGACGCAAGTCACCGCTTTCCGCTAGAGCCCAAAGATTGACCTCAATTGGTTCGAGTCTTCCTTCTCGCCTAACTTGAACAGAGCGAACGTCCGCAGAAGAGGTGATGCCGCCTGCATCAATGATTGCTTGGGTCACGCTAGGCCAAAATCGCGTGCGGCTTTCACTCGACTCAGACTGTTCTCCCGCTTCCGAGTTGACTTGCAGCGTGTAGCCGCCCGGTCGTACAATTTCTCCAACAATACCGACTCTGATAGGGCGCGGCTGTATTAGCTGAAACGCGACTTGGGGTGTGCGAATGTATTGGCTATAAGCCAAAATTACCGTTTGCTCTGCTTCAACCGGATTGAGCCCAGCAACATTCACCTTCCCAATCCAAGGAAGCCTCAAAGACCCATCCAATAAAATAGTCTGCTCGAAGGGATCTTCAAACAGCTCATTCACAGCCAGCACATCAACCCTTACCTGATCACCTGGGCCCAGTGTGTAAGTGTTGAGAGCAACTGTTGATTCGGTAGAGACGTCTCCCTGCGTGGGGACGGCTACAGCTCCCGGTGTAAGGATAGGTGAAGTTTCCTGCGTGGGGACGGGCGCAGCTTCCAAAACCGGAATGGGGTCAACAGCTCTTCTGTCTGCTTGGGCTATGTCTACTTGGGCTGGCGTGGGCGATGAGGCAAGCGCTATAGAAACACAGCCGAAAGCCATCATACGAAGAGGCTTGGCGGCTTTGCTCCGCACACTGCTTCCTCGCTTGAAAAAAATTAAGGAACTCACTGAATTAGGTCTAGAAGACGACCGATTAGTACTTAACGATATATGACCGATTTCCATGACTATATGTTCCGTGACTATGTTTTAGAGAAATTCAGGATTGTTAGAGAAATTCAGATAAACCAAAAATGCAGCCTGACAGAATTGGACCTTAAAACGGTGCTGGCATTCTCAAAAGAGATAAATTAAGAGAACTCAGTCTGCTGACAGCCTGCACCCTCAAGCCAAGACCGATTTGTTGCTTTGTTTCCCAAAACTACGCTCAGATACACCTGTGATGAATACATCCATCACAGGTGAAGCTCGAACTCAAATATGGTTAGTCACTTATTTAGTCAGTCTTTTGTCTCTTTATATATATCCATTTCAGAACGGTCTCCCTAGATGTGTTGATAAAAGTGGAGATTTCCTCAGCAATTGCTTTTGACCGCTATCGACTGGTGGCGCGGAAAGCCTCTTTAAGTCCCAAACCCTTATAGAAAACAGATTACCTAACTGATGAAAGCTCAGCAATTTCTCGCACTAATAATTGTTACAAACATCACAGTAACTATACCTGATATCAATGTAACTATTTATCAATGTGGAGAAAATTTGTTAATTTTTGTAAAAAATGTCCAGGTACGTAAGTTAGAAGCGAGCGGCTTCATCTCTGGATTAGCTGCTACAGGTGCTTTTTTGCTGTAGCTACGCACATCGACATTACCTAATCTTGCCTACTAAAGGCTCTATCGGACAGGCTGTTGGCATAGAATACAGGGCCCGTAGCTACTTTTTATTTGGCCGATGTCTGTGATCTCATCTCTTTTCTTTTAAGGGTAGATCCTCTGGTCATGTTTGAATGCGCACATCCAAATTTAGCAGAGGCTGCCTGAGCGTGGTCGGTACCGATAGCATTACTGTTCGTACTGAGATTGGTGCTTTTTATGAGCTGTGAGATAAGCCGTGAGATCTACAAAGAGACTTTATTGACTTACATGTAAATGTTGTATCAAATCAAAAATTCACGAAAAATTTACCATGAGCTGATTCTAAGTTAAACGTGTAGACCTGATGGCATAAGCGATTTGGAGATTATTTCAGTCGCCAAAGTAATCGTGTGTCTTCAGTGAAGATACGGACAGCTCGTCTTTATATTAGACACGTAAGGTGATACAGATGGTACTCAGTACAGAAAACTCTGATCCTGTTTTTACAGCCATCGCTGAAAGATAAATCATATCTTCAGCCAAAATCGTTGGAACTAAATGGGAAATTACCTGAATGGTCACACAAGCAAGCAAGGTTTTGTTTTTAACTACCCTTATTCCCAGTCAGAGGGTAGGAGGAGGAGAAGTTGCATCTCAAACTTTTATTGACGGCTTAAGGCAAAATGGATGCCAGGTTTCAGTTGTAGGCTACATGCGAAAAGATGCAGTATTTGAACCGAAGTCTTATGAACGGGTGGTAGAAGAGCGCTATATAGAAACATACAAAGCAAGAGCCTATCCCTTGATATGGCTCGCTTTAAGCCTACTAATTGGGCTGCCTTACTCGGCTGCAAAGTATTATTCTCGAGCTTATCTCGAGTTGGTTAAGTCTCTTTTGAGTGTCAATCAGTTTGATGTTGTTGTTATTGACCATTCTCAGCTGGGCTGGCTGGTCAGATTGTTGGGTGGTAGGCACAGAATAATATTTATTGCTCACAACATTGAACATGATATATATGTTAGTCATTATAACAACTCTAATAATTTTCTAAAAAAATGGCTGTATGCTCGTGAAGCTAGACTCATTAAGAAGTTGGAAGCGAATCTGCTGAGACAGGCCGCGGAAGTTTGGGCTTTGACTGATTACGATGCTAGTTACTTTTCTGGAATTAGTGAAGGAAGCACTGTTAAAACGTTGGCCTTGCCATCGGTGCAAAATAGCCAATGTGGCAAGGTGATTGAGAAAACGTTTGATATCGGCCTCATTGGTAGTTGGACGTGGAAATTCAACGAAGAAGGGCTGCGGTGGTTTCTGGAGTTTGTTTATCCTGAGCTGCCCGATCAGCTGTCTATTCATGTAGCGGGTAAAGGCGCTGAGTGGCTGAATGGAAAATATCCAAATGTTCGGTATGAAGGCTTTGTTCCCAACGCGCAAGTTTTTATGGCGCAAGCTAGGGTGGTAGCACTGCCCATCCTTGGTGGGAGTGGCATACAAATTAAAACCCTTGATGCGCTTGCTTCGGGATCGGCTATCGTAGCAACCCCAACGTCTATGAGGGGAATCTCTTTAAATTCTTCTGTGGTCAAAATCGCTGAACACCCTAAGGATTTTGCTGCTATTTTATCTTCTGTAGTTAACGAGCAGAGGAATCAAACAGTGGAAGATTCTAATGCGATCGCACTCGAATGGTTCAGAACTCGAAAGGAACAGTTCCTGCAAGATCTGGCTAGCTCAGTTGAATACACTTCTCCAACGGTTGCTTCAGTAGACAAAAAGCTATCGCAGGTTAGGACTTAAGGCTTGATATTGCAACTCTGCTAAGTTGAAGGATTAACGTATGCACAGCCTGTTAGAGTATGAAATTAATTCAGACAACGCTGCGGGCCTGTTTGCCCGGCAGGTCGCGGCACCTGTGCCTTATCTGAAAGATTTTTCAGGCAGGGGCTTCATCATTTGTGCGGGTGGGCCCTACTTAGAGAGCGCATATGTTGTTGTTCGACTCCTGCGTCACTACGGTGCAACCCTGCCGATTGAAGTTTGGCATGCAGGAGAAGATGAAATTCCCGCTTGGGCAAGGCCTGCTTTTATCGAGCACGATGTGACATTTCACGATGTCATGCTTTACTGCAAAGATCGTCCGCTTAAGCAGATGCGCGGTTTTCCGATTAAAACGGCAGCTATTCTCAATACTCAGCTGCGAGAAGTTATGTTTATTGACGCCGACTGCTTTCCTGTTTCTAATCTAGAGTTTTTGTTTGAGACAAAAGAGTATCAGGAGAATAGAGCCGTCTTTTTCCCCGATTATAAGCGCCATCTGCTGCTGCCAGATAAGCCCGTTTGGCAGCATGTAGATATGCCTTACAACGGAGACACTGAGTTTGAGACCGGGCTGCTTCTGTTTGACAAAGTGTCTTGCTGGAAGGCGTTAAACCTTGCTGAATGGATGAACTTAGGATCAAAGTTTTGGTATCAGCATGCTATGGGCGATAAAGACACCTTCTACTTGGCTTGGCGAAAAGTTAAGCAGTCCTATTTTCTTGCCCCAAGCTGTTTTCGCATTCCAACTGTTCTTAGCCGACACTACTGGACAGAGAAAAGACACTTAGTAGATCACCGCACAGGTACCTCAAAATACACAATCCCCTACAGAAAAGGTCTCTTCAAAAGCTACCTAGCCCCTTACGATGGACGTCCTTTTTATAAGGACATTATCGATGAGGTTTTGCAGCGCTTCGTCAATAGAAACTACAAACTGCATACTCAATTTCTAGATACCTTGAAGCAGTATAAAGACGCTGATTCTTCTGTTCCTCGCTAAAGATGTTTGGACGCAAACTCGGTTCACCTTATCTACACCCCTTTACACTCCGATCTACCTCGAGAAATGCAGATAACTTCTCCACAACCATCCAATGCCAGCGACGATGCCAAAGATCACGACATCTCATCGACAAATCTGATGAAGGTTTCAGTGTGCGTGGCAACCTATAAGCGCCCAAGTGTGCTTCAGAAACTTTTAGAGTCTTTGAACGCGCTGACCTTTAGTCAAATTCCTACGCCTGTGATAGAAGTCATCGTTGTTGATAATGATGCTGTGGGTTCTGCAAGATCAATGGTCGAATCTGTTGTTCCTTTTTTTCAGTGGCCAATTAAATATTTTGTGGAGGCCAACCAGGGCGTGACCTATGCGCGCAATCGATGCGTGTATGAAGCGGCCGAAGACTCGAACTTTATCGCCATGCTAGACGACGATGAAACCGCCACACCTCAATGGCTAGAAGCGCTTTTAATTAGCCAGAAAAAGTTTAATGCTGAAATTGTAACAGGGCCTGTTTTGGCCATCTTTGAAGAAAAACAGCAGGTGCCAGACTGGATTCGGACGGGTGGCTTTCATTCTTACCCTCGCTACGAAACAGGACGAGAGATGGAGACGGCTTTTACTGGCAATGTGATGTTTAGCAATAGATTGGCAAAGGTGCTGCAAGCAGACCAGCAGCTCTTTGACCATCGCTTTGCCGAGAACGGCGCTGAAGATGCCTATTTGTTTTCGTGTCTGAAAAAACAGGGGCATTCAATTGTCTGGGCTGATGATGCGGTGCTCTATGAGCCTGTTGCCGCCAAGCGCTTGTCTTTGAGCTGGATTTTGAAACGAGGCTTTTGGTCTTGGAGTGTTCACAGCTTAATCGAAGCGGAGCTATATCCTTCCTTCAAGACTCAGTTTATTCGAGCTGTAAAGGGACTAGGTCTGATTTTTATAGGCGCTGTTTCTGTTGGCCCATCTATTTTATTCGGCAGGGCAAGGATTGCTTGGTCACTGCTCAGAATTTACCGAGGGATGGGCACGCTCTCTGGACTTTTGGGCCGTCAGGGTGTCTGGCAATAAAGCTAGCCTATCAGAAACAAACCGTCGCCCTAGAGAGTCACAGTAGTTTAGGGGTTTGGTTCACAGAAGCAAGTCTAATATTCTCGTTTAGGTAAAACTACTATGACCAGCGGTACGCCTGTTAGGCCTTTTGGCCTGACTCAGGGCCTGTTTAGAAGGCTTGCTGCCACAGCAGGGACTATTCTTATTTCTGTTGGCGTCATAGGCTGTTCGCAGAGTGCTCCCACCTCTACCGTTGAGAATTCTCAGATCTTGGTAGATCAGTTTGGCTATCGTCCTCAAGATCCTAAAGTCGCTGTTGTGATTGGGCATCCGGACGGGGCTCAACCCTATGAGCTCAGAGATGCACAAACCCAGCAGGTAGTTGAAACGCTTACGCCAGTAAAGTGGCAGAATGGCGCTGTTCACACACAGTCGGGAGAACGCGCCTGGTGGGTAAATTTTTCAAACATTGAAAACCCTGGAACCTACGTTCTGGTTCGCCAAGATGAGGAAACTCGCTCAGCTGAATTTGAAATCCGCTCAGACGTTTATCGAGACGTTCTGATTGCGGCCACCAGAATGTTTTTCTATCAGCGCAGTGGCTTCGCAAAGCAGGAACCTTTCGCAGACGCTCGCTGGGCGGATGGCGCGGCCTATATTGGCCCCGATCAAGATTCGGAAGCTCGATATATTTATGACAAAATCAACCCGGCCTCCGTAAGAGATATGCAGGGCGGCTGGTTTGATGCTGGCGATACGAATAAGTATGTGACGTTTGCGCTTCAGCCAGTCCATCAGCTGCTCAGTGCCTACGGACAAAATCCTGAAATTTGGACGGATGATTTTAATATTCCTGAATCAGGCAATGGCATTCCCGATCTGCTCGATGAAATAAAGTTTGAGTTGGATTGGCTGATGCGAATGCAAGACGATGATGGTGGCGCATTTATTAAGCTCGGTCAGCTTGATTATGATCCGCCTAGTCCTATTCCTAGTGAGGATACGAGGCCGCGATACTACGGTCCTAAATGCTCGTCTTCTACGATTGCGATCGCAAGTATGTTTGCCCACGCTGCTGTAGAAATGCGCTCTATTCCAGAGCTAAGAGCGTATGCTGATGAGCTGAGTGCCAGAGCCGTGTCAGCTTGGAACTGGTATCAGCGAAACCCTATGGATACAGACTGTGACAAGGGGGAAATCAAAGCAGGGGACGCCGATATGACTGCTGATAACCAGACAGGGACGACCGTCAGCGCGGCTGTTTATCTCTTTGCCATCACAGGAGACCGGCAGTATTCGGACTATGTTGTCCAAAATCTCTCTTTGGCTCAGCCCTATAGAGATGGCCCCTGGTCTCGCTACAATCCTTGGCAAGGAGATGCCCTGATCTTTTATTCTCAGCTTCCCAACGGCGATCGCGAGATAAAGGAAAGAATCCTAAGAGACTTAGAGAACAAGCTAGAGGATTACGCTCCAGAAGCCTATGGCAACGATGATGGCCTGGATCCCTTTCGCTCTTACATGCCCGATGAGCAATACCATTGGGGTAGTAACATGACCAAGGCCAATTACGGCATCATGAACTACGATCCTATTATGCTGGGCATTAATGTTGCCGAATGGTACGAGTACACCGAGCGATCGCTGGGCGCGCTTAACTATTTCCATGGCGTTAACCCCTTCGGCATCGTGTTTCTCACGAATATGTATGAGTATGGGGCTGAAAATTCGGTCAATGAGATGTATCACCAGTGGTTTGGTCAGGGCGTCTATAAAAACGCGCTCACATCTGAAAGAGGGCCAGCCCCTGGTTTTTTTGTGGGTGGCCCTAACAAAAGCTATTCCGGAGATGCCAGTATCGCAGCGGGTCCGCCGATGAAGGCTTACATCGACACCGTTGAGCCCAATGTCCCAACCTACGAAATCCTAGAGCCTGCTATTTACTATCAAGCTTCTTATATTAAGTTGCTGTCTCAGTTTGTTGCGACAGACAGTGACCTGTGAGTCGTGACCGGTCTTTTTATGACTTGTCGTTTTATAGAAAACTGCTGTTGGCACAGCCTCGCGTAGCGTTATGCATTTAGCAGTTTGCGCCGCACTTTGCTAGTAAGCACAACGGTTCTAGCGATTACCTATGCACAAAGAAAAGTGTACAAAAAAAAGTGCACAAAGAAAAGTGCGCAAAGCTATAGATGCGAAAGCGTGTAAAAGGATGAAAAACTCCGCATTATTTCCTGGCAATTTTGAACAATGTGTATTGATAAACTAAAAGTACTATTAATTATTGAACAGTGTAATCCTGCCTGGAATTCGGTGCCCCTTGAAGGATATCGTCTGTATGCAGGCATCAGTCGGTTTGTTGACGCTACTTTAGTCACCCATGAGCGCAACAAAGAAGAGCTTGAGAAGCTCCATTCAGATGCGGATATTGTTTATCTTAAAGATAGTGCTGCTGTTGAGAGAATTGAGGAAATCGGCATCCGGTTGAGCTCATTTAAAGGACAAATAATTTGGCCACTTCGCAACGCGCTTACCTATCCTGTCTATTGGGGTTTCAATCGCACCGTCCATAGCACTTTCAAGGATGCTGTTACTCGTGGTGACTACGATTTGGTGCACTCTATTACCCCGATGATGCCTCGTTATCCTGTAAAAATAGTCGAGGCCTGTACCAAGACACCTTTTGTTCTGGGCCCTGTCAATGGCGGCGTTCCCTTTCCTGATGGATTCAAGAACTTAGGTCGCCGAGAGTACTCTTACCTTAACTTTCTTCGCTGGGTTGGCCGTTCTATTATTCCTGGGTACCGAGCAACCTACAAGAAAGCTGACTATATCTTGGCTGGTTCGAGCTACACGCTAGGACTCATCAAACAGCTATTTCCTAAAACTAGAGCCGACCAGATCAGGTTGTTCTATGAAAATGGTATCACTCGCTCATTTGTCCGCTCTGATCAAGACGTTGCCAAACAGAAGGTATCAATCGAAGCGTCTGTCGGCAAAAAAACTCAGCTTTTGTATGTGGGACGTCTGGTTCCTTATAAGGGCGCTGATATGATTCTGGATGCTATTGGCCGACTAGAGGCGTCTGTAAGAGAGAAAATCTATTTGACGATTGTTGGCAATGGCTCTGAAGAAGACCACTTAAAGGCGCAGGTAAAGCAACTGGGGCTCGATCAATGTGTTCACTTCACTGGATACATAGAGCAGTATCAAACATTGGAATATTATCAGAAGTCTGACATTTTTTGTTTTCCCTCGGTGCGTGAGTTTGGGGGGGCAGTCGTGCTAGAAGCGATGGCTAATGCACTCCCTTGCATCGTTGTTGACAACGGTGGCATTGGCGAATATGTAACAGAAAAAACCGGCTTCAAGATCGATCCTATTTCGAGAGAATTCGTCGTTGAAAAAATGGCAGATTATATTGCTCAACTGGTTGAAGAGCCTGCACTACGGCACGATATGTCTTATGAATCTCTCCAGCGAGCTAAGGAGTTTACCTGGGATGTAAAGACCCAAAAAATTGTCGATATCTATTCAGATGTATTAGGAATGAAGCCTAAAATAAGAAATGAAGCCTAAAACAAGAAATGAGGCCCGAGAAAGCAGCAAAATGATTTTGAATTACAATATGTGCAATACATTTGGTTACATCCTGTAGAGTCGCATCATGGTGACAATTCAAAACCTTCAAGCTGAGTCGGATGATATTCAACCTGAATGGCAGGATATTCAAAGTTCTATTCCTGCGTGCCTCACTCAACTTCAAGCGGCGACGTCAGACACAACTGTTTTAGTAGATTTTGACGAAACGTTGTTACTGCGAAATTCTACAGAAGAGTATTTAGATACGCTACAGCCTAAGACCGTAGGCCTCTATTTTCTGACTTTACTAGACTACTTAAAACCTTGGAACGGGTTGCCGGGTCGACTACGAGGCGACGTTTCGCGAGACTGGATTCGCGTGGTGTCGACAACGATTTTACTGCCGTGGACGCTGTTGTTTTGGCCCTTACATGCTAAGAAGCTAGCCAAAACTCAACAAAACCGAATATTGGCGAATGCTCTAAGTGGCAATCCAAACTTGAGGGTTTTAGTCACTACTGATGGCTTTCGCCCGGTAGTTGCGCCGATTTTACGCCATATGCGGCTAGCGGATGCAGAACTCCACGCCTGTCGACTGTGGCTGGGTGGTGTCGATAGGGCCACTGGAAAATATAATCGATTGAAAAAGACGGTGGGAATTGATGAGATTGCCAGCTCTGTGGTTATTACAGACTCTCTCAACGATACAGAGTTGCTTCAGGCATCCAGCGGGCCCTATTTGATTCAGTGGCCGCAAGCCATGTACGCGCAGGCTATGACAGCGGCCTACGCACCGTTTCTGTATGTGGTTAAGTTCAAGCACGATTTGAAATACTTACTGCGCGGCATCTTACTGGACCAGTGGCTAATTTTAGTGCTGGCATCGAGTTGGGTTGCACCCCAGCCGATTTTGCATGCGATCGCACTATTGTTCTTGGTTGCTTCATTTTGGTGCATTTACGAGCTTGGTTACTACGAAAATGACTATGTTGCCAAGCACTATGAGAGAAATCCCAATCTTAGAGAGACTGCTGTAGCTCGGCCAACAGCGCCTGTTGTTCAGCCGTGGATTTGGGCCAGCTTCTTTGCAGTGCCAGGCCTTTTGCTGTTGCAGTGGGCAACGCTGACAGACTTTAATCTGTCAGCGATGAACTCAACGATGAACTCTGGCATTTTCTCTTCTGGCCTCCTAGCGCCTGACCTCCTAGCACCTGAACTCCTAGCACCTGAACTCCTAGAAAAAGTAGGGTGGATGGTGGTGTGTTGGCTGGTCATATTGTTGGTTACACGTCTTGTTTATTGGGCGTTCAACCATGTTGATAAACGCACTCGCGTTTGGCTTTATCTTTTGCTTCAGTACAGCCGTCTGCCGGCGTTTGCTATTCTGACTTTGGTGAGCCCTGTCGGTGCTGCACTTCTCTGTGCCCAAACGCTGACTAGCTGGATTCGCTACATCGTATATCGCTATCACGGCAAGATGCATGAGCTTCCCCATGCGATATTGCGACTGGTAACGCTTTGTTTTTTGACGGCGATGCTGGCTATTGGTAATGGCGTAGCCGCGATACTTACCTGGCAAATGGCCGCAATATTTGGTTTTTGTTTGGTGCGATCGCTAAGCACATTGCCGCAGCTGATGAGCCAGGTAAAACTGGTCAGTAACGACAGCTGGACTCCACCCCCAGAAAAGCCCTCAAAAAAGACCCCAGGAAAGGCCTCGGAAAGATAGTCAACTTACTGGAACCATAAGCTCAAAACATTAGTCTTTTACTCAGGTACGCCACAGTTTTGAGCGTTCTATTTGAGTTGTGTGCTGGTGCATGGAACTCAGCATTCCTTTGGCACCTAAGGTTATATGACTGTCTTTTTGGCTGCTTTTCTACTTTTCACTGTTTTCTCGATCTTTTTTATTCGCCGCGCACTCAATTGGCTAGGCACATCATACAAGTTTCAGCTCTTCGGGAAGATGATTACCTGTGTGGATACTCACGAAAAAGTATTGGCCTTGACCTATGACGATGGTCCTAATCCGCCCTACACAGATAGCTTGCTCGACATACTCCGTAAGTTTGATGCAAAAGCAACCTTTTTTACAGTGGGTGAGAATGTTGAAAATAATGTAGGCACAGCTCGCCGAATGATCAGCGAAGGGCATGAACTGGGCAATCATTCGTACTCTCACAAAAGGCTAGTCGGTACCCGTCTAGAGACTATCCGCTCAGAAATTCAGAAAGCAGATGACGTACTCTCTGGCTTAGGTATCCGGTCAAACATACTTTTTCGTGCGCCCTATGGCCTAAAGCGTATCAGGTTGCCTTGGGAACTGGCTCGCAGGCAAAAGACCAACGTTCTCTGGAATGTCGATCCTAAGGATTATCAATCTCTCAATTCGGAAGAGATTGCTAGCTTCGTGATTAGCAATGTTAAGCCTGGCTCTATTGTTCTTTTTCACGATGGTGGTGGCGATCGCACGCAAACGGTAGCCGCAACTGAGATAGTTATCCAACAGCTACAGCACGAAGGATACCAGTTCAAGACGGTTACCGAGCTGATGGCATTACAAGCGTAAATTATTTAATCTGCATCCATTCAATTTGCTTCGGTAATAGGTCCGCTAGATTGTAGTTATTGATAACTGTCTGTCTTGCCTGTTCGCGAATCGCCTGCATTTTATCGGGATGCTCTAGCACTTCCACAATCCTTTCCACAATCCTTTTTGGCTCAAAGAAGTCTACTAGCAAGCCATTTACGCCGTCTTGAATCACCTCTTCTACCGGCTGCGTTTTAGAACCTAGTACTAAGCAGCCGGTCGACATCGCTTCAAGCATTGACCAAGACAACACAAAAGGATAGGTCAAATAAACATGCACATCTGAAGCTTGTATCACCTTCAAATACTGCGAATATTCTAAATGTCCGGTGAAATGGATCCGAGTGAGATCTAAGTCCAGTGTTTCTAAGGCCTGTTCGCGATAGGTTTTGCCATTGGGCAGTGAGCTGCCGTAGGCGACTCTGTCTGTTCCTACAATCACCACATGACATTTAGGCCGGTGCTGTTGCAGCAGTGATACGGTCTCCATAAATTGTGGAAAGCCGCGATAGGGTTCCATCCCTCTGGCCACATAGGTGATTATCTCGTCCATTTCAGATAGATTCAAGCGCTTTGGGCAGGCAATTGGGGCAGCGGGCTCAATCGCTACTGGCTCTTTAGAGCTTGTTTTTTTAGAGCTTGGCTTAAAGAAGTCTGTGTCGATGCCATCGTGGCAGACGAAAAGCTTGCTGTGAAAGTCAGGCGGAAACTGTTCCTTTTGCCAATGGGTCGGCACTAGGCCTCGATCACAGTTAGCTAGGTATAGCAGCAGAGTTGCATTGCGAATGCGTAACCTTGCGGCCACTTCATCATCAACAGGCATCGCCGGGTCAAAATCAACATCTGAGCCTTTTGCCCGATAGAACCACTCACAAAAACACAGGTAGGTGGCTTTCGGAAACAAATCCTGCATAAACAGTCCCGGCCCCCAGCCTGCATGGGTGTAGATAATGTCAGGGTAAAATCCCTGCTTCTTCAATTGCCACAGCCGACGATACGCAGCCTGACCCTCCAGAACGGCAGATTCTAATCCGCGAGTGTAGCTGTGAGTTTGTTTCGATACCTGCCGAGAAGAACCATAAATAACCTTCTGAACGCCTGCTATGTGGCCCTTTTCTTGATTCGTTGCAAAAACGACCTGATGCCGAGCTTCATCTCTGAGCGTCAGAAGTAGGTGGCGAAACTGCCCTGGGAAGTTCGGATGTAGGAAAAGTATTTTCATTCGTTTCCAAGTCGGCAGGATTGTCTACACTGACACAGCATATGCGCATCAACCGCAAACCGTACAAAGCTATATAGTTTCATCCGGCTATTCTCCCCTGTATCCGGATAGAAGCCAAAAAGCAAGCTGTGCTGGCTAACGAAAATCGTATTGCCACCGGCAGTGGCATCAGCATATCAATCAACGATAAAACTCAGATAAACGCTTCCCTCAGCAGCACCTGTTGTCACCGGCACCGTCCCACTTTCTACGTTGCTCAGCGCCGCGCTGTAGCCATAGCCAGCATCCACACCCTGTACGGTGCCCTTACCGCCTTCCGCTGCTAGCACCGTCCAAAACTTGCGGGTTTGAAAATCGGGCGCGATCGCCATCCAAGCACGGTCTTTTCCGCCATAGCCACCCACTGGCACCGCGTTCAGTGTCAAGTTCTCCCGATTCGCAATCGACGCACTCGCAGCCCCGCCAAAGTACAGCGTCCCATCCGCACTCGCGGCAATGTCTCCTAATCGCATGGCATTGGCCTTCGTGTCAGATTTACGAGGAAAGCTCATTTGCGCATTGACCAGCCTCCCTTCTGTTGGGTGTACGCGGGCGTAGTAGGGAAGATGGGCAGCGCCGCTGTTGTGTAGCTGAGAATAGGGATCGATACGAGAGAGAAAAGGCGCTGTTTGCCCAAGCTGTTCTGCTTCGGTCATCGGTTCACCGCGCCAGCGAAAGATGGTTGCTGTGCCAGCGCTTTCTCCTGCGATGTAGAGATAGCCGTCGCGCCCAAGCGTGACTCTGTATAGCCGAGTATCTGCCACGTTTTGTTTGATGGTTTCTGCGCTGTCGCCAAAGAGAGACCACTGCACGTCACCGGTAAAGTCCAAGGCTTCTAATCTGGCAATTTGCACTGGGTTGCGGCGGTTGTTTAAGTCGGTAAAGGTAGAATTGCGAAAGCTGGTAACGTATACGGCTTGCTGCTCACGGCAGCTGCGCACTTCTACATCGGTGACGCCTGTGTAGTCTCGCAGGCGCGAAAACACTTCGCGATTATCAGCATTAAATAAGTGAACGGTTTTGTTGGCTAGAGCAGCGACGTAGCCATCCGGAGAAACGGCGACTCTTTTGACTTCAGGTAGTGTGATTTGGCTGAGGGTTTCACCGCTGGCAAGGTCTAGGCGAATTAGGGTGTTGTTGGATGCGATAACTAGTGTCCCGCCGCCATCGAAAGCAATATCGCTCACTGGATCTATCAGTGATACTGTTCGGCTAAGTTCTCCCGTAGCCGGATTCACCCAATGCAACAGCGCCCCGTTCTCTGTATTGATAGCAGCAACTGCTCCTTGAGACGTCATGACGACATCGACTCCGGTAGTCCCTGGTAAGGCGACACTCGCCGCCAGGTCCACATTGGCGCTGTAGGTTCCTGTCCCGGCTGTAGCTGACTCGTTTAGGTCGCACACAGTGCCATCGTCTGCGGCTAGAGCCAGCAATCGGCCATTAGCGATTGGCTTGCCGGTACAGGCCAAAACAGAGAAACTTACCCCTAATGCGATCGCAGCCTGCACAGCCTTCCAGATAGCCATTATTTCTCTTCTCCATTACTGTTCAGCCAGTATCGCTCAACCAGCCAAACTCTGTCCTAGAACTTAGTTATAGCGTGTCGTAGATGACTCGCTTTACGATGTCTTCTGTGGTGTCTAAAGCTAGGACAGCCCTTGCCGTATAATGCCGTTGGTACCCCCGCATGCCGCTCGCCTTACCCGTAAGGATTTTTGCACCTAAGGAGTTTTCAAAATGGGACTATTCGATCAGGTTATGAAAGCCGTTGCAGACCCTGGCCGCCAAGCTAATATCGGTCAGCTCACTCAGATTTTAGGTTCTGCCAAGCAAGTTGCCAAAGACAACAATGCAGACTCTGACACCATGCAGCAGGCGATGTCTGTCATTGGTGGATTTGTGCGCTCCTCGCTCAAAGAAAAGCGTCAAACAGAAGGGCCTGCCGCTGCGCAAGCGCTGCTAGAAGAAGGCGCAGCCAATGGCGCAGCAGTTATTCCTAAGCTCTTTAGCTCCGGCCAGCTCTCCGACATGATTGGCGCGGTTACGCAAAAGACCAGCCTCAACAGCAATCAGGTGCAGGGCATTTTGCCGATGGTGCTACCGCTAGTGATGAAGTTCCTGAGCACAGGCAATGCAAAAGGCAGCGCGGCAGCGACTGGCAGCAATCCTATTTTGACTGCTTTCTTGGATGGTGATGGCGACGGCGACGTAGATATGGGCGACATGCTCGGCATGGCTGGCAAGTTCATGTAGATGATTCGATTCCCTCTTATCTAAAGGGGGAATCGACTGTTATCTCTCTCTTTTACAAAATCTGTGACAAGAACGCCTTACTTCTCTCTTCTTTCGGATTGTTGAAAAACGCGTCCGGTGTATTCTCTTCTACCAGTACGCCGCCGTCCATCAGCACCACACGATCAGCGACTTCTCTCGCAAAGCCGACTTCGTGAGTGACGCACACCATCGTCATGCCGTCTTTAGCCAGATTGCGCATTACGTCGAGTACTTCGCGCACCATTTCAGGGTCGAGTGCGGAGGTGGGCTCGTCGAACAGCATCACTTTTGGCTGCATGGCGAGAGAACGTGCGATCGCAACCCTTTGCTGCTGCCCCCCCGACATTTGCCCTGGAAACTTATACGCCTGCTCGGCAATTCCGACTCGGTCCAACAGTCTCATCGCAATTTCTTCTGCTTTGGCCTTAGGCCATCGGCGCACCCAAATAGGGGCCAGTGTCACATTTTGCAGCACCGTCAAATGCGGAAATAGGTTGAACTGCTGAAACACCATGCCCACTTCACGACGCACCACTTCAATGTCTTTGATGTCGTTCGCAATCAGCACGCCGTCAATTTCAATGCTGCCTTCCTGATACGGCTCCAATTCATTATACGTACTATTTATGGTCGTCTTACCCGTGCCCGAGGGGCCCATCACCACCACCACTTCGCCCTTGTACACATTCATGCTCACGCCCTTGAGCACATGAAAGCCGTTGTCATACCACTTATTCACGTCTTTCGCGACGATTACAGCTTCACTACCCACATCATTGCGGGGGGTCATCGGTGCGGCCATTTCTGATTGAGTCATGGGTGGGATTCCTTATGCAACTACAACAAAAGAGTAAAAAAAGACAAAAGAGAAATTGATCATTCGCAAATGTGAATGATCAATTTTGAACAATTAACGTAAGTCTGTATTCAAGGCCTCCTCTATTCGCCGACTGCCAAAGCTCATGCCATAGCAGAACACCCAGTAAATTGCACCAATAAAGACAAACGCAGGCGCATACGTCCCCAAATACTTAGGACTCGCCAGCAAATCTTGCGTTATGCCCAGCAGTTCCGACAGGCCCACAATGCCCAGTAGCGTCGTATCTTGAAATAAGCTGATGAACTGGCCTACGATCGCTGGAATCGCTGTTTTTAGCGCTTGGGGCAACACAATCAGTGACGTTGTTAATGGCTTATTTAAGCCCAGCGACTGCGCTGCTTCTGCCTGCCCTTGAGGCACAGCTTGCAGGCCCGCACGGACGTTTTCAGCCAAGTACGCCGAACTAAAGATCGTGAGGCCGACAATGGCCCGAACCACCGAGTCAGGTCGCATGCCTTCTGGTAAAAACAGCGGAATCAACACCTGACCCATAAACAAAATGGCAATCAGAGGAACGCCACGAACCAGCTCAATATAAGCCACTGAAAACGTGCGAATAAGCGGCAGCTTGCTCCGTCGACCGAGCGCCAACAGCACCCCTGCCGGAAAGCACAGCGAAATGCCGCTAATCGCCAAAAATAGCGTCAGCAACAGACCGCCCCAGTTGTTGGTGCGAACGGTTTCTAGGCCAAACTCAAGGCCCAGCTGCTTGGGCAGCCAGCCCATTAGCGCAAACACACCGACAAACCCTGCCAAAAAGAGCGCGACTCTCCCAATGGTTTGTAGGGTTTGCGCATCTGAAAACACCCAAATCAGCAGCACGCCTAGCAGCACGCCGACTATCTGCATCAGTATCAGAAATATGGAATAGCTCAGCCCAAGCCCCACCAGCGGTGCATAGAGAACATTGCCTAAGACGTAATAGCCAACCACATAGCCCAGCGCTAACAGGCCCAATCGACCGAGCCAAGTCGTCACAGTCGCAGCGGTGATGAGCGTCGACAGCAGCCAGCCTGCTAATATCCCCAGGCCAATCTGGGCGACAACCGTATAGAGCATGCTGTCAGTAAAGGTGTTCCCACCTAGCAGATACAGCATCACAAAGTAGGAGACAAACCACCCACCTGAAATATACGTTCCTGCACTTGGCACCTTGCGCCCCAGCGCCTGACCTACCACTGCGCTAATAGCGAGCAGTGCTAATAGCCCTAATGAATAGAGCAAGTAGGGCCGCGTCATGGGTAGCAGCACTAACAGCAGCGCGGCGAGCCCGATGCCAACTAAGGGCGGCGTTGTAAACAGCTTTTTTTGATTGCGGGCTAAGATTCCCCAGCTGAGGCCAGATAAGGTCAGCACCATGCCCAAAATAAACCACAGTCGCCAGTAAGAGCCAGAAGGGTATAACCCCGACATCATGGTGGAAAAGGTGCCAGTCACAACAGCCCATTTGGCTTTGGTGAGGGCCCATGTAAACAGGTTGAAAAGGGCATAGCCAATTACCCCCACCAGCACAACCGTCAAAACGCTGTTGAAAACGCTGTTGAACAGGTGCTTTTGACTCCAGGCCAGGGGGCCTGTTTTTTGTACGCTAGGAGCGCTGCGCTCTACCGGCCTTGAACTTACGGTTGTCATCGGTTTAGCGCTCCTTGAATTGAACGGCTTGGTTGAGCTGGTTCATATTGAGAGAAATTAGCAGGTTTAAGGTGAGATAAACGGCCATAACGACCAAGAACACCTCAATCGGCTTACCGGTCTGGTTGAGGCTGGTATTTGCCAGGTTGTACAGCTCTGGGTAGCCCACCGCAAAGGCCAAACTGGAGTTTTTCGCCAGGTTGGCAAATTCACTGTTCAAAGGTGGAATAATTACCCGCAAAGACTGCGGAAAGACCACCAGCCTCATCGCCTTACCATTGCTAAGTCCCACAGAGCGCGCCGCCTCCCACTGTCCCCGCGAGACGGATTGAATCCCGGCGCGCACAATCTCGGCGATAAATGCACCGGTGTAAAAGGTCAGCGCTGTAACCGCAGCCAAGTAGCGAATCGACATGGTGAGGCCGCCACTAGCACGCCCCGTCTCGCCGATAACAGGTGCATTCCAGTTGAAGGCAAGGATGAAAACCAAGAAGCCAACAAGTGCGATCGCACCCATCACACCCAGCAACGCTTTGCCGTCCTGCCCTTGCTCCACAATGGCCTTGGTGCGAACATTGCCAATCACAAAATAGGCGATCGCTAAGGCAATCAGCCCCACAATCCACAGCCCTTCTGGATTGGTAAATAGCGCGATCGCAGCCCCTTTAAAGAACAAATTATCTGTTGCCGAATTGCTAAACAGCAAAAAGTAGTCAGCGACCACCACCGCAACAATTACCGCAACCGAGCCCAATCGCCCAATCACACCCGCAATCCCAGCGGCATAGCGTCCCTGCCGCAGCTTATTGATAGAATTCAGCAGCAGCCCAAACAGCAACGCTGCGAGCCCTAAGAGCATCAGCCCAACCCAGATCTCGCCCGGCAGACCCGGCCCTATCGCTCTAAAGCTTTTGTTGTTGAAGATTAAAAAATTAGTGTTGAAAGCAGACAGTACAAACTGGTTAGCCTCCTGTGGTGCGGCCAAAAAGACGGCCGAATACCAAAAAATCAGCTGAATCAGCAGTGGCACGTTGCGAATCAGCCCGACATAAAGCCGGCTGATTTTGTGCACGAGCCAGTTATCCGAAAAGCTAGCAACGCCCGCCGCAATCCCCACAATCGTCGCGGTAATCACACTCACGAAAATTAGCCGAAGCGAGTTAATGACACCCGCTTGAATGACCTTAGCGTAAGAGTCTTGATTGGCCGTGCTGTAGCCCAGCATGTTTTCACCAATGTCAAAACCAGCTGGGTTCTTTAAAAAAGCAAACCCAAACTCTGTTCCTCGACGAGCCAGGTTACGCGTGAGATTACCAAACAGATAGGAGAATACGGCAAACACCACAGCGGCCACAATGACCTGGAAAGCGACTTGCCAAAACCGTTCATCTCGGAAAAGCGCTCGCAGCCCAGAAATCGGTTTAGTAGAATGTTTTGCCATAGGTTCAGGAAGGTCAATAGTGGGGGTGCACTTTTACTTAAGCAAAGGCATAAATCTAAGCAGAAGCGTAAATCTTTAGGTCACTATGCAGCAAAGCTACACAACATTCGGTCTGCTTTTTTACAGTCCAACAGTTTTTCGCCTAAAGCTTCTCCAATAGATAGATTGCTTTTAGCGGTTAAATACGCCCTGACACGCACATTAAGAGAATTTGCGTATGGATATCATAAGCCTTTGACAGCAAGAACTTGAGCCCTATAAGAAACGTATTATTTAAGGTATGCACACGAAAAAGCGCAGACCACCTTTTAATGAGTGGTCTGCGCTTTTTATCGAGAGTTTAGCTTGATAAACTCATCTACTGTTGCCACAGAAGTAGCAGTCAGCAGTGCCAGCTCTAGCGGAATGGAGGAGAGTAGAGCAAGCCACCGTCAGACCACAGTGCGTTTTGACCGCGATCTAGATTGAACTGTGAGTCTGCACCTAGGTTACGCGCGTAGACTTCACCGTAGTTGCCTACGTTCTTAATCACTTGCAGCGCGAAGTCATTCGGTAAGCCCATGTCAGAGCCTAGCGTGCCTTCATCGCCCAAACAACGCTTGATGTTGGGGTCATCTGTTGAAGCCGCTATTTCTTCGAAGTTTTCAGCGGTAAGGCCAAGCTCCTCGGCTTCAATCAATGCGAAGGTCACCCACTTCACCGTGTCAAACCACGCGGAGTCGTTGTTACCAGTCAAAGGTCCAAGCGGCTCTTTGGACATGGTTACTTCTAGCAAAACGTGCTCATCTGGGCTACCCAGCGTACTGCGACGTGCAATTAGCTGAGACTTATCAGAAGTCATGCCCTCACAGCTACCGGCTTCGTAAGCAGCATAGGCTGCGTCAGCATCTTGAAAAGTCTGTGGTTCAAAGGTCACGCCTGCTTGACGCATTTGGTCAGCCAAGTTGAGCTCAGTCGTGGTCCCAGCTTCTACGCAGATAGATTTTCCTTCAAAGTCAGTTAGCTCAGCGATGCCATCAGCTGAGCGCACCATCATGCCCTGGCCATCGTAAAAGGTGGTTGGGCCAAACTCCATACCCACAGACGTATCACGACTGATTGTCCAAGTCGTGTTACGAGCGAGCATATCCACCTCACCACCGATCAACGCTTCAAAGCGCTCGGTAGAGTCCAAGTTGCGATAAACAACCTTTTCAGGATCGCCAAACAGTGCAGAAGCAACTGCCTTACAAATATCAACGTCCATTCCGGAGTATGCACCTTCGTCAAGAAAGCTAAAACCTGGAATACCACCGTCTACGCCGCAGTTCAGCTCACCGCGATCTAGAACCGTTTGCAAACGGCTACCGCCTGCACCAGCGGCTGTATCACCTTCTGCACTTTCGCTGCTAGCGCCTGGCTCACCGGGAGCACCACAGCTAGCCAAAGCTAAAACACTCATGCTCGCAGCGAGCGTCAAACCCCATTTTTTCATATCAAACCTCACGCACTTCTGAAGAAAGGAAACACAATTAGCCCGATAGATAGGTGACGTTAATTAAGCTGGTGACCATCAACAAACCTTGTTGATACAAGCTTTCAGCAGAACTACACAAATCTATAGAGCGGTAATTGCGCTCAACATTATCATCTTTCCTACAGGGAATATCGGTATATTTGCTACGTTACCTATAGATTTTGAAAAGATTAAGGTAGGTTAGCAGATGGTTAAGGCCGTAATAGAGGTTGTCGCGGCTACAGTTGCTGCGCCAGATCGCGAATGAGAGGCAACCGTGACTGAATATAGCGACTTGCAACGGGTAGCTGGCGCGAATCAAAGGTGGGGTCCGCCTTGAGTAGGTCCATTAGCCACTGCACCACGCCCGAGTCGTCGAGTGAGGAAACACGATGACTGGGAGCTGATTCAACAATTGACCAGAGTTGACGTAGAAGACTGACATCCATATTAAAAACCTTTATATTGTCTTTAGGTTTACCGCATATGCGGTGGCACAAACCTGCAAAAGCTGTTTAAAACACTCTTCTTAACAGCCGCACTTAGAGCGTTACATCGTGTTACCTACAGCTTATTTTCAGGTAGAAGACAGCAGGGTATTCAAGCTAGCGATCGCGCCATCAGTAGTCTGCCCACTCACACTAAACACCAACGATTCTTTATATATTCGTTGCGTTGGATGACTGGCAACATTAGCAGCGCCACTGGCGGCGATCATGGCTGCCTGGGCGCAGGTATTCATCAGCGAAATAGCTCGCCCCCTCAACGCTAGTTTTTGAGGGTAGGCCTCACCCGATAGTGCCGCAACTCTAGGCAAATCCATCTGTAGCCAAGCCAGTTTTAGGGTTAGCTGCTGAGCGATCGCATGGTCTATCCCCCGCCTTTTCAGCCCCACTTTCAGCGCATCTATCCCTGCCTGCGTACAGCCAAAGATGAGTCCTAACGGGCTGAGCGGATTGGCGCGATCGCGTCCTTCAAGCCACCCCGCAGGCCGCATTCCCACCACCTGCGCCTCTTCCAAAATCCAATCCTCCAGGCGCACTTCTACCGTGCTCGTTGCTGCCATTCCAGCTAGCGCCATTGGGAGGCCCACCGTCAGCTGGCCGGTCTGCTCACTGACTAACGGCACTATCCCAAACACCGCCGTCCCATCTGGTAATACTGCCGCACCCACAAAATCTGTGAAGAGCCCTGCGCCCGTCACCCAAGGAAACACGCCCGTCAAGCTATAACGACCTTCAACTGCGATTCCCTTTTGAGGAGGCTCCGCCATCGCACTCAGAGGCGCTGGCCGCCGCCGCAGCTGAGAAAATCCCACCCCTAAACAAATATCTCCTACAGCCATCCCCGGCAGGTACTTTTGCTTCAGCGCCTCATTCTCACTGCTCAGCAGCAAACTCGCCGCGCTCTGATGCTGCGTTTGTAAAAAAGCCAGTGCGCCTGAATACCTGGCTACTATGCTCTGAAACTGCTGATACTCAGTGCCAGTCAGGTCTAATCCGCCAAAATCAGTAGGATTCTTTGGCGCAAGCCATCCTTGCCGTCCTAATCCTCGAAAGCTTTCAAACAGTGCGTCTGAATCTGTATCGATTTGATGAGCAATGGGCTGAACGACTGCTTTTAGATACGCTTCTAGCTCGCCATTGAGGATGTCATTTTTATTGAGGGTGGGTGTCATGCTGAAAACGTGTTTGAGAGGATCGGGTTTGATACCATTAAGAGCCAAAGCTCCTATTAACTGGGAGCTAAAGCTCTTATCAACGTTAACCCTTTTGATTAATCTGCTGTGCATTAGTAATGGCCACGGTGAAGACGTGATTGCTCTGCGCATCCTCGCCGCGCTACGCCAACAGCAGCCCACTATTCAGCTATCGGCTCTCCCTATCTCTGGCACCGGCAGCGCCTATCGCAATGCCGATATCAACATCATCGGCCCCACCAAAAATCTGCCCTCCGGCGGCTTCCTAAACCGCGACCCAAAGCAGCTCGCTCGTGACGTCAGCGGTGGCCTCATCGCCCTCACCCGCGACCAGCTCGCCGCTATTAAGATTTGGAAAACGCAGCACGCTAATCAAAATCCACACATGCTTGCGGTGGGCGACATCGTCCCTCTCATTTTTGCGCACCGCAGCGGTCAGCCCTACCACTTCATTGGCACCGCCAAGTCCGAATACTGGCTCCGCGATGAGCGGGGCAAGCATCCTCCACAGAAAATCTGGGACCGTTTAGAAGGCTGGGCTGGTTCTGTGTATCTGCCGTGGGAGCGCTGGCTAATGTCTCGCCCCCAGTGCCGCAGCGTTTTTGTCCGCGATGCGCTTACCGCTCAACAATTGCAATCGCTAGATGTGAATGCGACCTACGCCGGTAATCCTATGATGGATGGCCTAGAGCCAACGGGAGAACTTGCGAATGGTCTCTCAGAGGCAGATCTAAAAATTGCTTTGATTCCAGGTTCAAGGCCGCCAGAAGCCTATGAAAATTGGGCGCGGATAATGGCTGCTGTGCCCAGTGTGGCCAGCGCTTTTCCAGAAAAGCAGATTTTGTTTTTGGGTGCGATCGCGCCCTCTCTCCACCTAGACAAATTCAAAACGTCTCTTTCCAGTCCAAACGCTCGTCTCCTTCTTACCAATGCCTACAACGATTGCTTGGCCGAAAGTGATATTGCGATCGCCACTGCAGGCACGGCCACCGAACAATTCGTCGGCCTCGGCAAACCTGCAATCACACTGCCTGGCGATGGTCCTCAGTTCACCCAAGCTTTCGCCACCGTGCAGGCCAAGATGCTGGGGCCTTCGGTTGAGATGAGGCAAAATCCTGATGAGGTGGGGAGTGCGATCGCTCAAATTATCAACGACCCTACCCGCCTACAGCAAATCCACCAAAACGGAAAGCAGCGCATGGGTCAACCCGGCGCAGGCCAAAGAATCGCCGCGCAACTGCTCAAAGTCATGACGAATTGAATTTTTGCTAGAAACCGCACGGTAAAATGATTGAACGCGACTATACGAAGGCGTGTCGCCTCAATTCACAAAGTCAGAGCTATTAAGGTCAGACCTATGGTCACTACGCTTAGGCCAACTAAACGAATAAACAGCGATCTGCCCAGTGGTGAACAGCGCGTTACCTTTCATAACCTGAACTGGGCTCAATATCAACAAATTCTTACCGCGCTGCCCCATTCGCGAGCAGCTCGTCTTGTTTACTCGTGCGGAACGCTCGAAATATCCATGCCCTTAGAAGATCACGAGCAGGCAAGTGAGATTATCAATATCTTTATCAGAGTCTTAGTTCTAGAGATGGGACTCAAGCTCAAATCTATGGGATCCACCACCTTAGACCGTGAAGACCTTGACCGAGGCTCAGAACCAGACAAAGCCTACTACATTCAAAATCAACCGATCGTTGCTGGGCGCAAGGTAAACCTACAAAAAGATCCACCGCCAGATCTTGTGATTGAAATTGACATCACTCACACAGATATGGACAAAGATCGGCTGTACGCCGCGATGGGTGTGCCTGAGTTTTGGCGGTTCAATGGTTGTCATCTGCGTATTTACCAGCTACAAAACGGTCAATACGTTGAAACAGAAAAGAGTCCAACTTTTCCTATTATTGCTAAAGAAGATTTCTACGCATTTATAGACAGCGCCAAGCAAGATGAAATCTCAGCTGAAAGGGAGTTTCGTGCTTGGGTTCAAAAGCAGCTAGCCACCAGTTAACCCCTGCGACGGTCTATCATATTCATACATTCAAATTCACAACTGCTCCCTTGCCGCATGCGGCCCTTGCGTCATCATGGTTACTCAAACTCGCCGGTTAGAAAAACATCTGGAAAGCACACAGAGTACTGCCTCAGCCGCTGAAAGCTTGCCACTAAGTGCCATTGCACAGCAAACGCAAACCGCCGCTCGCCAGCTTGCCCAGCTCTCTAGCGAAGCCAAAAATAAAATCATCGAATCCGTGGCTCAGTCTCTAGAAGCCGCTGCCGACGACATCACCGCCGCTAATCAAAAAGACCTTGACGCCGCCATCCGCGACAACCTCGCAAAGCCTCTCTATGGTCGGCTAAAGCTAGACGCCGTCAAGCTAAAAGGTGCCATTCAAGGCGTCCGCAGCGTTGCCTCTCTCCCCGACCCTACTGGTGAAGTTACTCTTCACCGCGAACTTGACGACGGCCTTAGCCTCAAGCGCATCGGCGTTCCCCTCGGTGTCCTCGGCATCATTTTCGAGTCGCGCCCAGACGCAGTTATGCAAATTTCTACCCTTGCTCTTAAATCTGGCAACGGCGTCATCTTAAAAGGTGGCCGCGAAGCCATCCAATCTTGTACTGCGCTTGTCGCGGCTATTCGCCAAGGCATCGCAAATGCTGGCGCAGACCCAAATGCCGTGCAGCTCCTTACCACCCGAGAAGAAACCAACGCGTTGCTCGCTTTAGACAAATATGTAGATCTGATTATTCCCCGTGGCTCTAATCAGTTTGTGCAGTACGTGCAAGCTAATACGCGCATTCCAGTGTTAGGTCATGCGGATGGGATTTGCCATCTGTATGTAGATAGTAAGGTGGATATTGAGCAGGTATGTGCGATCGCCGTAGATGCCAAAGTCGGCTATCCTTCCGCCTGTAACGCCATCGAAACGCTGCTAGTTCATCAAGATATCGCAAGCAAAGCCTTACCCCAGCTTGCAAAAGCACTCCAGGCAGAAAAGGTAGAACTCCGTGGTGACGACGCAACCCGTAAGATTCTGACCGAAATCAAGCCAGCGACAGAAGAAGACTGGGCAACAGAATACAGCGCTATACTCCTGTCTATCTGTGTGGTGGAATCGGTTGAAGCTGCTGTAGAGCACATCAGTACCTATGGGTCTCGGCATACAGAGGCGATCGCCACCACAAATCAAGCCACAGCTGATATCTTCATGGCACAGGTCGACGCCGCAGGCGTGTATCACAACTGCTCCACCCGCTTTGCCGATGGCTTTCGCTACGGCTTCGGTGCAGAAGTCGGCATCAGCACCCAAAAAATGCCACCACGCGGTCCTGTTGGTCTAGAAGGCCTTGTCACCTACAAATACCAGCTTGTAGGCAACGGCCACATTGTTGCAACTTATGCTGGCGCAGATGCCAAAGCTTTCACCCACCGAGATCTTTAATTAATGGACATAATTCACATCAACGACATCAAAGCCTTCGGGTATTTAGGTGTCCTGCCCGAAGAAAATGTTCTCGGGCAATGGTTTCACGTCGACTTGAAAATCTTTATCGATCTCTCTAAAGCCGGAAAGACAGATGCGCTAGAAGATACTCACAGCTACGTCGAGATTGTTCAAGAGACAAAAAGACTTATCCAAACCAAGAAATATAAGCTGATTGAAAGTCTTGCAGATGCTGTTGCAACTTATGCACTCGATAGTGATAGTCGCATCCAAAAAATTAACGTTAAAGTCACTAAGCCAACACCGCCTATCCCTGAATTTGGCGGGACCGTAGGCGTTGAAATTACTCGCCCGTAACGCTACATCCAGTCAAAACCCCAGTGTTCTTCAATAGCTTCATATGTTCTTTGCTCCACGCTCGTTGACAGATGCAGACAGTTTTATAGATACAGCGGAAAAATCAACCCTAGAACAAGCTATGGTCTGCTATTCCTCAGTAAATTAGACTATTTGAGAAAGTCTCATGAAATATTTCTTATAGGCACCGCAAAAATACTGGTTTTCGACTAAACTCGTAACGCATCTACCCAAAGGATGGTTTCATGTATTTCGTTGCAAAATCATTCAAAATCATAAATAGCTAAATCACTACGTCTACATTCCTTTTTTGCGATATGACAATTAGAAGATCACTCACAGGTTTGATTTCAGCTGCTTGCCTAGTTGCAGCTGCGCAGGTTCCCGCATCTGCTGGATTTGGTGACTTGCTCAACACGGTTGACCGCGTCAACAACACTGTCAACCGTCTTGATAGAACAATCAATGGAACGGCTTACACCATCAACAGCCTTAGCAATACGCTAGGAGTCAACGCTGACAGCGGGTCCATAGATGCCAGCGATCAGACAGGTCAAGTGCTACAGGTGTACCAACTGTGGTACGAAGACCTCGCTATGCCTGAGCAGGAGAACGTTTCTTGGCTGGTGATGCAGCACGCTCAAAGTCAGGAGGTTTCGTTTGAGACTGTTTCTGGCAGCGACTGGTTCTTGCAAAAGACGCCTACTGAGCAATCCCAGACGGCTTCCAACTTCTTTAAGCTACAAAACATCACTGAAGCCACTGCATCAGAGCGGAGCCGATTCTTGGCATTTGCGTTCTGTGTGAACGGTGGCGGTGGTGATAGCTGCGAAATCTAGTGTAGAAGCGCCATAGCGATAATTCAGTAATAAAAAATACCAGGACGGGAGAGAGTAATCACCTGTCCTGGTATTTCTTTTTCGTCGTTGTTCTAGTGAGAGAGCTTAAATTGCGCAGCTACTAGTTCCACCACTGACGCAAGAAGCATAGCCTAAGAATCGACTACTGTCTTGGCCTGTTGCTTCTAGGAGCCCTTGAATTTTGCCGAACGTGTCGCTTACTTGAGACTGTTCTGCTGTGGGCTTTTGTAAAAACCAGCTGCTAGCAGAGATGATGTCTAGAGAGGTGTTCTGGTTGCCTGCATACTCTGTGATGAGCTGAGCTGCGATCGCCTGTTCTGGAGAAGACAAATCTGTAAACCAAGCGCCGTACAGCTCCATGATTTGCCCGGTAGGGTCAGAATCGCTAATGGAACTGCGGAAGCCAGTGTCCATGCCCAGAAGATTGCTGAGCGTGTCAAAGGTTTGAACCGCTTGCTCTACGGACTCTACAGTGTCATTTACGTCGTTAACGGTCTCGTTGACTTCGTTGACGCTGTTCATGACGTTGCCAAATGGATTAGCAATGGCTGCTGCCTGCATCGAAACCGCTAACATTGTCACCGAGGCTAGTCCAGCAAAACCTGTTTTCAATTTCATACGAGGAGAATTTCCTTATTAGTCAGAAGATAAAACGCTCGAACAGAAAAAGACTGTTCAAACACTTAAATTATCTGTTCTAGTTTTGGTCTAAGGGCTCAGCAGACCCACCCGGATACGACTAATAGATCAGACCCAATTTTTTGACTGACTCGTATTTTTACCCAAAGGTGAATTCTAATTTTAGGGCAGTACTCTGTCTAACTTCTGACCTATCTTATTGATGCCATGCGGGAGTTTTGTAAGCTCAGCGACGCATGAAGGTAATCTCGTTGCCGCTAATTCTGATGCTGTAAGCACTGAAGCAGTCTTTGCCGAGGACAACTGTGGCATTGTCGGGTGCAATGGCAACATACACATCCGTCACCCCAATCTCGCCAACCCCAACAGCACGCAGCTGCGCAATCGACAGCTCCATCGGCGTACCATCCGCCAAATACACATACCGATAGCTCACCGAGTTCAAATTCAGCTGACTCGCCATCCGCTGCGTAATAATGGAATTTGGTGCGTTTCGATCAATCACCACATCAAACTTGGCAATCCCATCAAAGAGCACTTCAACAACGGGTAGCTGTCTAATATAAGACTTGATTGGAACGGTAGAGCCTGAAGCGCTGCCCGCTTTGACGGTCGTGACCTGTCTACGCAAACGTCGAACGGCGTCTACTACTTGCTGATGCTTTTGCCAGTGACCTTGATTTAGCCACAGAGTAGCGGCTTGTTGATAATCGGCGATCGCACCTTCATCAGATCCCATACTCTTTTGCACATCTGCCCTCAGCTCATAGAGCACTGCATTTTCACTATCGATGGCAACCGCGTTTGAATAATCCTTGAAGGCCTGCTCTGCATTCTCTAACAGCCGATAGCAGTCTCCTCGCTGTGAAAAGTATTTTGCCTGCGGCTTTTTCGCTGTGCCCGCTGATTCAATGAGTGCCGAAAATTCCTCAATCGCCCCGTCGCAATCGCTGAGTGCTCTGCGCATTTGTCCGCGCCGAAACCGAACCTCGCTGGCTTCTGGTTCTTCCTCCGACTGTAGGCGAGCCGCCTTTGCTAAGTCAGCCACGGCTTCGGCTCTATTGCCTGTTCGAGCTTGTACCACGCCGCGTAGTGCGATCGCTTTCACCTCGTGAGGATAAATCTGTAAAAACCAGTTCAGTTCCGCTAGCGTTTTGTCATACTCACCAGCGTCATGCATGGCTTCTAGCCGATGTAAAAACGCTTCAGGCGTCGCTGGAATATCTTCTTTTTCTGGGGACGAAGCAGACCTTGTTCCTGAGGGGAATTCACTGGCATATCGTTCACGCAGTGAATACTCTGGCAGTGCTTTCAGCGGTTCAATCGCATTGATACATTTTTGGGCATTTTCTTTATCTTTCGCATCTAGGTAACAGCGGGCAGCTTGTTTGTAAGCAGCGATCGCCCCCTTTCCATCACCCAGCAATCCCAGTGCTTTGCCTAGAACTCGATGCCCACTGGCTGACTGTGGCTTTAGGTCGATCACTTGGCGACTATCTGCGATCACCCCCTTAATCTGATTCAGCTCCAGCCATACCAAAGCTCGCGCCAGATACGTTTCAGCTTTGGGATCTAGCTTGATGGCTTTGGCATAGTCTGCGATCGCCCGCTCCTTATCACCCATTCGCTTACGAAGCCTGGCCCTATGCACATACACTTCAGCCCACTCCGGCTCCGCTTCAATCAGCTGACTCAGCAGCGGTAGCGCATCAAACACCCGCTCTACCTTAATCAACGACAGCGCTCGCTGGAATACTTGTGCAGATGCTTCAGAAACCATAGCCCACTCAACTTTCCTTTCGCCTCTAATCTACAGTCCAAATTTGCCTGTTTCAGCAAATCTCAGCAAATTGCAAATTAAGGAGAACTAATCTTACTTATTCAACCCATCAGCTAGCCATTCAGCCGATTTTTCACATATTCAATAAAATTATTTCGTGACAAATAAGAATTAGACATATTATATAAAGTACAAATACTTACGCACTACACCTTGTCCCTATGAGACCCACTCATGCGAAGACCAGGGTAGATTCTAACAATGGCCGCTCCACCCCGGCTTTCGGGCGAGTTTACTGGTCATCTACCAAGTCCATCTGGATTACACTCATGACCGTAGGCGCGCTGTTTGGCGGCTACGCTACTTTTCGTTGGGATGCTCTGGCACTGTGTATCGTCACAAGCGTCATCACACTAGGCGCAGGCTATTCCGTCGGAATTCATCGTCTACTCATCCACAACAGCTTTCAATGCCCGCAGTGGTTAGAAAATAGCCTTGTATATTTAGGTGTCTTAGTCGGTACTGAAGGCCCTTACTCAGCAATTGAAAGACACGACCTGCACGAGTGGGCACAGCGTCAGCCTAGCTGCCACAGCTATTTCTCCCATTCTCAAAATCCCCTTCTCGACTGGCTCTGGTCACTCCACTGCGATATCCAGCTCACCTACCCACCCATCCTGCGCTACGAACCTCGCGTTGCTCAAAACACCTTTTACCAGTGGCTAGAGCAAACTCGAATTTTGCAGCAGTTGCCTTTGGCCATTGCGTTTTATTACTTTGGCGGCTGGAGCTGGGTCTTTTGGGGAATTTACGTCCGTATCGCACTTTGTGCAAATCTTCAGTGGGCAATACAGTACTTAGCTCATCAATCGGGCGATAGCCCTCGCGGTGTAAAAGGGTCAGCTATTGTTCGTTGTAACCTACCAAAGCTAGGACTCCTCACGCTAGGAGAAGGGTGGCAAAACAATCATCAATCTTTTCCAGCCTCAGCCCGCTTTAGCCTTGGTGAAAAGCAATACGACCCAGGCTGGTGGCTTATTCGCGCTTTGCAGTTAGTCGGCCTCGCCTGGAATATTAATCAAACGAGGGTCTGCCCTCAGCGAAAGATACGCTCAGTCTCTATGGAAGCCAATTCACAACCCGCACAGATGCAGCCTACTCGGCAGAAGGTCAGCGTCAAATAGCTCTATTCTGTCTACACCTCTATTTGCATTCTCTTTGCATTCTCAAGGCTTTTAGCTGAAACGCTTGCGTTTCAACCTGTCTCTGCACTCCCGCACAATGTTACGAAGTTCTTCTACTTGCGATATTTCTAAATGTGTTTTCAAAAAGGTAAGTGCAACATCGTCTACTAGCGCACAGTCAATACTGTTAGATTCTAATAAACGGACGAATCTTTTTGAGCGCGTCAAGTTCTATCAAAGCGTCAATTCCCATTTTAGATGGCGGCGCGGATGTGGTTATAGGAACCATCAGTTGTTAGTTACCTCACACAAAAGTAGAATTCTATTGCAGACTTTCGATAATTGAAGCATCTTTATTCTACTATTGCCCGCCCGCCTCAATCTGCCTTACCGCTGTCATCGCTGAATAGCTCACGCCTGCCGTTCCTTCGCCTGGATGAGTGCTATCGCCTACTAGCCACAGATTTTTCACTGGGGTTCGTGTCGCAAAGCCAAATGGGCCGAAGGTGGGTACTTTTTGACCGATGCCACCTACAATTCCATTCTCTCGTCCGGTAAAGGTTTCAAAGCTTCTGGGTGTCGCTGCTTCTATATGTACAAGATGTTCCGGTCGCAGGTCGAAGTAATCTTTCAATCTGGAGATTGCTTCCTGTGTGTATCTCTCCTTCATTGCCTTATAGCCTTCTTCATCGCAGTCGTACCACTGCTGCACTTCTGTGAACGAAGATGCGATGACTGTTGCCTTCCCTTCTGGTGCACGACCATCTCCTTCGCGGCTGACTGAAACAAAGAGAGAATTATTCTCTGCAATAGGGCCGTCATAGTTGTACAAAAATTGCAGATGAGGCGGGCAGTTTTCTGGTACGGCAGATTGTTCTACCCCCAGATAAATCACAAAAGCACCGGATGAGGGCTCTAGCTTTGCAACCCTTTTCTTATAACCTTTCATCTTTCCATCTTCTGCTAACCGTACGAGGTTTTGCACAGTAACATTGGCAACAACATGGTCAGCCTTTTCTAGCCAAGAGTCTCCTTTCTTGTTGGTTATCTTTACCTGAGTTGGTTTTCCGTTCGCTATCTCTACGGCGTCTGCTCTGTGTCGCATATGTAGCTCGCCGCCGTCTCGCTCCAGCGATTCGACTAAGCGATCGCTCAACACCTGCATACTTCCTTTCAAATGAAACAGCCCATGCGGAGCCTGCGACACACCCAGCGCCGTCGCTGCATATAGCACCGCAGTCTTATCCGCCGTCGTCTGCGAATATAGCTTCAACTGCATATCCAAAAACGTCCGTAGCCGTCGATTCTCGTACAGGCCATATCCTCTCAAAATCTCTCCCACTGTGGAAAAGGTGAAAGGTACCGTTAGTAAAGTATCGGGACGCAAAGCTGTTGTGAGCTGAAAAATATCCCAAGCACTACGCGGCGGCAACACAGGCTCTCGCTGCTGAAAGCGCCAGCTAAAGTCAAACAGCGCTTTCATAAATGCCCAAAATGGTGCACTCCCTGGAAACTGTCGTTCTCTTTCTGCTTTCCACTTTTGTGGATCGCGCCATACACTAATCGGCTCTTTCTCTCCAGGCAAAAATACCGCGCAGGCAGGGTCGCACTCACTGGCAGGCGGCAGCTCAATTCCTAGCTCTTCAAATATCTGCTGATGAATACCTCCAGGCTCAAGCCCGGCAACCTGCGTAGCGCCTACATCAAAGGTAAATCCACGTCGCTTAAAGGTAGATGCACACCCACCCGGCACAATCGCTTGGTCAAACACTTTTACGTCATAGCCTCGATGGGCGAGCAGAGCCGCTGCTGTGAGGCCGCCAATCCCAGCCCCAATCACCACTACCTTCTTCGCTTTACTGCTGCCAACCATGAAACGTTACATTTCTTAAACTCTGCTTTTAGTCTAACGCTCTAGCGGTGGCTTAAGGGTTCACTGCTGCCGAACATTGGTCAATCAATTCACCGACCGACTTCACATTCCGTCAAATAACCATGCAATAAAAAACTCCCCGATAGGTTTAGAGACCATCAGGGAGTTTTTTCATCAGCTATCTGACGATAGCTATTGGTCGTTTTTCTCCAAGTTGAAGATAAACGGCACGCCGCCGCCATCTCCACCATTTACTAGCACGCGAGGCATCTGTGCACCGCCTGCTTTCCAGGCTTCAATGGCTTCTTTTTGCAGCACCAGCTTACCGCCCTGTGCTTTGAGCGTGTCGGCGATCAGTCTCTGCGCTTCGGACCGGCCTTTAGCACGGTTAATTTCTGCCTGTGCTTCCTGCTCAGCTTCTTGTGCCACATATACGGCTCGCTGTGCTCGCTGCTCCGCAATCTGCTTTTCTTCAACTGCTCGTGAAAATTCTGGCGAAAATGTCAAATCGACCACACTGGTGTCCAGTACATCGATGCCATATTTCTCCAATCGTTTTGCGAGTGCATTGTCAAAGTCTTCTTTTAAGAGTGCGCGCTGAGTAATGGCCTGCTCAACGGTTCGCCGAGCGGCTGCCACCTTAAACGATTCTTGCGTCTGTGGCGCAATAATCTTGTTTACAATATTTGCCAGTGATCCCTGTTTTCTTCGGATGTCGACCACTTCTGCAGGCTGAAGGCGAAAGTTGATGGCAAATCTTGCTTTTAAGTCCTGCAAGTCTTTGGTCGAACTCTCGGCGGGCACTTCAAACTTTTGCACTGTGATGTCGTACACATCTACATAAGATACGAAGGGCGGCTTGATGTGAATGCCCTCTAGCAGTACGCCGTCTTGGGCTGAGCCCAGTACGCTAAGTACGCCTGCTTGCCCCGGATTGATAATCACGAAGCTGCTAGCCAGTATTAGCGCGACAACGGTTGCGATCGCAGCAATGAAAACCGGCTGACTATTTCCTGTATTCGAACTCAACTCAAAAACTCCTCTTATATATATATAGACAAGCCCAGCAACTTCAGCCCTCTTAATTGGGCAACTAATTAGGCAACTAATTGGGCGACTAAGCACTCGGCAGTCCTAGCAATTCTCCTGATCCAGTCACCACTTCACCAATGTCATAAGCCGCAATGCCTTCTCCTTGAAAGAATTCACACGTCTTATTCGCTAGCTCAGGCGGCACAATCACTACGAAACCAACTCCCATGTTAAAGGTATTGAACATATCCCGCAGGCTGACATTGCCTGCTTTTTGCAGCCAGTCGAAAATGGGCAGCACTGGCCAGCTATCGGCCTCTAGCTGAATCGAAAAACCTTCTCCTAAGCAGCGCGGTAGATTCTCTGGTAATCCACCGCCAGTCACATGCGCCATTCCATGAATTGTCAGCTCAGAAGCTAGCGCCGCCAGCACGGGTTTTACATACAGCTGAGTGGGTGTCAGCAGCGCTTCACCCAAAGATTGACCTCCCAGCTCTTTTGGTTTTTCTTCCCAGCTGTAGCCTTTCGAGTTTCCCTTTTCTCCATCGTCTCTTTGACCCTCCGCCACAATTTTGCGCACTAGGCTAAAGCCGTTGCTGTGGACGCCGCTGCTCGCTAGGCCAATGATGCGATCGCCCACCGCTACCTGTGATCCGTCCAGCATCCGATCTTTTTCTACAATCCCCACACAAAAGCCCGCCAAGTCGTACTCTCCCGGCGCGTAAAACCCTGGCATCTCCGCTGTCTCTCCACCTAGCAGCGCGCAGCCAGATGTAGTGCAGCCACTCGCCACCCCAGCGACCACTTCTGCTAGCTGCTCCGGTGCTAGTTTCCCTGTTGCCAAATAATCCAGGAAAAACAGAGGCTCCGCCCCAATCGTCAGTACGTCGTTCACACACATCGCCACTAAGTCGATGCCCACCGTATCGTGACGATTCAACGCCTGCGCTAGCTTGAGCTTTGTACCTACACCATCCGTTCCAGATACCAGCACTGGCTTGCTATAGCCGCTTGGCAGCTCAAAGCAGCCGCCAAACCCACCCAAAGCGCCTAGCACCTCAGGTCGGTAGGTACCCTCCACCATGCCTTTGATTTTGTCGACGAAAGCTCGCCCTGCTTCTACATCTACACCCGCCTGCCGATAGTCCATTGCTTACATTTCCTTTAAAGATCAAACGTTGAAAGCAGAAAGCAGAGAAAAGACCGTCGTCAGGCGTTTTTGGGTCCTACTGCCTTAGCTAGGCCTTCTGAGCTGTGACACTTCCATAGGCTGGCCGATTCAAGCGCTAGCAGTACAGATAGCAAGTAGCTCTACGGACCAAACGCTCAAAAAACGCTTCATATAGCGTTACATTTGCCCGAGCGACCTATGAATAACTATATCTAGCGTTTAGAAGTCTCATTTGCAAAAACAACACCCTATTTTTGCAGCAAAAAGTCATTTCAAAGGATAAACATATTCAAACTTGAGGTCGATTTTTACGCTGTCCAAAGACAGATAAAGTTGGCTTTTTATGCAGTTAATTGCATAGTCCAAAAAAGACTATTCCACTATGCACAGCAAAAATCAGGATTCATTAATTAGTTATCCAGATAATAAACTGGTAAGCCAATAAGTATTGCGGAATGTTCATGATGTACCGCTCGACCCTGCAAAACCTTTACATTTCGTCATTTCAAGATTTTTATGAAGCGTCCATAAAGTTTTTTTGGTGCCTGAGCCCAGAAAATCCTCGGATATGGGTCTAGTTTTGGTCGTGTAGATTACGGTTGTTCACCTAAATCGATTCCGAGGTTAAGCGCTTCTAGTAAAACAACAGCTCATACCCAGTGGCCTGCAGTGAAAACCTGACGCCCGATCTGTTGTGATGTAGCCGATTATGTCTTTGCTTTCTAAAGGTTCAATTCAAAAACAGTTAACGACTGGTTTGACAGCAGCCCTTCTGCTGTCCGGTGTAGGTGCCACCTTGGCCGGTGCGCAGTCCACCCAGCTATCAACAACTAAAGATGTTGAATCTATTGAAGCCAACGCAGTTTCAAGCGCAGCTTCAGAAATCGAGTCATCTGAGCCCAAGTCCGCTCAGTCTCCAGAGTCAGGTATTGCTGTCGATTCCGAGCTAGCACCTGCTCTCAGCGAAGAAATCAGCGTGTATCCTCACGCTATCGATGGCAGACAAGCTGCCACACTCTTCGTCAAAGATATTCCTGTTTTGACCTTCATTGGCACTGAGGTAGACAGTCTTTCCAATAGTAATGATGCCATTTCCATCGCAGCTAGCGGCACCCTCGATTCCTTCCAGGCAGAAGGCGCTGGCTCCGGTGACATTTTGAACGCTACTGCCGAGAACGATCCTGTGCTCAGAGCTACCGACCTTGGGATGCAGCTCGATCCTGAAGCACTAGATGCAGAAGCACTTTCTGTTCGCTGGCACGAAGAGACTGACGGTTACATCGTTACTCACAATGACGAAGACCTAATTGCGCTAGACAGCCGCACTATTTTGGCGGACACCACCGAAGATGCAGCGGAAGATGCATTGCAGGTAACTAATCGCCTTCGTAGATTAATCGGCGAAGCTGAGCCTGTTACAGAAATTGAAGGCTTGCCTGAGCCTGAGCCCGAACCTGTTGTAGTTGCAGCTGCGCCCACGCCTGCGATCGCATACAGTAATGTCGGTGGCGCGTCTTGGTATGGCCCTGGCTTCCACGGCAGACTTACTGCTAATGGCGAAACCTACAACCAGTACGGTATTACGGCCGCTCACCGTACACTGCCTTTCGGCACACGAGTACTGGTGACAAACCTTTACACAGGTCTCCAAGTCACCGTTCGGATTAACGACCGTGGTCCTTACGCTGGCGATAGAATCATTGACCTGTCTCGCGGCGCGGCGGACCAAATTGGCCTTACCAGCTCTGGCGTTGGTACTGTTCAGCTAGATATCTTGTACTAACTGACAAGGTCTAAATTAGCGATACTGAAAGGGTCTTTCTACGTTTGTAGGAGGGCCTTTTCATCGGTGGAGATTGGCTGTGCAGCTATTCAATACGCTTACGACGTTGCGTGAGTATCTACAAACTCTAGAAGATCAAACTGTTGGGCTTGTGCCAACAATGGGTGCTTTGCATGCTGGTCACCTGAGTTTGATAGAGCGATCGCGTCAACAAGACGACATCGTCATCGTCAGCATCTTCGTCAACCCTCTTCAATTTGGTCCTAGCGAAGACCTCGATGCCTATCCTCGGCCTGCCGCAGAAGATTCCACGCTCTGCCAATCTGCCGGTGTCGATGCCATATTTATGCCATCGCCGCAGGAACTCTACGGCACACCTCAGCCCGATTTATCAGCTGTCACCCAGGTTGTGCCACCGGCAAAAATGATCAATACGCTGTGTGGTCACTCTCGCCCTACGCATTTCCAGGGTGTTGCCACTATTGTTACTAAGCTGTTGAACATCGTGCGACCCACCCGTGCCTACTTTGGGCAAAAAGATGCTCAGCAGGTCGCAATCATCAGAAGGATCAAGGCAGACCTCAATTTACCCGGTGAAATTGTTGCCTGTCCGATTATCAGAGAGCCAAATCGCCTCGCAATGAGTTCTCGCAATCGCTACCTCAGCGAAAAAGGACGACAGCAGGCCACTGTACTCAATCGCAGTCTTCGCGCCGCCGAAGCTGCATTTGTGCAAGGCGAGAGAGACAGCGCTGCGCTGCTAGCTGTCGTTCAGGCTGTTTTCGACACCGAACCTGAGGTGCGGCTCGACTACCTGAGCCTAGTGCACCCTGATACACTAGAGCCGCTAGAATCTATTGGCAGCGTGGGATTGCTTGCGATTGCCGCTTACATAGATCCTGATCTCACAGAAACGCAAAACCCAGACACCATCAGTCAAACAGCCCGTCTCCTCGACAATATAATTTTGAGCAATTCACAGCAGCCTTCTACGACCACTACCGTTTCTACCGCCGTAAACGGGCACGCCCCCATCATCGCGATCGACGGCCCCGCAGGCGCAGGCAAATCTACCGTGGCCCGCCAGCTAGCCCACGAATTAGAACTCCTCTATTTGGATACGGGCGCTATGTACCGCGCCCTGACCTGGTACGTTCTCCAGCAAAGTGTTGATCCCACAGATGAAAAGGCTGTGGCTGCGCTGTTGCCAAACTGTCAGATTCAGCTGATTGCAAATATTCAAGACAATAAACCTCAGCCTCCTCAGGTCAAGGTTAACGATGAAGATGTTACCCAGGCCATTCGCACAGCCACCGTTACGGCTCAAGTTTCCACCATTGCCGCCCAAGCCGCCGTTCGTAGCAAGCTGGTAGAGCAGCAACAGGAATATGGACTGAAAGGGGGAATCGTCGCCGATGGGCGAGACATTGGCACCAAAGTATTTCCCAGTGCTGAACTCAAAATTTATCTCACCGCTTCTGTCAACGAAAGAGCGCAGCGCCGCTATCGTGACCTAATTGCGGCCCAATCGACCTCATCGGCTAACGTGCCTGACACAGAGCTGCCGACGATAGAAGAGCTTACCACTTCTATTGCAGAACGCGACTACAAAGACAGCAATCGAGCAGTGTCCCCCTTGATCAAGGCCGATGACGCGACAGAAATCGTGACCGATGACCTGAATGCCGAGCAGGTGATCGAAAAAATAGCAGGCCTCTACAGATCGCTGGCAAGATCGCTGGCAAGCTAGCCCATGGATAAAAAGACGCAACGCCGAGCCCTGCTAAAGGCTAGGCAAGCTATGCCCGAGCGTATCCGCAAAGAAAAGTCGGCCAGTATTTGTGAGCATCTATTGAGCTGGGGGCCTTTTCAAAAATCGCAAACGACACTAGCCTATTGCAGCTTCAATGGGGAACCAGACCTGGGTCCTTTGCTCGCTCAGCAGCGGAGCTGGGGCCTTCCTCGCTGCGAGGGCAAAGAGATAATTTGGCACCGCTGGTTTCCCACTAGCCAATGGCCATTGAACCCTGGCACCTACGGCATTGTAGAGCCTCACCCAAAGTCACCGCTGGTAGAACCCTACAAAGTTGATTTAATTTTGGTGCCCTGTGTTGCCTGCGATATCAACGGCTATCGGCTAGGGTACGGTGGCGGCTTTTATGACCGGATGCTGAGCGATCGCACCTGGCAAAACAAAACCACCATTGGCATCGTCTTCGAGTACGCCCGCCTTCCCCAAGTCCCCAGAGACGACTGGGACATCCCGCTGAATGGCATCTGTACAGAGAGCGGAATATTCCTCAAAAAATGACTAGTTCCACAGCTTAATCCCACCCAACAATCCCAACACGTTAGAAACCACCACCACATTTTCAGGCAGCTCCACCTCAATCTGCTTTACCTCACCGCCGCCAATATATAGACGGTCGTAGTTCAGCGTGCGCGACAGTGAATCAATCGCCTTCAGCAGTCGCTTATTCCAAGTCTCCTGTCCTATTTTCTTCAGCGCGGCGCGACCCAGCTGCTCTTCGTAGGTCTGCCCTTTGCGAAATCGAATATGACCTAACTCCAGATTTGGCACGATGTGGCCCTCGGTAAATAGCGCGCCGCCAATGCCTGTGCCTAGCGTCATCACCAGCTCTACGCCCTCACCTGCGATCGCACCCATTCCCTGCAAGTCGGCATCATTTGCCACCCGCACCGGCTTACCTACCCTCTGAGAAAACTCACCGGCCAAGTCGTATTCACACCAGTCAGGATGCAAATTTACAGCTGTGTACACCACGCCCTTGCGAATCACGCCTGGAAACCCTATAGAAACCCGGTCGAAGCTTTCTTTTTTGCTGGCTAATTCTTCGAGGACAGCCATTACGGCTTCAGGTGTTGCCGGTTTGGGTGTTTTGATGCGATCGCGCTCATCAATCGGTTCACCGTTCTCATCGAGCAGCAACGCCTTGACGCCACTTCCCCCAATGTCTACTGCTAGCGTTACCAGGCCCATCACACTACTCCTCACGTCGGCCCTAATGTACCGCTATCTAGTCACGCTCGCAGGCCTCCGATGGCCGCAATCCTTCAAAACGATAAAACTCTTCAAACACCTTTCCCCAACCCTACGCTCTTCCTATCTCCATGTTGCGCGCTTGGGGTGGCCCAAGCCAGCACCACCGCCCGGTGGCACCCTGCCCCCCTCCACCCTGCGCAGCCGCCACCACCCCACGCCATACCCATGCCCATGCCCAAGCCCATGCCGCTGTAGTTTTACCATCCCCCGCCACCGCCACCGCCATCGCCATCATCATGGCCCGAGTGTACAGACGCGCCGCGTGGACATGCGGGCAGTTGGGGTGGCCGTGTGCGCCGCCCCACTTGCCCTAGCAGCTTGAGAAATGTTTG